>Ga0181527_1005368_pt1 | contig 10661 bp, 11 predicted proteins | sample PEATcosm2014_Bin_30_FD_119762 | JGI IMG/M metagenome (GOLD analysis project Ga0181527, IMG submission 119762) | Peatland microbial communities from MTU Mesocosm Facility, Houghton, MI, USA - PEATcosm2014_Bin06_60_metaG | ecosystem: Environmental > Terrestrial > Soil > Wetlands > Peat | place...
AGTACAAAGCCCGGCCTGGGCAGCAGACGCACTTCGACAGAGGAGAGCCGCACCGGGTGGCCCAGCGAGGAAGAGAGCAGGTTAGTAATACTTGCCTTGTAGCGGCTCACGCTCAGGAACGGAGGCACAATCAAGACTGCCAGCGTGGCCGCCAGCACAGCCAGGGCCAGCCATAGACGTTTTCGATTCGTTTGCCGTGGTTTTTCTTCTACAGTCATGGGCTTATCAGCGGATAGCGCATAGGGTCAGTGTACAGTGTTGCGGGCTTGTTCCGACCACTGTTCACTGACCACCGATCACAGTATCCGATGCAGGGTCCGGCTCCAGCGGGTTTCGGTAAAGAAGTGCAGCGCAACGTGGCCCATCCAGGCTACGGCATTGCCGATCCCTGGCTTTTCATACTGCTCCTCCGGGGTGACGAACGACCAGTAGTTGAAGAGCGGACGGCCGATGATGTTCTCGCGGGGCAGAAAGCCCCAGGAGCGCGAGTCGAGGCTGTTGTGCCGGTTATCGCCCATCATGAAGTACTTACCGGGTGGAACCACCAGATCGCCATTCTCGATGTGGTTGGGAAAATCGATGGCCCATGCCTCGGGAATGCCGTCGCCGGGACCGTCCGTAGCGACCGGAGGCACGGAGGGAAACTCATCGAGAAACTCCGTGTGATTCTCCAGCGTTGTAGGCTGAGCGTGTGGCTGATTCTGTGCCACGCCGTTTATGATGACGATTCCGTTGCGCAGATGGATGTGGTCGCCAGGAATACCGATCAGCCGCTTCACCAGGGGCATGACGGTGGGCTTTCCATCGGCGTCCAGCTCTCCGGGTTTGATGAAGACGATGATGTCGCCGCGTCGCGGCTCGCGAGCGTGAACCAGCGGCATCCACTTGGTCGGCGGAGACAGCGTGATGCGATCAACCAGCAGGTGGTCGCCCACCAGCAGCGTCTTCTCCATGGAGCCGGAGGGGATTTTATAGTTCTGCCCCAGAAAGGTGAGAATGAAGAGGCCGATGACCAGCACAGAGAGAATGCTGGCCAGAGCCTCAAAGGGCGTCTCTTCCACGCGCTCTTTGTCGGCCTGGGAGGCTGGCTGAGCCTCGACCTGCGACTCAGGGGACGGTGTCTTAGTGGCGCGCTTCTTATTCTTCGTCATCGGTCCTGTCGCTCGTTGTCAGAAATCAGTGCCAATTCTCAATTTTTCCACTGACCACTGTCCACTGTTTACGTCACCCTGTGAAAGGTCCGGTTCCAGCGGGTTTCTGTAAAGAAGTGCAGCGCAACGTGGCCCAACCAGGCCACTGCATTGCCGATCCCAGGCTTTTCATACTGATCTTCCGGGGTCACAAACGACCAGTAGTTGAAGAGCGGCCGGCCCACGATGTTCTCACGGGGCACAAAGCCCCAGTAGCGCGAGTCCAGGCTGTTGTGCCGGTTGTCGCCCATCATGAAGTACTTGCCGGGAGGAACCACCAGCTCACCGTTTTCGAGGCTTTTGGGAAAGTCAACCATTGACCATGAATCAGGAACTTGAGAGATGGCAGGCGGAGGCTCTGAGGGAAACTCGTCGAGAAACTCTGTTCGGTTTTCCGGAGTCGTGGGTTGGGCGTGGGGTTGGTTCTGGGCCACGCCGTTAAGGATCACGACGCCGTTGCGCAGATGAATATGGTCGCCGGGGACGCCGATCAGCCGCTTGACCAGGGTCAGGTACTGAGGGTTCCCCTCCGCATCCGGGTCCGGCACAGGCTTGATGAAGACCACAATATCGCCGCGCCGGGGTTCGCGGGAGTGGACCAGCGGCATCCACTTCGTGGGCGAAGCAAGGGTGATGCGATCCACCACCAGGTGGTCGCCCACCAGCAGCGTCTTCTCCATCGAGCCGGAAGGAATGACGTAGTTCTGCCCCAGGAAGGTGAGGATGAAGAGGCCAATGACCAGTACAGAGAGAATGCTGGCTACCGCCTCTGGGAAGGTCTCTTCCACCCGTTCTTCAGAGGGCTGAACTTCGATCGGCGTTTTGGGGGCGGGCGTTTTTTTCTTCGTCATTCTGTCGCTCTTTGTCAGAGATCAGTGAACAGTGGTCAGTGAACAGTGGTCAGTTGTTAGTGGTTAGTATCCTTCAGAGATTCCAATATCGCATAAAGCATCTTTCCGACTTCAACAGACAAGCTCTCTGCTTCCTCAATCAACTTTGGATCCCCGAACCCAAGAACCCGAGCGATTTCCAGTTGTGTTTGCAGTTCAGAATTTGAACCGCGGGCTATGCCGAGGAATTGTCTGAATTCTCCCGTGCTGAGCCTTCCCTGTCCTTCCGCAATGTTGCTCGGCATGGAAACTGCCGATCGTCTGATTTGGCTGGTTAACCCGTACATCTCTTCGCGTGGGAACTTCTGCGTCAGGCGATAGATCGCAACTGTCAACTGCATCGACCTTTGCCAAACGATCAGGTCACGAAAAGATTGCACCATAGAGCCACTTCCTAACTCTGTTCACTGACCACTGTTCACTGTCCGTTAATGCACTACGTGGAAGATACGCCTCCAGCGGGCATAGCCTCGGAACTTGGCGAAAAGCTGCCTATCGTGTCCGAGTCTATCATCCGCGGCCTGTTTGAGATCGGTGGTAGAAGGCTGGGATAGCGAGAAATAGATCACCAGCGGCCGGGCCACGATCAGCTGCCGTGAAACAAAGCCCCAGAAGCGGGAATCCTTGCTGAAATTACGATTGTCACCGAGCACAAAATACTCGCCCTGGGGCACCACCAGCTCGCCATCGTGTACGAGGCTTTGCATCTGCTTCCACCAGTCAGGATCCACGTTGGGGTCGGTATATAATTTGGCGGGAAAATCATCGCGTAAGGTGGTACGGGCGTCGGGTTCAAACGCAGCGTACGGTTCTTCGAGGGCTACGCCGTTTACAGTCACACGTCCATCATCAATGCGCAGCCGGTCGCCGGGAAGACCCACCACGCGCTTGACCAACAGTGGGGGGTGTGGATGGTGGAAGACAACGATGTCGCCGCGAGCGACAGCGCGAGAGGGCATGAACCACCGGGTCAGGCTGCCGGCCGGAGCATAGATCTGCTCGTTGACTAGCACAAAATCGCCCACCAGCAGCGTGCGCTCCATGCTCTCGGAAGGGATCAGGTAGGGCTGTAGCACAAAGGTGAGCAGAAACAGAGCTACGACTATCAACAAGAGCAGCCGTGCCAAGGCTTCGGGCACGGTCGGCATATGGAGTCGCAACCGCTCGATCCAGAGCGGAAAAAGGCCTGACTCTGGGACAAGGGTGTTCATGGCTCGAAGCGCTTCTCCTCTTCGGCGGCCGACTCAATAGCTGCTTCTTCGCCGGCCTTTCCGGCGGCTGCCTTTAACCGCTCCAGCGCTCTCCGCGCGGCATCCTGTTCGGCGTTTTTCTTAGTGCTGCCCATGCCGCGAGCGAGTTGCTTTCCCGGCTCACCGTCGGCTGTCTTGAGCCGGACTTCGACCAGAAAGCGCTTGTGGTGGTCGGGGCCGCTTTCGCTCTTGACCCGATAAACCGGCGCTCCGGCGCGTGAGGCCTGCAAATGTTCCTGCAACGCCGATTTGAAGTTGCCCAGCGCGGCCCCGGCGCGCAACTCCTCAGCCAACAGAGCGACCGCCTCGCCCATCACCCAGCGGCGGACAAAGGCTCTCACCGGCTCCAGGCCGCCGTCCAGCCATAGCGCACCCAGCACGGCCTCCATGGAATTCGAGAGTACGGTGCTTTTGCGCCGCAGGCCGCCCTTTTCCTCGCCGCTGCTGAGGCGTAGATGGCCGCCCAGGCCGACTGACGCACCAACCTCCGCCATGTGCTGGCGACTGACCAACTGGGCGCGGACACGGGTCAGGTCGCCTTCGTGCCACTCCGGGTGAAGCAGAAACAGAGCCTCAGCCACCACCAACCCCAACACGGCGTCGCCCAGAAACTCCAGGCGCTCATTGTCGCCCGCGCTTTTGGCTCCCGCCGGAACTCTCTCTGGAACCGGCTCACTGGCCGCCCGCTCGTTCGCTAAAGACCGATGCGTCAGTGCGCGCACCAGCAACTCCGGGCGCGCAAAGCTATGCCCCAACGCTGCTTCCAGTTCGGCAAGAACGGCTTCCACAAGAGCCTCAAATCTGATGGGTTGATACGCGATCTCTGAGCCACTGCTTCAATTTGAGTTTCCGGCCCAAGAGAAATCCCTATCTATTATGAGACGTTCCACCCCGACACAGGACGCAATGCGAGACGATCAGGGCTTTTCCGTCCCGTTAGGCCAGGAATCCTCTGGCTTGGCCGGCGCCGGTTTACTCTCCTTTGGCTTGGCTGGCGCTGCATCGGGCGAGTCATCGGCATCCTCGTCGCAACTGTGGCCGTGGACTGTATAGGCCGTCTTGACGCCGCGCTCTGCGGCCAGCCGGGTATCCTGCTGTCCGTCGCGCGTCTTCAACGCCGCCTGGTACTCGGTGAGGGCCTGGTCGCGCTTGCAGTCCAGGTCCAGCATTCGTCCCAAATAGATATGCGACCAGGAGAGCAGGCGCGGATCCTTGCTGGCAGCCAGCGTCTTCTGGAATCCCTCGATAGCCTGGTCAGGATGGCCGGTAAGGATGGCCGCGCGAGCCAGGATGAATTCGGCGCGCGCACAATCGGCGATGGATTCCAGGGAATCGGAATGCACGGCGAGCACCTGGCCGGCCATATCGCTGGCCGTGGCCACATCCCCGGCCGCAAGACGCGCCTCGGCGAGGTCGAGGCCGGTCAGCTTGCGCGGCTTGCTGCGCGTCAGTACGTCGCCGTCAGCTTCCTTGTCGAAGTCGATCTGACGGGCGAAATGCACCTGGTTTACCACGTCCATGCTATAGACCATCTCGCCAATGGTGTCCTTCAGGCTGGCGGGGTCTTTTTCAAACTCGATCAGTTGCTGATAGAAGTACTGCGTGAGCACGAATCCCTGGGTCAGATCGTGGCGCATGGTGGCGAGCCGGATTGCGTCCACCTTCTGCTGGTAGAGCTGGCGTTCATGCTCATAGCGGGGCAGCTCCAGCGACCGGTCGACATTCGCCGGTATCTTGTATTCGGGTATGCCGGTGTCCATGGTGCGCGCCTCGATGGCCTTGATCAGGCACTCGATGGTCAGCGGCAGCGAGTCCGAGCGGAGGCGGTATTCGAGCGGCGCATCGCGTACTTCTTTCAGAATCGGCTGCATCCGGTCGATGGCCGTGGCCCGCGCATAAAGCAGAGGCTCGATCACGTAGTGCAGGTAGGTGTGGCGTACGTCGCTCATGCGGATCGTGCCGTCCACAGGCGAAACCACCACCACATAGTCGGCGCCGTAGATGCGGGCATTGATCGCGCTGGGCGAGAGCAAGGGCTCGATGACCACGATGAACCGCCGTCCGTTGTAGGTTTCGGCGGGCAGCTTGAGGTAGAGGTTGGTGGAGACGATCATCTTGGTGAGCGGATCGTGCAGCCGGTCGGCCTCAGCGTCATAAATGTGGTGCATCGCCAGCCAGATGCCGTGCAGGTCAACCGCAGTGACAAAGTCGCGCAGCATGGGCACAATCTCAACCACCTGCGTCGAGTCGGGGGGCATCTCGGAGAGCTCGGCCGAGGTTTCCATCTCCGGCGGCGGAGTCAGATAGAGAGCCAGTGAGATGTATTGCGAAATGTCGTGCTCTCCGCCCGTCATGCGGTGCTGGGCAATGTAGAGGCAAATCTTGTCACGCTTATTGCGCGCGTCCTCGCTCTTGGCAAGCGCCAGGTTCATCTCGTCGCGGACCCGCTTGCGGACCGGAGCGCTCTTCTCCAGGCCTTCATCGTAGCCGCAGGCATTCAGCGCGGCGGCCATCAGAAAGACCGGCTCAGAACTGGTCAACGAGATGGTGGGACCGGCGGGATCGATCAGAGAAGGCGCCTTTTCCCGCGCAAAAACCTGCGAGGAAGAGGAATCCTGCCCCTCTCCGGAAGATTTGGAGGAACTGCTGGAACTCTGGGCGTGCGCCATGGATGGCGCATGAGCCGCCAACAGGCAAGAAAACGCAACCGAAAGAACAGCGGAAGATCGGAATGCAATGAATGTCATGAAGAACCCTGCATACAATACTAGACGCTTTGGCAGGGTCAAACGATAGCGCCACGGCGCAGGCGAAGCTGCCGCTTTCAAAAGGTCTGACCACTGAAATAGAATCATCAAGGGTCTGCTGTTTTCAGAGTTCACGCCAGGCAACTACGGAGATTCTATGCCAGATGCATCGTGCGATATCGGCCTTATCGGCCTTGCTGTCATGGGACAGAACCTTGTCCTCAACATGAACGACCACGGCTTCAAGGTTGCGGTCTTCAACCGCACCGTCTCCAAGGTGGACGACTTCCTGGCCAACGAAGCCAAGGGCACGCAAGTGGTGGGCGCGCACTCGATGGAAGAGCTGACAGCCCTGCTCAAGCGGCCACGGCGCGTCATGCTGATGGTCAAGGCGGGCGATTCCGTCGACCAGACCATCGATCATTTGCTGCCCTTTCTTGAAAAGGGCGATATTGTGATCGACGGCGGCAACTCGCTGTTTACCGACTCAAATCGCCGCACCAAGGACTTGGCCGCCAAAGGCATCCTCTTTATCGGCACCGGAGTCTCCGGCGGCGAAGAAGGTGCGCGCTTCGGCCCCTCGATCATGCCCGGCGGTAATCCCGCCGCGTGGCCGCACGTGAAGGCTATCTTCCAGGCCATTGCCGCCAAGGTCGAGGACGGAACCCCGTGCTGCGACTGGGTGGGCGAGAACGGCGCCGGCCACTACGTCAAGATGGTGCATAACGGCATCGAGTACGGCGATATGCAACTGATCTGCGAGGCCTACGACCTGTTGCAACGCGGCCTTAGCCTCACAGCCGATGAGTTGGCTGAGGTCTTCACGGAGTGGAACAAGGGCGAGCTGGACAGTTACCTGATCGAGATTTCCAGCCACATCTTCGCCAAGAAAGACGAGGACGGCACTCCGCTCGTCGATAAGATTCTGGATACGGCCGGCCAGAAGGGCACGGGAAAATGGACGGTATTCAGCGCGCTCGACCTGGGCCAGCCGGTCACTCTGATCGGCGAGTCGGTCTTCGCGCGCTGTTTGTCTGCGCTGAAGGAAGAGCGCGTCGAAGCGTCGAAGGTTTTGCAGGGGCCGACAACCAAGCCTGCCGTCGGCAACAGCGCCCAGTTCATCGAGGATGTGCGCCGCGCGCTCTATTGCTCCAAGATTATCTCTTACGCGCAAGGTTATATGCTGCTCCGCGCCGCGGCCAAGGAGAATGGCTGGAACTTGAATATGGGCGGCATCGCGCTGATGTGGCGCGGCGGATGCATCATTCGCAGCCGCTTTCTAGGTATGATCAAAATCGCTTACGACAAGACTCCCGCGCTCGAAAATCTGCTGCTGGATAGCTTCTTCTATGGCGTGCTGAATCAGTATCAGGCATCGTGGCGCAAGGGGCTGGCGCACGCAGTCGAGTTAGGCGTTCCCACCCCTGCATTCTCCACCGCGCTGGCATTCTTCGATGGTTACAGAACCGGCCGGCTGCCTGCCAATCTGCTACAGGCACAGCGCGACTACTTCGGCGCGCACACCTATGAGCGCACTGACAAGCCGCGCGGCGAGTTCTTCCACACTAACTGGACGGGGCATGGGGGCCGTACTTCCTCCTCGACATATACCGTTTAGGGATGCTTTTAATAAGCCGGGGAATGCCGAATCGTTGTTTGGCTTGCCTGGGAGTTCCTGTGCAAACGGGTTGTACTATTTTGGTCCGTACCCATCTGGCGCACCATCTGCCGCAACAACGCAACATGTAGTGGATTAGGTTGTCAGCGACTCAATAGATTGCGCCTAGAGCTGGATTATTTGGGGAAATCCCCGTAAGAACCGGGCATAAGAAGCGGCTAATTTCCTGCAACTCTCTGAAAACCCTTGAAATGCCGGGTGAAACCGCGCTATATACAAGAGTACCGGCAGGAATGCCGGAATCACGTCTGGGGTTACTCTCGCCCCAGGAGGCAATCATGCGCAGCAACGTAATGCGTTCCAACCTATTGGTCCCCGAGGTGCGCGAAGTCATGGACATTCGCCAGGCCTCGGATTACCTCGGCATCTCCTCCGACACGCTCTACAAGTACGCCTCGGAAGGCTTTGTGCCCGCCTTCAAGCTGGGCAACCGCTGGCGCTTCAAGCGCAGCCGCCTCGACGAGTGGATGGACCGCCAGAGCGACCAGCACGCCGCCGACGCCGACCCGCTCCAGAAGAAGCCGGTTCGCCCGGCGTTTTAACGCCAGAACAATGTCCAAAGGACATAGAAAGGAAGCCACACATGAGACGGAAGTACAAGAAAAATACGATCTTCGTGCATAAGGATGAGCCGATTGCGCATTTCATCGAGATTCTCAATCGCAAGGGATCGGAAGGCTGGGAAGCAATCTCTGCCTGGGCAGACGAGCTGGGCAACTATGTCTTGCTAAGAAAGACAGTGGCAGTATAGTGTGCCCGAGTATGGATGGATATTGAAAGCATGAGCATTTGCCACTGAGTGACAGGAAAGAACCGCCATGCATCGACTCATACGGATTCTCGGTTTATTGCTGCTATTTGGAATCATAAGTGGGCAAGGACAGGTCGTGCAACGATCCGTACTTCTCCCGCAGCACGAATGGAAGACTGTCTCGGAGAGATATGCACGTGAGAGAGCCGAGAAATATGAGGGAAGCTGGATGCCATCTCAGGCTGATCTGGATGGTCTGGAAGCCAGTCTCCCGATCATTTCGAAGATGAAAATACTGGGATGGGGTTCGAATATCCACATCGATCATCCGGAGCAATACTATCGGCAGTATGTGGCCATTTTGGTCTCTGGAAAGCGGATGATTTTTGTCAACGCATTTCGCGACGCACAAGAATATCCAGACTGGCATGATCGCCTGGTCATCGTAATTGATGGAGATATCGGCTACTGGCAGGTACTGTATGACCCGGCCACAAAGCAATTTTCTAACCTGAGGATCAATGCCCGCGCCTGAACATAATGTTCTCTCATAACGGATTTCGCTCCGGCCCTACGGGACGGATGGTCTCTTGTTGAACGCTGACCCAGGACTGCGCTGCGCTTGTCCTGGGCTATTCTCGCTTCTCCCTCCGGGAGAATGCCGCAGCATGTTTCATCCCATCGTGGGTCGACAAAGCCGGTGGACGACTGATACCTACTCCCTACACCCTATTCCCTGCTCTACGCCCCCTGTTATCCTTACCGAGTGGACCACTTTCGCCGCATCGGGCTTTTGCGCCGCCGTCTGACCAAAGCCGGGCTACACGGCCTGCTGGTCACGCATCTGCCCGACCTACGCTATCTCTCCGGATTCACCGGCTCAAGCGCCGCGCTGGCCATTACGCGCCGGTCGGCCCGCCTCTTCACCGATGGGCGCTATAAGACCCAGGCTGTTGAGGAAGTGACGGTCGCGCAGGTGGAAATCGTCGCCAGCTCTCCGGCGGTTGCCGCCGTGCAGTGGCTGGCCGCGCAGCCGGGCGTCGCGTTTGGCGGATTTGATCCCGCCAAAACCACCGTGGCCAATCTGGCGCGCTTCAAGGCCGCGCTGCCCGCGCGCCTTCGCCGCGGTTTTCTCACTGCGCTGGCCGCGCCTTTGGTTGAGCCGCTGCGGCTGGTCAAGGACGAGGACGAGCTGGCGCTGATGATTGAAGCAGCGCTGATAGGCTGCAAGCTCTTCGAGCACATCCTGGGCTTTATCCGGCCCGGCCTGGCGGAGTTCGAAGTAGCCGCGGAGCTGGAGCACCAGGCACGTCTGCTGGGAGCAGAGGGAATGTCCTTTGAGACTATCGTCGCCGCCGGAGTTCGCTCTTCCCTGCCCCACGGCCGCGCAACCACCGCCCGGATGCCACGCCAGGGCTTTGTGACCATGGATTTTGGTATCATTCACAAGGGTTACTGCTCGGATATGACGCGAACCGTGCACCTGGGCAAACCCACGGCCAGCGAGCGCGCCGTCTATGAGACGGTGTTGGAGGCGCAGGAGGCCGGAGTCGCCGCGGTAGGGGCGGGCGTAAGCTGCGCGGAGGTCGATGAGGCAGCCCGCGGCGTGCTGCGCAAGGCAGGATTGGCGGAGGCTTTTTCCCACTCCACCGGCCATGGTGTCGGTTTAGAGATTCACGAACCGCCGCGCATTGGCGCAGGAGAGACAAGCAGGCTGTTAGCCGGCATGGTGATTACTATCGAGCCGGGAGTTTATCTGGCGAACCGCTTTGGCATTCGCATTGAAGATATGGTGGCTGTTACCCGAAGCGGAGGCCAGGTGCTCACCCCGGCGCCCAAAGCTCTGATCGAACTTTGAACGTTGAACTGGACCCGTGACCGGGCGAAGATGTTCTATCGGATGAGCGAACGTGGGCCGGGAGGCCGGCGCTACATTTCCAAGCGGGAGAGTCAAGGAACGAATGAAACCAGAAGACATCGACGATTTGAAACAACTGCTTGAATTCCTGAAGGAATATCAGGTTGCCGAGTTTGACCTGGACCGGGGCGACCTGAAGATTCGTCTCAAGTTCAACCAGCCGGAGACATCTTCGGCGGGACTCGGCGAACTGGCGCGGCTGCTAGGTTCGGCTCGATTCGCGGAGGTGCAGGCGGC
>Ga0181527_1005380_pt1 | contig 10630 bp, 9 predicted proteins | sample PEATcosm2014_Bin_30_FD_119762 | JGI IMG/M metagenome (GOLD analysis project Ga0181527, IMG submission 119762) | Peatland microbial communities from MTU Mesocosm Facility, Houghton, MI, USA - PEATcosm2014_Bin06_60_metaG | ecosystem: Environmental > Terrestrial > Soil > Wetlands > Peat | place...
CGTCTGCAGACCAATCCTCAACCGAAGCCCCAGCCGTAGTAGACCAGGCCAGAAATGCCTCCGGCCGTCCCCTCGATCGCGCCGCACGGACAAAGTTTGAGTCCCGCTTCGGCCGCGACTTCGGCGATGTGCGCGTCCATACCGATCCGCTGGCCGCATCCGCAGCCGATGCCGTCAACGCCAACGCCTTCACCGTCGGCCAGGAGATATTCTTCGCCAATGGCCTATTCGAACCGCACACCCGCGATGGCCAGCGGTTGCTGGCCCACGAGCTAAGCCATACCGTACAGCAGGCAGGTTACAGCGGTCAGGCCATCCCTTCGATCGCTGCCTCTCAGGCCGTCTATCGCGACACGCCTCAGAACCCCGCCGGCAGCAGACAGGCGCCCGAAGCCGCAACCGCCGACAATAGCAGCAAGACAGTCACCGTCGATGTCCCGCCCGATCTCGCTCTCTGGCTCAAGATTCACTTCCTCAATATTCCCGATGTCCAGTTGACCCCGCCCTCGCTTCTTACACCCCCGGCCCAGCCCTCGATTTACTCGCCGGGGACGCTCTCGCCCGGCGCGGGCTCTGGCTCCCAGCCGTTCTCCTACACACCGCCTGCGTCCGGCACACAGACGCCGGTTCTGACGCCTCCGGCCTCGCCGCTGTCCCCCACTGCGGGCCCTAACCCGGCGCTAACTCCCGGCGGCTCCGGCAGTCCCGCACAAAGCCCCGCCGCGCCCACCGCGCCCGACCGGCTCGCCCTCAAAGACCTGGGCCCGATCAGCCTTGGCGCCCGCATCGGCTTTCCTTCCGCTCCGCAGACTGCGCAACCCGATGGTTCCCCAAGCGCTCTCCAGGAAAGTTTGCGCAAAGCAAACATTCTCAGCTCGCTGATCACCGGGAAACCACCCGCGATGCCCTCACCCGATCCCGGCCAGCTCGTCGGCGCAGTCTGGGGAATCTTCTCCACCCGCATCGCGCCCGGCTACGCCGCCATGATCGCCAACAAGATGTCCAGCAAACCCAGCAGCGGCGTCGGCTTCCAGTTGGACGCTACGATCCTGCTCAACCTTCCCAAGGTAGAAGGCGCGGGCGGAACACTCACCGTAACCTTCCCATGATCTGATGGAGGGACTTTGGATCCGAGCTGGAGCGCCGGCGATGCGAATCGATGCGCAGCGAGCGGTAACCCTCACTTCCATACTCTCAGGATTGGGTGTCTACCTGTCGGATGGGCCAGACAGGGTTTACCAAGTCGGTAATACGGCTCTGGTTTTCGAGCATACGGCCTTGAAGGAATCCGGGGTTATCAGCCGCGGTGCGGCTCACATGCTCCTTGCGTCCGGGAAGGAAATCCCGGATCCGCTCCCACTGCGCTTCGCTCAACTCGTATCGGCTCGGCATACCTCCACTGCAGCAGCTAATCACCGCGCCGCAAAGTGTATATGTCGATACGGCCTAGTAACGCAAGGGCGATTCGGCGCTTTCAAAATCTGATTGAATTTCAACCCCACATAAACCCCACAATACAGATTCCTCACCGTTTCCAATCAATACTTTAGGCTGCCAGCCGTTCCGCGTAAGTCGTTGATATTACGTTGTTAAATGTTCTGTTAACCGAAGGGTTGTAGGTTCGAGTCCTACCTGAGGAGCCAATTTTTTATCCGCATAAATACTGCACATTCTTGACTTCCCCTCCGAACTGTCCCTACGATTGTCCTAAACCCACTTTGAGGGATTCACCAGAGCCCTTGGCGGGGGAAGGACAGACCTCATTAAACTCACCGTTTGGAGGCGTCACAACAGGGACGTTTGCGACAGCACCAGCCGCTACGACCCTCGGTGTGGTTGCCCGCTGCACGTTCAATTCGTCTGGAAGGGGGCCCCCGGCGTATTCGAGGGTAAAAAGCTGACCTACCAGAACAAATGGTCATTGGAGACCCGTAGTTGGTCTGAAGCGCAGTCCAAAGTGAAGGACTTGGAGAAGCGCCTGAAGGACTTTGCTGAGGGCAAGGTAGTACCCAAAGGTACGACCGTCGAAGCAGCCTTGCAGGAGTGGTACGAATTCCGTGACCAGGACGGATTGGACAATACCAAGGCGAAACTGATGGGCGGCAAACTCGTGGAGTGGTGCGAGAAGAACAACGTTCCGTTGCTGACCGCTCTTACAACCGACAAGACCATGAAATGGCGTCTGACGTTGCCGTTCCGTAGCGGGGACAGCAGCAGCTTAAGCGTTCATTGGTCTGTGATTAGCGCATTCTTTTCGTGGGCTGCGGGGATGGGCTATATCGAAAAGTCTCCAGTTCCAAACCCCAAGATGAATCCACAGTTTCGTATCCGCTACAAGAAGGCGGAAGTAAAGCCGCCAACCAAAAAGCAAGTCGAGAAGATTCTGGCGACCGCCACGGGGCAAGTCCGACTCTTGTGCCAATTGATGCGTGAGACGGCGATGGCACTGGTCGATGCCATGAAGTGCGCCATGTCGCAAGAGGACGCCGAGAAATACAGGCTGTCGAAACCGGAGCGGCGTCCCGTGATTCAGGGCAATCTTATTCGTGGCAACCGCACCAAGACCAACGAACGCTACCGGGTGCGTGTCAGCGACTCATTAGCGAAGCAGCTTGAGGCTTTGGGAGAACCTGCGTTCCCCGGCACATATACGCAGTGGCGTGAGCGGGTCAACAAGGCCATCAAAGACGCAGGTGTCGAGACGACTCCGCATGGCTTCAGGCATTACAAAATCACTGAGTGGCTTTCGGCGGGTGTGTATGTTGACGACGTGGCCGACATGGTGGGCACGTCGCCAAACGAAATCCGCAAGACATACCGTCACTGGATTAAGGAAGCTGAAGACCGCTTGGATGAAGTACAGCGTGAGGCGTGGTTGAAGATGGGGCTGGACGAGAACGGCAACGAGGTCGTCCACTGAATTCTGTCGGGCGTTGGCAGGCCGAGCACGACGATCTTCCTGACCGCTTTCCACCTGAGTGGCACTCCCCACTTTCGGCACACTTCTTGCACACCGGCCTAGGCACGACATCGCGAAACTCGCAGTCATGCGGCCCGGGCTGGCTGATGCCGGATCAGTGGCAGCAACTGCGCCACTGGAATAGCGCACTGACAACTTCTAGAGAGGGGCCGTTGGTAAGCTGCTGCGCTACGGACGCTGCGGCGCAGGCGGCCATAGCCGACTACCACAGCTCCATCAGTCCAAATCTCTCTACCTCAGCGTCCCGAACCGCCGCGCCGAAGCTCTCCGCAACCTGGTGTTCGATTGCCCCAGTGACGGCCGACTGGAGCATTGCCATCCCATCATCCCCAAATTGCGCGAGCCTAACGGCGGCAGCCCGCGCTACCAAACGGTATTCGTGCTGCGAGAGGGTTTGTAGCAGGTTGAGATCGTCCTTCCCTGCAGACCCGATCAGCGCATTCGCCACGACCCGGACATAGAGCGCCCGGTTCTCGACATTCTTCAGAGGAAGCTTGCTGCGCCTGGCGTCGAGACTTTTGGCGCGAGGATCGTGCCAAAACTCATTGATTTCGTAGATCCGAAGGAGCTCTGCGGGCACCGAGGATCGCAGAGATCTCATCCTCCTCCCTACCGTCTGTCCTACCTCGATCTGAAACCAGTAAGGGATCCGATCCTCGGCACGTCCAATTCGCTCGATCAGACGGATCACGTCCCCCGCGTCACCGAGGCGCATAACAGCTATAGCAACATATTGAGCAGACGAAGTTAGGGCAATCTCGCGAAATGTCTCTCTCAGGGCGGCAAGATTGTGCTCGGTTGATACTCTCAGGATTGTTTTTGCGAATGCGGCCGCCTTCTCCTCGCGCACCCGCGCAACACGTTTATCGCTGTTGTCGGTAAGACCAGCTTCCTTCTGGTTCGACGAGCGATAACCATTGAGGAGCGACTGCATGTCGAGTTCTACGACCGGCGGCGATATCGAATTGAGCAGCGAAGTAGTCTTCTCTGTACCGAGATGTCCAAGTCTCTTCACCGTAGCCGCAACGCTGGCAATCCGATTTGCAGCGATTCCTGAAGCGAACAGCTGCGCCCGCGCACTTGGCCTCATCGCTGTGAATTCACGCATCAGCGCCCGGACCTTCTTGGGGTTTGGTGCTCTCACAATTCGTTGCAGAAGGTCGAACTCCCTAATTGGGCGAGCTGCAGCTGGGTCGTTAGTGAATAATGGGAGCGTTTGGTCAATCGCCAATCGTTCATACGCCGAGCGGTAGGATTTGCTAGAGCTTTTTGCAAGCGCTTCGCTCCAGCCTGTCTGCCCTGCGGCAACCTTCTTCGTTATGGCCTGGAATGCCGCTTCGCCTACGACGAGACGCCTGTTTCTCAGGGCCCAAAACAAAATTCGATCCGGACACTCCAGGGGAGAAGCGGCAATCATCTCCGCAACCTCCATGCCAAGCCGGTAGTTACGAAATGCCGTCCAGTCTCGTTCTTCGAGGGGTGCGCCGCCCACTTTCTGTCGAAGCAGTATGAGCACCGCTTTCGCTTCTGCTTCCGATCGCTGTTTGGGTTCCTGGGAGCGAATCAATTCCACGAGCCTTGCGGGCGGAGCGGTTAGAAGCAACGAAAGGCCTGGACCTTTGCCTTCTGCCCACGATGTCATCGTCAGGCCCAATTCTTCATCGGACAGGATGAGTCGCTGCTTGTGCTTGAAGAGTAGCAGCAACTCCTCAACGCTCAGCAGCGAATGAGTAGTTCCATAGCTCGCGGCCTGACAACTGGTTCCGATAGGACATCACTCGTCAGTGGTGGGTCGACGCTTGAGGCTTCACCGGATCTAACCGCTGGGAGCGGAACGTCTCGAAGCGAACCTGATCTCCAGGTGATCTTCCCAGACTCCCACCCGGATATTCAAGCGATCGCCGCTGACAACTGATCTGCATCCGGAACGCCGGACCCAAAGGTTCGAACTTCACTCACGGCCGCGTTCAAGCGGGTTTGTCTCTTGATGGCCTGTTTTCCTAAACGGCCACGGCCCGCCCGACACGCAAAGATCAAACAATCTGTGCCTGAACGAAAAGCGAAGGATACGTCCTGACGGTAATCCTCGTAACCTTGTTCTTCATCATCATGATTCTGGTGGAACTTGCGCGGGAGCGAAGCAAGCATCGCCTCCCACACGATCAGATACCGAAAGTTGCAGGTCAGAAGAGGCAGCGATGATCGTACCTGTCCAAACGGGTCGCAGTTCGCATGGAACTCCTCCAGAGAAAATCGTCCACTCTCTTTACGCGTCGGCGAAACACCTGACCAATCGCCCTTCGGCTTGGAAGGAGAAGCAGAATGAGTAAAACAGCCATTGTTACAGGAGAATCCCGAGGAATAGGTCGTTTGATTGCCAAGCGCCTTGCAGGGGATGGGTTTGCCGTCGTTGTCAATTTTGAAAGCAGCGCGCTTGACGCGAAGGAAACCGCAGCCGAGATCACAGAATCGGGCGGCAGGGCGGTTGCCATCCAAGCCGACGTAACCAAGGAAGATGACGTCAGGCGGCTCTTTGAGAGTTCACTGAAGGAATTCGGCCGGATTGACGTCGTCGTGAACAACGTCGGTATCATGCACCTATCGCCTATTGCACACGGAGACGTTGAGACCTTCGACGAGACAATCAGAATCAATCTTCGGACCACGTTCCTGGTCTTTGCGCAAGCGGCATTGCATATCAGCGAAGGTGGTCGAATCATTGTGTTTTCGAGCAGTGTCCTGGCAAAGAATCCCCCGTTGTATGGCGCCTATATCGCTTCCAAAGCGGGAGTTGAAGGGCTTGTCCGCGTTCTGGCCAACGAGGTTCGGGGGCATCGGGTCACGGTCAATGCCATTGCTCTCGGACCCGTTGCCACGCAGCTTTCTTTTGAAGGGAAAAGAGAAGAGGAACTCGCACAACTTGGCAAGTTGGCTTCACATGAGTATCTGGGTGAGGAGAATGAAATTGCCCACGTCGTTTCTTTTCTCGCGGGACCGGAGGGTGAATGGGTTAATGGGCAAGTGATTCCCGTCAGGGAAGGTGCGCATGATCGCTCAGCCACCGTTGGGGTCGGTGGGGAGCCTGTCACGGTGTCTCACAGGAGTGCGACTGACTGATGGCCACTTGCCCGGAATTGTGGAGCGGGTACCCCACTTGACGTGCGGTCGATTGGGTGTATCATCGTCCCAGATTTAAGCGGAGATGGCGGGTGGGTCCCTTTCGCTCGGGAGCGAACTGACAGGCCCCAAGGGTGTAAAAGATTTTCGCTATCATTTGTCTCGCCTCTTAGTTCGCTGGACCTGCGATCATTCCTCCTGGTTCCGAACCCGTAGGAAGATTCCAGCCGAGCATTCGACACATCGCCACCTCAAGTCTTTGCCAGGAGGCGACATGGTCGGCTCCACTACACCCCGGGTTTCCGCTAGCGTCATCCTCTCCAAACCTGCGTTCCAACACATTCTCGACAATTTAAGCAGCAGCGGATTTCAGTTGATCGGGCCCACGGTGCAGGATGGAGCCTTGATTCTCGCGTGTATACGAAACATGACCGAATTACCTGCCGGCTGGGCGCTTGAGCAGAAGGCGGGAAGTTCGCATCTGCTCCGAACGCACTCAACAGACTATTTCGCCTTTACCGTTGGTCCGCATTCGTGGAAACGGTACCTATATCCGCCCCAATTCGATCTACTCACTGCGCATCGCAATGGTAACGGCTGGGTGTTTGAACCATGCGCGGACGATTCGCCGCCCTATGCATTCATCGGAGTAAGGTCCTGTGACCTCCACGCTATCGCAATTCAGGATGACATATTCGTCAACGGAAGTGTCAGGGATCCGCACTATGCTCACCGTCGCGAGCGGGCCTTCATCCTTGCTGTGAACTGCAACACTGCGGTATCGACCTGTTTCTGCACTTCCATGAGCACAGGGCCGCGCGTGCGCTCCGGATTCGATCTCGCTCTTACTGAGTTACCCGAGTCATTTTTCATAGAAATTGGTTCGGAGGCAGGCTCCAACATTCTTGCTGGCGTCGACTGGCAACCGGCCAGCGCATTCGATGTAGGCCGTGTCTCGCAGATCACCCAGCGCACCGAACGGCAGATTCAGCGCCAGGTGACAACCAGCGACCTTCCCAAACTCCTCTACGACACAATCGACCATCCACATTGGGATGCGATCGCCGCGCGCTGCCTCTCGTGCGCGAACTGCACCATGGTCTGTCCCACCTGCTTTTGCTCCACCGTGGAAGACCACAGCGATCTGACCGGGAACAGCACGAAACGAACGCGCGTGTGGGACTCCTGCTTCATCCTCGACTTCTCGCACGTGCATGGAGGCAATAGCCGCCCGACCATCAAATCGCGCTTCCGCCAGTGGATGACTCACAAGCTGGCAGCGTGGATCGATCAGTTCGGCCGTTCGGGTTGCGTAGGATGTGGACGCTGCATCGCGTGGTGTCCGGTAGGGATTGATATCACTGAAGAACTGAGTACGCTTCGTTCAGCGGGGGCGCGATGAGCACGACAGCCATCCTCGAGTGGGCAGAAACTACCGATCCTATGCTTCCGCGCACAGCGACCGTGCGGCACATACGTCCGGAAACTTACGGTATTTCGACTTTCTGCCTCGAATACAACGATCCCGGCGCGTCGGTGGGCTTCATGCCCGGCCAGTTCAACATGATCTGCCTGCCCGGATTCGGTGAAGTGGCGATCTCCATCTGTTCCGATCCGACTACGCCGAAGGTAATGGAGCACACGGTTCGTTACGCGGGCAGCGTGACGCGCGCCATCGGGCGCCTCCGGGTTGGTGACACTGTCGGCATGCGCGGACCATATGGCAATCCCTGGCCCATGCAACTGGCTGAGGGTAAGGACCTGATGATTGTTTCGGGCGGCATCGGCCTCGCGCCGTTGCGGCCGGTCATCATGCAGGCTCTCCACCGGCGAAGCAGCTTCGGTCGCGTGCTGGTGCTTTATGGAGGGCGAACGCCGCAGGATCTTCTCTACACCAGCGAGTTCGAGAGGTGGCAAGATGGCGGAATTGAGATGTATGTGAGCGTCGACCGTGCCGACGAAACCTGGAAAGGGCAAGTCGGCGTCATCCCCATGGCCTTCTATCGCACCCGGCTGGACCATCGCAACACTCTGGTTTTCTCGTGCGGCCCGGAGATCATGATGCGCTTCGTCATCTACGAGGCTATGGCGCGACGCGTCCCCAAAGACGCGATCTATGTCTCGATGGAGCGCAACATGAAATGCGCTATCGGATTCTGCGGACACTGCCAGCTCGGGCCTGCCTTCATTTGCAAACAGGGTCCGATCTTCCGCTTCTCGCAGATCGAAGCGTTCTTCGGAAGGGAGGAATTCTGATGCCGACAAACGGAAAGCCACGCATCGCGGTGTTCAAGCTGGCGTCCTGCGACGGCTGCCAGCTTCAGATGCTCAATCTCGAAGACGAACTCCTAGCCATCGCCGGCCAGGTGGAGATCTGCTACTTTCTCGAAGCGCGGTCGCAAATCCTCGATGGCCCCTACGACATAGCGCTGATCGAAGGATCGGTCACCACCGAGCATGATCTCGCGCGAGTGCGCGACATCCGGCGAAAGTCGCAGATGTTAATCACGCTCGGTGCCTGCGCAAATACCGGGGGAATTCAGGCTCTCCGCAACCTCCAGGATGTGGACGAGTACGCGCGGGCCATCTACGCCAATCCGACCTACATCCATACACTGTCCCAATCCACTCCTGTGGCCGCACACGTGACGGTGGAATTCGCAATTAATGGATGTCCAATCTCAAAGGAGCAGTTGTTGGAGGTGCTTACGTCAGTGCTGATCGGTCGGGCGCCACAACTGCCGGCGCATGCAGTGTGCGTCGAGTGCAAGCGCAAAGGAACGGTTTGTGTGCTGGTGGCGAAAGGTATCGCCTGTCTGGGTCCCGTAACGCACGCAGGATGCGGGGCGTTGTGTCCCGCCTTCAACCGCGGCTGCTTTGGCTGTTACGGTCCCATGGAGAGTGCCCATTCTGAGTCGCTTTGTCAGGGCTTGACTGCGCACGGCATTCCGCGCTCTGAAATGTTACGGCTGTTGAATGGATTTACCGGGTGGGCGGAGGAATTCCGCTCAGCCGCGGAAAAGCTGGAGAAGGTATCGACATGATCGCGACCAATGAGACTCGGACCATCCGGCTGGAATCGATGACCCGCGTAGAGGGAGAGGGTGGACTGCGTATCGAGGTCCGCGACGGGCACCTGAGGGACGTGAAGGTCGATGTTTTTGAGGCGCCACGCTTCTTCGAAGCCTTCCTGCGTGGTCGCTCAATGCGCGAAGTCCCCGACCTTACGGCCCGCATCTGCGGCATCTGTCCGGCCGCGCACCAGATGAGCTCCGTGCAGGCGATCGAAACCGCTCTCGGGATTACGCCCTCGCCGGAGATTCGAGATCTTCGGCGACTGCTCTACTGCGGAGAATGGATTGAGAGCCACGCGTTGCACATCTACTTCCTGCAAGCTCCGGATTTCTTCGCAATGGAAAGCGCATTGACACTTGCCAGGGAACAGCCGCACCTGGTGAAACAGGGGCTGGAACTCAAGAAAATTGGCAACGAGATCGTGACGGTTGTGGGTGGCAGATCCGTGCATCCGGTTTCAGTTTGTGTGGGTGGGTTTTGGAAGGTTCCGCACCGGCATGAGTTGCTTGAGCTTAGGCCGCGGGTCGAATGGGCCCTTCAGACTTCACTTGAAACCGTGAAATTCGTCTCCGGACTGAAACTGCCTGATTTCGCGCCGGACTACGAGTGGGTGGCGCTCTCGCACCCCCGAGAATACGCCATCAACGAAGGCTCCATCGTTTCTTCGGCAGGGCTCGACATCTCCGTAAAGGAATTCGAGCAGGTCTTTCTGGAGGAACATGTGGCGCATTCTACGGCGCTGCACTCCGTGCGCGCCGATCGCGGATCAAGCTACTTTGTTGGGCCGCTGGCACGCGTCAACCTGAACTACAGCCATCTGCCCCCATTCGCCCGGCAAGCTGCCGACGAATGCGGAATTGCGTGGCCATGCTCTAATCCCTATGCCGGAATCGTCGCACGGGCCATTGAGCTCGTCATGGCGTGCGAAGAGATTCTTCGCCTAATCGATACATACCGTGCACCCGAGCCGGCAGCAATGGAGTATTCCATCCACGCCGGCGATGGGTGCGCCGCCACCGAGGCGCCACGAGGTTTGCTGTATCACCGATACCGGATGAACGATCAGGGTATCGTGCAGAGCGCCCGGATCGTGCCGCCCACGTGCCAGAACTACCGGAGGATCGAAGACGATCTACGCGTGCTGCTTCCAGGCATACTCGATCGTACCGATGCGGAAATTGTCGATACCTGCGAAAAGCTGGTGCGCAATTACGATCCCTGCATCTCGTGTTCAACGCACGCCGTAAAGATTCAGATAGACCGTAGCGAAGTCCCAGACCTTTCGCGCAATGCAGACGGACACATATGAAAAACGAGTAATTACTCGATCTGACCGTATGCAGCTGCGTTCGCGATTGAGAGATCGCGAGCCTCCACCGCACATCTGGTTTCCGATTATGAAGTGCGGAGAGAAACGTATGAAGAATGTCGGTAGTGTTCATTTTCTGAATCATGCGA
>Ga0181527_1005381_pt1 | contig 10630 bp, 7 predicted proteins | sample PEATcosm2014_Bin_30_FD_119762 | JGI IMG/M metagenome (GOLD analysis project Ga0181527, IMG submission 119762) | Peatland microbial communities from MTU Mesocosm Facility, Houghton, MI, USA - PEATcosm2014_Bin06_60_metaG | ecosystem: Environmental > Terrestrial > Soil > Wetlands > Peat | place...
AAGGTCTGGCTCTTGAAGCAGAAGCAGACGCAGGACTGGAAGACCACCAAGGCCACCGCCGACGCGGTCTACGCCCTGCTCTTGCGGGGCGAGAACCTGCTGGCCTCCGACGCCCTGGTCGAAGTGACCCTGGACGACACGGTCATCAAGCCTGAAAAGGTCGAGGCCGGCACCGGTTTCTACGAGCAGAAATTCGTCAAGGCCGAGATCAAGCCCGATTTCGGGCGGATCACGCTGAAGAAGATCGATCCCGGGGTCGCCTGGGGCAGCCTGCACTGGCAGTACCTAGAGGACATGTCCAAGGTGACGGCCTACGAAGGCACGCCGCTGGTGGTGCAGAAGGCGCTCTACACGCGGCAGAATAGCGTCAAGGGCCCGCTGCTGGAGGCGGTCAAGGGCCCGATCCAGGTGGGCGACGAGCTGGTGACGCGGATCGTGCTCCGCGTGGACCGCGACATGGAATACGTCCATCTGCGGGACTATCGCGGCAGCGGCACCGAGCCGGTCAACGTGCTCTCGCGCTACAAGTTCCAGGACGGGCTGTACTACTACGAATCGACCCGCGACACCGCGACGCACTTTTTCATCGATTACTTGCCCAAGGGCACGTACGTCTTCGAGTACGCGGTCCGCGTGCAGCTTGCCGGGACGTACCAGACCGGCTTCGCCGCCATCCAGTGCATGTACGCCCCCGAGTTCAACAGCCACTCGGAGAGCCTCATGCTGGAGGTAAAATAGGCGAAATGGGCTACGACTCCGGCAGCGCGTCCAGCAGCATGTCGGGCTCGGCGATACTCATTTCCCGGATGACGCGCAGGCGTTGCACTTGGTGCAACACTTCGAAAATCCGCCGGCACATCGCTTGCGTGATGCCGTAGAGTTGCATGACGAGGATCTCGATCTGGTAGTCGTCGTGCGTGGACGGCGTTTTGCCCGTGGCCAGCACCGTCGCGACCCGGGCGACGATCTCGTCGTGCAACCGGGCCTCATCCTGCCGGGAAAAGTCGATCGCCCGAATAGGCAATTCCTGCACCAATTCCTGGGTCCAACGCGGGAAGCTGCGCCACTCGGTATCGCCGCTTTTCATATAGTAGCGATACAGCATGGTGCGCGAATTCAGCACCCCGAGCACATACTCCAAGCGATAACGTCGCCACTCGGACCGAAGGTCCTTGCGCATCTTCCAGGCGAAGACCGACTGGTTGGTAAGCCTGCGCGATTCGTCTATCGTCGCGTAGATCCCGACCCCCGTTTGTCGCAGCAGTATTCGCTTGCCCTCGTAGAACTCCGCCGCCTTGTAGTTGATACCATCTTTTGTCGTGTCGATGTACCTGACATCGCCCAGGCAATAACGGTTGACCACCTCGCCGGCAATTATTGGTTTCCAATGCTTGCCTCGCGGCTTCTCGGCAATAATGACCTCGTGGCCTGCGGCCTTCTCAAATGAGAACCGACGGCCGCAGTGATGGCAGACCTTAGGCCCCCAAACACCCTTCCGCTTGCGTGGAACGTTATCCCATCGATAACAATACGGGCATTGCAGGACCTCGCCCGCCTTGCCAATCTCGACGCCGCGCCCTTTCTCCATCAAGGACGTCCAATCAATCCTACGCTCGTCGATCCTTGCAACAATCGGCGTGTCGGTTTCTCTTGCCAGAATGTCGATTTCATATCGGGGGTTGGCCCGAAATCGCGATTGCTCGACATCGTGCCCGCTCTCCTGAACGACTTCCGCAATGGTCTTGCCTCGCTGAAACAACGTATCTTGTTCGAGTAGCCGCCGGTCATCCTTGCGCAAGGTTGCCACCCTAACTCGGTGTCCTGGCGGCGCGGGCTGGTTGGCGAAGCACAGAAAGAAGGCGGCGCGGAAGACCGAGGGAAAGATGCCCTCGCCCGCTCGAACCAGCCGCGTCAGCGTGGTACGGTCCAACAGCATCCGGCGCAACGGCTCGTGCTCGGGCAGGGTGATGCTGTCCGGGATGATGAACCCGAAGACCCCGCCCGGGTGAAGCAACCGCCGGCCAAGCTCGACGAACAGTTCATAGCTGTCGTACTGTCCCCGCGCGAGCGCGAAGCCCCCGCCGTCGAGGTACGCGCGGATTTCGGCCAGGTCGGCGCCCCAGGGCGGGTTTCCCACCACTAGATCGAAGCCGCCTTGCTCCTCGAACACCTCGGCGAACTCGATTTCCCAGTGGAGCGGCGTCGCTGCTTCGAGAGCGGGCCACCGCTCCAGCAGCGAGCCCGTGAATTCCCGGCGAATGGGCTCCTTGGCCTCTTCGATCCTCGACAAGGCGCCGCGGACCTGGCGGTGCAGGTCGAGGACCTCGGCAGCGGTGAACAGAGAACCGTCGGATGCCGCACGCGATTCCAGTCCCGACAGCTCTTTCCGCAGGCGCTTGAGCTCGCGGAACTTCTCCGGATAGGCTTTCTTCTCGAAATCGGCCAAGCGGAAGCCGGCAGGCGTTCCGCAGACCAGCGAGTTGCCGCACTTGATGTGCGTATCGACGGTCACGAAGGGCTCGTCCTTCATGGCCGAGTTGATCCACAGACTCAGCTTGGTGAGCATGACGGCGGTGGAGTCCTTGTCCACGCCGAACACCGCGTGTTGGGTAACGTATCGCTTCCATTGCGGGTAGGAGCGGCGGTCGTCCAGTTCTTCACAGCGGGCAGCGACGTAGTTGACGTACTCGACGAGGAAATGGCCGCTCCCGCAAGCCGGATCGAGACACACCAGGTCCCACGGCTTGCGGTCCGGGTTGCGGGCGAGGGCTTCGTCGACGGCGTGCTCGACGAGGAACTTCGTCACCGACTGCGGCGTGTAGAAGGTGCCTTCCTTGCGGCGCGTGTCCCGGCTCACCTGGGGGTCCAGGCGCCGCTCCTTGATCTCGATGACGTACCCCAGAAACCGCTCGTAGATGTTGCCCAGAATCCGCGGATTGATCTGCGAGTAGTCGATCGCGCGCCCCATCGCCTCCCGCGAAAGTTTCAGCAGGATGTCCTTGAACAATCGGTCGTCGATCCGCAGTTGCGGGTCGTCCAGGATGGGATCGGGGTCGAACAGGGCGCCGTCGTAGGGGTAGATGCTGAACTGGTTGTCCGCGCGGCCGTCGAGCCAGGCGAAGTACCGCTGCAGGTAGCCGTAGAGCGTGGCTTCGTGGCCCCACTTCGTGTCCTGCTCGAAGCGTTGGATCACTTCGCGCGCGAGGAACTCCTTGGGCAGCAAGGGCGTGTCCTCGGCGAAGCGAATGAACATGATCCGAAACAACAGCTTGACGACGGCCTCGTTGACCTCCGCCTGTGCTCGATCGGGCAACCGCGATTGGATGGCGCGGAACAGCAGGAGCCGGCTTTCGACCAGCTTGTCGTAAATCGCTTCGCTGATCGACGCCTGCCAGTCCTCGCTTTGCCTGCGCAGCTCGTCGAGCGGACAGACGCCGTCCCGGCCCGGGCGGAAGGCGTCCCGCCGGAACGTGGCATGAAACCACAGAAACTGCTTGCGCTTCTCGATGAGGTCCTGAAGGTAATAGCGCTCGCAGGCGCCTAAGGGGCTCTCGCTGCCCTTGAGCTGCGTCTTGTAGAGCCGCCACTCGGCCCCGTTGGTGACGATGAACCAGCGGGAATTGGACAGCGCCGCGTAATCCCATCCCTGCCGTACCGGCGAGCGGCCGGAACTATCCTTCTTGTCGAGCGATTTTGCCCAACTCTTGGCCTCGATAGGAACCGTGTTGTCGCCGATGCGGAAGAAGTATTCGACCGCGCCGGAGTCGCCGCCCGCCCCGGCGTGGTTCACCGCGTGTTCGGCGTCGTTCTCGGCGCGGTCGAAGCCGAGCACCTCGTAGAGGATCGGCTCGATGATCTTTTCACGCGTATTGGCCTCGCCGCTGATCCGTTTGCGTTCCAGGTTCTCGCAGGCGGCGTGAAACTTGCGGGTGTGCAATAACGCCGCGCCGGCATCGGACAGGCGGCTTGCGACCGCGTCCACGTCTTGGCGGCGAAACAGCGGGGTGATCTCGGGGTCCGGCATAGTGGCCTCCGGGTGGCGGGATTCCTTATACCGCAAGTCCGAGAAGTTGTGAAGCCCCGGCAGGTGGCCATGCCCCGTCCGGAGGGTTTGTTCCGGGAAACACAAGGCGCGTCCCTCCCTCCTCTTGACACGGTCGTAGCACCGACTAAACTCAAGCGGAGGAGTATAGGATCATGTCCGCTACCAGAGTTCATCCAGATGAGAGCTGGATCGGCTGCCCCTGCACGGGGGAGACGCTCGATAAGCTGATCCAGCCGGCCATCCTCGCCGTGCTGGCCGAGGGGCCGCTGCACGGCTACGGCCTGGCCCGGCGGATCGCCGCCTTGCCCGCCTTCGCCGGCGATAGGCCGGACGTGTCGGGCATCTACCGCTTCCTCAAGGCGATGCACCACAAAGGGCTGGTGCAGTCCGCCTGGGACCTTTCCGAAAACGGACCGGCCAGGAAGACCTACCAGATCACCGCGACCGGCCAGCAGTGCCTCCGCCTGTGGATGCGCACCTTGCAACACCACCACCAGGTGATCACCGCGCTGTTGCGCACGGTCCGGAAAGCGGCCGGCAAGTAATTCGGGGAACGACGCATGCGATTGCTGCGGACGTGTCTTGCGGAATTCCTGGGGACCTACCTCCTGGTCCTGCTGGGCTGCGGCGTGGTCCACAGCGCGGTGCTGACCGGCTCACAGAGCGGGCTGTGGCAGGTGGCGGTCGTGTGGGGGCTGGCCATCATGCTGGCCATCTACGTGACGGGAGCCGTGAGCGGCGCCCACATCAATCCGGCCATGACCCTGGCGTTTGCCGCCCGCGGCCGCTTTCCCTGGCGGTTGGTACCGCCCTACGTCGTATCGCAGCTTATCGGGGCCTTTGCCGCGGCGGCGACCCTCTTTGCGCTCTTCGGCCCGTTCCTGGCCGCCAGGGAGCAGGAAAAGCACGTCGTGCGAGGCCGCCCCGGCAGCGAAATCACGGCCATGTGCTACGGCGAGTATTTTCCCAGCCCGGGACCGCTGGCCAATTCTCCCGGTCCCTACTCGGAAGAAGCCCACACGCAGCTCAACAGCATGGTCTCCGAGCCGATGGCGTTCCTCGCGGAGGCCCTGGGCACGATGATCCTTGCGCTGGTGGTGTTCGCCGTGACCGACCCGCGCAACAGCGGTGGGCCGGGCAGCCGCCTGGCCCCGGTCTTTATCGGGTTGACGGTTTCCGCCCTGATCTCGGTGATCGCGCCCTTGACTCAGGCCTGCTTCAATCCGGCCCGGGATTTCGGCCCCCGGCTGTTCGCCTATTTCGCAGGCTGGGGCACCATCGCCCTTCCGGGCCCCACGTCAACCGGCTTCATCACCGTCTACATCGTCGCGCCGATCGTGGGTGCCATGATCGGAGCAGGGATTTACGACTTCCTGATCCGGCCTGGCCAACCGGCCGGGCTGTCCCCCCCAGCCGCGGCGGAAGGGAGTGTGCAAACAGAGTAACCCGGCGAGCGCGGCCAAAGCCGCCCTTGCCACAATCGTGTGGAGTATCGTTCTAATGACCCCAAGTATCAGGAGAAAGCTATGGGAATGACTGTCACGCTCGACCGGATGATCCACACCACTGCCGTGCACCACGAACTGGGAAAGACAATCGGCCTGGAGGGCTGTTGCGCGTTCGGCGGCAAGGGGGAAGACCTGAATCCCATCGACCTGGTGGCGATGGGCGTGGCTTCCTGCATGATTATCGTCATGGCGAAGTCTGCCGAAGCGAAGGGTTTGGACTTGACGGGCACTTGGGCCGACGCCAGCTATGAGTTGAAGGATTACAAGATCGTCTCGATCACGGTGGCGATCCATTCGCCGTGTTCCCCCCCAGCCGCACAGCGGGAGTTCTTGGAAAAGGAAAGCCATCGCTGCCCCGTGTACCTGGCCGTGAAGGGCGGCGTTGCCGTGAAGGTGGCGTTCGAGTGGGGCACCACAGCCGCCCCGGTGGCGAAGAAAGTGGAGAAGTCCTGCGCCCAGTGCGGCTGATTGGCATACCGCGCGACAATTGATGCCAGTTTCTCGACCGGGCGAATCCCTTTGAGCGAGGTTCGCCCGAGCCGATTGGCTTGGTATTTGCCTCTACGAACAAATATTCACTGAGCGCGTAGGGTGGGTCGAGCGCAGCGAGCCCCACCAGAGGAGTCCGCCCGAAGAATGGTGGGGCTCGCTGCGCTCGACCCACCCTACTCACTGAGCCGTAGGAGACATACGAAATGCACGCGACCCGCTTGATTCTCGTCGGTGGTTTTCTGGGAGCCGGAAAGACCACCCTGCTGGCGCAAGCCGCCGAGCGCCTGACCCGCCAGGGCAAGCGCGTGGGACTGATCGCCAACGACCAGGCGACCGACCTGGTCGATAGCGAGATCCTCAAGGAATCCGGCTCGCGGGTCGAGGAGGTGGCCGGCGGCTGCTTCTGCTGCCGGTTCCCCGACATGATCGCCGCCATGGAACGCTTGGCCCGCGAGGAGAAGGCCGACGTGCTGATCGGCGAGCCGGTCGGGAGTTGCACGGACCTGTCGGCCACGGTGCTGCAGCCGCTCAAGCAACTCCACGCCCACCAGTTCGAGCTCGCGCCGTTTTCCGTGCTGATCGACGTGAAGCAGGTGCGCGTGCTCGCTCGGCTGCGGAAGGCCGCGGGCCCGGCCGAATCGCCCCGCTTTCCCGACAATGTTCTGTACATCTACGAGAAGCAGCTCGAAGAGGCCGACCTGATCGTCTTGAACAAGGCCGACCTGCTCTCGGCGGCCGAGTTGGCCGAGTTGAAAGCGTCGCTGGCAGAGCGGTTTCCCAACACGCCGCTGATTACGATTTCGGCCCTCACCGGCGACGGCGTGGACGCCTGGCTCGATTTCGTCAGCCGGGGCCAGGCGGCCGGCGGGAAGATCGCCGAGGTGGACTACGACACCTACGCCGCCGGTGAGGCCGCACTGGGCTGGATGAACGCCTCGGCCAGGCTCTCGGCCTCCGCGCCGGCGGATTGGTCCGCCCTGGCGCGGGAATGGTTGGAGGACCTCCGCACGCGGATCCAGCAGGCCGGCGGCCAGATCGGGCACCTGAAGCTGTTCCTCACCAGTCCCGGCCGCGGCCACGTCGCCGGCAACATCACCAGCAACCAGAGCCCCGTCTCACTCCGCGGCAGCCTCCCGCAGGACGTGCGTCAGCCCGCCTTGTTGCTCAACGCGCGGGTGCAAATCCATGCCGACCGGCTTCGCGCGATTGCCGAGGAATGCCTGCCGGCGGTCGCCCTGCGGCATCGGGTCGAGGTGGCGGTGACCAACATGCGGAGCTTCTTCCCCGGCCGGCCGCAGCCGACGCACCGCTACCAGGGCGTCGTTTAGGGCCCGCGAATCAACAACTGGGGGACTGTCCCAATTTTCGTTCGACGAAAATGGGACTGTCCCCTTCCCACATCAACCGCTCACCGCGCCAGCGCCTGGGCGAGGTCGGCGATCAGGTCCTCGGCGTTCTCGATGCCGCAGGCCAGGCGGATCATGTTGTCGGGGATGCCCCAGGCGCGGCGCTCGTCGGGCGTGAACTCGTAGTAGCTCAGCACGAGCGGCTGCTCGATGAGCGATTCCACCCCGCCCAGGCTGGCGGCGATCCGCGGAATGCGCACCGCATCCACCACGTCGGCCGTCTGCCGCCAGTCGGCATCCTTGAGGGTGAAGGTCACCACGCCGCCGAAGCCCCGCATCGTGCGGCGGGCCAGCGCGTGCTGCGGGTGGCCGGGCAGGCCGGGATAATAGACGTGCTCGACTCGCGAGTGCTTTGCCAGGAACTCGGCCAGCGCCTGGCCGTTGGCATTGTGCCGCTGGATCCGCAGCTCGAACGTTTTGAGGCCGCGCAGCAGGAAGTGCTCGTTGTGCGGGGCGTTCACCAGCCCCAAGAGGCCGCGGAACTTCCGCAGCGGCTCCAGCGCCTCGCGCCGCCCGAGCAGCACGCCCGCCAATAAGTCGTTGTGCCCCCCCAAATACTTCGTACAGGAGTGCAGGACGTAGTCGACGCCGAACTCCAGCGGGCGGACGTTGTAGGGCGTGGCCAGCGTGGCGTCGATCACCGTCTCGACGCCGTGCTTCCGGCCGATCGCCGCGAACCGCTCCAGGTCGATGATGCTCAGGTGCGGATTGGTGGGCGATTCGGCGAAGAGCAGCCGCGTGGCGGGCGTGATGGCCGCCTCCAATGCGGCGTAGTCGCAGGCCGGCACCAGGCGGGTCGTGATGCCAAAACGGCACAACTCCCGCAGGCAGAAGTCCCGCGTCCGCAAGTAACACTCGTCCACCAGCACGATCTCGTCGCCGGCACCGAGCCGGCCCAGGCACAGGCCCGCAATGGCCGTCATCCCGGTCGAATAGAGCACGGCCTCCTCGGCCCCCTCCAGCACGGCCAGTTTTCGCTCGGCCGTCTTCTCGGTGGGATTGCCGTAGCGGGCATACTCCTCGCGCGGCTGCTTCTGGACGATGAAGTCCAGCAGCGACTGCGTGTCCGTGAAGCTATAGGTTGCCGCCAGGAAGATCGGGTCGGTCAGGGCAGAACAGACCTTCTGGCGTTCTTCCCCGCCGTGGACCGCAAGGGTCGACCAATGCTGGCCTGGGGGATCCCGGCCCGGTGAATTCCCGGCGGCTGGGCCGCGAGCTTCCTTCCGATCAGCATCTTCCACACCTGGACTCCTTGAAAAAAGACCTATGGCGGAGTACATGCCGGTCCGACAGTGGCCCCCATGCTCCCTCCGTTGGGATTATTCGGAAACCCGCCACACCGTTCAAGCTAACCCCACAATGGTGGGGGATTCCGGGCTTCGTACCTGTTTTCCGCGCGGAAATCACCGCGAAATTGCCATTTTCATTCCCTGCTACCGGCTTGACCAGCCGATAGAATCGAGTAAGATAAGCATGTAAATCGACATCCTAATGTATCCAATGGCCACTTATCAAGGAGAGTTCCCATGTCCCACCGCACCACTTACAACACCATCATCGAGACCACGTTCAACACGCCCCTGGTGAGGCTGGGTCGGGTAGTCCCGCCCGGCGCAGCGACCGTGCTCCTGAAATTGGAGTTCTTCAATCCCTTCAGCAGCGTGAAGGACCGCATCGGCCGGGCGATGATCGAGGCGGCGGAGCGGGACGGCAGTTTGAGCCCGCAGACCCAGATTATCGAGCCGACCAGCGGGAACACGGGCATTGCACTGGCCTTCGTCGCGGCCGCCAAGGGCTACCGGCTCACGCTCACCATGCCCGAATCCATGAGCCTGGAGCGGCGGGCCCTGTTGCAGGTGCTCGGCGCCACCCTGGTGCTCACTCCCGCCAAGGAGGGCATGAAAGGGGCCATCCTCAAGGCCCAGGAGCTGGCCGCGGCAAGCCCCAACAGTTGGATCCCGCAGCAGTTCGACAATCCCGCCAATCCGGACATCCACGAGCGGACGACCGGCCGTGAGATCTGGGAGGACACCAGCGGCCAGGTCGACGTGCTGGTGGCGGGGGTGGGCACGGGCGGGACCATCACCGGCTCGACCCGCTACTTGCGCAGCAAGAATCGCAATTTCCGCGCGATCGCGGTCGAGCCGGCCGAATCGCCGGTCATCTCCGGCGGCAAGCCCGGCCCGCACAAGATCCAGGGCATCGGCGCCGGCTTCGTCCCCAAGAATCTCGATACGACCTTGCTCAACGGCGTGGAAACGGTCGGCAGCGAGGAGGCCTTCGCCTGGGCCCGGCGGTTGGCCAAAGAGGAAGGCATCTTGGTGGGCATCAGCTCGGGGGCGAACGTGGCTGCGGCGGTGCGGCTGGCGCGGCGGCCGGAGAACCGCGGCAAGGTGATCGTGACCATCGCCCCGAGTTTCGGCGAGCGGTATCTCTCGACTGCCTTGTTCGAGGGCCTGACGGCAGTGCCGCCGGCCGCCGCGGCGACGGTGCCCCCAGCCGCTGCAACGTTGCCCGCCCACCCGGACGCCGGCGAAGTCGGCCTGCGGGCGAAACAGGCCGTCGCCGCGTAAGGGATTAGACGGCACTCGCTCGGGCTTCCTGGACGGCTGGGCGCGCTCGGACTAGAATGCGCCCCATGAGACCCCTGTGCGCGGTGGCCTTCGTTCTTATGGCTGCGGGGCCGTGCTGCGCCGCGGGCGTCCACGACCCGCGGGAATATGGCGCCAAGGCCGACGGGCGGGCGCTGGCCACGGCGGCCATCCAGAAGGCGATCGACGCTTGCGCTGCCGAGGGGGGCGGCACGGTCCGCCTCGCCCCGGGCATCTACCTCTCGGGCACCCTCCGCCTGAAGAGCCACGTGACCCTGGAGTTGGAGCCCGGCTGCACCCTGCGCGGCAGCCCCGACCCGGCCGACTACTCGGAGAATCTGCCCAAGATCCGCTCCTACACCGACACCTACGTCCGCCAAAGCCTCATCGCCGGGGAGGGCTTGGAGCAGGTGGCGATCCGCGGCCGCGGGACGATCGACGGCCAGGGCGCCAAGTTCCGCTGGCCCGAGTATCGCAACCGCCCCTATCTCATCCGCCTGGTCGACTGCCGCGACGTCCTGGTCGAAGACGTCCACCTCCGCGATTCCGCCATGTGGATGCAGCATTACCTGGCTTGCCAGCGGGTCC
>Ga0181527_1005383_pt1 | contig 10627 bp, 4 predicted proteins | sample PEATcosm2014_Bin_30_FD_119762 | JGI IMG/M metagenome (GOLD analysis project Ga0181527, IMG submission 119762) | Peatland microbial communities from MTU Mesocosm Facility, Houghton, MI, USA - PEATcosm2014_Bin06_60_metaG | ecosystem: Environmental > Terrestrial > Soil > Wetlands > Peat | place...
ACCGCTTTGCTGGACGAGGGCCGGCCGCTGCGATGGCTCCACGACCGGCAGCCGCTCGCGTCGCCAGCGGGGACCCAGTCGCCGGCAATGCTCGAGTTCGTCGGCGGCGACCGGTTGCCGGTGCGAAGCGTCGAGGTCGAGCCGGCCGGCTCGGCGGCGTGGGGCAACAAGCCACTCCGCCTGCTGGTCAAGCCCGCGGCCTCCGTGGACTGCCCCGGCAGCGAGCCGCGGCCGTATCTCCGCGTCAATCCGCAAATGGTCCGGCGGCTGGCATGGGGCGGGCACGCCCAGCAGCCGATCCCGCCCGGGACATTGCTCTTCCGCGACGGGCGGCAATTGGCGTTCCAGAGCCTGCGCTGGGAGCCGGACGCGGTGCGCGTGCTCCTCGAGGATGGCATTCGCCGGATTGCGCTGGGCGACCTGGCCGACATCCATTTGCCCTGCCGCGATGCCTGGAAGCTCTATGAGGAGCAACTGGCCGTCCTCGCACCGGACTGCAACACGCGCTTGGTGCGCATGGAAACCGGCGACGGCCTGATCGTCACCACGTCGCTCTCGGGCGTGCGGCCGCTGGCCGTCAGCGGCCCGGACATCGACGCAAGCGACCGCAGGAATTGGTACCACCTGGTCCAGCCGGCGTGGAGCGACGATCCGCTTTGGGTGCCGTTCAACGCGATCCACACCCGCTGCTACTTTGCGGCGGACGAAGTGCCGCTGGTGCGGCTGACGCCGGCCAAGGCGGTCGAGCGGCCGATCCTGGGAAAGGGACTTTCCTGGAAGGTCGACGGCTCGGTGTTGGGCAGCCCGCTGGCCAGCGGCGATCGGCCCTACGGCTGGGGTTTCGGGGTGCAGGCCGCCAACGAGTTGTGGTTCGATCTGCCGGGCTGTGCGCGGGCGTTTCGCAGCCGCGTCGGGCTGGATCGCCTGGCCGGCTCCGGCGGCTGCGTCCGCGGCCTGGTGTACGCCAACCGCCCGGGCGACAAGCCGCTGTTTCGCAGCAAGGTCTTGATCGGCTCCGCCGAGACGGTCGACACGGGCGAATTGGATCTCCGCGAACCGGGCGGCGCGGCGAAATCCCTGGTCCTGGTCGCCGACCCGGTGATCGAGGACGCCCCGCCCGGCACCGATCCCCTGGACATCCGCGACTCGATGGACTGGTTCGAGCCGCTGCTGTTGGTGGACCGCCAGAAGCTCCGCGAGGCGGTGCTGCGGGTCGGCCTTCGCGTGATTCCTGCCTGGGAAGGTTGGACGCCCGGCATCGAAGGGGGCGGGCCGGTGCCCCTCGAACTCCGCTGGGACGAGCCCGCCTCGCCGCTGGCCCGCTGCGTCTGGACGGCGGCCACGGGCAAACGCACGTTGACCCTCGGGCAACAGCGGCAGATCGCGGCGGACGACCATTTCCTGCTGCTGGAATTCCGTCCGCTGGTAGCGGACGCCGCCGCCGGCCAAATCGAGGTCCGCGTCGACGGCACGCCGATCGCCCGCTGCGACGCCCGCGGCTACGGCCCGGGCACTCCCCTGGCGGTCCCGCTGGGCCGGTACCAGGGCCGCCGGGTGAAACTGGAAGTGGCGTACCTCCCCGCCGACGAGCGGCAGCGGATCGACTGGCAGGCCCTGGGCGTGATCGATCGCATCACGCGGGTCCCCTGGGTGACACTGCAGCCCTTGGCCGTTCGCTGGGGGGCCGATGACGCGGTTTTGACCCCGCAGCCCGACGGCTCGCTGCTGGCCTCCAGCGGCAGGCCGCCGCAGGAAGTTTACACGGTCACGGCGGCGCCGGCCCTGGAGAACGTGACCGCCATCCGCCTGGAGGCCCTCACCGACCCATCGCTGCCGCTGGGCGGGCCGGGCCGCGACGACGGCCGCTTCCTGCTCTCACGGTTCGGCCTGCGCGCGACCCCATGTACGGCCCCGCTGGCCAAAGGCCGCTTCGTGCGGGTGGATCTGCCCGGCCAAACGGCCAGCCTCTCGCTGGCCGAGGTCCAAGTCTTTTCCGCCGGCAAGAACCTCGCCTTGGGCGGCAAGGCCACGCAATCCAGCACCACCGCGACCGCCCCCGCCACGGGACCCAAAGGATACTCCGACGTCGCCCAGCGGGCCATCGACGGCAATACCGACGGCAACCTGGCGGCGGGCTCGGTGGCCGAGACCCGCGCGGAGCCCAACCCCTGGTGGGAAGTCGATCTCGGCCAGTCCGAAACGATCGATTACATCGTCGTCTGGAACCGCACCGACGGCGGCAGCATGGGCCGGCAGATGAAGAACTTCCGCATCGCCGTGCTGGACGCCCTGCACAAGACAGTCTGGGAAAAGCGCGTCACCGAGCCGCTGCACCCGGCGCAGGCTTTCTATGCGGGCGAGCCCGTGGAAATCCCCCTGAAATCCGCCGCCGCCGATTACTCCGAGCCCGGTTTTCCGGTCGCCGATTGCCTGAAACCGGTTAAACCGGCGGAGCAGGGCTGGTCCATCAAGCCGCAGGTCGCAAAGCCCCACGTCGCCATCTTCGAGCCCGAGCAGCCCCTCGACCTCCGCGGGGCACTCTTAACGCTGACACTCGAGCACCGCTACGCGCCTGCCGGAGGGCAAATCCTCGGGCGGTTCCGGCTCTCGGCGACCGACCAGCCGCTGCCCGTGCCGCTAGAGCCGATCGCGGTCGAAGTGCCGCTCTTGCCTGCACCGAAGCCACCGGCCAAGTGAGGCGTTAGTGTGGTCAGGACACGGCTTTGCGGCCGGGTATCCAGCCCAAGTCTGCTCGGCCGCGTTCAGAAGAGCGAATGCTGCAACCGCAACACCGCCAGCGGTTCATCCAACACGCCGCGGGCTTTGCCGACAAAGGCCGCAACCTCTTCGTCCGGCCATTCGGCCATGAACCGAAAGGCCGAGCCGATGACGTATTCGAGATCGCACTCCAGAGCAATCCAGGGCCGGCCGAGCAGCTCAGCCGCGTCACCCGTCGTGTTGGATCCGGCGAAAATGTCCATGACCATATCACCCGGATCGGTCAGGAACTTGATGAAGAACTCCGGCAGTGAGCGCGGGAACCTCGCGGGATGCGGTTCGACGTTGTGCGCCTTGCAGAGCCGGATATGGACCGAGTTGCTCTCGGTGTTTGGGTACTGCAACAGATTCGAGGGGATCGCCCCGCCGTTGTCTTTGCCGAACTTCGCGCTGATGTCGTGCCCAGACGGCCGGTCTTTCGGTCGATAAAACGCTTCCGGGTCTTTCATCAACTGCTTCATGCGCGCGCTGTACGGTGCCAGCACGTTGCTGACGTTGGCCTTTGGATTCTCGGACTTGGCGAGCCACCACACCGTATCGACCGAATCCTTGGCACGCACCTTCCGCTTGTTCACCCATTCGATGGGTGAAGGCAGCTTGGCCGGGTTGTGCCAAAAGAACTCCTCGGCGAGATAGAAGCCGTGCTCGTCGCACATCCGCAGGAGGACCCGGTAGTTGTACAACGACCGGCAGGGAACCCCGCGCTGATAAGCCCCGCCCAAATCCAGGACAAGGCTGCCCGTGTCCTTGAGCACTCGTCGCACTAGCGGGCCGAAGGAGACGAGCCAAGCGACGTAGTCGGCTTGGTCCAGGTTCCCGTAAGCCTTCTGGCGCAGAAGGGCAAAGGGGGGTGACGTGACCACCAGGTCTACGGAATTCGCCGGCATTGACGGCAGGTAGTCTTCGGCCTTCGTCAAGACTGCCTTGCCGAACTTGGTTCGGTAAACCTCGATTGGTCTTCCATTCCCCTGCATCGAGCGCGTTCTCCCCTTCTTCATTGCAGCGTACCAGGTTTCCGGCAGGTTTCCCAGCCATGCAGACGATACGTTACAGTAACGTAAAGACTGTAGACCTATAATATGCAATCCCGGAAACTGCTGTCAATAGGTATCCTAACTTATTGATACAGCAAGGGTACGGTCTTGTCCGACGTACAGATTCGATTCGGGGACCGACTCCGGGAAATCCGCCGAAAGAAGGGGATTTCGCAGGAAAAGCTGGCTGATCTGGCCGGCCTTCATCGGACTTACGTCAGTGGCGTCGAACGTGGCGAGCGCAATATCTCCCTACTGAACATCGAGAGGTTGGCCATCGCCCTGGACGTTGCCATGCCGGACTTGATGCCCGGTGCTGCCAGCCATTGAGGGCGGCCACTGTGGGGTTCAAGAGCGACCGAGAGTTTCTGCGGAACGTCAGCGTCGGCGCGGTTGGCACGTGGAAGATTGCCGCGATTCTGAGGCAGGGCGGATTCCGCATCATCGAACTGGAGCGCTACTGTTCCAGCAACAAGATTTGGGCGACGAAGATCAAGCGGTTGCGGGTTCCCGATCTTCTCTGCCTGGAGTCCGGCATACGCATCGAGTGCCGTGCAAAGGCGGACTTGAAGATCACGATGTCCCACTCGGTCAACAACGCCGATCGTGCGTGGGACAAGGGACTCCGGGATGACGACATAGTTGCCTTCATTCGATGCTGGCCGACTGACGACACCTGGAAAGCCAGTGATCGCGCGGCCCTCTTTCGTGTTGGCGATATGCGGTCCACCTGGCACTTGGCCAAACAGGAGCGCATGAAATCGGCTTCGGAAGGAAGCGAAGTCCGTGTCACATGGCCCGCGACAATTGCCAACCGAGCGGGCAAGGTCTTGAGCGTGTCGCCCGACTCCATCAAGACGCAGGTGGCGGGTGGCCGACCGCAATCCTACCGCCTCTCGCGCGAATCGAGCGGCGGAAGCTTCAGGCTGATGCCGCACATCAACGCCGGTGACGAGTTCGGTGACGGTGATACGATTCTTGCGTCAGCGATTCCCGTCATGTTGACATCCTCGGCTTCTCCGACGCAGCGCTACGATTTCTTTCCCGATTTGGAAAGCGAGAGCGCCGAGTCAGTATACGCTGCCGTGAAAGCACTGGGATTCTTGCCCGAATTAGCCGCCAACAGCAGGAGTCGGCTCAGGCAGCTCATGGACCACTCCCAGGACGGTAGAATCCGCTTGGAGGCAGCGGCTTCACTTGCTCGCCTTGGCTTCCAGGAGGGCTGGGATTCGATTTCGAGGATCGTCCATGACCACGACGCGGCCAGAGAGTACCGAATGGAATCAGCGCTGATAGTGGCCGAGATGCCTGACCGCCCTTCGATTGACCTGCTGAAAGCGCTCCTGGAAGACACGGCAAATGACTCGGAATTGCGGGCAGCCGGTGCGTGGGGGCTCGCAGACGTTTCGACGGATGCCGGATCAGCCGACCTGGTGGCTCATGTCCAAGACAACGACGAAGTGGTGGCCGTTCATGCCATCTTGGCGCTTTCCAGACTTGTCCGTTCCGACAATCTCGACGCAGTGTTGCAGAAAGTCGGTGATGACGGTCGCCAGTCTGCCGGCCTGGTGCGCGCGGTCTTGCTCAGCCGACTTGACTTCGTGCCCGACATCGTGCGATTGATTCGCACAGCCTCAGCACAGCGGCGACAATGGCTTCTTTACATGCTAGCCTGCCGGGGTCGTGCGGCATGTGGCCAATACCTGAGTGCCCATGCGCCGGAGTTGCTGGAAGAGCTTGATTTCTTCTGGACGCATCAGGTCGAGAACTGGACAAACCGGCTGGATGTCGCTGACCAGATTGATTTCCTGCGAGAACAAGTGCTCGGATAGGAATAACCGGGACGGTTCAGATATTGACGAAACGGCTGGGGCCACGCAGGGTGTGCCATCATTGCCCTCCGTGGCGGTGGTTGGCTAGGGTGACTTGCTTGGAAGTCTGGAAAACGCGGCGAAGTTGCTGTAGGGCTGCGGCCCCATTGACATCCGCAGCCCGCCGGAGGTGGCCTGAATGAAGAAGCCAAAGCCACTCGACGCGCTGGAAATGAAGAACCACGTTCAAGCCGAACTCTGCAGGGAGCGGGAAGGGCTCAGCGACGAGGAGGTTGAGCGTCGCCGCCGCATTTGGCTGGAAACCTCCGACGACCCTGCCGCGAAATGGTGGCGATCCATCCAACGGACCGAGCAGCCGTCTTGACGAGGCGCGGCCGCGATCGGCTCACGGGTCGGGCGGGTCGGGGGGCTGGGCGGGGCCGCCGGGAATGAGCTCCATGATGTCGCGCTGCGGTTGTTGCGTCTGTTGGCCGTCGCCCACGCCGGCGAAACACCACAGGCGGTTATCCATCGCCAGCATGGGCCCCAGCGCCGACTGCCGGCTGTGCAGGTTCGCCAGCGGGCTTTGGGCCTTCACCCGGCCGGTGGCCAGCTCGATCCAGAGGATCGAAGGGAAGGTTCCTCCGCCGGACCATACCTGGCGGGCGCAGGCCAGCAGGTCCGGGCCGACCCGCAGCGCGCCGTCGCACATCGCCAGGATTTTTCGTTCCCAGAGGATGCGGCCGTCTTGGGCGCGGACCGCGGCGAGGCCGCCCACGGTCTGGACCAGCAGCCGGTCGTCGGCCAGATCGAGGATCCGTGAGAGGCCGAGCATCGGCCGCCGCCAGTGGAGCCGGCCCGTCTCCAGGTCGATGCACTCCACGCCCGGCAGGCCCATCTGGGTCACGTAGAGCCGATCGCCGGCCAGCAGCGGCGGCTGCGGGCGTTGTTGGCCGGGCAGCGGATCGAGGGCCGGCGGGACGCACAAGCTCGATCGCAGCCACGCGATCTCCTGGTCGGGATCGACGGAGAACAGCACCCCGCCCACGGCCGCCACCACGCGCGAGCCCACGACCGCCGCCTGGCACGTCTGCTGCGCGGCCGGCTCGCACCGCAGCTCCAGCAGTGTTTTGCGGGCCAGGATGGCGCCCGTCTGCCGGTCGAGCTCGACCCACACCAACGGCGTCACCCCCGGGGTGGACGGGCCCTCGACGCCCAGGGCAAACAGCCGGTCGCCCAGCACCAGCGGGTCGGACACGAGATCGCCGGGCCAGTCGGTCTGAAAGATCCGCCGGCCGTCGGCCAGATCCAGGCCGGCGATCTGCGGGCGTCCGGTCTTGGTCAGCAACCGGGCGTACACCCGGCCGCCCGACACGGCGGGCCGCATGGGCACCAGCGACCACTGGTGGGTTTGCCCCTGGTCGCCGCCCAGGGTATAGGTCCAGCGGCGCTTGGCCTGGCCCAACTCCAGCGCGGCCACTTGGAAGCGGTTGGATACCAGCAGCACGTCGCCCAACGGGACGAGGGCCAACTGCCGGGCGGGCCAATCCACGGAGTTGGCGGGCCACGGGGCGGCTGAGGGATTGACCCCGGCGTCGCCGTCGAAGGCCAGCCGGCGCTTCGCTTCCAGTCCGGCGGGCGACAATTTCAGGCTGGCGGCAGCCGCCATGTCGCCGCCCGGACTGCCCGTCCCGCCCCCGACCACGCTGCGCGCACTGCCCGCTGGCCGCCGATCGAGCATTTCTCGAATCCAGCGCTCGAACTGCTCGGGGCTGATCCGCTGGTCGCCGAGCACGACGGCCTCGCGGACCGGCTCGCCTTTCTCCCGGCCGAACATGGCCGCTGCCAGGCGGACGCGGGCCTTCAGTGCGGGCTGCTCGGCGGCGGCGGCCGTTCGCAGGGCCTGCTCGTAATGCACCAGCGCGGCGTTGAACGCCCCGACGGCCAACAGGCGATCGCCGAGCCACTGGTGGGCGGCGGTGGCGGCGGGCGTGCCGCAATAGCCCACGGCCAGCCCCTCGACGGCGGCCACGTCGCCCTGCGCCATCGCGTGCGCGACCCGCAGCTTGCCCGTCTTCTGCGACTCTTGGCCGATCGCCTCTTGCACCTGGGGAAAGCGGCAGAGCAGCAGTTGCACGGCCACCGGGTACGAGGTGAACAGTTGCGGGTCCACGGGATCGGGCACCAGGCCGCTGCCGGGGGCGGTCGCGGCGGCGACGATCCCGCGGGCGGCATCCGGGTAGAGCCGTTCCTCGGCGGCCGACTGCAAATCGGAGAGGATGTTGCCCGCCTCGCGGTTCATCGGCACGGCCAAGAGCCGCTGCCAGTTGATCTCCGGCGAGAGCCGCTTCTCGCCGTCCTGCACGATCCGCTCCGTGCCCAGCTCCCGGCGCACCCACATCAGGAGTTGTTCGAGCGGGGCCTGCTCTGGCAGCCAAACGTACCGCCGGTAGTCCGCCGTTTGGTGTGCGAACGTCAGCCGGTTGCACCACTGCAACAACTCGGTCCAGTCCTGCTGCACCAGCAGCACCAGCAGCCGGTCGCGGGCCAGCCCCCACGCGATCGGCTCGATGCGGAGGTCGAAGGACCAGAGCGAGGCTGCCATGAAGGACCGCAGCAGCAGGTCGAAGTCCGCGGAAGTGCCGTCAACCAACAGCTCCCGCTCGATCTGCTCCCAGAAGGCGGCATAGCGCTGCGCCGCGGCCAGCTCATGGGCGTCCCACAACAGCGCGGCATCCTGCAACAGGCAGACCTTGGCTTCCAGCGACGGCGCTACCCGCAGGCCGGCGCGGACCAGGTCCTCCAAGACGGCTTGGGAGACGGCCGGGTTGGGGCCGCCGGGAAGCTCCGCCACGCAGCAGGCCAGCCGCCAAGCGGCCGCATCGGCGCCCGCGGGCCGGTTCTTTTCCACCCATTGCCGCCATGCCGCCGCATCCGCCTCGGCCGCTTTCGCGTCGGCCTTGGCCAGCGTGGCGGCAGCTTGTTGGGCAAGCGGCTCGGAAACCAGGTCCGTGATGCCGTCCAGCCGGCGGATTTGTAGTGAGCGGATGCGAATGCGGCGCGGCGGGGCGTCGGCGTTGTCGACGTACAGCCCGATCCGTTGCCAGCACGCCGGCTGGGCCTTCTGCGGCAGCACGTTGGACCAATGCACGCCGTCGCCGCTCGTCCAGCACTTGATCAAGCCGGCCGCCGAAATCAGCCGCAGCCAGTGCCGCTGCCCGGCATAAGGCGCCACTTGGGCTTCCGCATTGAGCCATGCCTGGGCTCCGCCGTAGTTCAATGCGGTCCAGGTCTTGGCGCCGTCGCGGACGAACGAGACCCTCTCCAGCGGATGATCTTCGGCGTCGGCCAGGTAGATGCCGGTGCCCTGCGACGCCTCCTCCACCTCCACGACGACTTCGTGCAGCGCCAGGGAAGTCCGCGACAGCGAGACGGAGACGGGCGCGGCGATCTTGCCCGCCGACAGTTCCACCCGGCCGTCGGGCAGATGCTGGAAGCGGGCGTCGCCCGAGAGGTGCTCCTTCCACGGCAGGGCGGCCGGCGGTTTGCTGCCCGGCAGCGGCCGGTGCGGACGGAGCGGGTCGTCGGGCGCCGGCCCGCTGCGGCACATCGCCAGGTCGCGGAAGATCGCCAGATCGGGGGCCTCGAAGTACACGGCCGCCGGCTCGCCGCCCAGCGGCGCGGTCAACAGCCGCACGTCGCCCTTCGTGAGCACGACGGACCCCTCCTGGCAGCGGACCTCGTAGGTGTCGTTCAGCAGGCGGCACGCCCGGCCCTCGTCCGTGGCCAGCAAGATCATTTCCGGCCCCGCGCCCGGCTGCGGGGCCCCCTGCGGCGGGCGCTCGCTCGGCGGCCGCCGCGTGCGGTACGCCGCCCAGTAGCGGATGGAACTTTGCCCGCCAGGATAAACCCCCTCGTAAGAATACAGCGCGACGCCCTGCTGGCCGTTCCAGAAGTGGACCCGCAGCCGGCCCTGGGTGTGCGACCAGCGGAGCACGACGCCGGGCTCCCACACACGAAGCTTCGCCAGTCCCTGGAAACGGACCAGCCGCATGCCGTTCTCGAACGCCGCCGTCAGCGTCATCGGCTGGTTCGGCACCGGCTCCAGCCAGCGCCGCGCCTCCTTCTCCGTCAGCCAGTTCAGCCGCAAGCGGTCCTGGAAGCACACTTCCTCGAAGGGCCGCGGCGGGCCGGTCAGGTCCCACGGCGTCACCGCATCGTGGGGAAGCCGCACCGGCCGCTTGAGACTCCTGCCGGACGGCGAAGCACCCTCGGGCTGGCCGGCCAGTACGGTCGTGAGCCCGAACAGCCCTGCGACCAGAGCGACGGGCCAATAGCGATTGCGGAACGACATGGGGAACCTTGCCTCTTCTCAACGCGGCCTATTGCCGCAACCGCATGAAGTCTGATTGCAAATTGCACAATCAGTCGCATCAGGAGGTTGCGTCGCAGGCGGGCTGGCGTACAAACGACTGTGCTTGACGCACGCGTGGCATGCACACGTTTCTCGGTCGGTGGCGCACTACCTGCTATTCTAACAAGAAACCGAGCCGTTCGTCACTGTGTAGGGCGCGACCGCGAGATGGAGATCATGGGTAGACCGTAACCCCATGATTCTGAGGGGACCACCAGCCACTAGGGTTACCGCTGGGCAAGCGGCGCGGGCGGCTGCGGCAGGTACTTCTCGGGGGCTTCCTTGACCGCTCGCATGCAGTCCTCGCCGGAGACGTACAACGGGCAGTCGCCAACATACAGCTTGACGATCGGCCCGCGGCTCCCCAACGGAACGCCGCTCACCGGACAGATCGGCTGCCGCGCAAGACCGTCGCGGTCGGCCTGGGTCAGGAGGACCTTCGCCACGTAAGGACGCGTGCTGAAGCTGGCATAGCACGGGGTGAAGGAAGCAGTCGCATGCCGCGGGTCCGGCAGGCCGGAAAACTCGAAGGTGATCGTCGCCTCCTTCCCTTGCAACGGCCGGATGTCGAACGCTGCGGCCACATAGTC
>Ga0181527_1005385_pt1 | contig 10622 bp, 7 predicted proteins | sample PEATcosm2014_Bin_30_FD_119762 | JGI IMG/M metagenome (GOLD analysis project Ga0181527, IMG submission 119762) | Peatland microbial communities from MTU Mesocosm Facility, Houghton, MI, USA - PEATcosm2014_Bin06_60_metaG | ecosystem: Environmental > Terrestrial > Soil > Wetlands > Peat | place...
GCCACTCATCTCACAGTTCTGAACCTGCCTTCTTACCTTTCCGCACAGAGCGCGAATTGACTTGACAGAGCACAAGGAGAATTCGATTTTATTGAAAAGAGGGTTTTTCTACAGGCTCGTTAGGCCCAAAATATAAAGGCAATTATTCGACAAAACGAAGACAATTATTTCCGGGAAGTTTTCCGGTAAAGGTTTGGACTTGGAATAATCGGTTCACACCATACCAGATTATTTAAAACGAAAGACAATTATTACCGGGATAATTAGAATCAGATCGTTTGATTCGGTCTTACCTTTTTAGTATTATATTTAGTTCAGAGGTACCAAAAATATAAAGGAGTTTGAATATTATGAAAAGCATTAAAAATGAAGCACTTGCAGCGATTTCTTCCTTACCTGAGGATAGTTCCGCAGACGACATCATGTACCGGATTTATGTAATAGACAAGATCCAGAAAGGACGGGAAGCCGCAGCAGAAGGTAAAACAATCACAATTGAAGAAATTGAAAAAGAAGTCCACTCATGGTGAAATGGACATTACCTGCGAGGGACGATCTGCGGGCAATATACGAATATATTGCTTTGGATTCCAAATTTTACGCCAAGAAAATTGTCAGGGAAATTATCTCTCTATCGTCCACCATTCCCACTATCCCAGAACGAGGAAGAATAGTTCCAGAAACAAATCAAAAGGAAATTCGGGAATTATTTATCTACTCCTATCGACTTATTTATCAAATTACCCCGGATTTGATATCAATCCTCGCCGTCATTCACGGCAGTCGAAATGTAACAGCAACAAATATTCAAAGAGATTAGGGCATAACAAGCAGTTCAACCCATGACCGAACGCGAGGCGCAAACGCTCCCCTTGGTCGCGTTTCCCGTGTCGGCAGGTTAACCGCACGTTATGCATGTAATAAAAACAATTTGACTTATCAAACGTAATAAGTTATTATATATAATAATGTGGCATATTAAAGAGCATGGTCTTCTTTCCTTATATTATTTGTAAACAAGCACTGGAAGGAGGCCGATGGCTCGCTATAAAGACTACTCCTACGGACAAGGCAAGCTTATCCCGTCACCTTTCGCGAGCAAATCATTCCGGGCAGTTTCGAGTTTGCTCTGAGCAGGATCGTGGATAATGTGCTGGACCTTTTAGGTGCAGATGGATAACTGATGCGAAGATCCAAGAGATAAAACTCTGGCTGATGGGGGAAGTATCCCCCGTGAATGATATTTTTGATTTCGGATCGCGGCTAAGAACAAATCATCTTTCGCGATTGTCTACTTGATTCTCAGGATATACCTGTTCCCGTTGACGGTAATCGATTTTCCCACGGAAAACAGGCTGTTCGGGGGCCTTGCAATCCGGCCCATAGCGTCGTAGATTCCGGCCCTCTGATGTGCGAGTGAAAGCGCTTTGCTCATCACTGGGACCACGGAAATCGGAGCGCTGAAGGTCTCGAAGATGTTCAGGTAATTATGGTTTGCGTCGGCGTCCACAGCCCAGAACCCCAGAAATCCTATGTAACTGTTGGCATTGGCATAATTCACCACGGTTTGCGCATTCGCTGTTGTAAAGTTTTCACAAGAAACATCGTTGATGCCGATCATCGGCGTGACGCCGATCTGGGCGGAAACGCCCAGGGTAACCAGCTGGCTGCGGGTGTTGCTGGCCGCATTGACGGCCGCCTGGCCCATGTCGATGTTGCAGGAGCCGTAGTCCATTGCCATGACATTGACAATGTCAACCTGCACGCAGTTTGACTTGGCATTTGAGAGCAGGTTCAACCCGTCCTGGGTGAGGCCTTCGGGCATTGCGGGCAGCGTATAGGAGACCTTTAGGCCTGGGTTGGCGGTCTGCAGGTTCTTGAGCGCCTGGTTGCGGCGGTTGATGGCCGCTGTGTCGGCGATGAACGCTCCTTCGATGTCGAGGTCCATCCATGTTAGATTGTATTTCGTGATCACCTGCTGGTAGGCCGCCTGCAGGGGACTCACGCCGGTGTAAACCTGGGCAAGTTCCATTCCGGATGCGCCGCCAAAGGAAATGATAACGTCACCTCCCTGTGCGCGCAGATTTGCAATATCGCTCACGTATTTGTTGTCGCTCAGCGGCATGGAACCGTCCCAGTACGGCGCGCTGTTGGCAGTGCTGTTGGAAATGATAAAGGCAAGGGTATAGAATTTGTTGCCGGTGGCGGTTGCCAGAGCGGCAACAGAAAGATTTCCCCAACATTCAACATAGGGGGCGCAAACCTTGCTGGGAAAATCTTGAACGCTGCCCGAAACTGCAGGCTCTGCTTTTGGTGCAGGTTGAACAAAAGCAACGGTACCAAGCAGAATAGAGAACTGAAAGAGAACTGCGGATCTTTTCATGATTTCTCTCCTGGAAATAGTACCCTTATGAAAAACCTAATGAGAACGGAACGCAGCCCGCTTATCGGGCAATCACTACTTGTCGAGCATGCATAATCCCGTCAATCTGAACCACAACCTGATATACCCCGGGTACGAAGTGTCTCGTATCAAAAACGCATCTGCCGCCGAAGCAAGTCTGCCGCATAATGATTTGGCCCTTGACAGATACAAGATATACCGTACATTTTGGCGTCAGCGGCAAATCCGCCACAAGCGAACCATTGCCGGTTTTGGTCATTTGAAAGGAAATTGCTTCATCCGGATTTGATTTTTGAATGACCGGCGTTGAACAGGAAATTCGGGTAACCGGCAGCGGGTGCTTGGGTTCGCCGTTGAGCGTTGCCGCGGCCTTAAGGGCGTCAGCAACGCTTGCGTTCCGTGCAAAATGATTTTGTGTGTCCCAGGTGTTCCATTTCTGCGCGATCTGGGCATAGGTGTCGGTGTTCAAGTTGGGAGTCGAGCTTCCGTTGGTGGGAACATACATGCCCCAATCGTCGTTGTAATCTATCTTGTAGGTCCACATGGTCCAGCTGATCGGGTTCTGCGACATTTTGTTCGTGCCGTAGGCGGTCTGGCCGGAGAAATGGAATTCTCCGACATAACACGGTACCTTCCAGTTGTTCATGTACGTAAGGGCATTGCTCACGTCGCCGTTAACTCCCGTGACAGGATCGCCCGAATAATACCAGTGCAGTTGATAAACGACATTTGTCCAATTTTTTGAAGACGGCTGGGGCAGCACATCCCAGGTCCAGACTCCCTCCATGAAAATCATGTGGTCCGGATCGATTTTCCTGATTTCCTTGTACAACGTATCGTATAACGCAACCACATCCGCGCCCATAGGGTTCGTGTACGTGGACGACGGTTCATTGAGCAGATCGTATCCGGCAACCGCAGCAGCGCACTTGAAATGCGAGGCAATGCCCTTCCACCAGTTTATCAGGAACGTTTTGTATTGGGGGACCGAGTACAGGAGCTTTCCATCTTCCCTGCCCGAATGGTCTGCGCCGTTCTGGGAGCCGGGCGCGCCGTGCAAATCGAAAACGGTGTAAACGCCGTTCTTGCTTGCATTGACAACAAAGGAATCGAGCAGGGTGAAGTCGGTGTCGCCGTCCGGTTTTTTGATCCAGTTCCCGTTCGTGTCCATGTAATCGCACCACAGCATGGGGAGCCGCACGCAGTTCAGGTGCTCTGCCGCGATCCTCGGAAAATCGTCGCTCCTGAACCATGAGTTCAGGTAGATCTTTTTCAGCGCCACCGCGCTGTCCCAGCCGAACCTGTTTGCCAGCAGGTTGCGGGCGTCCCATTCGTTGTGCGCACCGTTCATCGGCGCCATCCACGTCTCGATGATTTCCCAACCGCCGATATTGACGCCGTACAACCGAACTGTGTCGCCTTTGCCCATATTGTTGCGGATGATCATGCCGTCGGTTTTAAGGAAATCGGTTTGGGCAAGACTTGGGGTAATCAAGCATGATAGGAATAGTGCTGCAAGACAAACTATTCTTGGTTTCCGCCCAACATCGCTACCTCTATCAAACCGTTCGTGCCGAGCCTGTCGAAGCAAGAACGGCTTATTGTTGCTGCCGTTGCCCTTCGACAATGCTTCGACGAACTCAGCACCGGGCTCAAGGGCGAACGGCTTTGCGTGCAGATCAGCGTATTCTGAATAAAAGCTATTGGGGCGATTCATCCCATCACTCCAGAGTAAGGTGGTTGCCTCGGATCTGACTTTTCGGAAATCAGTCTGCTCAGTATCGTCACCTAACTATTATTGCGCCGGCCTCGGTGCTCCCGGGCGTGACCAGCTTCACGACATAAGCACCGGGCTTGATGGAAATGCCCGAAATGTTTCTACTCAATACAACGTTATAGCTGATTCCCGGTTCGTGCAGACCATTCACAAGATTATGCACCAGCGCGCCTTTCATGTTGAAAAGCGCCAGGTTCACATTTTCGGTCGAGGGCACCGAATAGCGGATTTCACTGACGTTGGTTGATCCATTATTTACAATGGCAAATGTGGCCCGTTGTCCGCGATGCAGGGCGCTCAGGGGCACAATGGGTCCGGCCTGTGTCGTGGTCTTGTTCACATAATAGGCAGTGACGCTGTCGCAAACGGCCGGTGCGCGGTCGATTTCCCATATCATGATGCCGCCGCACCCGTTGTTGATTGAAAACAGGCATTTGGCATTGATGTCCGTGGGGTTGCCGTTGGCGCCGTTCCCGCACTCGTTGGGGCCGTCGACTTCGTTGTCGGTGTCGTACCCGTAGCCGATGCCGAGCTTGCTTTTGGGGACACCCTTATTTGTAAATGCCGCGATTTCCTGGGGGCTTGAACCGACAAGGTCATAATAGGACATGACATTCATCTGGTCGACATAGGGATACACCGGCGCGCTCACGGTTGAATAATAGTCCGCCACTGCCGCGGTGAGCAGCGGCTTTGGGGATATTTTCAACAAGGCGGTATTCAAGTCCTGGAAGAGGGCAAGATAACGGGAGGCTGTAATACCCTGGCCATCATCTTCCCAGTCTATATCGATGCCGTCAAGCCCGTTTTTCTGCATGAACCTCACCATGCTGTTGACGAACGTCGTCCGTATGGTGGCGTTTGCCGTCGCGGCCTCAAACGTGCTCGCCGCGCCGGCACCGCCGACGCAGATGATTGCCTTCGTGTTATTCTGATGGCACGCGGTCGCAAAGTTCCTTACCGCGGTTGCGTCCGAACTGTCAACCGCACCGGTTGACGTGGCATTGATCGAGAACCAGAACACATGGGTGTAGCATTTCCAGTTTATTTTAGAAACCGAGAAATTGGCATAGTTCGGAAGATACCCCGAAGACCAGCCGACATATTTTCGCTGGGCAAAAACCGTGGAACACAACACCGCAACAACAAGAACAAGAATGTGGAACTTTTTCATGGCCCCTCCCGGAACGGTTTGGAGAATATTGAATGTGTTGTTCATGGTCGTAATGTTGAACGCTTACTTGACAAACGTTTCAAGTTTGATGCCGTCAAGAGATACATTGTCGAGATACATCGTGATGGTGTCCCCCGGATTGTTCTGCGGGGTGTACGCGATGAAATAGATTATTTGTATTGTAGGAGCCACCTGCGCCCAGGTATACCCCTGCTGGAATGCAGGGCTGTTCGCCGGAAGCTGCAAGGAATCCGCCGGGATCGTGACAGGGGTCCAGGCAGCCGGAAGCGGGAGCACGTATGAAAACTGCTGCCAGGTATTGCCGTTCACCGAATCCACCATTTTCGAATAGAACCTTACTTCAACGGTCCCCGTCCCCTTTGCCATAAAGGAAAGCGCCGTCAGATTTGACAAGTCGTAATTTTCCGAGTCCCTTCCGAGGAAGAAGCCCATAAGCGCCCACGGGCCTGCGCTCTGGGGATCAAGGGTGTACACGGCGCGCATGCTCTGGCCCGCATACGCTTCGGCGCCGGCGACGAAGCTCAGTGAGATGGTGGAATGTCCATTTGCAACGCTGTCGTTTACCGTATACCACCAGCCGTCGCCGATCGTCCTGCCGATGTTGGTTTGATATTGGCCGATGGAAAAATCATCAACCAGAACACGGTTGACCGGCGCAGGCAGTGTCTGGCCCGCAACCACAGCGCCCGGACTCATCTGGATCGAAGCGCCCAGGGAACGCTGCTGCGAGCCGGCAATATCGGTCCCCGTGACAACCACGTACGCTCCCGCGGCAAGCGTGGGGAAGGAATAGCTTTTGTCCGCGTTTACCAGGGCCCCATAGGAGCTGCCGGACAATGCAAGCGACTGCGGTGTTCCCGCATCCGGCTGCACGGTTCCGGAAAGCGTTGCATAGGGTTTGAGTGTGAATTGGTACGTAGTGTCTTTCGTGCTGTCGACCAGCGCGCCAAAATCAAGCGTCAGAAGGCCCTCGTCCCGACTGTCAATCTGAATGTTCCAGATCCTGGAAGCAGGCCGCCGTATCGCGAAAGCGCCTGCGGCGTTGGTACGCGCGCTGTCAAGAACAACCGGTTGTCCGTTTATTATATCAGCAAGCCAGTTGGCATCGTCGATGATCTGCACCCGTGCGCCGGACACCGGCGCATCAGCGCTGGAATGCACCATACCGGACACTTTGGTGTTCGGATAGTCGGTGCCGCTTCCTGCGACATTGACCGCACACCCCGAAAACAGAGCGGAACAGACCCACGCGCCGAGAATTGCCGGAATCAATTTCCATTGCTTATTCATTGCCACTTCCCCGTTCTCCCCCCGACCGGCCGATTTTCATGACCGGGAACAACTGTATATTCAGCGAGACTATTCTGTCAGCCGATTCTTTCTGATCATCCTGATCCAGAAATTCTTTGCGCAGGGCATCGATTTTTGCGCAGAGTTCGTTGTACGAGGCTTTGCCTATTCCTTTTATGGTCATCGAGACATGGCGTTCGTCTTTCGGCATCTCCTCCATGGCATGAACCGAAGCTTCGATGAGCGTCCTTTTCACATCGTTCACCACGGGGTGCGGCATGTCCTCGTAGGAAATTGCGCCCTTTTCGGCAGGGCGGTACAGTCCGGCCGACTTGTCGTGCACGATCATGCCCCATTTTTCCAGCTTCGTGAGCGCCTGGTTCACTTCGTGCGTGGAAAGTTTGAGATTGACAAGTGCCTTAACGATTTCCTTCGGCGAGGAAACCGACCCCTTGCACACAAGGTACTCCCGTATCACCGGATATTGCCACGACGCGAAATATTCCAGCGTGCGGTTCTCGAGCATCGTGGAAAGGTTGTTCTTCCGGAGTTGTGCGAGACGTTCGAAAATGGGCGTTCTATCGACGGGCTTCCTGCACCGTTCCTTTTGTGCAAGCAACCGGAAATATTCCTTTTCGTCGTTGCGGAGCTCGAGCGCTTTGATGAATCCCGCAACATGGCTGCGGCCTATTTTCTTTCTTCGCCCGATGACGTCGGAGAGGAATGCATTCGCGTTGATCCCGGCCGTTTTGAGAAATTCGCGTTGGGTGAGCCCGAACCGCTTTGCATACGCGTACCAATCGCGCACGAAGTCCACGTGGTCTTCGTAGATGAAGATAGGCGTGTTGAGGCGGTTCTTTTTCATAATGGGGCCTGGGGATAATATACTGCTAAAATCGACAGAAAGCAATAGAAATAGTAATGTGTTAATATAAGTGATTGATATTTAACGCTAATAACTAATAGTGACAAATTATTTGGGTATATTTTAGATGAAAAAGGGAAGGAAATTCTTAACAATGCGTGATGCGTGAAACAGAATTCTTGGTGGCTGATTCCACACGATGAAGGACACTTACGGGGGAATTACAAAAACTGTATTAGGAGTAGAAAAGGTATGAACAAGAAAATTGAAAATATTTCATCCCGGAGAGATTCTCCAAGAAGACTTTTTGGGTCCATTGCATCTGAGCCAGTATCGTGTTTCAAAGGATATCAAAGTTCCACCTCGCAGAATTAACGAAATTGTGCACGGCAAAAGAGCTGTTACCGCAGATACCGCATTGCGCCTCTCAAAATATTTCGGCACCAGTCCCCAATTTTTGCTCAATCTTCAATCCTACCACCCGATCGCTACCGCCATCCACTGGATGTTGCCGATGGAAATGTATGCCTCATGATCTCCATTGTCATCATAGGGGAAGCCGTAGCAGTAGTTGTTGATGGCTCGCCGATGACACCAGCGGGAATAGAAATTAGCAGGTGCGTCTGTATAATAGTTAGCGGTGTCTACGTAGCTCCAATTATAACAATCAACACCTTGCGGGAGATGGGCGACATGCCGGTTCATGGCAGCCGACCAGATAGGAGAAGCGCCGATTGACGGGTTCGGCCCTGTGCAGGCGAAGATATCGTCGGCTTGCGGCACTGTCGGATAGGGGCCGGGATCATTGGCGGGCGCGCCGTAGCCCGGTTTATTCACCCACAGCGGATCAATGACATAGTTTTTGACGACCGAATCCTGGTATCGTGTGTAGTAAGCGCCGTACGGCCCGGTGGACCGGAAGGGGAAGGGGTCCATTTTATGCGGGGCCCAGATATTCGCGAAATCGTGCGTGGCCTCCCACGTGAACTCGTTCGGAACCTCATTGATAAATTCGGCGAATTTCGATTCGCGCGATTGGTAGTACAGCCAGTAGGCGTCGCCCATGACGGTGTCTTTGCCGTCGGTTGTTTTAATCCGGAACGTGATGGGAAGCCTCCATCCGTCAACACGGGTGGTGTTGCCCAAAAAGCTGGCGCCGCCGCCATTCACTTCAAGGAAATCGAAATATCTCATAGTTGAATCGGTGGGAGCTATATAAATGAACAGCCCGCCTCCGAGCGGTTTCATGTTGGTTTGTGAGAAGAGGGTGGTTGCGCCTCCTCTGGTGGTGGTCCAGCCGATCTGGCTGTCCGGCCATTTGCCGTTTGTCCTGTTTAAGAGGATGTATTGCGGGGTTGAGCCTGCCTTCGGATAAGTGCTCGTGTCGCCCCAGAAGGCGTTTTTATCGCCGTTCCAGGTGGTGACTTTTGTCAAGGTGAAATCGCATTTGCTCGTGAGCGAGTTTAAGGGCGTAACGCCGAGGCTATAGCCTGGTTCCGTGGCATGAAGGGTATCGACGATGTCTGCCGCAGCCAGTTTTTCCATTCGGGTTAGGAATCCGGGACCGTTCTGGACTACCGTTCCTGTGGAAGTATGCGATGCCGTCTGCAGCCGGAAAACGGAGGAAGCGCCGTTGATGGTCACCCGCAGCGCATAAAATTGCGATGCGATATTCCTCGTGTCAATCGATACCGCATAGTTGCCAAGGGAAAGACTTTTGTTCATTACTTCGCGTACGCACCGTCCGGACAGGTCGTAAAGGCTCATCCGTACCAGACTGCCGCCGGCGGGCGTACTGAACAGGACCTTGCCGCCCGAACAGGTTGGCTGTGCGAAAACCTCGCCTTTTGGAAGAGCGTTGTTCACTACGATGTCTGTACACGTACCGGTTCCCACATGATAGTGGCCATTTTGATCGGTTGTCGCCATATAGGCGGCAGTTGCCCAGTAGCCGTTGTCATAGGTCGTCTTGGCGAGCCTGAGCACGGTGTGGGTAAGCGGTATCCCGTTTTCATCCGTTACCGTTCCGCAGATGTTGACCGTTTGGGAAAAAACGGTTCCGGTGAAGAACGCCATTATCATACATGTTACAGCGAGCTTTTTCATTGCACCCTCCAACTTTTTCAAGGTAAATGACGCGGAATCATTGATCCTAAAAAATGCAGTTCACCACAGAGACACAGAGATCACAGAGACTAATAATTTGATTTCCGGACTCTTAAGAACATTATCGTCGCACCGGGTTGCGCGAGATACGGCAATCGGTTCGACTAATTGGTTAAACGATAAAATGACAACAACGCCGATAGAGGGGATGATTGGATGCAGTTATAAAATCGGAAAAGAAGCAATACTTAAGCTGATCTGAATGCGCCGGTTCCCCCTCAGCCCCAAAGCTATTCGATCAGTAGTAATAATATAAGCATTTTTTTCAATGAGAGCAAGGTATACAATTTTCGATAAAAGTTACATCTAAAGGCCTGTTTTTCTTCCAATAAATTATCCAGCGGAGTGCCGCGGAATCTCGTTTTACGCAGGTAAAGAACCACGTCCGCATCTGCAAACGCCCTTAACTCGCGGGCGGCTGGTTATTCAGGGTAAATTATAGTATTATTTTCGACAGAAGCAATGATATAATCTAATGGACTACCTCGAGGCAGAGCTTCGAGGCATCTAAAATCTTTCTTGTTCGCCCCCTAAATCCCCCGCAGGAGGACTTTGACTGATTACCTTCCCCCTCCGGGGGAAGGCTTGGACCCATAGAGATCAAAATAACCACGGGAGGAACGCTGAGAAAAAACTGTATCCTCGCATGTTTGCTGTTATTGCCTTTCGCATCTGAGGCAAAGGGGATTGACTGGGCCGTCTTTCGCCTGGATCAGCTTTCGGTCTTTCAATCGTTCGGCAACAGCTTTTCGGGCGAGGTGAGCTGGAACCCCTGTTTCAATCTGAGCAGCCGTTTCGGCGTCCGCGGCAACTTCGGGGGAATGCTGCTCAAAGGCTTTTCGGGAAAATTTGTTGCGGCAGAGTACGAGGCGCTGCTTTCATTCTCATTCTGTAAATCCCTGGCAGTCGAGGCCGGCGGGGGAGC
>Ga0181527_1005387_pt1 | contig 10621 bp, 9 predicted proteins | sample PEATcosm2014_Bin_30_FD_119762 | JGI IMG/M metagenome (GOLD analysis project Ga0181527, IMG submission 119762) | Peatland microbial communities from MTU Mesocosm Facility, Houghton, MI, USA - PEATcosm2014_Bin06_60_metaG | ecosystem: Environmental > Terrestrial > Soil > Wetlands > Peat | place...
CTGTACCGATCCAATTCTTGTGGGGAGCAAATACGCCAAAGTCATGCATGAAATACTTGCCGGCCGTTTTCGCTGGTGGTACAATCACGCGTGTTCACAAGCCTCCGCTTCGTGTGGCGTTCGCACCTGGAACCGGAAGAGCCACCATTCTTCTGCGACGCGCGAGATGGATCGAATTGCCCGAGCCCCTGACTCTTCGCCAATGATTGCAGCTTCCTTTTCGGCATGAACCAGAGGACCGTTCTTATGCCCGCCGCCCTGCCAGACAGTATTCACGGAGACATTACCGAGTGCATCGGCCGCACGCCGCTGGTACGACTCAACCGCATTGCCGGCACTGCCGGGGCCACGATTGCGGCCAAGTTGGAAAACCTCAATCCGCTGTGGAGCGTCAAGGACCGCATCGGACGCGCCATGATCGACGCCGCGGAGCGGGAAGGGAAGATCCAGCCGGACACCATCATCATTGAACCCACCAGCGGCAACACGGGCATCGCCCTGGCGTTCGTCTGTGCGGCCCGGGGATACAAGCTGCAGGTGACCATGCCCGAGAGCATGAGCCTGGAGCGCCGGCGCTTGCTCAAAGCGCTGGGGGCGGAACTCATCCTTACGCCTGCCGCCGACGGTATGTTGGGGGCCGTCAGGCGTGCGGAGGAGTTGGCCGCCGGCGACCAGCGATACTTCATCCCGCAGCAGTTCAAGAACCCCGCAAATCCGGAGATCCATCGCAAGACCACAGCCGAGGAGATTTGGCGAGATACCGCGGGCCAAGTCGATATCTTCGTGGCGGGCGTGGGGACCGGCGGCACGATTACGGGCGTCGGCGAGGTTCTGAAGGATCGCAAACCGGGAGTGCGGATCGTGGCGGTCGAGCCCGCCGTCAGCCCGGTCATCACTCAGCAGCGCGCCGGCCAACCGCTGCAACCCGGCAAGCACACGATTCAGGGGATCGGTGCGGGGTTCATCCCGGATATCTTGAACCTGGAGGTTATCGACGAAGTCGTAACCGTGGCCGATGAAGACGCATTCGAGACATCCAGACAACTCGCTCGCCTGGAAGGATTCATGTGCGGCATCAGCTGCGGCGCCGCGGCCTGGGCGGCGATTCAAGTCGCCCATCGGCCGGAGAACCGCGGAAAACTGGTCGTCGTCGTGCTGCCGGACCTCGGCGAACGCTACCTGTCCACCAAGCTCTTCCCCGGTTGAGGCTAACAGGAGGAACCGGCCCGCAAGAACGCCCTGAACCGAGATCGTTGAACTGACCACGCACCTCAACACCCACACCACAGGATCCAGACATGTCCAACGCCGTATTGCAGCGAAGCGTGACCACGTCGGTCGCCAGGAACCTGGCGAGTACGACCAAGACCTCGCCGAAGATGGCGTCGATCACCCCGCGGTTACTATTGAGCCAGTTGCCGTGGGTGCAGGTCGGCGGTGGCATTTATCGCGTCAACCGCACGAAGGTGGAGTTGCCCAAGGCCGAACGGATCGAGGCGGATGTCTCCGCCGGGGCCGCCTCCTTGCCGCGGGAATCGCTGCGCAACGTGCCGCTCTTCTCCGGACTGCCGGAGACCATCGTCGGGCGCATGGCCGGCAGCTTCAAGACGGAAGAAGTTCCCCTGGGAAACAAGGTGATCGTTGAAGGCGAACCGGAGAGCAAGTTCTTCATCATTGCCCAGGGCCAGGTAGAGGTCCTGTACAAGGGGGCCCACGGCAGCGACATCCGCATCGCGCTGTTGGCCGACGGCGAGTACTTCGGCGAAACCGAGTTTGCCTCCGACCAGCCCTCGGACGTGACCGTGCGAACCCTTACACCCTGCGTTCTGCTGAGCCTGTCTCGCAAGGACCTGGACTCCGCGCTGGCCCAAGTGCCCAACTGGAGCGAGGAATTCAAGAACGCCCTTGCCCAGTACCAGGAGCGGCGGTCCATGGTCAATCGGTACGGGGAAAAGAACATCGACTTGGTGTCGGGCTTCGCCGAGAACATCGAGATTCCGGAGACCTTCGTCGATTATTCCGGCAAACCCCGCGAGTACCCGCTCTCGACCGTGCAAACGATCGTCCGCGTCCACACGCGCGTGTCGGATCTGTACAACGACCCCCACGACCAGCTCGAAGAGCAGATGCGTCTGACGATCGAGGGCATCAAAGAGCGGCAGGAATGGGAACTGGTCAACAGCCAGAAGTTCGGCTTGCTGCACTCGGTGGACCCCTCGATGCGGCTCAGCGCGCGCTACGGCACCCCGACGCCCGACGACCTCGACGAGCTGCTGGCCTTGGTGTGGAAGAAGCCGGCCTTCTTTCTGGCGCATCCCAAGGCGATTGCCGCCTTCGGGCGTGAATGCACCTGGCGCGGAGTGCCGCCGCCGACGCTGAACGTGGCGGGCATCCCCGTGCTCACCTGGCGTGGGGTGCCGCTGATTCCCTGCGATAAGCTGGAGATGGCGGGGCGCCGGTCCGGCACGACGAGCATCCTGCTGTTGCGCGTGGGGGAAGCGGATCAGGGGGTGGTGGGACTGCACCAGGCCGGCATCCCCGGCGAGATCATGCCGAGTCTTTCCGCCCGGCTGATGGGGATCGACAGCCTGGGAGTGGCGACGTACCTTCTGACACTCTATTTCTCCTGTGCCGTCTTGACCGACGACGCCCTGGGCGTGCTGGAGAACGTCGAGGTGGGGTACTACCACGATTACGAGCACCGCGGAGCCGGCGGCCTCGACAGCGGGCTGGGGATTTAGCACGCCGCAGGCCCCAAGCACGGCACCGGACCAGAGCAGGCCAGACCTATGAACGAAGTTACGCCCGACCTGATCGCCCAAATCGCGACCCGGCTGTACAACGAGATCCCGGGTGTGAACCGCATTCCGAAAACGGAGGCGGAGGCCTCGCATGCCGCATCCGAGGCAACCGGCCCGCCGGCTGGTTTCGCCGAGATTCCCGCAGCCGGGAGTTCCTTGCCAATCGCCCCGGAAACCGCCGGCGGCAATCTTATCGGGCCCCGCGCCTCAGGGCTCGCCCCCGGCGGCCTGGGCGCATTTGTGAAAAGCATCCGCACGCCGTTCCGGCCAGATGACGGCCGCTGCGCGGGCGGACTCGACCGTGACCTCCGTCAGCGGTTGTTTGCGGGGAAACCCGCACCCGTGGAGCGGGTTCGCCCGCTAGACGTGCCGGCCATTCGCAAGGACTTCCCTATTTTGCACCAGCAGGTCCACGAGAAGCCCTTGGTCTGGCTGGACAACGCGGCCACGACCCAAAAGCCGCAGAGCGTGATCGACGCCCTGTCCCAATTCTACGCCCGCGACAATTCGAACATCCACCGGGGGGCGCATACCCTGGCGGCGCGTGCCACCGACGCGTTCGAGCAGGCACGGCAGAAAGTCCGGGCGTTTCTGGGAGCATCGTCGGCCAAGGAAATCATTTTTGTGCGCGGGAGCACGGAAGGCATCAACCTCGTCGCACAGACCTACGGCCGGAAGTTCCTGCAGCAGGGCGATGAGATCGTCCTGTCCACGCTAGAGCACCACGCGAACATTGTGCCCTGGCAGATGGTGGCCGCGGAAAGAGGCGCCGTGCTGCGGGTCATCCCGGTAACGGACCGCGGCGAGATCATGCTCGAAGCATACGAGGCCACTCTCGGGCCGAGAACCAGGCTGGTTGCGCTCGCTCACGCGTCGAACAGCCTGGGCACGATCCTGCCCGTGGCCGAAATGACGCAGATGGCCAAACGTTACAACGCCCGCGTGCTCATCGACGGTGCCCAGTCCGTTCCCCACGTCCCCGTCAACGTGCAGCAGCTCGGCGCGGACTTCTTCGTCTTCTCCGGGCACAAGATTTTCGGCCCGACCGGCATCGGCGTCGTTTACGCGAAGGAGGAACTCTTGGACATCATGCCGCCTTGGCAGGGCGGCGGGAGCATGATCCGCAACGTCACCTTCGAAGAGACGACGTACGCTGAACCGCCCGCGAAGTTCGAGGCCGGCACGCCCAGCGTCGCCGACACCGTCGGCCTTGCCGCCGCCCTGGATTACGTCAACCGGCTCGGGCTTCCCAGCATTGCCAAGTACGAGCAGGAGCTGCTCCAATATGCCACGGAGCAACTGGCTCGGATCGACGGCCTGCGCATCATCGGCACGGCGAGGGAGAAAGTCGGCGTGATTTCGTTCGTCCTGAAGGACCGGCCGGCCGAGGATGTCGGCCGACTGCTGGATCTCGAAGGGATCGCCGTGCGCGCAGGCCACCATTGCGCCCAACCTTCGCTGCGGCGATTCGGACTGGAGTCTACCGTCCGGGCGGCCTTGTCCTTCTACAATACCAGGGATGAAATCGATCGTCTGACCGCCGCGGTGAAACGCATTCTGCGGTCGTAGCAACCTGGTGGACGACACCCACGCGAGTCGCATCGCGCTCTTGGGCAGACATCGCGACTTCTTGAAGTGGCTACGACCGTCCTGGCCGCGTACCAGTATGTCGCGGTCCGTCGCTCAGCGTTACCAGGCCGACCTGGAAGCTTTGGAAGACCGAAAGCCTATTGTCGCTTGGCTGCCGCCGGATTATATTGACCTCTTACTTCGCTTGAGGGAGGCCTGCAGCGGCAGGCCGCAAGCCGGGCCGCTCGACTCACGATCCAATCGTTGTGGGGGCAGCAGAAATGCAGCGACGACGAACCGTCCTGCTGGCGGGCGCGATGGCCTTCATGTTGATGGCGGGCGCGGGGCTGGCCGCGTCGTCCGGCAAGGCCAAGGCCCCGCCCAAGCTCACGCCCGACGAACTGCGGGAAGTGAACAAGCTCCTGGGCGAATACCGCGCGGCGCGGGGCGATCTGCAGGCCAAGGAAGAGATTTGCAAGAAGGTGCTGGCGGTCGGGCCGGGCGCGGTGCCGCTGATGTCTGCCGCCATCGAACGCGAGCTGCGCCCGCTGCTGAAGCGCTACAGCGGCAAGTTCCAGGCCCAGGCCGCCCAGTACGTCAAGAAGCGGGTCGCCAACATCGACCTGGGCGAAGTCGCACAACTGCGCAGCACGGTCCTCGGCATCCAGAAGCGCGGTGAAGGTTTCACCAAAGAAGCAATCGTCCGCGACGGCGATCCCGCCATGCGGAAGCTGGAGCAGATCTGCATCATCGACCGCAAGATGGTGCTCGAGCAGTCCGAGCCGCTGGGCACCGACCGCGAGCGGCTGATCGGCCTGGGCAAGCTCTGGGAGCGATGCCAGGCGCAACTGCCCAAGCCGCCGGCCCAGGAAGGCGAAGAGCCGCCGAAGCCGCCGAACTTCGAGGAGTACCTGGCGGGCGAAGAGTCGCTGGCAGCCGCACTGGCCGCGCCCATGGACCCGCAGACCCGCGGCATCCTGGCCGTCAATGCCCGCCTGGCCGAAAAACTCGATCCCGAGGAGGCCCGCGCGATGCTGGCCTGCAACCTGACGCGGAACTTGCTGGGCCTCTCGGCCCTGCTGATCGATTTCAAGCTCTGCGACGCCGCCCGCGATCACTCCCACGATATGGAGACCCTGCACTTCTTCGCCCACGAGTCGCCGGTGCCGGGAAAGAAAACGCCCTGGGACCGCGCCAAGAATTTCGGCACCACCGCCAGCGCCGAGAACATCTTCATGGGGTGCCACGACGGGCGGGAGGCAAACCAGGGCTGGTTCCACAGCCCCGGCCACCATGCCAACATGCTCGGCAAGCACGTCCGCATCGGCATGGGCCGCAGCGGCCTGTACTACACCGAAGAGTTCGGCAAGTAACGGCCGCCCCGGCGAATGGCGGCACCGATCCCCAGGTGCTACGGCAGCACGCGCGCGGGCGGCTTTGCCGGCTCTTCACTCTTGGACGTGCCTGCGGCCGCGTGCCGGCGCTTGATCGTGATCCCCGCCAGGTCGGGCTCCTTCGCGCCGTTGACCGTTCTGTCCCTCGACTCCAGCGTCAGGGTATCGGCGTCGACGACGGTCAGGACGTTGGTCGCGGAAACCTCGCTGCCGTCCGCAAGGCTTCCCGCATACTTCAGCAGCCAGCGATTGCCGTCGCGGACCCACAGGTTCTCGCCGAAGCCGCCGTTGGAATCGAAGACCCAGGAACGGATCCGCTTGGCACGCGGATCCCAGCCGATGACTTCGGTGCCGGCATGGGAAACGCCGCTTTTCCCCTCGACCGTAAACTTGCGGATCAGGAATGCCCGATTGTCCGTCCAGCCACAGGTGCTGTGCAAGGAAAGACCGCTGGGCGGCGGCGCCTCGTCGGCCCAATCGCCCACCATCCATTCCAGGTCTTTGAGGTGTTTGATCGGCGCGGGGCCGCGGCTGGTCGTCTCGCGCGCACTTTCAATCCACCAGCGGTCTTGGCGTTTGACCAGGACCAGGCTGAAGCCGGGTTCGCCCAGCGGGCTTGCTGCCGGCGGCGTAACGTCGGCAATTGCGTCGACCAGGACGACGCCGTCGGCCACCGTGCGCAGCGAGAGAATCAGCATTCGCAGCTTGCTGTTCTTGTGCGCTGCAAAAGACTCCTGGAACCCTCGCTGAAGCTGGTCGCGTCCCTCCGTTCGCTCGCCGGTCCGGGCGACGAAATCCCCGTTGAGCGTCCAACAGGCCGCCACGCCCTTGGCATCGCCGCGGTTGAAACTGTCCTCCAGCGCAGCCAGCAGCTTGCGGATCTCTGGTTTCGGGCCCTGCCCGCCCGTCTTCGTCTCCGGGGTGGCCGCAGTCCCGATCGCGGCGAAGATCATGACCATGGAAAGCGAACCGAAGATTCGTTGCATCGCAGTACGCTCCTTGAATTGGGAAGCCGTCACGTCTTGATCTCGATCGCCGCCGGAGCTCGCCCCGGCTCCGGTTACTTGTCATCGGCGCATGGGTGCCATGCTTGCTAAGCGAGCGCAGCGAGACAGCAAGCATGTTCGCCGTCGAATCATGCCCACGGCAAGCGTGGGCATGGCACCCATTCTTCCTGAATTACGCAACATACACACCGTCATTTCCGAGACACTGCATTAGCTGCCGGAGCTCGCCCCGGCTTCGGTTACTTTTCATCGGCGCTTAGCCGCCCGCGGACCTCCTGGCCCAGCGTGTTCAGAAAGGCCTTGGCCTGCTGATAATCTTGCGTGGGGAGGCCGTCTTGCCCCAGTCGCCACTCCAGCACGGCCTTCATGTCATCCACGGCCTTTGCCATGTCGCGGTAGTCGTCGGGCGTAGGGGCGCTCAAGCCGGGCGGCGAGCGGCGATAGGGCGCTTCGATTTGCGTCCGGTAGGACGCAAATTCCCGCCCCTGCAACACAGAGGGCCACTTGATGATGTCTGTGGCCACCGCGGGCGGAGGACTGGCCGGGGCGAAACCGCCCGCCGCGGCTCCCGCGCCAAGACCGGCAGCCAGGGCCGCCGGCGAGCCATATCCGCGGGCTTGCCGCTGCTCCATCTGCTGGGTCTGGACTTGGGACCACCAGTCCTGATTCGCCTGCCGTTGACTCATAATCGCATCGGTCCGCTCCTGGGCCTGGCTCGTGAGGGTGTTGCGAATCCCGCTCTGCACGACCAGGTTCTGCCCCATGGCCGCCACTTGCCCCAACTGCTGATTCTGGGCGGCGATCATCCGCGAGGTGTTAACCTGGCCAACCGGGTAAGCACCCCATCCTCCGCCGCCATAGTAAGGATTCCTGGGCCAGAATTGGGCCAGGGCCGGGCCAGCCGAGGCCAGCCAGCAGATCGCAACCAGCGCCGTCATCGTTCTCATAGCCGTGCCTCCTTGGGGATGCCGCCCATGCCCCGGCTATTCTAGCGAGGCTGCCACGTTGAGGCAAAACCTGGGGCCGGGAAAAAGGGGACAGTCCCCATTTGCCGGAACGGCCCGAAGGGTGCTTCGCACAAATGGGGACTGTCCCCTTTTTCCTGCGATCGGGTCGCCTGCCGCCAGAGCCGGCCGCCCGCTTCACGGCTGGCCGGCCAGAGGGCTGCGGTGCTTGTCGGCCGGCGTGCCGATCAGCCGATACCAGACGTACTTGCCCATCCGCCCGAAGACCCGCCCTGCCTTGAGCTTATGGGAAATGTGCGCGGCGCTGCGCAGCGACAATATGCCGATTGGAATGCACGTGAAATCCTTGTCCTTGGTCACCGGCACCACCAAGAAATCGACGTGCTTTACGCTGGCCGTGCTGTCTACCAAGTCGATGCGGATCATATCCCACCCCCCCAAGTTGCTCCGGCCGAGGTCAATAGCTCCACGCTACCATTAGAACCTCTCCGGCCTGCACCTGCAAGTAGGGCGGAAAAGTTTGCAACGCGGAGGTTTGGCACGTCCCTCGATCACTTTCTCGCACTCAGGCTGTAGTTATTCCTTCGCAATCGGCCCGGCAGCGGGGCACAAGGCCAGGAATCCCAATTGCAAAAGGCGGACCGCAAGCAGGGCCAAGAACGGAACCGAAAAAATCAGAGAGAACCACCAGTCCCTGGTCGGGCTGATGAAGAGCCACCACGCAGCGACAAGTGTTCCCAATCCTCCCAGTGCCACGGGCAAGTAGTGGCCGCGTAGGGGAACCACCACGCTTACCCCCAGGAGTCCAATCCCTGCCCACCCGACCGCCATTGGCAGTCCCCAGGCTTGCGGGCTGCCCAGGCACATCAGCAAACCAATTGGGCCTACGCCATGCCCGGCGCCAATCAGGACACAGCCGAAGGCCAAAACAACCCCCGCGTCGAGTGCCAATCCGAGTAAGCGTCTGGGCGTGGATATATACATCAGTAGTTCCCAAATGGCGAACAGGTTTTCAATTGCCGCAATCGCCGAAGTGCGGCAGAATTGCTGCACGGGGCTGCAAAGTTAAAATTGAAAGTCTGAGCCCGACGCCCATTCTTCCACGCTACCGTTGAACTTGCTTTCCGCGGGCGTCGGGGTCGCGGGCGTCCGGGTCAGGCTTTCAACGTTTCCCCCCTGCCCTCAAATCCTCTGCCCCCACGCATCGAACGCTTCTTGCAGGCGCGCTCGCACGTCGTCCACGAACACGCCACGCTTATCGAGGTCAACGGCTTCGATTAGCGGCCACCTATAATAAAGGGAAAGCCCCGGACAGATGTTGATGGTCTTGTGTTTGCTTGTTAGCTCGAAAATGCACGCGATTTCATTTTCAGAAACAAGTTTTAGCCGGGCGAACGAGGCAACGACCGTTCTGAAGTCTACATCTTCGCTTTCCGGCCCGACTGGCATCTTGCGGATCAGCATCCGGCAGTTCTGCCAAACCGCAATGTAGTCCGCAAGAGGGATCGTGCCTTTGCTCCGGAACACACCCTGTCGGATAAACGCGAGGTGAAAGTTGGGCTCTACTTGCCAACCTTTCGTCTGAAGTTTGGAAAGAAGCTCGACACTGAGCGCGTCGTAAAGCTGCCTCGCTTGATCGACCGTGTCGCCAGGATGAACGGACAAAACAAGCTTCAACTGAGCATCCGTCCCTTCCGCATCCAACTTCACTTGCCGAGACGGGCCGTCATCGAACTTCATATAATACCCCCAGTTTCGGTGCTTAAGAACGCGGCCCGGTACGATGGATTCCATCGCGAGCCTGCACCGGTTGTCGAGCAGTCCCTTGTCGTGCTTGCACAACGCCAATTTCTCGTACGGATTTAGGAAAGGGAAGTTTTCGTAAACGAAGTCGAGGAAATCCGTGACAAGGCCATTCGCCGCGGGCTCAAGCGCACCGCCCTCAACCAACGCTGCAAGTTCCTGAACGACGGCCTTCCATTCCAAGATAACGGCCGTGTCCTCAACCTCGGTGTCCTGAACATCCTTCGCGCTTGGGCTCAACTGATCTTTCCAGACATTCTCGTGGCGGGGTTTGTTCTCAATGATGAACACCCAGTCTTGGGCGTAGCCAATAACGCCGTCGTAAATCGGCGTCCTGGAATGCGCAGCAACGCTTATTGTTTCCTCGAAATGGCTGTCGGTAAGCAGAATTGAAAGCAGCCGGGCAGCGGGGGCAAAACTGCCGGTCTGTGTCTCGAACACTACGCTGTTACGGTCAATGACGGAGAGATTTGGTAATGCTGGAGGCGATGTCCGCTTGGCGGCGACAAGTGAGAGGAACCGTTCGTGGGCTTGCGGAACCAATCGAAGCACAACGAGAAACGCGCGAGTAAGAGTGTCCTCGTGGGTTTCCTTTTTGCTTTCAAATTGCGCGAACGCGTTTAGGCGATTCATACCGGTTTCTCCTCAGGGCAAGGCGCCAGCGGGCGTCGGGGCCTGACTTTCAATTTCAAGCTTGTTGCTGCTGCCGGTCATCTTCTGGGGTGAGTCTCTCCTGGAGGCGCTAGGCGATTCTCGCCGCGGCCCCCGCCTGCGCGCGGGCCTTGCGGCGGGCCATGCAGACGGCCCCCGAACTGGTCCCACCATAGTATGCCCCGATCTCCCGGTGTGTCCAGCCCGCCAGGCGACGGGCCAGCTCCAGGGCGATCCGCTTGGCTGCGCTGGTGCGGTGCCCGTGGGCCTTGAGGTTCGCCGGCCTGAGCACGAATTCCGTCGCCACCAGCCTGCCGATCTGCTCGATAGGCACCTCCGGATGGTGGAGCGGCCCCATGTGGGAGGGGTCGGGCGGCCGAAGGCACCCAGGGGTGCCCGGTCCCATTTTCGCGGCGAGGTACACCAAATGA
>Ga0181527_1005389_pt1 | contig 10621 bp, 7 predicted proteins | sample PEATcosm2014_Bin_30_FD_119762 | JGI IMG/M metagenome (GOLD analysis project Ga0181527, IMG submission 119762) | Peatland microbial communities from MTU Mesocosm Facility, Houghton, MI, USA - PEATcosm2014_Bin06_60_metaG | ecosystem: Environmental > Terrestrial > Soil > Wetlands > Peat | place...
AGATGCGCCGTCAATTTCAAGAGTTCTGGAAATGTCTTGCCAGGTGGCATGAAGAGCAGCGCGGGGAAGTCCCGCTCGATCATCGCAATCGGTCCGTGAAGGAAGTCAGCCGAGGAAAATCTTTCCGCAACGACATAGCAGGTTTCCATCAGCTTCAAGGCCAGCTCAAAAGCGTTGGCAGAGTTAATGCCGCGCGCCACCACGACGCACCGGCGCATGTAACGGTAGCGTTCGACCAACTTCTCGATTTCTGGCGCCAATTTGAGCGCCTGTTCGACTCGGTGAGGGATTTCGCTTATATCGGCAAGGACAATTTGAGAGCTTAAGCTCGAGGCCAAAAGGTAGAGCAGCAGCAATTGACCGGTGTAGGTCTTGGTCGCGGCCACGGAGTGCTGCTTCCCGGCATGGACAAGAAACACGTCATCCACCAAACCGGCCATCGTCGAACGGGCTTCGTTGGTGATGCCGAGTGTGTAAGCGCCCAGACGCTTCGCCGACTTGAGCACCATGTTAATGTCCGTTCCTTCGCCCGATTGCGAGATGCCCACCACCAGCGTCTGGCGAAAATCCAAACGCGCGTGATAGAGGCTATGAATCGATGGGGCACTCATCGAGACGGGGATGCCCGTCGTCAACTCGAGCAGGTAGCGCCCAAAAAGTGCTGCATTGTCGGATGTCCCCCGTGCCACCAGAACGATGAGCCGGAAGTTCTGTTTGCGGGCGAAGTCAGTGAAGGCCAGGGCGTGGTCGCGCTCGGCGGCCAGCGTGCGCTGGAGCGCCAGGGGCTGCTCCAGAATTTCTTTCATCATTTTAGACATAAGGCACCAAGTTACCGATCATTCAGATTACGAACCCAAAGAACAGATAAGGAAAGCCGCGTCACTAAGTTGCCAGCATGCGCGCCATGGCCAGGGCGCCTTCCACGGGTTCAAGCTGCAAAAGCCGCACGCGCGCGGAGGGCATTCGCTGGTGCACGCAGCGCGCAAAACTGCGCCGGAGGGTGGGGCTGGAGCGGAAGACGCCGCCGGTACAGACGACGGGGAGCATTCCGCGCCGCCCCAGCCGTGGCGCCAGCGCCAGGACCAACTGGGCGAGGTCGGCGCCGGCTTGGGCGCAAAGGCGTCGCCCCACTCGATCGCCTTGGCGGGCCGCTTCCGAAACCAGCGGGGCGAGCGCGGCCACTTCCTGTATGGCAAGTTTCTTCAGCGCGATCTTTGTAATGTCAGAAAGCTTCAGAGCCTGGCAGATCCTCGAGGTCAGCACGGTGCGCTCGCCGCGCCCGTCAAAGTCGCGCAGAGCCGCCATAATGGCTTTACGTCCCAAGTCGTAGCCTGACCCCGGATCGTCAAACATAGCGCCCCAACCACCGGCGCGCAGGGTTTCGCCTCGGTGATTACGCGCGTAGGCGAAGGAACCTGTCCCCGCGTCCACGATCATCCCGGTAGCGGTTCCTAGGGCGGCGTGCAGAGCAATCGCCATGTCCGTGGTCAGCAAATGATGCCGCGCGGGGATGGCCTCGCGAAGCCACGCCAGCAGCGGGCGGCTCACTGCCGGAGGGTACGCTCCCGCCACCCCGGCGCAAACGGCCTCGAGCAAGGGTTTGTGGTGACGCCGCCCTCGAGCGGCGTCCACAAGCCGCCGCTCGTCGCGAGCGGTTGCGGTGGAAACCCTTCGTAGGACCGCCCGCGCGGCCCGCAGAAGTTCCTTCTTGGCTCCTTCAATCCCCACTTTCGTCGGGTTCGAGCCCCCTGCCACAGCCTTGGCGAGAATGCGCCCGTGCTCGTCACCCAGCCACGCTTGGGTCCGGCTTCCACCGCCATCGATGCCGAGGAAAAGAACCATATCCTAAGACCAGCACGACCATTATGTGCCATTTGTCGCGCATATTTCCAGTGGGTCCACTTTTCACCTTCGACTCTTGAATTGTGTCGGCGGATTGTGTCCGGCGTCAGGCTCAGCCCCTGGCCGGTCTTCTTGTCTTTGGGACGGTAGTAGTAATGCCGGTCGCTTTCCGGGTGCGGCCGGTTGGACTGGAGGGTTTGGTCTCTGTGGTTTTCCACCTAACCGCAAACCTTTCTGGCAGTCTAAGGGACAGATGGAAGCAAACGACGGAGCGACGCAAGTGCTCGCGGAGGATCAAGACAGCTTCCGTGTCCTCGTCGAACGGCACAGTCGCGCCATCTTTCGGCTGGCGTTTCGCATGACAGGTAACGAACATGACGCAGAAGACATCGTGCAAGAGACCTTTCTTCGTGCCTACCGCGGCCTGCACAAGTTCGAGTCGCGGGCCAACTTTGGGACGTGGCTGCATCGGGTGGCCATAAACTGCGCGCTCGACCACCTGGGGCGGGTCCGGCGCCGCGAGGAGGAACCGTATTCGGAGGGTCCTCGGCCGGAAGAAGAAAACGAGCCTCTCAGTTCCATTCCCTCTGCCGGCCCTACTCCCGAGCGGCTCCTTTTGAGCGTCGAGTTGAAGAAGAAGATTGAGGGAGCGCTGGCGGAGCTGAGCGACCGCGAGCGGGCAGCGTTTGTAATGCGGCATTTCGATGGGTGCTCCATCGAGGAGATCGGGAAAGCGCTGGGCCTTCGGGGGAACACGGCCAAGAACACTGTCTTCCGGGCCGTGCAAAAACTACGTGAGGCGCTCCAGCCCATGGTGAATTCGTAAATGCGACATCTGACCCAGGATGAGTTGGTTCTGTTCTACTACCGTGAGAAAGGCGGCGTGGACCGGCGGCAGGCGGAAGAACATCTGCAAATGTGCGATCTCTGCCGCCGGGAGCTTGCCGACCTGGCACGATCGCTGGAAGCGATCGAATCACTGCCCATTCCGGAGCGCGACGAAAACTATGGCGGTGAAGTGTGGACCCGAATCCGGCCACGCTTGGCGGACGGGTTCGGAAGGCGCTGGAATTTCGTTCCTCCGTTACGTACCTGGGCGCTTGCGGGAAGCGTCGCGGTGCTCCTGGTCGTGGCTTTTTGGGGCGGCAGAGTCTGGCAGCAGCGTCGGACACCAACGGTGGCCACCATTCCCCCCCCTGCCCGCGAACGGATTCTGATGGTCGCGGTGGGTGACCACCTGGAACGTGCACAAATGTTGCTGGTGGAGGTTATGAACCAGGAACCAGAGGGGAAAGTCGACGTTTCGCAGAAGAAGCAATTGGCGCAGGACCTCGTGCAATCAAATCGTTTGTACCGGCAAACGGCGCTACGCGATGGACAACCCGGAGTGGCAAATGTCCTCGACGAGCTGGAGCGCGTTCTCCTATACATTTCGCACAGCCCCGATGAGATTTCGGCGGATCAGCTCGCGTCGCTGCGACACCAGATTGAGTCCCAAGGAATTCTCTTCAAGGTCCGAGTGGTTGAACTGCAAGTCCAGGATAAACAGAAAAGAGCGGGATCGCATCTGCATGGAAACCCGCTTTAGACGAGGGCAAAAATGAAAGTTTTGAGTAGAGCCATGATTTCTGCAATTACCTTCTTGATCACCGCCGCGCTGCTGGTTGCGGAGGGGCCGTTCGCCGGCCCACGGGCGGAGGCAGCGATGGCGACGCCTCTGTCGGCCAGCGCCACGGCCGCCGAAGTCCCACCGGATCAAGAAACCGACCTTTACAACCAGGGCACAGAAGCTCTCGACGCCAGCCAATGGCAGAAAGCCCTCGAGACGTTTGACCAAGTCATCCAGATGCACGGCCCTCATGCCGATGGCGCTCTTTACTGGAAAGCTTACGCGCTGAACAAGCTGGAGCGACGGGAGGAGGCACTCACGGTCCTCGCCACACTGGAGAAGACCTATGCAAAGAGCCGTTGGAACAACGATGCCAAGGCGTTGGAAGTCGAGATCCGCCAGTCGATGGGGCAGACAGTTTCACCCGATAGCGTGTCGAATGAAGACCTCAAGCTTATCGCGATGGGCGGGCTGATGAACTCCGACCCTGACCGCGCGATTCCGCTGCTCGAAAAGGTTCTTCAGAGTAACCAGTCACCCCGAGTGAAGGATCGCGCTCTGTTCGTCCTCGCTCAAAGTGGTTCGCCCAAAGCGAGAACTATTATCTCCTCGATTGCGCGCGGGCTGGGGGATCGCGCCCTGCAAGGGAAAGCGCTTCAGGACCTGGCATTGTTCGGCGGGAAAGAGAGCAAGGCGGAACTCGCCGAGATCTATGCCAACAGCGGCGAGGTCGAAATGAAGCGATCAATTCTGCGCGCGTTCATGGTCGCCGGTGAGAGGGACCGGCTCCTGGCTGCGGCGAAGACCGAAAAGAATCCGGAACTGCGCCGCGAGGCCGTACGACAGTTAGGTGTAATGGGCGCGGCGGATGAGCTCTGGCAGCTTTACCAGAGCGAGTCAAGCCAGGAGATCAAACGAGAAATCATCAGGGCTTTGTCCCTCGCAGGGCAGGCGGACCGCCTCTTCGCGCTGGCGCAAAGCGAAAAGGACAACCAACTGCGGTTGGAGGCGATTCGCTCCATGGGTCTGATGGGATCGCGTACCGCCGACAGTCTCACCTCGCTCTACCAGAACGAGAAAGCCGTCGACATCAGAAAGGAAATCATGAATGCGTTCTTCCTCCGGGGCAATGCGAAGGCGCTCGTGAACATTGCTCGAAATGAGAAGGACCCGGAGTTGCGCAAGACCGCCGTGGAGAAGCTGTCGTTGATGAATTCCAAGGACTCCACCGACTTCATGATGGAGATTCTGAACAAGTAAGGAGGAATATGCGAGCCCAATCTCTCTTAATCGGCAGTGCCGTCATTCTCTTGTGTGGATCCCTGGCTGCGAGCGGACAGCAACCTGAGATTGTGCATGCGAAGCTGGACCAGGCATCGGCCTCGGCGGGGTTGTCCGCCGCTATCACCAGCGTCACTCGCCTCGAGTCCGGACCGTCATGGATCGGTTACGCGGTGCCGGCGGTTGCGGACGGGGACGGGAGTGGACACCCGAACCACGGTTGGAGTTCTTGCAACGCCGACCTGGAGGAAGGCTCGAATTACACGCACGGCTCCGGCGCGCCCGACGACCTTTCGAATCGCCGTATTCTGATATTTTTGCGCACCCACCAGCAACGGATCGAGAAGGTCCGCATGTTCGAGGCAAGTTGCCGAGTGGATGCCGACGGCATGCCCGTGCACTGGCTCGCGGAGGTCCGGCCTTCCGATAGCGTGGAATTGATCCGCTCTTACGTGCGGGACGACCACGGAAACGACGAAAGCCATTCGAAGGGAGCGGCTCTGGCGGCGATTGCTTCCACGGACGATCCCTCCGCCGACGCAGCTATGCAACAATTCACCAGCGCATCGTCCCCCGCCGATCTCCGCAAAGACGCTGTCTTCTGGCTAGGCGCTGCGCGTGGACGCAAAGGCTACGAAGTGCTGCGCACCATCGTGAAACTCGATCCCAGCGACGAGGTTCGCGACCGGGCCATCTTCGCGCTGTCCATCAGTCCCGTGCCCGAGGCTGTTGATGCGCTCATCGACGTCGCCCGGCACGACTCTAATTCTCACCTGCCAGGGCAAGCCCTGTTCTGGCTAGCGCATAAGGCCGGTGCGAAAGCCGCCGGCGCCATCAGCAGCGCCACGGAAGACGATCCTAATACGGAGGTGAAGAAAAAGGCGGTATTCGCCCTCACGCGACTTCCACCTGATCAGGGTGTCCCCCTGCTGATCAAAGTTGCGGAGAGCAATCGGAATCCCGAAGTCCGCAAACAAGCATTTTTCTGGCTGGGGCAATCGCCCGATGCGCGGGCCCTTGACTTCATCGCACGGGTTCTCACGGACTAGGACCGTTCCAACTTAGTTCTGTGGGGCGGTATTACCTGTCTCTCTCAAATGCAAAAGATGGGTTCACAGGACGGATACCAAATTTCTACGTTATATGCGCGGCGACAACACGCCGAGAATGCCTTAGCAAACACCCTGCGGCAGTTTCACTCATATCGTAGTGCCACCATGGGGCCGACCTTTGTCGCCTGGCGGGCGGGGATATAGCAGGCCAATAGTCCCAACGCAAAGAGCACGAGACATGCGCTGCCGAAAGTTGCGGCATCCCTTGTATGCACTTGGAAAAGCAAGCTTTCTAATGCGCGTGTTGACGCCCAGGCGGCTGCCAACCCAAGTACAACCCCGCTCAGAATGAGGGTTAAGCCCAGTCGCAGGATCATTTCGAGCACATCGCCCTTTTCCGCTGCCGCCAGGATATTCTCCCGCGTCGTGTAACCCGCGTCCACCACCAGGTGCTGCGGCTGTCGCCCCAACTGCCGCTCGACTTCTTCCATCGCCGGCACCAGTTCGTGCTGATCGCTGGCCGCCTGCGTCACGCTCGCACCCACGATGATGCTATGCGCGGTGTCGGTGGAAATCTGTACATTATGACTGGGCGCACGGCCGCCGTCGCTCTGTTTCATGAGGCGCGCTTCTGGTTCGGTTTCGCTCACCCGCCGCTGGGATGGCTCAGCGTGCGCCTGGGGAGCGGCTTGCACCTTCGCCATCTCTTCCAGGGCTTGCTCCAACCTTTCCACCTTCTCGCGCGCCGCCCGCTCGCGGGCTGCCGCACGCTGGCTCGATTCCTCTTGCTGGGGATCGCCCATCTCCCGCACCCGCTCCCGCGCTGCTTGCAGATGCTCGTGCGAATACCCGGAGCGGCTCAGAACGAGCAAACCCGCCGATCCTGATTACAGGATTCAAGATTACCGCGAGGTCTGGTGCCATGAAAAGTTGAACATGACGGCCAGGGCGGAGGAAGCGCGAGCAAGGATCAAGGTTTGGATCTCCCGGCATCCGGGGGAAGCAAAGGCTGTATTCAGGACCAGCGCGTCGAGGAGTGGTGCCGCACCACACTCCCGGCGCAGCCAGATCATAAAGCGCTGCAAGCACTGTTGGGATTAGTCCAAAACGCGTACCAGAACCTGCTGCACCGCTAGGCGGACTTGGCTGAGATCGCTATTCCATCAAACCTTGTGGACACCTTAGGCTCGGGGGTTTATTCTACCCGCCCAGGACGGCTCTATTTCGCACCCACCTATTTCTCACAGAAACTCCATGCTCGGACCGCAGGCCCCTACCCGCTCACAATGGAACCTCCACCGCCTTGCTCGACGCCGCCATCTTTCCGCCTTGCGAGTCGCGCACCACCACCCGCACGGTATAGGCTCCAACCTTCGCGGAAACATGGGTCTTCAGGCCGAGCCCGCGCTTCTCCATCTCCGCCCGCGTGGAATCCTTCCGAGACAGGGAGTAAGTCTGCTGGCTGCCCGTAACGTACTTGCCGTCGTGGTCGAACAGGCCCACGGCAAACACCACATTGTCGACGTTGTAATCACCCTGTTTCTGAAACGGCAGGCTGCTGATGTCCAGTTGCGCTTGCACCGCAATCTCCGCGTTCTGCCCCTCGGCCTTGCGGACTTCGGTCTCGACGGTCAAGGGTAGATCCTGAATCGGGTAGGAACTGTAAACCGCCTCGCGGATCTCCTTCTTGGCAACTTCTTCGGGACTGACCTGGTTGGGCGCGAAATAGCCTTTGCGAGCCTGAATGGTGAGACCGTGGCCGTTCGCCAAGGTGACCTTCAGAGTGTGGAAGGCTCCATCGGCATTGAGTTCCGTCGGTGAAAAAGTCAGCACGTAGCTGACCTCCGGCGGCAGGAGTATTTTGCGCATGCCGGCCAGGAGATCGTTATTATCGTGGAAAAACTGCCCGCCCGTGCCTGCGGCGATTTCCGCCAGGGTTCCCTGATCGGCGGCTCGGCGAGCAAAGTTGAAGGCGTTAGCCTGAACTGCCAAATCGCCGTCGGCCGCGTACTGGCTGCTTGCGTCTACTTCGAGCAGGTCCACGCGCAGTCCTCCGCCATCGAGCGCGCTGATCGTGACGTGCGCGCGCAAGGCGCGATCGACCACGCTCTCCACGCAATTATTCATTTCCAAATCCATGAACCCGTCTGAGACGAGCATCACCTGCCACTCTCCCGGCATCCTGGCGACACGGTCGATGACACCCTCAAGATTCTTGAGCACAGCGCGCGACTGCCACATATAAGCGTTGTAAGCCTTCTCCGCCAGGCCGCTCCAATATTCGAGTTTAACCGTCTCCACAAACATCCTGGAGTAACCACACTGGTTGAGGGCTTCGTTCTTTATGAGGTCAATAGCACCGCCAGTAAGGGTAACATGGTCATTACCGCCACCACTGTGGCCAGTGCCATACTGTACAACTGAGAAGGCCATGTAATCGTTGATCTCCGGACAATCATCCTTTGGATTGACGCGCGTATTGGCGCGGAGCTTCATCAGCGCTTCGTGGATCATCCGCCGGTCGTCCGTGAAGTCGAGAGTTTGGAATCCCGAGGAGGCGAAGATCGCCACCCGCTCGCTGGCGGGCAGGCCGGCGAGGAATTTCTCCGCCGCCTGGCCGGAACGATACAGGCTGTCCTGCGCCGAATACAGATCGTCAATGTAGAAGGCCAGGTAACTGACTGGCGCCACGGGAGTGGCGGTGGCTTCTGGCGCCGCCTTGGACGCGGGAGCGGCGGCCGAGGGCTGGGCAGGCGAGGCCGCAGCTTCCGACGTCTCCACTGAGAAGCTGCCGATCTTCTGCGGTTTCTTGTTATCGGTGATCCTGAAGTCCTCCTTTCGTAGACCTCCCACCGTCCGGCCCTTCGAGTCCCTCACAACCACCCGGACCACTACAACGTTCTCTTGCACTCGCAATTTGAACTCGGGTTCGCTGGTTTGGGCGGCAGGCGCCGCGGCAAGAGGCTCTTGGGCTTGCGGGAACGGCGAAGCGAACGTGACCACAGAAAGGAGCGCAACGCTCCCCAGAATCAACAATCTAAAGCGCCAGTACTCGAAAGAACCGTTTCGCATGTGATTCCTCCCAACCTGCAATAAATGTCTATCGCTTATCCTCTGCTGACCGGGCCTGACATCAAGGGTGCTGGGCCCCCGTTAGGTCCGTCTTGATGACGGACTCGGCCCGGAAGAGCTGATAATCCGAGTACCTGTGACGATTGGAGAAGTGGTAGGGGCCGAAGTCCGCGCTGACCTCCACTTCGTGGGGAAGCCAGAAAGCCGTGGGGATGCCTTGAAACTGGTTACTTGCATAGAGCACAAGCGTCGTCACCTGTGCGAGTGGCGGGAGGGGTGCAAGGAGGTCCGTCCGCATCTTGAGGATCTGGTAGTCGCTGGTACGAATCCAGGCCACGCCCTGGACAAGGAGCGGTACGGATGCTTCACCGATGACGAAGCGGCCCATAACCGCCTGGGGATCAATGTGCTCGGCGAAGGCCACCGCTTCTGTGCGAAAGCCGCCGATCTTCTGCTGACCCAGGTGACGAAAGTCAGACCAGGGCTGTTGCAGAGGCCCGAAGAAAAGCTGCATCGAGGCAAAGCCTGTCGTCGTGATGAAGTTCTCACTTAGTTTCTGAGGATGTTCTTCCCGCCCATGTAGATCGGTGCGGTACTCGACAAGAGTCAGGGCCTTGCCCTCCCGCCTAGCCAGCATCAAGTAGCGGAACTTCTGCCCGGTGCGCGTTTCCACGTACCGCCCATTTAGGACCTCACCCCCCCTTTGGGTCTCTTCGATGGTCTCCAGCGCAGCAGTATTGACGAAGTTCGTGACGAATTTCTGAAGATTCTCACTGACGCGGCGCAAAATCTCGGGAAGCTGAGACTGGTCTGTGGCGGGTTCGAGTCCCTTGAGTTCCGGGATCTGTTGCAGTGTCCTTTTCAGTGGCCATTTGGTGATGGGGTCCGCGAGCCGATAGGCCTTGAAGTAGGGTTCATCCGCAGGAGCAACGTTGGACGCCAGCGACGGAGCGGTCCGTGAGGGAACCTCTCTCGTCCTGCTCAGCGCGGCCACTTCCCCACCTTTGGCGCCGCGGGTCTTGGCCATCTCAGCGGCATACTCGGTCGCGGACATGAATTCGGCCCGCACCGCCAACGATTCTGCGGGCGAAGCGGGCTCGGCCGTGAAATCGTTGGCATCGAGCGAGGGCGGTATGGGCGGGCCCGGGGCGCTGTAAAGATCGCGGTTTAGGTATCGTTCCAACTCTTTCTGGAGGTTCGCAGGGTCGCCGATGGTGCGCCGCGCCGCTTCCTCTGGTTCTACGCTCTGCCCTATCAAACGCACAAAATCGGTGACGCGGTGCGTTCCCTCGCGCCAGTCGCGCGTGACCAAGTACTTCGTCAGCAGCCAAGACTGTGCGTAAACAATCGAGGCCCTGTTCTGCTCGTGGTAGTAAGGCGAAGAGGCGTCCACGGCAAACAGAGTGCCGAGCGGGAGCAGCTTGGTTCCGTTCAGAACGTCGAGATTCGTGCTGCTCGGAGCACCGACGACGATCTGGTGGCCCTTCACTTCCGTGCTGCCGAAAAACTCCGCCAACCCCTCCACCATCCACAGCGGCAGTTCGGAGGGCAGGCGACCAACGAGGGAATGGACGTACCCGTAGTGGAGGTTCTCGAACGGGTCGCCAGCATGACGTCCGACGGCCTCCAGTGCTTCCTTGTCCGTGTCGAGCCGGAGCGCGATGTGGTCCTTGCCCGGCCCGGCCACATAGACGCCTGCCGGCCCCCGCGATAATTCCGAAAACAATAGTAATGCCTTACTAGCCTCGAGCTTTGGCATCAGGCG
>Ga0181527_1005390_pt1 | contig 10621 bp, 7 predicted proteins | sample PEATcosm2014_Bin_30_FD_119762 | JGI IMG/M metagenome (GOLD analysis project Ga0181527, IMG submission 119762) | Peatland microbial communities from MTU Mesocosm Facility, Houghton, MI, USA - PEATcosm2014_Bin06_60_metaG | ecosystem: Environmental > Terrestrial > Soil > Wetlands > Peat | place...
ATAATGTCCCCTCCCGCCACGTTCCGCCTCCTTGGAGAAAGAAGCAGTGTAGCATCGCCTGGAATAGGACATTTCTATTTTGCACAAAGAGGACATTATCATTTTGCGGGAACACAAGAAAAATATAAGGTGTGAATAACAGGAAGATAGCGACTCTCCATGCAGACCAATTGATCAAGAAAAGAAAGGCATCGGGTTGGTTAAATCATTATTATGACCCTGAAATCAGAGATATTTTTCACCGGAAGGGTTTCATTATTCTCTCTTGCTATTGCCTTGTCCCCTGCCAAGCAGCACTGCCTGAGGTTTGGCCGAGTGGCGATTGGGTAGTAGTGGTCGCATTTCCATTCACAAACGTCGCATTTGGAAAGTTCCCATTGGCTGTCCCGCTGCCGTTGCCCTGACTTTGCATGCCGCAGCCCGCACCTCCAAGAGTAAAACTCCAGCTATCTCCCGGACTATTGTGGGCTATGCTTGCTGAAATAAACAGCAGCCGATACTTACATCCGCAGCTCGGGTCCCAGACCCACAATCCGGGGCTGTTGCTGGTTTCGGAGAACGTACCGCTATAGGTGAAGGGTTCTACTACTACCGTAGCCGTCTCCTGCCCCTGGTTGCACGGGCCTTCTCCAAAGTTCAAAATCCATGTCTGTGCCGTCGCCGGGGAGCCAGAGGGAGTACCTGACGCCTGCGATGATTCCGCGCTCTCCCCATAGCTATTTACGGCCGTCACAACATAATAGTAGGGCGTGCCATTAGTTAAGCCGGTAAGCGTGTAAGGACTAGTAACATTGGAAATCTTTGTGCCCGTACTCTTTGTAACTCCTGATGTGGTTGACCAATAAATGTTATAGGATGTTGCTCCTGAAACAGCATTCCAGCTTATGATGACCTGTCCGTTTCCAGCAGTTGCCGTCGCCCCTGTGGGCGCCGATGGTGCTGTGCCAATGGGTGCGCCACTGGTGAAGTTACCGGTACCTACGATCTTCCAGTTTGGATCAGTATTGGCGGGAAGAGCAACCCAACTGGTCATGCTTACCCCGTTCATGTACCAGACGACATTGCTGCCGTTGGAAATGTTGCGCCAGAGGATGTCGGGCTTGCCGTCGCCATTGAAATCACCCACGCCGACAACGGTCCAGGCTGGATCGGTGACGGTAGCGAGAGCAGCATAACTGGTCATTGTCGCGCCGTTCATGTACCAGACGAGATTGCTGCCGTTGGAAATGTTGCGCCAGAGGATGTCGGGCTTGCCGTCGCCATTGAAATCACCCACGCCGACAATGGTCCAGGTTTGATCGGTAATGGTAAGAAGACTTACCCAGCTCGTCAGGTTCGCGCCGTTCATGTACCAGACGACATTGTTGCCGGTGGAAATGTTGCGCCAGAGGATGTCGGGGTTGCCGTCGCCATTGAAATCACCCACGCCGACAATGGTCCAGGTTTGATCGGTAACGCGATAAAGATCAGCCCAGTTCGTCAGGGTTACCCCATTCATGTACCAGACCGCATCTTCACCCGTAGAAGTGTTTCTCCAGAGGATATCGGGCTTGCCGTCGCCATTGAAATCACCCACGCCGACAATGGTCCAGGTTTGATCCATGACCTCATAAAAGTCGGTCGAGCCGGTCAGGGTTACCCCATTCATGTACCAGACCACATCTTCACCCGTAGAAGTGTTTCTCCAGAGGATATCGGTCTGTGCATGTGCCAAGGACGTTGCCACGAAGACTAGGAACAAGGACATGAGAACCTTACCCATAAATCGCGAACCTAATCCGTCCATAATGTCCCCCTTTAATTTCCTTTAACTCTAATTCTGAGAAATCCTCCGTCAAAGGGAGGAGATCGGTTTCCAATTTCTTATACTTCTACAAGTACCATCTGCATGTGCTTTGTCAATCAAATTTTTGTTTTACGTGAGAGACGCTTTGGCCTCAAACTTTCCGGCTGAAGGGGAATAGGCCCCAGCCTTGTCTACGTCAACTGCGAGACACACGTTGTCTCTCGTCTCAGGGGAAACATTCCCGGGCAAACCCGTTTGTCGATAAGAAACACAGCGCTGAGTGTAGTGAGGATGTGCGATATATACCCCCTTCGAGGACCCCGATGCCTGTCTCATCCGGGGGATTCTTCAGACGGTAAGCGGAAGCCGCCGGATCTTGCTGGAGTCATAGCCACTTCTGAGTATACAAGGAGCAGCACGCGTTGTAAATAGTTCTCCGGTTCACTTGTGATACACCCCCCGGCTTCAAAACACCTCGATCTCCTACCCCCCTTCGCCATCCGGAGGGAGGTCTTTCTATGGTAGCCCGGCCTCACGGTGCCGGTCGAGAACGAGCACATAATGCATGTAGATGAAATGCACCATGTCATGGCGCACGTACCATCCAGTCCGGACCTTTCCGGATGTGCGTTTCAAGTAGTTTCGGGAGCACGACCCGATTGACAAAGTCTTGTGGAAGGCATAACTTCTATCGAAATTGTATGAGAGATTGAGGACTGTAGTCGTTTGAATCATGCAAAACCCCTGAATATCCGGTGAAGGATTGATGAACGTCCGAAGACGTTTCTCCCGCGCAGAAGTTCGGGAAGCATTGGGGTCCCTGGCGTTGCGCCACCCTACGTACGGTGACTTGAGTTGTTTCGACTCGGTCCTTCTGCCCTCCACGGGCAGCCTCTCGTACCCTGAAGTGGCCGATCCTCTTTACGTCCATCTGACCGCCACTATGCGATGCAACGCCCGGTGCAAGGGATGCATCAGCTCTGCGGTTACTTTCAGGAATTCCTCTTTGTCCGGGGTCGAGGACACGGTTCCTGAGAGAGATGTGGAAGGCATTGCGCGGCTTGTCGAAAGGGATCACGCAGACCCTGTGACCGTCTGCATCTATGGCGGCGAGCCATTGCTCGTTCCGGACAAACTTGCCCGCGTCATCTCCCTTCTTCGGGAACGCCTCCCGGAACGGATCATCCGTTTCATGATCTATACAAACGGGGAGTTGATCAAAGAGGCGATTCAAGCGTTCCCGATCCTGGCCACTGACATCTGGCTTTATTCGGTCTCCATAGACGGCGGGGTGGAGCAGCACAATGGGATTCGCCGGGGCACCGATCTGCGCAGGATCAGGGAGAACCTCCGCGCCTTGAAGCATAGTCACAAGGGGGAGGTCCTCATGTGGTCGACCCTCCGTGAAGAACAGTCGCTCAAGGACTGTTTCGACGAGTTCATCCGGTTGCACGACGAGGGGGTGGTCGACCATTTCTTCTGGCACTGGATAGAGAAAGGCGAGCCGATGGCCGATCTGGGGGTTTTTGCCGATTCCTACGAAAGTGCCCTCAAGGAAATCATGGAGACCTATCTTGCCCGGCTCCGGCGTGGGCAGCTTCTCTCCCTGGTGCACATCAACGAATTGATTCTTTATCATCTCACCGGCAAAAAGAGGGGTTCTTCGGCCTGCGGGGTGGAGCTGGCCCACAATTATGATATCATGGGAGGACAGGTTCGTCCCTGTGCGGACCTTCCGCCCGAGTACGTCCTCGGTCATCTGGATCACGATGGAGAGCCGGTGCTACATGAGCACGAGCTTTTCATGCTTGTCGACTACAAGCACGAGCTCGGGTGCTACGAATGCGGGGTCCATTCCTACTGCGGCGGCCGGTGCCCGGTGCAGGCGCTGACGAGCACGGTCGGACGGCTGGTTCAATACTGCCAGCTCATGCGCCTCCACGTCGCCATAGTGGGCGACTACGTGGTGGAGATAGAAAAGGCCCTTACCCGACAGTCCCTCACGACCACTGACCTCTGGGTGCGTTCCGCCTACTACGCACAGCTTACGGACGTGACGCCCTGAATAACGTGAGGAGGTACCCCACTCTCATCCTCGGCGGTCATGGGAGCATAGGACGGGCCTTCTTTATCCTTGGCTCCTCCTTATTCGCCTCTTTCGACCGTATCGTCCTTATTGAGCGGCACCAGATGGGACTCTCCGGCGCCCGGGACGTACTTTTTCTTCGCGGCGACATCGAGGATGAATCGTTTCTCTCGGGAGTGCTCTCTGCATATGCCGAGGGCTTTGTCTTTGTCAATCTCTGTTCCTTCACCGATAGCTATCGTATTCGCACAACCGTCTCAAGGTGGGGCGGGGCATACATCGACACCTCCTGCAGTACCATTCATGGTAAGGACGAGCACCGGTACAGCAGACTCATGCCTCACACCTTCCAACCCACCCGGAACAGTGAGCCCCACTTTACCTGCAGTGGGGTGAATCCGGGAATGGTGGAGATCATTACGAGAAAGATCATCAATGAAACCTTTCCCGGGGGCGCGAGCTTGGACGTCCACTTTTTTGAGAATGACCGGTTCTGTGCCCGGCTCAACGACGGTAAGGTCGGCGTAAGCTGGTCCCCGGAGACCCTGGTTGATGAGGTCATCCTCACACCCACCTTCTGCATCAAGGATAGTCGAGTCGTCGAGTCCGATAGTCCTCCGGCTCTGAAGGCGAGAACTCGCTGGGGCAGCACTACGTTAGAGGCGCGCCTCGTGGGGCACGAAGAGATATGGAACCTGCAGCGGCTCAAGGGCATGACCATAGAGAACTCCTGTTTTGCCTACGCCCTTCGTGAGGAGGTCATGGACGTCTTGAAGGATGACCCGGAGGTGGCGAACCGTCGTCTCATAATACCGGGTCCTGATATTCCCGTTTCCGGTACCGACACCCTTGCGGTCCAGGTGATTGAGAAATCGAGCGGGGAGTGCCGCACCCTCGCCTGGACAACCGATCACGCCGCGACGTGGAAACGATGGGGCATCAATGGTGTGCAATTTCAGGTCGCTTCATCACTCCTCTTTTTTCTCGACCTCCTGCTTCGCAGCGGGGATTGGGCTGCCGGCCGAGTGTTGTGCGCATCCGACATTCCTTTCGAACTAATCGGTTGGGACGTGGCCGACGAGCTTTTCACGAAATACGACATAGAATGGAAAGACGCGAACGATCTCAGCCTGGGCATTGAGGAGGGTCCTTTTGAAGAAGACGGGAAGGGTCACCGGTAAGAAGGTCGTTCTCGCCCGACTTTGGTGTCCCCCCCTGGAGGATCGCTGTGGCTTCTCCGGTTCGGCCGTCTTTTGCCAAGTTGAAGAGGCTGTCCATGGAGGGGTAGGGACGTTGCGGCTCCGCATGTCAATTACCACCGGAACCGTGCGAGTTCAACAAAAATAGGAGGTGTTCATTTCTTGAGCATCAGTGTGGCTGCGAGCTTTATCTTGCCGAGCTTCCCTTTCTTGTTGGCCATAATGATGTCGTAAAGCGCTTCCGAACTGGCGGGAGGAACCATCTCTTTCTCTTTTTTTAGCAGGCTCATGGCTTCTGACGGGCAAGAGACCACGCAGTTCCCGCACCCGATACAGCGATCGAGGTTGACAGAAGAGACGCCGAGACCGTCGTCAATACTCACGGCATTTACCTGGCATCTCTCGACGCAGGTCCCACAACCGCTGCAGTTCTCGGCAGTGACCGAAGCGTAATAATTGGTTGACCAGTAATCGACTGGTCTGTAGAGCATCTTCTGAACGCGGAGCATACCGCAGCAGCACCCGCAGCATGCGCACACGAAATCCACCTTTTGCGTGTTGGAGGGTTGGAAAACCAATCCGTCGGCTTCATTTTGGGCTGCTATATCGAGCGCCTCCTCCCTGCTGATCTCCCTCCCCATTCCGTTTCCGATGGAGTTTTTCGCCGTATTGCCAATAGCCATACAGGTTTCATTCCGAGAAGTCTTTTGACACGGGTTTCCTTTCATGGCAGCGATTTTCCTGCACATGCATTCATGAATGGCAAACGGACCGTCCGTGCCTTTGATGATGTCTACCAAGTGATCGTAGGTCGTCACATGGTGATCGACGGGAATGCTCTTGCCCACCGGAATTGTCCGCATCTGGGGCAATTTTGTGCTCAGGAACTCCAGTCCGAAAGCCTTGTCGGTCGTGTATGCCTCCACATCTGAAAGGAACTCCGGCGTGAGTTTTTTCAACTGGCCCTCGAACATGCCCACTACGAACGGTATAGTGTAGAAATACCGCGTGCCTTCCTTTTCATGGTGACCTATAACCCCGTTCCCTAACATCCCATTGAGCATGCTCTCCATGTCATTAAGTGATATTCCGCTGCCTTTCACTGACTCGTAGATATAATCGAGAGAGGACGGTTTGTACGTCAAGTGCATGGCAAGGCGGGCTTCCTCTCGAGTGAAAAACCGTTTGAGAATACGAATTTCGGCGCCCGATTTCGTGGCAGGATAACCGACAGGTTGGTTGTTGAGGTGCCTCTGAAGGTCCTGATAAACCCGTTCTTCCTCGTCCATTTTATCTCCTCGTATCTCGACCGTCGCGACGATCAGGTCCCGCTTCTATTTTATGATCGGGAGCAAGGTCACGTCAAGAAATCGTTGCCGAAGACCGTTTCTTCTCCTTTGGCAACGCCCCGCACTACACTCTGCTTCGACGCAACTCAGAGAGATTAGCTGGATAATTACGTTGGACGTGTCCGGGTAGATCGGGTAAAATAGGGCGTGGAGGAAAACTATGGACTATTATATTCATGATATCCCTGGCAGGCTGAGGATTGAGAGCCCAGTGCTCAAAAACAATGAGGCACACGCACAAAAGTTCGAGGCGTTTGTAAAAAGCATTCCAGGTGTCACGTCGGTGGAGATGAAGGTGGATATCGGCAGCGCAACTATGCATTATGATAGGACGCGTATCGATCACGCCAAGCTCATCGAGTTGCTGGATAAAAGCGGGTATTTCGATCACCTCAAGGCGAAAACCCTGGATGACCGCATCGAAGAAGGGGTGGAGGAAGTTGCCAACGTGGTGATCAAGGCAGTCGGCGAGGTAGCCGAGTAGCTTTCCGGCATCCGCCAAGAACGCCCCCAATCCTTATCGTACGCGGTGAGACCATCCGGTGAGCCTCATGAGGGCACCCGATTATGCGCCGCACAACGTTTCATGCACCGCGCGTGAAACGACTCCTGCGTTGCCTTATGGCTTCCTTGTTTCCCCGCCGAACAACTCCACGGTTTTCCGCACCAGGGCAGGCAGCGACGGATCCCGTGCTCCCATGATAAGAACGCAATCGCCTGGTCTCACGTCGAGCCTCAGTGTGGTCAGTAACTCATTGCGACCGCTTACCGCCTGTGCATTGAACGACACGGGACCGAGCCCGTTTATGATCTCTTCCGAGGAAATATTTCTTTGGGCGGTGCCCCCGGCATAATAGATCGGTAAGAGATAGAGCGAGTCATTCTGCCCGAAGACGGCTCGAAAGGTTGCAATGTATTCATCCTTTAAGAATCGCGTCGGACCAAACCCGTGCGGTTGGTATACGGCAATAATGCGCGCAGATAAACCCCGTGCTGCGCTCACCGCGGCCGCTATCTTTGCCGGATTATGCGCAAAATCATCGACCACATGCACGTGCTGTTCCGTCTCGGTTACCGCAAAGCGTCGAGCCACACCTTCGAACGTTCTTACCGCATCGGCAAGGCAGGGCCCCTCGCAACCGAAACGTTCGCAGACGCAAAGTGCCGCACGCAGGTTTTCAAGGTTGTGGCGTCCCGGAAGCGGTAAATGGTATTCAATACCCTTGCGAAAAAGCTTCACCGAGGCAGGCAGGAGCTGTTCATGGTCCGGTCGCCATGAGGCCGAGTTGCCTCGGCCGAAGCCCACTGTTGCCGGTAGGGTTGCGAGGATCGGATCGTCCGAATTTGACGCAGTCCACAGGGCGTTCGATACAAGCGTTTCAAAAAGCCCTTTTATCTCGTCAATGCCCTTGTGGTCCTTGGAAATGTTAAGAATAACCGCGACCTCGGGAGCATATTTGACAAGTGTTCCATCGCTCTCGTCCGCTTCTACGACCAGGAGATCGGAGCCGCCGCTGAAGGCATTACCGATCAGTCCCTGTTTTTCGAGCCTGAGCAAGGCCGCACCGCTTATGAGAGAGGGCGATCTCCCGCACGCGGTCAAGAATTCAAATATCATTGCCGTCACTGTCGACTTACCGCTTGTACCGGCGACTGCAATCGCCCTGCTTGATGCGATGATTGCGGCAAGCAGATCAGAGCGATGTACGATGGGAAGACCACGGGCGACTGCAGCGGCGATGTCGGGGTTCGATTCTTCTATTGCCGTTGAGACGCAGACGACATCGGTGTCCTCGCCGACGCCTGAGCCGTCCTGATTGACGATAGTGCAGCCGAGCCCCTCAAGGGATTGCCGGATGGAGGCGGTATCCTCACTGGCACGTAAACGATCGGAACCGGAGACCGTGATGCCCTGAAAGCGCAGATATTGCGCGAGCGCACTCATGCCGGAGCCGAAAATACCGGTAAAATGGACACTCCGGCACCGGCTTTCGCCGATAGTTATGGGCGGAGGATCGATACAGACGAGGGTACCTTCCCTGACACGGTCAAATAGGCGAAGGATATCCTGATTCCTCAAAGCCAGGCATCCTCGGGACAGGGGGGTGCCGACCAGATCTTCCCGGTTGGTGCCGTGGATATAAATGCAGCGCTCATAGGAATCTACCCCGGCGCCCTTGTTGATTCCCTCTTCCAGACCTTCCAATCGCAGAATACGGGTCAGTATCAGATTATCCTCGGTCGGACCTTGATCCCAGTTAATGCCCGTATCCTTGCGTTCTTTGAAAATGCGCCCCACAGGAGCGCCGTATCCGATTTTCTCTTTGATTCGATGGATACCGAGGGGTGTTTTGAACGAGTTCTCTCGAACGCCATTGCCAAAACGGGAGGTAGAGGCGTCGTATCGCTCGATAATGGTCTCCTTCTCACAGACAAGGAGGGTTTGTGTCTCAATCGATTGGACGAGGAAAAGTTCTGCCGGGTCGGTGAAGAATTTCCGTAATTTTTTGTAAATACGACGTAATCGAGTGTTTTCCATCCTGTATCTCTTTAAAACCCACGTATTCTCCTGCATAGTATACGCGAGGGTTTTTTCATATCAAAGGGCCGAGGAGCCAATCGGCGTGGTACTCTTCACGGAAGGCATCACCACGTTACCTTTTGCGATCTTCCTAAGATTAGCCGGTTTTACGGCGCTTTACAAGATTCTTAGCCATTGATGCAGGGCGCAGGCATGTGGTAATCATAATTCTGAACGCTATTGAAGAAAGGCTGGCAGCTTGCTACAATAAATTCATGCCCCTCGCCTCGATTCTGAGGAAACGTCAACCGGACATCATCGATGAGTGGGTTCGCCGTCTTCACGCATCGGTGAGTGAACGGTATAGTCAACGGCCCCTAGAGGAGCTCTTCGTCACGGTGTCAAAGGCGAACGAGGCGAGCTGTGCGGTCCTTGTCGGCGGCGACTATTCCCTGATAAACGCCCACATCGAATGGATCACCAGGCTCCGCCTGGAGGGTGGCTTTTCCCTCTCGGAGGTCCAGAACGCCTACGAGCTCTACCGGACGATCCTCACCCCCATCGTTCTCAAGGAACTTCGCGGAGAAGAACGCGTGAACACCATGGAGAGGCTAAACGAGTGTCTCTTCTACACGATCACCAGATTCAGCAACTACTTTCAGTCCCTCCACGAGGAGCAGATACGGACTCACGCTGAAAACCTGGAACGGGAGGTGGAGGAAAGGACCGGGGAGCTTGCCGAATCGGAGTCGAAATACCGCGTCCTTGTGGAAGAGATCAACGACGGTTACTTCGTCAATCAGAAGGGGAGGATCGTCTTTGCAAATCAGGCGTTTTGCGACCTTCATGGTTACACGCTCCAGGAGATGGCCGGGATGCCTTACACCGAAACGGTCGCCCCCAGATCGGTCGCCGCAGTGCGAAGGCTTTATGAGAAGCGGATGGCGGGCGAAAACTCAAAAGACCTGTACGCCTACCTGCGCCGCCACAAAAACGGCAAAGCCATCCCGACGGAGAACAAGGTGAAACGCATACTCTATCGGGGTGAATACGCGGTGGCGGGCATTTGCAGGGACATCACGGAAAGGATGAAGATAGAGAAACGTATTCGGGAGGCCGAGCGCTTTGCCTACATCGGCAAGCTGACCGCGTCTCTGGCCCACGAGATCAGGAATCCGCTCTGCTCGGTGAAGATGAACAGCCAAATACTCCTCAAGAATACGGAATTCAGGGGCAACGACAAGAGGCGTATGGAGATCGTGGTGCATGAGATATCGAGGCTCGAAAGGATCCTCGACGAAATGCTCGACTTCGCCAAACCCTTGAACCTCAGGATGCAGAGGGGCTCCATCGTGAAGGTGATCGATTCCTGCCTGGACACGATGGACGTGCGCATCAGGGAAATGGGAATCGGGGTCAAACGGGCATACTCCAACCACCGTCTCCGTTCCCTCGTCTTCGATGAGGAGAAAATGGAGCAGGCCATCATCAACGTCCTCATCAATTCCATCGATGCCCTCGGCCCCGGCGGCACGATAGAGATCGCCACGAGGGTCTTCGGCGAAAAAGAGAGGAGCCTGAGGTTGGAGATCGCCGATGACGGTCCCGGCATCCCGGCTGAAGACCTGCCCTATGTCTTCGACCCCTTCTTCAGCGGCAAGAAAAAGGGGACGGGCCTCG
>Ga0181527_1005394_pt1 | contig 10616 bp, 7 predicted proteins | sample PEATcosm2014_Bin_30_FD_119762 | JGI IMG/M metagenome (GOLD analysis project Ga0181527, IMG submission 119762) | Peatland microbial communities from MTU Mesocosm Facility, Houghton, MI, USA - PEATcosm2014_Bin06_60_metaG | ecosystem: Environmental > Terrestrial > Soil > Wetlands > Peat | place...
CGGAAAGCAGCCCCCGGCGCTGTATCACTCGAGGGACCGCGCCTTCGAAGACCTCGTCAAGCGGGACGATATCGATCTGGTGGTGATTGCCACTCCCTGGATCTGGCACGCGCCCATGGCCCTCGCCGGCATGAAGCACGGCAAGCACGTAGCCGTGGAAGTGCCCGCCGCCCGGACGATAGCGGAATGTTGGGACCTGGTGAACACGTCCGAGAGCACGCGCCGCCACTGCGTCCAGCTCGAGAACTGCTGCTACGGGTACAACGAGCTGCTGGTTCTGAACATGGTGCGGGCCGGCCTGTTCGGCGACCTCACGCACGGCGCCGCCGCTTACAACCACGACCTGCGCAGCATCCTGTTTTCGAACGAAGGCGAAGGCCTGTGGCGGCGTTTCGAGAACGTCAACCGCAACGGCAACCTCTATCCCACGCACGGGCTGGGTCCGGTGGCGCACTACATGGACATCAACCGCGGCGACCGGTTCGAGCACCTGGTATCGATGAGCTCGCCCGCGTTATCGCTTGCGGCGTATCGCCAGGAGCAGCTTCGGCCGGACGACCCGCGCCAGAAAGAGGTGTATCGCTGCGGCGATCTCAACTCCAGCCTGATTAAGACGGCCCGGGGCCGGGTGATCGCGCTGGAGCACAATGTCTCCACTCCGCAGCCCTACGACCGCATCAACCTGATCGCCGGAACCAAGGGGATCTTCCGCGACTATCCGCCGCGCATTTACGTGGACGGCTCCGCCACGGAAGAATTCGGCCCGATCGACCCATACAAAGCGCGCTTCGAGCATCCGTACTGGAAGCAGGTCGGCGAACTGGCGCGTGAGTTGGGCGGCCACGGCGGCATGGATTTCGTCATGGCGTACCGTCTGATACAGTCGATCCGGGAAGGCGCCGCGCCGGACATCGATGTCTACGACGCCGCGGCGTGGAGTGCTCCTGGCCCGCTCAGCGAGGCATCCGTGGCCAACGGCAGCGCGCCCGTCCCGTTTCCGGATTTCACGCGCGGCGGCTGGCAGCGGGCGGTGGCGGGATAATTGAAGAAGATGCGCCCCCTCGCCATTGCCTTGCTGGTGGCATCCGCTTGCGCCGCCCAGACCATTGTGGATCCAGCCAGGCTTAAGAGCATCGTCAAGGCTGTTGAGCCACAGGCGGGCGAGAAACCCCTGCGCTGTGAAGTCACGCCCATCAAACCCTCTCTCAATTTCGGTTTTCGCTTTCAGGCCGGGTATGTCGTGCGCGTGCCCATGAACCAGTATTCCGGTTCGGGCCACGGCTGGGCCATGCTGACCAGGATCACGCCGGAAGGCGGCGGCCAACAGCCCGTTTATCTCGCCAGTGGCGTCCCGCTGCCGTTCGTTCCGAAGACCAAGGTCGAGTTGGAGGTGGGAGGCGGGTACCTGCTGGGCGAGGGCCGCTACAGAGTGAAGTGGGTCATGTTCGACGACGCCGACCGGGTCTGTCGCGGCAGTTGGCGTGTGGACGCCAGGCTTGGCCGCCACGAACGCCAGGTGAAGCTCTTTATGCCGCGCAATACCGTCGCCGAGTTTTCGTTGCGCGGCCGGTCCGACAGGAAGAGCGGCGCCGATGACGCGGCGCCGTTTCGCCTCACCGTGCTACTCGACGCAGCGCCGCTCGATCCGTTCCGAACCAGGCTGCGCGCCAGCGATCGCGTGATTCTGCTGGGCCTGCTCTCCTCGCTGATGGAACGCGTGCCCGCGCGCTCCGTGCGCCTGGTGATCTTCAACCTGGATCAGCAGAAGATCCTGCTGCGCCAGGATGTGTTCGCTCCCAACGCGCTGGACCGGGTGGCGCAATCCCTGAACGGACTCGAACTGGGACGTGTGGATTACCACGTGCTCCAGAACCCGCGCGGTCACCTGGATCTTCTCGCCGGCCTGATGAACCAGGAGCTGCACTCGGAGACGCCCTCCGACGTGGTGGTGATTCTCGGTCCCGCGACGCACTATGTGGACAAGGTTCCGGAAGCCGCGCTGGAGGAGTCCCGCGGCGCCGTCCCACAGTTCTTTAACTTTCGGTTCAAGCCTTACTTTCGCGGTGATCTCGACTTGCCCGATAGCATTTCGCTCGCCACGGCGAAGGTGAAGGGGAAGACCATCGTGATCCGGACGCCGGCCGACTTTGCCAGGGCCATCGAACAGATCGAGCGTCGCGCAGGCGCGGGAAAGTAGGAAACTACTCGCTGAGGGAGCCGGCGAAATGGTCGGGGCGAGTGGATTCGAACCACCGACCTCCTGGTCCCGAACCAGGCGCTCTAGCCAGGCTGAGCCACGCCCCGACGTTTCCAGTGTACCATCGAATTCGTGGACGAAAACGACAAGCTGCGCGAATTGCCGGCGGTGCATGAAGTGCTCGAACGCCTCTTCCCCGCCCTGGCGCGGTTCCCGCGCGCGCTGGTGGCGGCGGAAACTCGCCGCGCACTGGATGAGCTCCGGGCGGAAATCCTGGGCGGCGCCGCCACCGGGCCGCCGGTCGAAGCGCGCGTCGAACAGGCGCTGGCGGCGCTTGAGCGCCCGTGGCTGCGGCGCGTCGTCAATGCCACCGGGGTGGTGCTGCATACCAACCTGGGACGCGCGCCGCTGGGCGCCCTCCACGTGCTGTCCGGCTATTCCAACCTGGAATACGATCTGGCGGCCGGGCGCCGCGGCCAGCGCGATGTGCATGCGGCGGGCCTGCTGGAGCGGCTATTGGGCGCGCCGGGCATCGCGGTCAATAACAACGCCGCCGCCGTTTTCCTGGCGCTGAACGAACTGGGCGCCGGGGGCGAAGTGGTGGTCTCGCGCGGCGAGCTGATCGAAATCGGCGACGGCTTCCGCATTCCCGATATCATGGCGCGGTCGGGCGCGTCGGTCCGCGAAGTCGGCACCACCAACCGAACCGGGATTGCCGACTACCGCGCGGCCATCGGCGAGCGCACCAAGCTGCTGCTGCGCGTTCATCCCAGCAATTTCCGCATCTCGGGATTCACCGCACGGCCCGATCTGCGCGAGCTGGTGGCCTTGGGGCGCGAGCGCGGCGTGCCCGTGTATGAGGACCTCGGCAGCGGGTGCGTGGTGGATCTGCGGGCGTTCGGAATCCACGAACCGCTGGTCTCCGACAGCCTGAAGGCCGGCGCCGATCTGGTCTCTTTCAGCGGCGACAAGCTGTTCGGCGGTCCCCAGGCGGGGATTCTGGCGGGGAAACCGGAGATCGTCGCCCGCTTGCGGCGGAACCCGCTCTACCGCGCCCTGCGGCTCGACAAAATCATCTACCAGGCCCTCGGCGACACGCTGCGCAGCCTGTTGCTGGAACGGTGGGACGATGTGCCGGCGCTGGCCCTGATCCGGCAGCCGGCCGCCCAGATTCGCACGCGCGCCGAGGCGCTGCTGGCGCGCGTCCCGGGGTTGCGCGCGGAGATCGTGCCCGGAAGCTCCGTGGCCGGAGGCGGGGCCACGCCGGAGCAGTCCATTCCCACCTGGCTGATCGCCATTGAGTGCGTGGACTTGGCGGACGCCGAGCGCCGCCTCCGCGCGGGCGATCCACCGGTGGTGGCGCGCATCGAAAACGAAAGGCTCCTCCTCGATTTGCGAACCGTGTTCCCGGAAGATGAGGAAGAACTGGCGGCCGCGCTGCGAAGGTTGTGAAACCGCCCCTGGCCCCCCGCTACGCCCGTTCCTGGTAAGTGCCTTCGGCGGTGTTGACGCGGATCTTCTCGCCTTCGGTGATGAACGACGGCACCTGCACCACCAGGCCCGTCTCCAGCTTGGCCGGCTTGGTGACGTTGGAAACCGTCGCGCCCTTCATGCCCGGCTCGGTTTCGAGCACCGTCAGATCGACGGTCTGCGGCAGCTCCACGCTCATCGGTTTGCCTTCGTAGAATTCCACTTTGACCATCAACTGCGGGATCAGGTATTGGGTGGCGTCGCCCAGCAGGTCCTTCATCAGGTGCATCTGCTCGAAGTTCTCCGTGTTCATGAAATAGTAGTATTCGCCATCGTCGTACAGGTATTGCATTTCCTGCTCTTCCAAAAGCGCCTTCTCGACGCGGTCCTCCGAAGAGAAACGGTGCTCGGTCATGGAGCCGCTGCGCAGGCTGCGCATTCTCACCTGCACGAACCCCCGCAAATTGCCGGGCGTGCGATGATTCACGCTGAAAACGGAGTACAGCTCGTTGTTGAACTTGATGACCATCCCCGGACGCAATTGTGTTGCGGAAATCATGAAACTCCTCGGTAGTTGTGGGTTAGAAACTTCAGTATAGCAAGCCGTCAGAACGGCAGAATCTCTTCGCGGACCGGGTCGAAATCGATGCGCCGCTTCTGCATGTACGAGAGATTCCCCAGGTGCGACGCCTGCGCCGAGCGGTGGCCGATGAGCACGTCTCCGTTGGGCAGTTTGCGCGAGCGGACGCATTCCAGGAAGTTCTCGACGTGATCCAAATCCAGGTCGCTCGACGCCTGCACCACCGTCGCTTGCGCGTTGCGCCCGATCGGGTGGAATTCGTAGCGCGAGCGATCGATCCACAGGCGCCCCTCGGTGCCGCACAACTCCACGGCGTCCCCCGTGATGCCGGGAACCAGCGTGGCTTCGAATGTGGCCGTGAACTGCGACGGGTATTCCAGCAGCACGTTGATGGTGTCGGGCGCGGTGCGGCCGTCCTTGTAATTGTAGACGCCGCCCGACGCCGACGCCGCAATCGGATTGTCCTGGCCCATGAACATGTGAACCACGTCGATCCAATGGGTGAACAGGTCGGTCACCTGCCCGCCGCCGAAATCCAGGTAGGCGCGCCAATTCCAGTACTGCTGCGGGTCCCAGTCGCGCCACTTCAAAGGGCCCAGGAAGTGCGCCCAATCCAGGTTCGCGGGCTGCGTCTGGAGCGACGCCGGCGCCTTGCGCAGGTGGTAGGAATTCCCGTGCCACCAGGTGCGCGCCAGCGTGACTTTGCCCAGCTTGCCCGTGTCCATGTAGAGCCGTTTGGCCTCCAAATAGTGCTTGCCGGAACGCTGCTGCATGCCCACCTGGCAGATGCGGTTATTGAGGCGCGCCGCCTTAACGATGACGGGGCCTTCTTCCATCTTCAGCGTCAGCGGTTTTTCCACGTACACGTCTTTGCCGGAGTTGAGAGCATCCGTGGCTATGGCCGCGTGCCAGTGGTCGGGAACGGCGATCAGCGCCACATCCACATCCTTCAGACCGAGCAGCGCGCGGTGGTCGGTGAAGGTCCTGGCGTTGGGCGCGGTTTGTTTGGCGCGGTCCGTCTGCGCGCCGTAGATGTCGCACAGGGCCACCACATCGGTGTTGCCCGCCTTAATGAATTTCCCCATGTCGCTGCGGCCGCGTTCGCCGCAGCCGATCAGGCCGAGCTGCACCCGGTCGTTAGCGCCGAAAACTCGGGAATAGGAAAGCGCCGTGGCGGCGGTGACGCCTCGGAGAAAGGCCCTGCGGGGCACGTCGGTATCGGACATAGCTAGATTATATTGCGTTTCGCCGCGGCCGATCCCCGGCCGGTCCCGCCCACTCCGCGCGCACATGCGATATCGTAACCATTGGGTGGCCGATTCCTATATCTCCGCGCGCAACCTTTCCAAGGTCTATACCTCGGGCGGCGCCGACCTGGTGGTATTCTCCGAGTTGAACCTGGATGTCGAATCGGGCGAGATGCTCGCGCTGGTGGGCGAATCCGGCGCGGGAAAGTCCACGCTGCTGCATCTTTTGGGCGGTTTGGACAGGCCTTCGAACGGTACCATCCACTACGGCGGGACGGAGATTTCGCGGCTCACCGACTCGGAACAGGCGGATTTCCGGAATCGCGAAATCGGGTTCGTATGGCAGATTCACTATCTGCTGCCGGAGTTTACGGCGCTGGAAAACGTGATGATGCCGTTGCTGATTCGCGGTTGGCCGCATGCCAGGGCCGCCGCGGACTCGCTGGCGAGGTTGGATGAAGTGGGGCTTCGCGCGCGCGCGTCGCACCGCGCCGGTGAATTGTCGGGCGGCGAACAGCAGCGCGCCGTGCTGGCCCGGGCTTTGGTCGGCTCGCCCTCGGTCCTGCTGGCCGATGAACCCTCGGGGAACCTGGACTTCCGGACCGGGGAGATGATCTTCGAGCTCCTCGAGGGCCTTCACCGCTCCCATCGGCTCACGTCCGTCCTGGTCACCCACAACCTGTCGTTCGCGCGGCGTTGCGACCGCGTCTTGAGCCTGGAAAAAGGCGGCCTGACGCCGCTCGCACCCGCGCCGCTGGTACCAATAAACTCGCATCCTGCCAGCGAGCCGGAGTATCTTTAAGTTTAGGGGGCCACATTCTATGTTCGAGCGATACACGGAGAAGGCGCGAAGGGTGATCTTCTTCGCGCGCTACGAGGCGAGCCAGTTCGGCAGTCCCTACATCGAGACCGAACACCTGCTCCTCGGCCTCCTGCGGGAGGACAAGGCGCTGGCCAACCGCTTCCTGCGTTCGCACGCGGCCGTGGAGTCCATCCGCAAGCAGATCGAGGGACACACCACCATCCGCGAAAAAGGCTCCACCGCGGTGGATCTCCCGCTCAGCCACGAGTGCAAGCGCGTGCTGGCGTACGGCGCCGAGGAGGCCGAGCGCCTCAGCCACAAGCACATCGGCACCGAGCACCTGCTGCTCGGACTGCTGCGCGAAGAGAAGTGTTTCGCCGCCGAGATTCTGCACGAGCGCGGCCTGCGCCTCACCACCATCCGGGAAGAGCTGGCCCGGTCGCAGAGCGAGAAAGTGGCGTCCGCGCGGCCCAAGGAAAGCTCGCTGCTGTCCGAATTCAGCCGCGACCTCACCCAGGCCGCCATGGATAACACGCTCGACCCGCTGGTGGGACGCGACTACGAGCTGGAGCGCGTGGTGCAGATCCTGTGCCGCCGCACCAAGAACAACCCGGTGCTGATCGGCGAGCCGGGCGTGGGCAAGACCGCCATCGTCGAGGGCCTGGCGCAACGCATCGCCGAAGGCGATGTGCCCTCCTTCCTGGCCGACAAGCGCATCCTGGCGCTGGACCTCTCGCTGATCGTCGCCGGCACCAAATACCGCGGCCAATTCGAAGAGCGGCTCAAGACCATCATGAAGGAGCTGATGGAGAACCAGAATGCCATCATCTTCATCGATGAGCTGCACACGCTGGTGGGCGCCGGCTCGGCCGAAGGCTCGCTGGACGCCGCCAACATTTTGAAGCCGGCGCTTTCGCGCGGCGAAATCCAGTGCATCGGCGCCACCACGCCGGCCGAGTTCCGCAAGTCGATTGAAAAGGACCGGTCGCTCGAGCGCCGCTTCCAGGCCGTCAAGGTCCCGCCGCCGAACGAGGCCGATGCGGTGAAGATCCTGTTCGGAATCAAGGACCGCTACGAGAAGTTCCACGCCGTGGCCTATACCGACGACGCCATCGAAACCGCCGTCTACACTTCCAGCCGTTACATTCCCGACCGCTACCTGCCGGACAAGGCCATCGACCTCATCGACGAGGCCGGCGCGCGCGTGAAGCTGCGCCAGACCACCCTGCCGGCCGACCTGGCCGATATCCAGAAGCGCATCAAGTTCATCGTCCACCGCATGGAAAACGCCATCGCCAACCACGAGTTCGAGAAGGCCCGCTTCTACTCCGACGAGGAGCGCAAGGAGCGCGAAAATATGCGCCTGCTCCGCGAAAAGTACAACCTCGACGATTCCTCCACCGGCTGCGTCACCAAGGACGATATCGAAGACGTGGTGTCACGATGGACGGGCGTGCCCATGACCTCCATCAAGGAGGAAGAGATCGCCAAGCTGCTGCGCATCGAGGAAGAGCTGCACAAGCGCATCATCAGCCAGGAGAAGCCCATTTCCGCGCTGGCCCGCGCCATCCGCCGTTCCCGCGCCGGGTTGAAATCGAGCGCCCGCCCCGCCGGTTCGTTCCTCTTCCTGGGCCCCACCGGCGTGGGCAAAACGGAAGTGGCGCGCGCCCTGGCCACGTTCCTGTTCGGCAGCGAAAAGAGCCTGGTGCGCTTCGACATGTCCGAGTACATGGAGAAGCACTCGGTCTCAAAGCTCATCGGCTCGCCTCCCGGCTACGTGGGCTACGAAGAGGGCGGCCAGCTCACCGAGCGCGTCAAGCGCAACCCGTATTCCATCATCCTGCTGGATGAAATCGAGAAGGCCCACCCGGACATTTACAACATTCTGTTGCAGGTGTTCGAGGACGGCCAGTTGACCGACGGTCTCGGCAACCAGGTGGATTTCAAGAACACCATCATCATCATGACCTCCAACCTGGGCGCGCGCTACCTGGAGAAGCGCGGCAACCTGGGCTTCTCGGCGCCGCCGGGCGAAGGCGTCCCCTCGAAGGCCGAGGACATGGTCCGCGCCGAGGTGAAGAAGGCGTTCAATCCAGAGTTCCTGAACCGCCTCGACGAAGTGATTCTGTTCACCTCGCTGACGGATGACGACCTGATCAAGATCATCGACCTGATGGTGGAGCAGATCAATGGCAACCTGGTGGCCAAGCAGGTGAAGATCCGTCTGGCACCCGACGCTTCCAAGTACATCCTGGAGAAGACCTGCGGCGACCGCAGCTACGGCGCCCGCCCGCTGCGCCGCGCGTTGCAGAAATACATCGAGGACCCGCTCTCGGATTCGCTGATCCAGGGCACGCTGCCGCGGCCCTCGGAGCTGGAGGTTTACCTCGGCGACACCGGCATCTACTACCGGCAACTGAGCGGGGAAGCCGAAGCCGCGGTGGTTACTGCGGGCGGCCCGGCGGAGCCGGTGCCGGGGACGCTGTTGTACACGTTCTGAATTCTTTCTACCCCACCGGCTTTGCCCGGCGGGCAATCTTGACGATACTGTCCAGCTTTTCGCTGATTTCGGGATCGAGCCGGTCCCTCGGCACGAATCGCGCCAGCGTATGGTAGTCGGTTTTCTGCATCAGGTTCCGAATGCCCAGCTTCTCGAAGTATTCTTGAAATACGGGAGCGAGAAACTCATCACTGGCCTTTATGTCCGGTGAAAAGGCGGCTGGCAGACCCAACACCGCCCGAGCCGACGTTACCTCGTTCATGGCCTCCTGCATCGCGATCCGTTGGCGGTCGCGCTCCGCAGCCTCGAACAGCGGACCAGCCTCGCCGCTGGCCTGCTCCGCATACGCGATGAGGGTCTCCGGATAGCACAGGTAGTTCTCGATCTCTCTGCTTCGCCATTTGAGTTCCCGAAGCGGCCCTGCGTCCCGTAATTCCTCTGGAATGGAATCGAACAGCGCTAACCCGGCCAAGTCCGGCTTAGCCTCGCGCAAACCATAGAAGTGATCCCGGGCTCTAGCCGGCTGGTTGGCGACATAGTGGACAAACGGCTGTTCCAGCACTGACGTCGCGGGATGCTTGAGCAAGTCCGCAAAAGCTTGAAGTATGGCCAGGTCTGTGGAGCCTTCCAGATAGAGCACCCAACCTGTCTGCTCTGCCTGATAATACTGATCGAAGCCAATCGCCCTCAGCGACTTGAGAACCTGAGTTCCACGATCGTCGATTCGATGTGGCTCGCCTACGAAGGCCACCACTACGTCGCGATCGGCCGCCTCATTCAGAATCACCTCGGAGTGACTCGCGGCAATGACCTGACAATCGCGCATTTCGGCCGTCTGGGTCAGAATCTGATAGATCTGCCGCTGCCGCAGAATTTCCAGATGGGCATCTGGCTCATCGAGGAGCAGAACGGTCCGGGGATGGGTATACAGATGAGCGAGAAGGAGCAGGGTTTGTTGCAGACCCCTCCCGGAAGACGCCAGGTCCAGCTCGGCGCCAGAGGCCTCGCGGTAGGACATGGTGATCTGGCCGCGCTCGGCGATGTACTGGGGCGGGTTCAGACTCACCCCGAACAGCTTCTTGATCTGAGAGACCAGCTCATTCCAACTGGCCGGGTCTGGGTTCGAGTATAATTGGTGGCACAGATTTCGCAGAACCTCAGCCGTGCGTCCTTCGCCAATCCGTACATCCACGGCACCGGTGTCAAGCCGGTCTTCGGTGGCCGCCAAACCGGACATCGGCGGCAGAAACGCCACTCGCACTGGGGCCGCAGCAGGCGGGACCGGCATACGTTCCGGTTGCTTTTCCTCGGTCATTCGCAGGGGACGGCAATAAACCGATTCCTGGTTGGCATAATCGAACTCGAAACCGCAACTCCATGCCTTGCCATCGGTGACACCGGAAACCAGAATGTCGATTCGAATGTTCCTGGTGTCCGGCATGCCGTTCGCGCGATTTTGAACTGCGCGCACGTGCAGGTCTCTCCAGAGCAGATTTGAATCCGGCACCGGAACAGCAACCAGATCGCGCCGATTGATGGTAACGCCGGGGCGCTTCTCGGGGGTGTCTTTGGCGGATCGCTTCTCGATCCACCTCCGAAGACCGATCTCCCATAGCGCCAAAGCTTGCAAGGCGGTCGTCTTGCCGGAGTTGTTCGGCCCGACGAAGACGACAGTCTTACCGAGCTCGATTTCAACATCCTCCAGGCGCTTGAAGTTCTTGATTCGCAGGCTAGTGAGCATTTGCTGTGATTGATCTTACCGCGCCGTGCCCGTCGGTTCCAGCGCCACCTTCTCCCCCGTCCGGCAGGAGCGGTACACG
>Ga0181527_1005395_pt1 | contig 10611 bp, 20 predicted proteins | sample PEATcosm2014_Bin_30_FD_119762 | JGI IMG/M metagenome (GOLD analysis project Ga0181527, IMG submission 119762) | Peatland microbial communities from MTU Mesocosm Facility, Houghton, MI, USA - PEATcosm2014_Bin06_60_metaG | ecosystem: Environmental > Terrestrial > Soil > Wetlands > Peat | place...
ACACATCCACCCCATCAGATAATACGTCCGCCCGCATGTGAAAGTATCCTCTACCCATGTCTCCGGGTTGGAACTAAAAGAAGTGGTCGGGGCGAGTGGATTTCAACCACCGACCTTCTGGTTTCCGCCGCAGGCGGGCTCTCTCCAGTTGGGCCTAGGGCGTCAATTACCAAGAGCCGAGCAAAAACGGAAGGAAATGGCGAGCCTGAGAGGACTTGAACCTCCAACCTTCTGGTTCGTAGCCCGTCTCGGACAAATAGCTCAAAATCTATCAGCCTGTATCCCGATGTTTCATACTAAGGATACGGTTGCGGTAGGTGAATCACCCTGATACTTGCCGATAGGCGGGGAGTCGCTACAATTTTCACTACATCGGAAACCATGAAAGGAGAACTCTCGTGGTCGATGAAGAAACCCGCAAAACCGTTCTACGATTTCTTCGCGCCTTCAAGTCATATCAGACTAGGACTCTGGGGATGAAAAAGTTCATCGACACTATGGCTCGGATGTCTCCAAGCGAACGGAGTGCATTGACCAATGACCAGTTTTGGGCTGTATTTAAGTTCACGAGCCAGCAAGGTCAGGAGAGGGAAAGATTTCAGGAACAAGTTGCTCCCTTAGAACAGGCTCTTGGAGATGATGAGTCTTTTTTGAGGGCCCTCGCAAATGAAGAAGCGGCCGGTAAGCTCGATGATTTCGTAGATGGATTGATGCAAAAGATTCAAAGGCTTCTAGTCGTGACTTCCTAACCTGTCGCCGCCATGTTTCCGGTTCGCGATGGGGTATCAGGATGCCTTGCAGAGCTGAGATCGCGCGTCTGCGGGCTTCTATTGCAGACTTTTCCGGTTAACGGTGAAGAGGACAGTCGGATCGAGGGTTGACACTAGAATCGAATGCAATTCTGGTGCCTCGGGAGTTGCGCGTTTCCTGGGAAGAAGTTTGGAAGCGTAAAGCGGGAGCCCGCGAAAACAATCCCGACACATGGGCTCATCGGCAATGACGACGGTGGCCAGGACTTCGACTCCCACGCGCTCGAGGTGCGGTTGGCAGAGTTCGCCTTGCGCGGCCTCTCGCAGATCCTCGCGTTGTAGCTTGTGCTTCATGCGACTTCGAAAGCCGGGGCGCAAGGGATCCAGGTCCTCGCGCCCCATCCGCTGGTGCAATGTGCAGCGGACTTTGCCCGCGGGAAGGAGTCCAAGACGGGCAAATTCGGAATTACTTTTTCGCTGCGAGTTGCTTTTCGAGGGCGCCGACTCGCGCCGCGATCGTTTCTAGCGTATCGACTCGTGCGAGCTGCGGAGTGAATGATTCCAGAGTCTCGATTCGCGCAGCGAGCTCTTCGACTTTCGCAGCGATGGCTTTGAATCGCGTATCAATTTCTTGCTTAAGTTGAAGCTCTTTCAGTTCCTGATCGGTCATGGTGCTGCCTCCTTTCTCCGGGATGAACCTACCGGCAAAACTCATGCGCTGACGATCGTGATCGTGGGCAGCGACATGATGAGGGGGCTTCCATCGCTCCAGAACGCACCTGGCACGGGGGTGAAACCTTGATACGCGATGGCGGTTGCCCATTCCGACGTCGACTTGATCCAGTGGCCAGTCGGAACAGTGATCTGCACCCCTGCCGGGATGACAAGGAAATAGTTCGGCGGCACAACGCTGGGGGCAATCGCCGAGTCCAGTGGCTCGACCGTGCATCCGGCGAGAAGAGCTTGAGGACTCCCCGTGTTGTTGCGAATTTTCAACCTTAGTACAGAACTGATTACCATGATGAAATGCTCCTTTTTTTTCAGGGAGCGGGCTCATGCGTACCCGCCCCCAGTTTATAAGGCAAAGAGACCCCGGAAGTTGCCCTCCGGGTTTGCCGCCGTGTGTCTCTCACGTTCCTGCGGCAAACTCTTCACACAGCGGGCGCGCGTGGGGGGACTATAATTCCCAGCTCCGTTGTATACCCTTGCCCGCTGACGGCTGCATTCAACTCCGCTTCTCGCGCTGCGATTTCGTTCAATTCCCTGTCCAAGCGCGGGAGTTCCGTGAGCGCGATATTATTGATTTGCTGCTGTATCGCAGTAACCTTTGCGTTCGTCTTGTCCACGCGGTTCTCCGCTGCTTCCACGACCTCGTCCGCTTTGGCGAATGCCGAGCGCTCCGCGAAACGACTCAGACCTTTACGTTTTTGATCTGCGGTCCGCAATTCGCTCATCGCGCGGGCTTGGGCATCTTTCGCCTTGAGCAGGTCCCGCTGCCACTCCGCGGCTGTGGCGCGCATGTCGGAAATTTCTTTTTGTTTCGCGCGCGCCTCACTCTTCACATTCTCGTGGAGCTCGATGAGCTTTTCGCGCACGGAAACGCGCTGCTTCGCGATGAACGAATCAACCTCTTTGCCGATCGCCATTAACTGGCCCATCAGCCTCTGGCATGTAATCGAATCTTCCGAATTTTTCTCCAGATGGTCTGTGAACAATCGGCTCAACGTGGCTATGCGGGGGTCAGGCAATTCGGCCTTCGGCGTCTCCCCCGGCGCCGGATCTGGGAGTATGGGAACAACTCCCGCGTCGAAACTTCGCCCGTCAACTGCGAATGCTTTTGTGTTCACGCCGCCCTCCTGACCAGTAGGCCACCAGGCTGCGAGCAGAGCGCTTCGAGGAGTTGCAGGAGTTCTTCGCGGTCGATCGCTTCGCCTCGTGTCCCAATGGGATACTTGTCGACGAATCGAGCGAGCGCAACGAAGTAGGGCTTGCGCTCCGGGGTTTCTTCCACGTAGATTCGCAACTCGGCGAGCCAGCCGTAAACATCCTCATCCGGGCCCGGGGCGTAGTCAGCGAATTTGTAGGCATCTTTCGCATCCTCGCGCTTGCGTTTGATCTCCTCTTGAGGCCATAAGTTTTCTTCCTCAACACCATCGCGCCCGTACCTGCCGCGCTTCAATCCACGGTCCACCAGGTCGGCAACATGTTGCCACCATCCGATCCCCGGCGACGGCCCGGTTATTTTCGTCGGGTCTGTGTGCTTCGCCGCCTCCATGATTTCAAATTGGGTATCTTGCCAGCGATAGCGTTTTTTGCCGCTCGCCGCGTCACGTGCAGCCTTCTCAATCGCCTTATTCTGGTTTTGATCCATCTCAGCTCCTTTTGCTACGTTTCTCACTACAGCCTGAGCCCCGCCCGCGAATAAACTGCTACGTCTCCGTGCTTTGCGCTTTGGGAACTTCGGGTGTGGCATCCGATTTCTTCGCCTCGCCTTCAAGTGCCTGAGTGCAAATGCCGGCGACTGTCTCCAGGAATCGACTGGGCGGATCGATAGATTCCGCGCGTCCAAGCAGTTCAATCGTTTTGTCGAATCGGGAAACTGCCCGCGGCTCTTCGGGATGGCCTGCGGAATTCAAGCGGTCCATCGCGGCACAGATGAGTTCGCAGTTTTTTTGCCGTTGCCCTTTCCCTGGGACATGGATGGTTCGCTCGGAATTGTCTGCGAAGCGCAGGGTCACAGTGTCGGGGCTCTTCTTGCCCTCCAGGTCGTTGATGCGGTTTTTAATTTGAGAAAATTTCATCTTTCTGCGTCTCCAATCGCCGCACGCGCGTTTCCAGGTCATCGATAACATCAGATTCCAAAGCCAGGCGAACGATGCCAATCGCCGCACTCACCCTCGGCCCCTGGTAAGGTACTCCCCTACGGGTGGCAATCTGACTCAGAACTTCCGTGGCCTTGAGCATGTTCGCCGTCAACCTCGCTGTGGCCGCGCGGAGCAGATTTTTCCTTGCCTCGCGATAGGCTGCACGAAAGGATTCATCTTGCAGCCAACGGTAGACAGTCCGCCTGGTGACACCCAACTTCTTCGCCGCTGCCTCCACACTCTTCTCTGAGAGCAATAGGGTTACAGCTCGCTCCCTCAATCTCTCTTTCGGCTTTTCGTTCGTTTCGCGTCCCACTTTGTCACTCGCTACGGCGCTATTTTCAGGTTCTACGCGCGCGCTCAGCCGTTGTGATCCTGGATCGGCGTCTTGCGCCAATCGGGATTGGCAGTGACCGCTCGGATGTTCTGTTCGCCTCTCGCGCGGAGCGCCGCGACAACTTCATTAACTCCGTGCTGGTCGTGCAGTTCCGCGAGTGGGACGTTTTGACCAGGCGCGGGCTCGGCCGATTCGAAGCCAACAGCAAGAGCACCAAGGCCAAACTCAGCCGCCTTTCCGATGCCTCCGGCTAGGCTTTCCACTTCTTCCGACTCACTTTTATCGCGGCCCTCCGGGTCTCCGGCTTCGTATCCCTGCTTGATCGCCTCCACTGGGGCAGAACCTTCGATCGTGTTAATGATCCCACCGACAGCTTCGCCCAGCTCTTGATCTTTCGTTTTCATGTATGCTCCTTTCGCTTCCCTCATGCCGCCGCGATATTCGCGACGACGTCTCGGGCGCGCCGCTCCAGAACCTCCTTGATTCTTTTCAGTTCTTCGTCGCGAAGGTCGATACGGTTTGTCTCGAAAAAGCAGATCCTCCAACGAGGGACGCCGGAAGCACGCGCGAGTTCATGTTGGCTAATTCCTGTGCAGCGCCGCAATCTCGCAATTTGCTTCATAGGAACCTCCCAGCAATGTTGTTGCACAGTCTTGGCGACAGTACGCAGTCAAATCTTCAGCACTCCGTTTTCGCTCTCATCAATGTCTAGGCCCTTGTCTCTACGTTCCCCGCTACATCTGAGGGCGACAAACAGGGCGACCCGTTGAAAACACATCGAATAGTCCCAGAACTCTTCTGGTTACTGACCCGAAGAATGCGATTTGCAGGCGATTTGCGGGAATCACCGACTCACACCCTTACCCGAGAGAAGTTCGTTGCCGTGGCCTGCCGCGTGACACACTGGCGGGGATTTGTGAGCCAAGCCCCGGTCCACTGTAGGGACTTTCGTAGTGAATGCGCATGGATGCGCACGAGTTCACACCCGTTCTCAGCGGTCATCGGCTCCCTCTCTCGAAAAAAATCGAGGGCAAATCATCATCGCTGGCTTGGTAGCGGGATGGTTCCGTGGGCTCTTCGTCTTTGCGCTCCGAACGGAGACGACGAAATCGCTCATCCGCATGATACAGGGCAACAATGCAGGAATCCTGCTCATCATCGACCGGCCGAAAAATCGGATGGTTTCTCATTTCAGGAAACCCTTTCGCCGCAACTCTGCTTTCTGCTCTTCGATAGACAGCGGTGTGGCCGATAGCGGAATCTTTTTCAATTTCGGTAGCGTAGGTTTCTTGGGGTCGAAGTGTTTTTGTATTGCAGCCTTGAACTTCGCACATTCCTTGATGGCTTCTTCCCGCTCTTCTGGCGTTAGCATTTCGGTGTAATTGAGCATCGGGGGCCCGAGGTAAATGGTTCCGGTCGCCCGCATCTTTTCGTGCGCCGCGCGAATTGTCGCGCTCACCGGCATGAACTCTGACGTGCGACGTGCCTCCTTGCACGCTGCGTCAAGCTGTTCCGCTGTGAGATCTGCTAGATCCTCCGCGTAGGCCATCACCGAGAGTTCACTTATGGGTTGGCGGTAGTGTTCGCTGAACACTGCCAGGTGCTTCCTCAAAACGTCCAAGGACTTTGGTGATGGCCTGGGCGGTCTTCTCGCTTCGCCGTTCGTGGAACGATTTTGGTTCACTGGCTCCCTCCTTTCTGCAGCGCTGAAACCAATTGTGAAGAAATCGCGATGCTTTCTTGGGACGGCGTTCTGGGTTTGCTTCTAGCCAGGAGTCGATCTTGCGGTATTCGCTCTGCCGGTCTACCCATGGGAAGGCTTCACCCAAGAGGGCGTCCTGCCTTTGCGTCACACTCAAATGCTGGCCGGTGAAACACGAGAGCGACGGCTCTGCCGGAGCGCCTCTTGCTTTTCCCTTTCTTGTAGTTCCCTTCAATACCCTTCCTGTGACTGGGGAGTCACGGTTGGAGCCTTCCAGAGTCACGGTTGGAGCGTTTTCCACAGGCTCAGAGTCACGGTTGGGAAAAGGCAACTGTGATTCACGAGTCACGGTTCGGGGATCGGCTACTGTGACTGGGGAGTCACAGTTCGCAATCTCGAAATTGAAAAAATAGACGGTTGGCTTCCGGCCCCTGCTTGGTTGGGGGGCTTGAATGACTTTGTAGGCCACCAGCCGGGCCATGATGCGGCTGGCCGTTTCGCGATTCTCAATGCCGGACTCCTCGGCGATCGTGGCCATACTGGGATGGGCCCCACCGCCCTTGTGGTTGTCGTGGTCAGCCACAACGAACGCTACGGCCTTCTCCACTGCTGAGAGCCCGCGAAGTTGCCGGACAAATTTTGTGGCGCGGAAGCTCATGCATGATCCTCGGGTAAGAAACCAGAATCACCGCGTACCTAACTCCTAGGTTTGCGAAGACTTCCTGGGAGAGGATCACGTCGCTGTAGTGGCGGATGTAGTGGGAACCTCGCGGACAAGGTTCATAACATCGTCATGACGGAGAAGAGTCCGACTGCCAAACTTGAACCTTTTTAGCCGGCCCTGTCCGAGATACCTGCGAATGGACACTTGACTGACACTCAGCAATTCAGCCGCCGCTTTCACACTGATGAACGCTGCTCCTGCAGTAACCGGAATCGTCGGTTGCGCTTTGATTTTTGCCTTTTTCATCTAATCCCCCTTGCAATTAAAGATTGCTCGTGATACACCTAGACACTACGAGTTCAGATGGTCTAGGGCAAATGAAAAAACCAGCACTCCAAAAACCGGATGCTCACTATCTAGCGAAGCAAGCTCGTGAATTTCTGATGGACATTGCCAACGTCCCGGACTGGTGGGTAGGGCAGCCCCCTGGTGCTTTCACTGAGCGGTCGCAATTCGACCTTCACCGGCGATGGGCCGAGCAGATGCGGAAGCGCTATCCTGAGGCATTTAGATACTGCACATCACCAGAGATCATCGCGCTGCGCGAGCTACTGCGCAAAGTCTGGACTGCTCCGGAGATCCGGAGCAAAGAATGGTTCATCTGCCTTTTTCGCAGGTTCCATTCCGAGATCCTGCGTCGAGTCGAGGCTTTGCAGAAGGACGCGGGAAAAAGTGTGGCCCGTGAATGGCGGGCGAAGAAAGCGCACCTTGACATCATCCTCATGGAACCTGTGAAACCTGAAAGGGTGGCGGCTGCGCTGCTGTCCTTGTCGAGCGAAGAACAGGTCACCGCTGCATTCAAAGACGGGCCGCCACATCCCGGTTACTTCGAGAACTGCGCGGCGTACCTTCAACGAAGGCTGAAACTCCTACGCATCTGCAGGCCAGATTGCAAGGAGAGGCGTTACTTCATCGCAGACAAACCGAAACAGAAATATTGCTCTGACATCTGCGCACGCGAGTCGAGGTTAGCGAGCAAACGGGATTGGTGGCAAGAGAATCGCGGTAAAGACTCAAAAAAAAGGGGGAAGTAATCACATGGCGGTCTACAAGAGAGGCGGTACCTATTGGTTCACGTTCATTTTCGACGGACGGAGAATTCAGAAATCAAGCAAGCAAGGAAACCGGAAGGCTGCGATCGATATCGAATCCGCCTACCGGACGCGCTTGGCGGAGGGCGTAGTCGGCATCGATCCTCCAAAGAAGGACCGTCGCACGATTGGAGAATTGCTTGATGCTCTCAAAACTCGTTACGAGCAGGACGGAAAACTGAGCCCACAGAACCGGAGTCTTCTGGCGCGCGCGAAAGAAGACTTCGACTCAAAGCTGGCGACGGAGTTGGCGGCCGAAGATATCGGAAAGTACATCCAACGCCGAAAGGCCGAGGGTGCGAAAAATTCAAGCATTAACAGGGTCACGGAAGTCCTACGACGTGCCTACAAACTCACCGGAATACCTGCTCCCAAGATGGAACGTTTGTCGGAGGCCGGCAACGCGCGCCAGGGATTTCTCAGCGAGGCGGAACTGGACGCGCTGATTTCCCACCTGCCCGCGGACCTGCAAGACTTCACACGCTTCGGCGCTGCCTGCGGAATGCGCAAGGGCGAAATCGCGGGGTTGACCTGGAAGATGATTGAAGGCGACGAGCTCCGCATTCCTGCGGAGATTTGCAAGAACAGGAAGGCGAGGATTCTCCCACTGACGGGTGAGTTGGCCGAGATTATCGAAAGGCGCCGTGCAGCATTGCCCCGCGAAAAGAACGGGACACTTCAACTGTGCGAATACATCTTTCACCGTGATGGGGCACCCATCGCTGAGATTCGGAAATCTTGGCAGAGCGCAGCCATTGCGGCCGGCATAGGCATCATGGTCTGTGAAAAGTGCGGCGGCCAAGGACCGGAGAAGTATTGCCGGAAGTGCAAGCTTGCACGGAGTTACGAGGGCAAACTCTTCCACGACCTTCGCCGCACGGCGGTCAGAAACATGGTCAAGGCCGGAGTCAACACGCAAGTCGCAAAGCAGTGGTCTGGACATCGCTCTGATTCCATGTTTGAGAGGTACTCAATTCTCACTACGGACGACATGCGCGAGGCACAAAAGAAAACGGAGCAGTACCGCCAGAGTCAGCGCGAGAAGGTCGTTGCAATCGCAAAATGAAGATTGCCCTCTACAAATCTCACTACATTTGACTTTTCCAGGAAAAAAGAGGGGTTGCCCGAAAACGAGCAACCCTTTTTCATTCTAGAATTTAAGTGGCGAGCCTGAGAGGACTTGAACCTCCAACCTTCTGGTTCGTAGCCAGACGCTCTATCCAGTTGAGCTACAGGCTCGTGAAAACAGATTAGCACAGCGTTGGGAAAATCCAAATGAGGCGGGCAAATCAGCGCGGGGCTGGGCGCATTCCTACGCGGAGCTGCGTCGCCAAAGCCGGAGAGCGATTCCTCCACTCCGGGCCGGCAAAAGGCGCCGTCCCTCCGGTCGGAATGACAGGTTTTGGGTGGTGGATGATGCGAGAGAGTCCGAGGCAAGAAAAACCCAAGAGCGGCCCGCCTCAGGGGTTAAAACCCCTGAATTCGCGGTGCTTTTCGGCACGGCTGAAGCCGTGCCCTCCCGGGAGCCTTTTACGAGATGGCTTCTACAGGGGATTCACGAAGGATTTGCCATGGGCTTCCGCGCCGCGCCAGAGCAAGAGGGCCAGGGCCATGATCGTCACGACTTCAAAACTCGCCAGCGCCCATTGATAGCCGAACCTTCCTCGCAGCGCGAACTCGACCGTGTTCGTGGGCGCGGCAAACAAGATCCCCAGTTGGTAGGCGAATCCCGGGATCAGTCCGCGCGCCGAGTCCGCCGCTAGTTCGTTCAGGTGCACGGGGATCACGCCCCACGCTCCCTGCACGCCCATCTGCATGAGCACGGCCGCGGCAATCAACAAGGGAATGCTCCAGCCAAACGCCCAGAAGGGGATAATCGCCAGCGACAATGCCAGCGCGCACATCATTCCCTTGCGCCGGCCCAGCACCTGCGAGAGATGCCCAAAAATGATCGCGCCGACAACCGCTCCCGCGGTGTAGATCATGGCGATATTGGCAACCAGCGCGGGGCGCAGCCGGTGCACTTCCTTCAGGAAATCCGGATAAAGGTCCTGCGTCCCATGGGACAAAAACATCATGAAGGTCATCAGCACCACGAGATACACGAAGCGTTTCCATTGCGAAACCACCGTGCGCAGCACCTCTCCCATGGAGCCGGCGCGGTGCTGTTGCCAGGCCTCGGACTCCGGCACCTTGGTCACTATATAGAGCGCGAGCAGCGCGGGCAATGCACCGATCCAGAACATCGGCCGCCAACCCCACGCCGGCAGAATAAATCGCGCCGCCACGGCAGCCAGCAGGTTGCCAATCGGATAGCCGCTCTGCAACATTCCGCTCAGAATGCCGCGCCACCGCGGAGGCGCCGCTTCCATTACCAGAGAAGCCCCGACTCCCCATTCCCCGCCCATGCCGATTCCAAACAGCGCGCGAAGGATCAGAAATACGGTGTAATTCGGAGCAAAACCGCAGCCCACCTCGATCAATGAAAAATAAACTACGCTGGCCATCAGCGGAATGCGCCGGCCGAACCGGTCGGCGAACAATCCGAACACGAATGCGCCGACGGGCCGGAAGGCCAGCGTGGCCGCCGTCGTAAAAATGATGGCTTGCTTGGAAACCCCAAACTGCTTCGCCAGCGCGTCGTACAGGAAGATGATTACAAAAAAATCGAACGCGTCCAGCGTCCAGCCCAGGAAACCGGCAAGGACGGCGTGATGCGATCCCGCTCTGCGTTGCGTTGCAGCCATCGCCTTAGATGCGCCATTCTGTTGATTGCGGCATAAGCCGATACAATGCCACACCGTACGTCAACGACACCAGCCCCAGCACCAGCGTAATCAGCAGGTACGCAGCGATGGCGGCCCAGTCGAGCGCTGTGAGATGCAAAGTTGCTCTTTCCCCTTCCCGGCATTTGGGCGCGTTTTACTCTTATCCGTGCTCACGTCGCTATGCTGCTGATCCGCGTGCTGGCGATTTGCAGCCGCGTGCCTGGAATCGCTGCTAAGTTTCCCCACCGAGGGGTTTGCTGTCAAAGGAATTCTAAATCGATTCAATAGGATGAACCGCTCGCGCCGACAAAAAGAAACCCCGGCTCGCTGGGGGCAACGAGCCGGGGTCGGGGGGCCTGCCGAGGGGGGCCGCAGG
>Ga0181527_1005402_pt1 | contig 10598 bp, 6 predicted proteins | sample PEATcosm2014_Bin_30_FD_119762 | JGI IMG/M metagenome (GOLD analysis project Ga0181527, IMG submission 119762) | Peatland microbial communities from MTU Mesocosm Facility, Houghton, MI, USA - PEATcosm2014_Bin06_60_metaG | ecosystem: Environmental > Terrestrial > Soil > Wetlands > Peat | place...
AGCGCACTCTTCGACGGGCTCGGCCCACAGACCAAGTATGCCGAGATTGCCACGCTATTCCGGGACCTCAAACGACCGGCAGCGCCTGAACTGTTGAATCCCTGGCTTGACTGCATGGTCAACGCGACCGCCTACCTCGCTGTCGGTGGCGACAGGGACGTGCGAGGGCGCACGCTTGCGCTCTTGGAAGAATCGAGAGAGCGGTTGGAGCCGATTCTCGTCGGACGGACCAAGACGATAAAGGCGCAATTGGCGCGCAACAAAGGCAAGCTGGCGGAAAGTGTCGCGGACTTCAGGCGTGCCGCAGATTACTACGAAAGCATCGGCCACCGGCGGGCCGCTTGTGAGGCTCTTGGAAACCTCGGCAATGCCCTACTTGAGCTTGGCCACCTCGAAGAAGCTGAAGCGCGTATGCGACAGGTTCTGGCCACCGCAAACAAGATGGACCTTAAGTATATGGTTGGGGGTAGCCTTCAGCTCCTGACCAATATCCTCGCGTACCAAGGATCTCTTGCTGAGGCACGAACGATCGGCGCGCAAGCGATTGCCCTGACCAGGGTGCAGAACGATCGGCGGTTCCAGGGGTACGCGGAGGCATATCTCTCAGTGACCGAGTACTTGGCCGGAGACTACGCGCGTGCTGAGCACTACGCGAGCGCCGCAGTGACGACATGGGAGACCGCGCCTTCAGTCAGACCCTTCGCAATCGCCCTGCTTGCGCGAGCACTTCTCGCGCAAGGTCGCGAAGCCGAGGCTCTGGTCAGTGCCCGCGATGCCAACGCGCAACTTGAGAGCCTCGGCGTCGTCGATGACGGCGAGGCGACGATACGTTTGGCGCTTGCTGAGTGCCTGATCGCGACCAGAGACACGGCGCCAGCCCGGGAGGTTCTGGCGAAGGCCGCCAACCGCATTCTCGCCTCGGCAGAGGCTATTGAGGATCCCGCAAGTCAAGAGTCGTTCCTCACACGTATCCCCGAGCACCGCCGCATCCTGGAACTCGCCCGCGATCTCGCTGCGTCCAAGAGCTGAGGGGTGGCCGGGACCACGTGCCCGGTGGTCGCGCGCGCCGCTACCTTCGGTACTTGTCCATGTCGAAGCCGCCCTGCTGCACCCAACGCCACACCACTGCCCACTGGCGATCCAGCTCGCGCGCGACCTCCGCGATGTTCCCCTTGTGACGGTCGAGCAGAGCCTCGATCTCGGCCTTTTCCGGCCGGGCACGCGGCGGCCGGCGGCGCAGAACCCGATTCCGCTCGCCGCTCGCCACGCGCTCGCGCACAACGTGGGGCAGGTCTTCCAGCCGGATGGCGCGGCTTCCTTCGCTGCACAGCACCGCCTCGCGCACCACGCTTTCCAACCCGCGCACGTTCTCTGGCCAGTCGTGAAGACACAAGGCGAAGAACGCCGCGGTTTCCAGCGATCGCCGCTGACCAAGGAAATGCGCAGCCAGCGTGCCCACATCCTCGCGCCGCTCGCGCAGCGGCGGCAGCACCACCGGCTCGGCCCCGAAGCGCGCCACCAGATCGCGCCGCAGGCCAGGTGCCTGCGGGCTGGGCGTGAGGCTGGACGTGGCGCCGATCACGCGCACATCCAGCCGCCGCGCCTCCCGGCCACCCAGCGGCACGTACTCGTGCTCTTGCAGGAAGCGCAGCAGCTTGGCCTGCGCCGGCCCGGGCATGTCGCCGATCTCGTCCAGAAACAGGGTTCCGCGCTCCGCCTCTTCGATGAGACCCGGTTTGCTGGCCGCGGCCTGCGAGTGCGCCCCGCGCGCGAAGCCGAAAAGCTCGCTCTCGACCAGCTCGGTGGGAAGCGCGGCGCAGTTCAATGCCACGAAACGGCCCGGCCGGCCGCTCGCCCGGTGCACCGCCTGCGCGTACACCTCCTTGCCTACCCCCGTCTCGCCAGAAAGCAGGATGGGGTCCCCGGCGCGAGCCAGCCGCCGCAGCCGCCTGATCTGCGCGGCCATGCGCCCCGACAGGGTCGACACGGGCCCGAATGGATGGCCGAGATCCTCCTGGATGGCCACCAGTGTCTCCCCGGACAGCACGCGGACCAGAAGCGCGTGCCCACCCACGAACAACAGCGTCCCGTCGTCGACTTTGGTCGGGCCGGAAATCATTCGGCCCTCGACCAGCGTGCCGTTTTTGCTGCCGAGGTCCGCCACCTCGAACATATCCGACCGCGTGCGCGACACACGCGCGTGGCGTCCCGAAATCCGAGGGTCACGCAGGCAAAATTGAGCTTGCGGCAGACGTCCGATCTCGACCGCGTGCTCGAAAGGAATCAGGCGAGCACCACCCGCAATCCCTCCACCCTCGGCTGCGTCGCCCACGACGACAAGGACCGGCCTGCTGTCGTCCAAGCGCGGCCGCACGGCAATCTCCTCGGTGGTGCTGGGTGGCTCGGTGGGCTGGCGGCCGGACATGCCGCAAAGATAGTAGCCCAGCCGAAGGAAGATAGAAGTCGAGCTTTCTCGGCCAGGCCTCAATCCGCTCGCTATGACTCGCGCGACGGCGGGAGCAAGTCATATGACTCGTCGCCTGCATCCAAAACCGCACGCACAACCGCGACCTGCTCAACTGGCCGCGATTTTGCCTGCTGGCCGCGCTCGACCTGCGTCCGCTCGCAGAGCGTCCACGTTGGGTTCGGAATTTGCCCCTGGTCCTCCTTTGAAAGGCGACCCCAGCCACCAAAGGAGACCAACCACCATGGGCACATTTGCCATCATCCCGGACGGCACCCAACTGCCGGCAGCCCTCTTCCTTGACCTCGAACATGCGATGGACTGGGGCCTACGTGTCTTCGGCACCGATTCGTTCAGCATTCGCTGGATCGAGGTGGCCCTCCTCGCCCAAAACGAAGTACGCAGCCGGGTCGGCACGACGTGATCCGCACACAGACGCCGCAATCGCGCGAGTCATATGACTCGCCAGTGGCCGATGATGTGACTCGCGAACCCCGCCAGGGTACGACTTCGTATCGCAGCCTGCAGGGTCGCGAAAAGACAGTGCAGCCTCCGGCTCCCCGGATGGCCCAAACCTTGCTGGAGCTTGGCCGCGTCTCGGTCTCCCCCTCGCGCGGCTCCTCATAGAAGAAAAACCTCGTCCGGACGCGTCCAACCAATGGCCAGCACAAGCGAGATTCTCACAGCAGCCACCGCCCGCTTCTCCGCGGATACTGGTCTGAGTGCCCGCGAAGGCCAGATCCTCCAACTGGCCGCGCAGGGTTTCGTCGACAAGCAGATCTCGGACGAGTTAGGACTAGCCTACACGACGGTCAAGTCCTATTGGTCCCGTATCTACTCCAAGGCGTCTGTCTCGAATCGGCAACTCGTCATCGCCAGGTTGCTTACTTCTCTGGCGACGACGTCTGATCGCCAATCAGTCCCAGATATAGGTAACGACACGAAAGGACCGTTCGTCCAGTCCAGCCGCAAGTGTCGTCGGCCGAATGTCATAAGAATCGCTACATGACTGCACACCCCGAGTTCTGCTATGCGCTCACAAAGGCATGTCAGTAGCTCGCCTGCTCTGACCGCATGCGTTTCCACTGAACCGAGGAAAGGAAGGGTATAGAAATGAAGAAGATCTGTTCCTTGATATCCATTGGACTGGCTCTTTGCATGGCCACCCCTGCAAGTGCTACTCGCTACACGTGGGCAGCCGCCGGCAGAGCCCAGACTTTCGCTTGTGAGGCGGCATGTTGTTTCGGAGGAGAAGATAGAGAGGCAATCACATGTACTGCTCAAAGCGCTAGCTGTCTTGCTAACACTGCCTGCAATAGTGGAACTGTTTATTGGGAGGTTCCCTTGGTGATGGATAACACCGGTAAGAAGACCATCACTGTCGAGTTCTATTCTAATCCAACGTTTGGATCCGTCGGCTGCCGTGCGGCAGCGTCGAACCTCGATGGCACCAATTTCACAGCCGGCGGTTGGGGTACTGTGACTACTGCGACTAATGGGACCACGTACTTCACCGTCACGATTGCGCCCAGCTCCAACCAGAGCTGGATCTACCTTTCCTGTGCGTTTATGTCAGCTGGCGGTTCGATCTCACAGATTTCCTACAATCAGTAGGTAGAACTGCTGCGAGAATGTCGGGGCGATTCTCATCGTAGTGCAAATGTTGACAGGTCGGACGCCAGGCGGACGGAATGACAGCGTTCCAGCTCAACTGGCGTCCCATCCCAAACACGGACTTCTAGAGCCGAGGCTGAAGCATGAACACCATTAGGAGATCGCTCGCTGTCCTGGCCGGTGGTGTCGTTGTGGTTTGCGGTGCCGTGTACCTGGTTAAGACGCAGCGTGAGTCTGAAAGAAGATACGAATCCCTGAGGCTGGAAATGGAAGAGCTTCGCCAGGTTGGCGCGACTAGCGCCCAACGAGTCCTACAGCCTCAGATCGTACGGTTGATCGAGAGAACCGAAAAGACACAAGATCCTCCGAAGGGCAACGGGACAGATGAGCGTGTGCAAAAGGCTGAGGAGTCCAAACGCCCCAAAGCAGAGATGACCGGCCTGGAGATGGCAGGAAAATTCAGAAATGCTTTCGCTATGGAACAGAAGGACCCGGCCTGGAGTGCCGACACTGAGAAGAAGGTGTCCGCCACATTCTCAGACAAGCTTAAAGAGGGCTCCTTGATCCAGAGTCTGGAGTGCCACTCTACGATGTGCTTGGTCGAATTGCAGTATAAGACCCTGCAGCAGTTTCAGGATTTCGTACATGATGCCTTGGTTCATTCTGATCCGAGATCGAGATTGTGGGGGCCTACTTCGGCCTTTGTCGTGGACACAGACGCGTCCGGGGGCGTGTCCGCTATGGTGGCGTTGGCGAGAGAAGGGAATGAATTGCCCCCGACAGAGTAGCCCTGCAGCCGCTCCCAGTGCTCCTCCAGCGTAGCCGCCCGACCGAGCGGCGGCAATAGCCCACCGGCGTCGCCCACCGGCGTCGGCGTAGGCTCGACGGGGATCGTCGCCTTCAGCGTGTGAGGCCCGGCTTCCAGCGATGGGGCAAGATCTCGTCAAGGCGGGCCTGAGGCCAGCCGTTCATTGGATCGCACTCCGCAAGATCCCGGTTAGTAAGCCGGACGCTGCTCCAAGGTTGCCGGGGCCGCCAGCGCACACCCCACAACAGCGAGGACACCGGCTGGGCGACAGGGTGGCTTGTCGCGCGGAGCGTTGACAGTGCTCACGGCGGCCCATGCCGCCCATACTGTCCGCGGCGCCGTTTCGTGGTAGTCGTCTCATCCGGACGCCGTGAGGGACCAGGAACTGTTCGAGACCCAAGAGGAAACGCCCTGTGTGGTGCGCGAGCAGGGGCGGTTTGGCGAGCGCTTCCAGGTTGAGGCGCTGGTGGCCAGCGGGGGCATGGGGGTGGTGTTCCGAGGGCGCGACCTGTTGGATGGGCAGGCGGTGGCGCTCAAGGTTCTGCGCCGACAGGGACACAACGCCACCGAACGGTTGCTTCGCGAGGCAGAAGCGCTGGCTGCGCTCTCCCATCCGGCCGTCGTCCGCTACGTGGGCCACGGTATGACCTTGCAGGGCGAGCCCTACCTGGCGATGGAATGGCTCGACGGGGAGACGCTGGCGGATCGGCTTGCTCGTGGGGCCATCGGATCAGTGGCAGCGGCGCGCCTGGGCAGCCGTGTGCTACTTGCGCTGGCCGTGGCGCATGCGCACGGCGTCGTCCACCGAGACATCAAGCCATCGAATCTGTTCTTGCCCGAGGCGGACCTGGGCCAGGCCAAGCTACTCGACTTCGGCATTGCGCGCCGGACGCAAGACGATTGGCCGGTCACCAGGCCTGGGACGGCGCTGGGAACGGCCATGTACATGGCGCCTGAGCAGGCGCGCGACGGGGACGCGGTCGACGGGCGAGCGGACATCTTCTCGCTGGGCTGCGTGCTCTACGAGTGCGCGACTGGCGAGCCGCCTTGCCGCCAGGTGAGCCACGCTGGCAGAACTCCCGCCTGGTACGAAGCGGATCCCACGGGGCAATGCTGGGCCGTGGCACAGCCGTTGCGGGAGGTGCTAGCCCGCATGCTCGCCCTCGAGCCGGCAAAGAGGCCGGGCGACGTTGAGGAGCTGTCAGCCGAGCTGGCGTCGGTGGCAGACACGTTGGTGGCGAATGGCCAGAGTGCAGAGCGCCGCCGCGAAACCCTGTCGGTGGACGAGCAGCGCGTCGTGGCCGTAGTGCTGGTCGCGGGCATGCGGCGAGAGAATCGCAATGACGCGGAGGAGGCGGCCCTACAAGAGTTGCTGGCGCCGCACCGAACGCAGGCCGAACGCATGGCCGATGGCACGATAAGGATCTCCTTCACAGGTCAAGCCACGCCGCTAGACCAGGCCACGCAAGCCGCGCGCTGTGCTTTGCGCCTGAAGGCCGCGCTGCCTGACGCTAGCCTGGGCATCAGCACCAGCCGCACTGACATGGCCGGCAAGCTTTCCCTGGGCGACGTCATCGACCAGGCCGGTCTTCTGCTCACCACCACCCTGGCCGGCACCATCCACATCGACGGCCTCACCGCCCATCTGCTCGAAAACCGATTCGAGATCCAGGCGCTTGCCGACGGCACCTCGCGCCTGCTGTTCGAAAAGGGAATTCGCGAAGCCCCGCGCACCCTGATGGGCAAGCCCGTCCCGTGCTTCGGCCGGGATCGCGAGGTCGACCTGCTTGAGGCCCTGTGGGACGAAGCGTGCGACGAGCCCGCAGCGCGCGCGATGCTCATGACCTCGGCAGCGGGCGGGGGCAAGTCGCGCGTGCGCCACGAGTTCTGCGACCGCATCCAGCATCGCAGTCGCGCATATGCGCTGCTGGTTGGCCGCGGCGATCCCATGCGCGACGCTGCGCCTTTTGCGTTGCTAGGCCAGGCCCTGCTCGCGGCCGCGGGGATCACCGGCGGCGAGCCCGAGGCTGCACAGCGCAAGCGTCTGACCGCGCACGCTTCGCGTTTCTTGCCCGCCAAGGACGCCCTGCGAATCGCGGCGTTCCTCGGTGAGATGGCCAACCTGCCCTTCCCCGACGAGGATCTTCTGCCCTTGCGCGCGGCCCGGCAGGACCCGCGCTTGATGGCCGCCCAGATGCTGCTGTCCTGGCTCGATTGGCTGGAGGCCGAGTGCGATCACCATCCGGTCTTGCTGGTGCTGGAGGACCTGCACTGGGGCGACACGCCCAGCGTGAACTTCGTGGATGCGGCCCTGCGCGTACACAATGAAAGGCCGTTCATGGTGCTGGCCCTGGCGCGACCCGAGGTGGACCGGCGCTTTCCGGGAGTGTGGAAAGAGCGCACCCCGCAAAGGATCAATCTGGCGCCGCTGTCGCCGCGAACAAGTCAACGCATGATCGAGCATGTGGTGGGCAAGATTCCCGAGGAGAGCAGCCGCTGGATCGTGGATCGCGCGCAGGGCAATCCGTTCTACCTGGAAGAATTGCTGCGCGTGGTGGCCGAAGGAGGCAAGGTCGGCGACGACAGCAACCTGCCCGACACGGTGCTGGGCATGGTGCAGGCGCGTTTCGACATCTTTGGCCCCGACGCCAAGCTGGTCCTGCGCGCGGGCAGCATCTTTGGCCAGACCTTTCGGCCTGCCGGGGTCAAGGCCCTGGTCGACGAAGACCGGCGCAAGGACGTGGACCGCTGGCTGGAGATCCTGACCAAGCGCGAGATTCTTTTTTCGCGGCCAGCGGCTGACCTGCGCGAGTACGCGTTTCGGCACGCGCTGTTGCGCCAGGCGGCCTACGAGATGCTGCCGCCAGCCGAGAAGAAACTGGGCCACCTGCTGGCTGGCGAGTACCTGGAGCAGGCCGGCGAGCGCCAGGGCATCGTGCTGGCCGACCACTTCGAGCGCGCAGGCGAAAAGCCACGCGCCATTCGCTGGCTGGGCGTGGCCGCCCAGCAAGCGTTGGACGCAGACGACTTGGTGGAAACCCTCGCGCGCATCGAACGCGCCGTGAACCTGGGCGCTGCGGGTGAGGAATTGTGTTCGATGCGGGTGATCGAGTCGCAGGCGCGGTACTGGCACGGCGAATACGTGGAGGCGGAGAGTGCCGCGCGAGAGGCGCTGTTATCCGAAGTACCCAGAACCAGATTGCAGGCCATGAGTTCCCTGTTCGAAGCGCTGGGACCGCAGGCCAAGTATGAGGAAATCGGGCGACACATGCGGGATGTTGCTGAACGGCCAGCCGCGCCCGAGCTGCTGAACCCGTGGCTTGACTGCATGGTCAACGCGACCGCCTACCTGGCCGCCGGTGGGGACAACGAGATCCGCGGCCGCACCCTGGCTCTCCTGGAAGAATGCAAAGAGCGGCTTGAGCCGGTTCTCGTCGGACGGGCCGAAACCATGAAGGCCCACATTGCGGGGAACAGAGGTAAGCCAGCGGAGGCCGCCATGGGCTTCAGGCGTGCCGTCGACTACTACGAGAGCATCGGCCATCGGCGAGTCGCTTGCGAGGCTCGCGCAAACCTCGGCGTCACCCTCCTTGAGCTTGGCCAACTCGAAGAGGCCGAGGCGTGCGTCCGACAGGTTTTGGCCACGGCACAGAAGTTGGACCTCAAGTACATGGTCGGGGGTGTCTTGGACAACCTGACTAACATACTCACGTATCGGGGGTCTCTGGACGAGGCACGAGCGACCGGCCTGCGCGCCCTGACAGTGACCATCGCTCAGAACGATCGGCGCTTTCAGGGATACGCAGAGGCGTACCTCTCGGTGACCGAGTACCTAGCGGCCGACTACCCCCGTGCCGAGCACTACGCGCGCGCGGCCGCGGATACACTGGCGGAGGTGCCTGCAACCCGGCCCTTTGCACTGGCCTTGCTGGCTCGATCCCTCCTAGCGCAAGGGCGCCTAGTCGAGGCGCTGTTGAGCGCACGTGATGCGTATTCCCAGCTTGAGAGCTTCGGCGTCGTGGATGACGGCGAGGCGACGATACGATTGGCGCTTGCTGAGTGCCTGATCGCGGGCAGAGACATCGCGGCGGCCCAGGAGGTTCTAGACACGGCGGCTAGCCGAATTCTCGCGGCGGCAAAGGCCATTGACGATCCCGAAGTTCGCGAGTCGTTCCTGAACCGTATCCCCGAGCATCGCCGCATCCTTGAACTCGCGCACGAGTTGGCCACCGGGAAAGTTTGACCCCAGAACGCGAAACGCCGCCCGTAGGCAGCGTTTTCTGCGGTCGATATGTCGCGACTACTTCGGCCAGTTGCCTCCGCCGCTGCGTACTCGGGACTTCACTTTGATGCCAGATGTCTTCTTCATGGGGGGATCTCCTTGCGTGGGTTGAAATACTTCGAGGGACGGCAGCATGGTCGATCAAGGAGACGCACCTTGCAAGTCAAATCTTTGACGATGTCGTCAGTTCATTGACAATGTTGCACTGCTGTCACGCAAATTCTTATCAATTTCAATCTGTTCACTGACAACTACGGTCAGCCTATCAACATGTTTTCAACTGTAGTCAACTTCATGACTATCGGTCACATGAATGACTGTCTGCCATAATTATCCGTTTAATTACAGTTGGTTGCGATTACAGATATCCGAGCAAACTGCTGTTCGCGTTATCCAATTGCGCTACCGCCGCGCCCGAACTAGCAACCGAGCGTCGGCCCCTGTTCCCTCGCGAACCCTTGAGCGGCGCCGGCCAGATCCCTGTAACATTCCGCCCGTAGCACTCAGGCAGTATCCGTGGAGTCCCATCCCCAGACCTACGGCGATCGTTTTCGTATCGACGGCGATCCGATCGAGGGCGGCATGGGCCAGGTCTATCGGGCCAAGGATCTGAAGACCGGTGAGTATGTCGCGCTGAAGGTGGTGGCCGAGCCGCAGGGCACGCAGTCCCTGCGCTTCCAGCTGGAAGCCGTCGTGCTGGCCGGCATCGCTCACCCGGCCATCGTGCGCTACCTGGCCCACGGCTCCACCGCCGACGGCGAGCAGTACATGGCGATGGAGTGGCTGGAGGGTGAAACCCTGGAGGACCGCGTGGCGCGCGGGCCGCTGCGCATCTCCGAGACCTTGCAGCTCGGTCGCCGCGTGGCCGAGGCCCTGGCCGTGGTGCACAGGCACGGCGTCGTCCACCGCGATATCAAGCCGGCCAACGTCTTTCTGCCAGCCGGCGATCCAGCCCAGGCCAAGGTGCTGGATTTCGGCATCGCGCGCCGCCTGTTCGATCCGGAGCAAGGCATGCGCATCACCAGCGTCGGCGCCGCCCTGGGCACTCCGCTGTACATGGCGCCCGAACAGGCGCGCGGGGCCAGCACCGTCGACGGACGCGCCGACATCTTTGCCCTGGGTTGCGTGCTCTTCCAATGCCTCACCGGCCAGCCACCCTTTGCCGGCACTTCGCCCACCGCGATCATGGCCAAGATCTGCCTCGACGATCCGGTGGACCTGGCCCGCCGGCGGCCGGAAACCCCGGCCGATCTGGTCGCGCTGGTCACATGCATGCTGGCCAAGAACCCCGACCAACGTCCGGCAAGGGCCGACGAGGTTGCGCGCGCGCTGGGTGCCACTGCGGCCGAGTTCCTTGACCGCGACAGCGACCTCGCCGCAATCTACCGGACCCGTACGCCGACCCCGACTCTGGTCGCCACTGGTGAGCA
>Ga0181527_1005404_pt1 | contig 10595 bp, 6 predicted proteins | sample PEATcosm2014_Bin_30_FD_119762 | JGI IMG/M metagenome (GOLD analysis project Ga0181527, IMG submission 119762) | Peatland microbial communities from MTU Mesocosm Facility, Houghton, MI, USA - PEATcosm2014_Bin06_60_metaG | ecosystem: Environmental > Terrestrial > Soil > Wetlands > Peat | place...
CAAAACCTGGTCACGCTGTTTAACTCGGTCTTCAACAATGGCGTTCCATCAACGACTGGAACCGCACTGACGGGCCAGACAGCCACCGGTCAATGCGTCACAGGGTCGAGCTATTGGGACATTGGCGTACGCGGGGACACGGGGCCGGGCAACCATGCCTCCGGGTTCACTGTTAAACCAACCTACTCACTGCTGACCAACGCATCGGAGACTCCCAGCGGTCTTAACGACCTGAATATGAATCCAACAATCGCGAGCCAGTACTGCAACGGCTCACGGGTTCCACCGGAACTGTCAATTGCTCAGGGCGGAAACGGCGGACTTTGGAATGTGCCTCCGGGCATCTCCGACGCCACAGTGCCGAATCCAATCTTCAACCTGACACCAGCTGCGACGGTGGACGAAGGCAACAACTGGATCAATATGACCTGGGGCCCGCTTTCACTATCCAACCCGTCTAGCGGCGCCACACTCGGCAACTACGCGCTGCTGGCTGGTTCGCCGGCAATTGATTACGTCCCAACCACTTCCGCCGCGGGCGCAGCAGCTCCGAAAACCGATTTCTTCGGCAACCCGAGGCCCGACGCTTCGATGAAAAACAGGCTGGACATCGGCGCCATCGAGTTCCAGGGAAGCAATCTGCCTACGCTCACCTCGATCTCCCCCAATTCGGGTTATCAGGGCACAAGCGTAGCGGTGACCCTCACCGGAACCAACGTAAGTGGTACGACGGCAATCACAGTCTCTGGTGGCGGCGTGAATGCCAGCAATCTGACTGCGGTCAATGGGACTACAGTTACGGCAACCTTCATCATTTCCTCCACTGCTGCCGCAACGGCTCGCACCGTGACCTTGACCACGCCGAGTGGCACCAGCGGCGCCGTAACCTTCACAGTCGTCAAACCGCCGGTTCCAACTCTTATCTCGATCTCGCCAGCTTCAGCCGCTCGCGGGCAGAGTGTTCCGGTAGTTCTGACCGGCTCTAACTTCACAACAACAGGCACATACGTGACCGTTCCCGGCACGTCCGGGTTGACGGTAAGCGGTGTCACCGTGGTGAACTCCACAACCATCAACGCGACTATATCCAGTACGGTAAACGCTACTCTTGGCGCCAGGACCATTAGCGTGTTAACGCCCGGCGGCACCAGCGGAACCGTAACGTACACATTAACCGGGCCAGTGTTGACCGCAATAACTCCTGCAACCGGAGCACGCGGCACCAGCGTTCCCGTCACCATCAGCGGCACTGGTCTTACCGGGGCTACGGCAATCACCGTCTCCGGAACCGGTGTCACGGTCAGCGCCTTCACTGCGGTGAACGACACAACCGTCACTGCAACATTCACCGTCACCGCAACAGCCGGGCGCTCAGCGAGAAATGTCACTGTAAGTACTCCGGCTGGAGCCAGCAATGCCGTGACATTCACGGTAGTCAATCCGCCGGCCCCCACGGTGTCATCGATCACTCCCAATTCGGGGGTTCGTGGCACCCCGATCACGGTGACCATTACTGGTTCCAACTTCACGGCAACCGGAACTACTGTGACACTTCCTACTAGTGGCGACGTGACAGTCGGCCCGGTGACAGTGGTTTCTTCAACCACCATCACAGTGAATCTGACTTTCACTGCTACCGCACCCCGCACAGCCAGGACCGTGACAGTGACAACACCGGGCGGATCCGCAACCACCACCTTCACCGTGCTAGGGCCGACACTGACTTCAATTGCACCAGCGACAGGAAAGCATGGCACAACTGTTTCGGTGACACTCACTGGCACGGGCCTGAATGGCGCAACCGCTATTCAGGTGTCTAGCAGTTATGTAACTTGCACAATCACATCAACAACGAGCACAACGATTAACGCGAGTTGTGTCATAGGAAGCAGCGCAGGACTCGGGGCAAAAAGCATTACCGTAACCACCCCGGTTGGAACGACAAACACCCTGACCGGGGCGTTTACAGTGAATTAATTGCCAAAATGGCCGGAGATTCCAACCAGAATCTCCGGCCATAATCACCAATGAGGAACGAGGAACGCGATGAATCGAGCAGTGACTCAATGCATTTGCAATGGAGTATTGGTCTGGTGGAAGATCCCGCTCTTGGCTGTAGTATTGGCTGGGAGCTCTTTCATTGCACCAGTGCATGCCCAATTGACAACCCCCGCAGATAAGCCTCCGGCTAATACTGCAAAGGCAGACAAGCCCGCAGCGGTTAGCACTCCAATTCACTATGTTCCCAACCGCTATCCGAAACGTGCAGCCTCCTACTACGCTCTCTTTTGGGGAATCGACACCCCGCGCGTGAAGGCGGTTGAGTCAGGTGAGTTGATTCGCTTTAGCTACAATGTCCTGGATGGAAACAAGGCCGCGGCGCTTAACGACAAAAAAGCAGAACCTCACCTTATCTTTCCCGGCGCTGGAATCAGGTTGTCTGTCCCTTCGCTGGAAAAGGTCGGACAGCTTCGTCAGAGCAGCACGCCTGAAGCAGGGATGTCTTACTGGATGGCGTTCTCGAATCCAGGCAGAAGGGTAAAGCGCGGTGACCGCGTCAATATTGTGATTGGTCAGTTCTATGCGAACGGACTGATTGTGGAATAGCATGACCGTCCTGATGTTCAAGGCCTGCGCAAGCATGCTCGGGGATTAAACAGCAAATCCGCCAGACCTCAACCGGCTTGGCCACAACATTTATAAGTGAGGGCGCAAGATGCTTGGAAAAATGATGGTAGTTGCGACGATGTTAGTAATTCCGATTACTGCGGCAGCCGATAATGCGCAATCGCGAGTTAATATGTCAGCCTCTGAAATTGTGAGCAAAAACGTGGCTGCTCGAGGTGGCTTGCAGGCTTGGAGATCGGTTCAGGCAATGAAGTGGGAGGGCAAGCTGGGCGCCGGAGGAAATCAGCGGGCTCCCATTCCCGCCCCCGCGCCAGGGAAAAAAGGCGCGAAACTCCCCACCGACCCGCGCCCAAAGGACGAAGTTCAACTTCCGTTCGTCATGATTATGGAACGGCCCCGCAAAGTGCGCTTTGAACTCCAGTTCAAAGGACAGACCGCAATTCAGACTTATGATGGCGCTAACGGTTGGAAGGTGAGGCCGTATCTGAATCGTCTTGAAGTCGAACCGTTTACATCAGACGAATTGAAGAAGTCCTCGCTGCAATCCGAACTGGATGGCCCTCTTGTTGACTATGTGGCCAAGGGCACGCGAATCGAGCTTGAGGGTAAGGAAAAAGTCGAAGACCGCGATGCTTACAAACTCAAATTAACCATGAAAGACGGCCATTCAATTCATGAGTGGATTGACGCACAGACTTTTCTGGAAACGAAGATCGAAGGACAGCCCAGACGTCTTGACGGCATCGAGCATCCAGTCGAGGTTTATTTCAGCGACTACCGGTCGGTGAACGGTCTGCAGATTCCGTATGTTCTGGAAACAAAAGTTTTACCGGTAGCTCATGTAACGTCGATCGCTGGCGGCTCAGTCATACCAGTCGAGAAAATTGTTCTGGATAGAGTCGAGGTGAACCCGAGGCTTGACGCGTCGCAATTTGCCAAACCGGATGTTCAGATGGCATCACTGCACACCAAGTGAAGGATTCCGTTACGACTCATGCAAGACCGGATTTGCGCAATTAACTCGGCAGCCGCAATCAAACGTGCGGCTGCAGAATTCATTATTACTATTATGAAGCACCTCGAAGTCCATCAGGCAGGGGGTTGTTCTGCTGGCAGTCATGTTATTGCTGGCCGGGTGCAAGAACTTCTGGCAGACAACGCCAGTAGGATGCGCCACCAATTGCGCATCAGTATCGAGCGGCATCTCCTCCGTTAAATTTCCAGCAGCGGCCAAGCTGAGATTGCTGGTTATTCGATCGTAAATGGCTCACTGACAGCGCTAACCGGCAGTCCCTACGTTTTGCCATCCACTCCTTATGCCATCGCAGTGGCGCCCAATAATCAATTTATATATGTGAGCACATGGTCAGGCATCTATCTCTATACCATCGGATCTAGCGGCGAGCTGACTCTGTCCAGCACGACACCTATCGCGACCGAATTTGCAGCTCATAGCATACAAGTGGATGCCACCAACTCATGGCTTGTGGATGCCTCGTCGTCGGGTTATCTCTACGCAATTCCGATCAGTTCTTCAACCGGAATGACGACAGGCGCAGTGAAGCAGTTATCACTTGCTGGAATTATGCCGCGCCAAATGGGTATCTCGCCAGACAATACGGAAATATTTGTAGCTCTAGGAATCAGCGGGACGGAAGTGGTTCCATTCAATACTGCCAATGCTGATTCGCTGCCGGCATCTGGAACTATTCTGATCGCGGTGAAAAACGCGGGCGGCGCTGCACTATCAGTCGTTGTGGATCCGAGCAACCGGCTTTTCTACATTGGCGAAACCCTGGGTACATCCGCAAGCGTGAACACCGGCGCTCTTCGCACTTTTAATTTCTCTTCTCTAAGCGGCACTATAACGGAAATCACTGGCTCTCCTTTTGCGAGTGGTGGACTAACTCCAATAAGCATTCTGCCGACAGCGTCCGGAACTTTCGTCTATGTTGCCAATTTGACGGCCAGTGGCAGCGGCGACGGCAACATCACTGGATTCGTTGTGTCAGTCAATGGAAACTCATATTCCCTGACACAGGTCAGCGGCAGTCCTTCGGTTGGTGTCACCCCGGCCGGCATGGCAGAAGACTCCTCGGGATCGGTTGTACTTTTGATAAACTCCGGTGGAAGTCCGGATCTTGACGTGTTTACGTTTGACACCACGACTCCCGGCAAGCGGGATCCCGAGTTTACTTTCGCAACAGGTACAGATCCTGTCGGTGCAGTGGCAATTGCCGCGGCGCCATGAGTGCGCTTCCATGGGGTGTATTTATTGCGGAGGAACCCCTCACGCGAGAACCCAGCTGTTATGGCTGTGGGGATGTGGGAGCTTGACTCTGATTTTGAGTCTGGTTGATCTGTCGGCGCTGTTGAAACATCTGCTGCATATCTGTAATCCTTTCGGCGGTGCTCTTGTCCTGGCTGGCTGGCTGGCCGGAGGTGGAAGCAGCATCGGCGGTGGCAGGTGCCGGTAATACGGCGCCGTCAGTTGAAGCCGCTGGAGTGTCAGAAGCGGGGGTGGCAGTATCGCCGGACGGTGCCTGGATTGCGTCTGGTTTGGCAGTGTCAGCTGGTTTTGTAGTAGCATCTTCCGCCGCAGGATGTTCGGATGTATCAACAACAGCGGCCTGATTGTTATCGTCGCCGGGGGCAGAGGAGCGCCTTTCATTTTGGCGCGTCTGGAGCCAGGCGCGCCGTGCTGGAGTGAGTGCATGGTCTGCAACTGCGGAGGCCACAGTATCTGTTGTCCTGAGCAACAGCAAAATGGAATCGACCTTCTGCGGGTCTTCTGCGGACGACCCAATAGCAAAGTTCAAGTCCGTTCCATTCAGTAGAGACTCCAGCACTTCTCGTGCTGGTCCCGGGCCAAGATTCTCGAATACTCTTTTCCCCTGAGCGCCTTCCGGAATATCAACCTGAACGCCGATGCATGAATGCACGGCAGTTAAAACTCCACCTAGCGTCGAGTTATCAGCAATAATTGTTAACTGGTTTCCGTCGCAAGTGACTTTAGGAGCTTTGGGTGGCGCCAACAATGCAAATTGCGGCAAAGCAGATGTAGCTGGCGCGGAGGTGTTTGTTTCAGCAGTGACATTGTTTGCTGCCACCGCCTCTTGCGCGATAGCTGCAGAAGCGAGTACCCAGGTTGCAAGCCCGAGCGCAAACGGTCGAATTGTATTGCTGATAGCCACGATCCACCTCACTGTCCACCCTTACCTGTTGACGTAGTATCCGCGAAACCATCAATCCTGCGAGCCCAACAGCGCCATGGCCGGTTCGGCATGACGCTCCTCGCTTTCGATAATCGTTGGATGCGCGAATGGCTCTGGAGATGTGTTGCATTTCCAAAACTCATAAACCATTGGATAGATAAGCAACTCCAGAGCAAACGATGAAAATATCCCTCCCACCATCGGAGCGGCAATTCGCTTCATTACATCAGAGCCTGTACCGATCGACCACATTACAGGAAGCAGGCCGATGCAGGTGGTAGCAAACGTCATGAACTTTGGACGTAGCCTCTTTGCGGCGCCATTGACAATGGCCTCGCGTAGTTCCTGCAAGGTTCTGAGACGGCCGCTGCTGCGGGCTTGCTCATAAGCAAGATCAAGATACAAAAGCATAAACACGCCAGTTTCCGCATCGATGCTTAATAGCGCGATGATGCCTACCCACACGGCCACGCTCATGTTGTAGTGAAGAAAATAGAGTGCCCAGACCGCTCCTATTGCTGAAAAGGGCACAGCCAGCAGGATGATCATGGTCCTGGCAAATGAACGAGTGTTGATGTAGATAAGCAACATGACCAGGGCTATCGTTGCAGGTACGACAATGCGAAGGCGTCGATTTGCCCTCTCGATGGATTCAAATTGCCCGCCCCAGGAAAGTGCATAACCGGATGGTAGCGTCATCTTCTCCTGCAATAAACGGCCGGCTTCGGCAATATAGCTTCCGGCATCGCGATTGGCAAGGTCCACAAAAACGTATCCTGTCAACAATCCATTCTCGTCGCGAAGCATCGCCGGTCCATTGCTGACCTGAATTGTCGCCAATTCACCGATAGTCGCCTGATGCTGTCCGCTGCCTGGAACCAGGATGTGACTGATGGAATCGACATCGCTGCGGAAATCGCGCATATAGCGCACATTGACCTGATAACGTTCCGTTCCTTGATAGACAGTGGAGATATTCTCACCGCCAATCGAATTATTCAAAACATCCTCGGCTTTTTCCATGCTGATGCCATAACTCGCGAGTTGCTCGCGCTGCCAGCGGATGTCGAGAAAATACCCTTCGTTGGTACGTTCGGAAAATACTCCTCGTGTGCCGGGAACAGCGGGCAGGATCTCTTGAACCTGTTGACCTATTTGCTCGATGATCCTGGGGTCGTCACCGGAGATCTTCAGACCTACCGGTGTCCGGATGCCACTGGTCAACATATCGATGCGCCCTTTGATAGGCATTGTCCAGGCGTTGCGTAAACCGGGAACCTTAACGGCCGCATCCATCTCGCTAATCAATTCATCGGTCGAGATTGTGTCTGTAGTGAAATGGCGAAGTATACGCTTGGTCCATTCTGGAGCCCAGGAAGAGTACCAAGTATCAACTTTGCGCCACTCTGATCTTGGTTTCAGCGTGATCATCGTCTCGAGCATTGACAAGGGAGCTGGATCTGTAGCCGTTTCAGCCCGGCCGGCTTTGCCCAGAACCTGATCAACTTCGGGAAACTGTTTAAGTATTAAATCCGTCGCCTGCAGCACGCGCTGTGCCTGCGCGATAGAAATGCCGGGCATGGTCGTGGGCATATATAGGATGGCGCCTTCGTCCATTGGCGGCATGAATTCCGATCCGAGCTTAAGGGCTGCCGGAATGGTAATTGCGATCAGTGCTACAGCCGCCGCAAGAACTATCCATTTCGAGCGCAGAGTCCACCTGACGGCCGGCTCGTAAAGACGCATCAGCAAGCGGCTGACAGGATTCTGCTCTTCAGACCGTATGTGTCCAATGAGCAGCGTATTGGTAAGCCGGCACGCCCACTCTGGACGAAAGTCGAACCGCCTGACGCGCGTCAGCAACAAGCGAAGAGCTGGGTCCAAAGTGATGGCCAGCGCCGCGGCAACAATCATCGCCAGGGTCTTGGTGTAAGCCAGAGGCCGAAACATGCGTCCTTCCTGACCCTGAAGGGTGAGGACGGGCAGAAATGAAATTGCGATCACAAGCAATGCGAAGAATGTTGGACCCGCAACTTCTTTCACCGCGGAGAGTACGACATCCCTATGCTTGCCCGGACAACCATCTTTTTGCCACTGTTCCAGTTTCTTATGGGTTTGTTCAACAACCACTATGGACGCATCAATTAATTCTCCGAATGCTATAGCGACACCGGCAAGGGACATGACGTTGACGCTGATACCCAGCATCCGCAAGGGGATGAATGAAAGTAGAACAGCGGCCGGCATGGTAATAATTGGAACCGCGGCGCTGGGAAAGTGCCACAGGAAGACCAGAATAATGAGTACAACAGTGACGACCACCTCGATGATCGTTTCTTGCGCGCTGCTGATCGTGTTATGAATCAACACGGAGCGATCATAGACCGGAACGATCTTAACCCCTGCGGGCAGACCCGGTTCGATCTCCTTCAGCTTCGCTTTGACACGATCAATTACTTGAAGAGCATTCTCTCCGCTGCGCATGATGATGACACCAGAGACTACTTCTCCGGCGCCATTCAGGTCGCTGATTCCGCGGCGCATATCAGGTCCTTCGATAACTTCGCCGAGATCCTTGACGCGGATAGGCAATCCGTCTTCTTGAGTGGCAACCACAATGTTTTGAAAATCTTCTATCGAGGTCGCATAACCCCTACCGCGGACCATGTACTCGGTCCCACCGAAATCCAGCAATCGTGCGGTTGTTTCATTGTTCCCCTGCCTTACGGCGTCGACGACCTGAGAGATGGGAACGCGATAACCTTGCAGCTTGTTCGGGTCGAGATTTACCTGGTATTGCCGGGTGTATCCACCAACAGGAGCGACATCGGCAACGCCGGGAACCGACCTAAGATAATAACGCAGCTTCCAATCCTCAAAGGAGCGCAGCTCCGCCAGAGTATGCTGGCCGGTGGTATCGACCAGGGCATATTGAAAGACCCATCCGAGGCTGGTTGCATCCGGTCCCAACTCTGTCTTGACACCTTCGGGGAGTCGCGTCAGTACGCTGGCCATATATTCCAAGGTCCGTGAGCGCGCCCAGTAGAGGTCGGTGCCGTCCTCGAAGATTACATATATATAGGAGTATCCAAAATCCGAGACGCCACGCACTGTCTTAACGTGAGGCGCACCAAGCATCGCAGTTACAATTGGATAAGTGACCTGGCTCTCCACAAGGTCGGGACTGCGATCCCAGCGAGAGAGAATAATGACCTGGGTATCGCCCAAATCAGGGATGGCGTCCAGTTGAGTATGGGCAATGGACCACCATCCGAAGACGCATCCGATTGTCACCACCACAAAGATGGCCAACTTATGATGAACAGAAAAGTCGATTATCCGGTCAATCACTTATACGCCTCCATCTAACTGCGCGGATAACTCCGGCTTCATTCGACACCTGACCTTGCCTGTATTGCAACATATGCTCTTCAGAGTCTTCCGGGGATCAGTTCATGGAATGATCCATCTTCATTTTTGGGTCCATCCGCATAGATTGGTCCATCTTCACGGCGTGTTGTGTTTTCACGGCATGGAGCCTGACGGGTTCTGCCTGTTGAGTATCTCGCTTTTCACTACCGGAAACCGAAACTTCCTGAAGCCGGCTCTCTGAATCCACCAGAAAGGATCCGTCCGCAACTACAGTGTCTCCCTCCCGCAATCCCTTTACTATTTGCACACGATCGTTGATGCGCCAGCCCGTTTCCACGATGCGATTCTCGAAATGGCCTGCTGATGTCTGAACAAATACCCGCTTTGATAATCCGGAATCGAGGATAGCCTCGGCGGGAACCGTAAGGCCTGTTTGCAGAGAAACCGGAATGTCAATATTCACGAACATATCCGGGCGCAATTTGAAGCCAGGGTTATCAAGTTCCATGCGAGGCTTGAGTATGCGTGTTACAGGGTCAACCTGCGGTAGAACATCGCTTACACGTGCTTGAAATTTCTCTCCCGTATCTGGAAGAGTTACGAGAGCCACTGCGCCTGGACGAAATGCCTGCACATCCTTGCCGAATACTTCGGCCAGAATCCATACATGACTTAAATCGGCGATAGTGTACATATCCATGTAGCGTTCAAAGCGGACGCCAGGCGAGATATTTCTGGTAAGAATGAATCCATCTGTCGGAGAGACGACATAAACATTCTCCGGAATCTTGCGATTCATGCTGATCTCGTCAATCTGGGAGTCACTCATGCCGAGGTTGCGCAATCGGTCGGCGCGAGCCTGCGCGCTGGCGGCGCCTTGGGTGGATGAAGGAGCGATGTTATCCTTCGGCGCGCTGGGTAATGCCACGGTGCGTTCGTTCGCTGAAAGATAACCGCCCGCCACCGAGAGAAACTCCGGGGAATAGACAATTGCCAGGTGCTGATCCTTGGTGACATGGTTCGCGACAGCGTCATCATGAGTTTCTTTTACATAGCCGTCGGTGCCGAGATTGACTCGATAGACACGGGTTTGATCGGGCGCGACTCTTCCGAAGACTCGAATGGTTCCCTGCCCATTGTTATATTCGACTTTGGCTAGTCGGATCCCATAGAGCTGCTGGGCTACTGGATCAATTTGTACGTTCAACGCTGTATCTTCAACCAGGCGCAGCGAACGGCTGGCTTCCTCGGCATATACAGGCACCAGCGCCATGCCGCAATCTGGCGCTGTTCCCGGCTTGTCAGAGCGGTAGGCCGGATGCATCGGGTCAACGTAATAGAGGATATGACGCGCCGATGTTTGTCTGGATTTTGGATGAA
>Ga0181527_1005405_pt1 | contig 10594 bp, 9 predicted proteins | sample PEATcosm2014_Bin_30_FD_119762 | JGI IMG/M metagenome (GOLD analysis project Ga0181527, IMG submission 119762) | Peatland microbial communities from MTU Mesocosm Facility, Houghton, MI, USA - PEATcosm2014_Bin06_60_metaG | ecosystem: Environmental > Terrestrial > Soil > Wetlands > Peat | place...
CACTCACCGCCTGGATACACGCATCGCTCGCATCTTCAATACCTACGGCCCTCGGATGCGACCTTACGACGGCCGGGTCATCTCCAATTTCATCGTCCAGGCTTTGCAGGGTAAGGACCTCACTATCTATGGAGGCGGGACTCAGACCCGCAGCTTTTGCTACGTCTCTGACCTCGTGGAAGGGATTATCCGCTTGCTCATTCACAACGCCGAAAGCGAGGAACCCTCGCCAGGACCCTCCGATACCATTCACCAGCCTGTCAACCTGGGAAACCCAGCAGAAATTAGCATCGCTGAAACCGCCGCGTTGATCATCCGGCTCACCAAGAGTTCGAGTCGAATGGCCCACCACCCCTTGCCAGAGGATGATCCTAAATGCCGCCGACCGGATATCTCGCGGGCTCGAGACCTTTTGAGCTGGGAGCCGCGCGTCAGCTTGGAAGAAGGTCTGGGCCGGACCATTGACTATTTTCGCCGCTTGTGATCAAGGGCGTGCTGCGTGCCTCGCATAACAGCAGGGCCGCCCCTTGGGGCAGCCTGGGCCGGGGCAAGCCCCAAGGCTGTCCAAATTAGCGAACCGTTCGAGGGCCTAGCGCGGAGGAGGTTGGTCGAGGGCGTCCGCCACGGAAAGGCAAAGCCTTTCCGCACATCAGGCGGCGGAGCCGCGAGTCGCCGACGGTGGGATCGAGCGCAATTTGGACAAGCCTGGGGCAAGCCCCGGCCCTACCACTCAGGCTTGGGTTGGGTTTTGAGGTTCAGGACTATCTGGAACCACCAATTGGGCTGGTAGTTGATCTGGACCGGAACCCCCCGCAGCTTACCCGTAGTTCCAAGCAAGACACTGAAGTCAGTTTTAACGCCGGACTCCTGGTTGCAGATCTGGAACTGTGATTCCTTGAGGTTGCGGTAGGATTGGTCGATTTTCCGGCCCCTCTCCTTCAGCGTAATGTGGACGTCTTTTGTGGTAATGGGAACCACACGCTGCAAAGTCAGTGTATAAGGGCGGGCGTTGTAAATATAACATGAAGAGAAAGGGGTTTTCTCCCCGGTCAGGGATCGTTCGAGCAGCTCCTCAGTTGTAGATAGAAACCCTCCGACCCTGCTGCACTCGCCACGTGCCGGGCCGTCCAAACGACGGAACTTTCGCGCTTGACCGTCGCCCAATTGACCCAGGGCCAGCGTCTGGGCGTCCGCGAGCTGGTGCATGTCATAGTCCTTGTCGCTGTAAAAGGGAACCGTCGTGGAGATGGCTTGCATGCCGTCGACCCGGCTGATAATGGCTTCAAACATATACTTTCCGGTGCTTTTCTCGTGGGAGAGTTCCCGCTGCATGGCTGATACAGATTCACCTTTTGAAGACTTCATGAAGCCCACAAAAGCGCTCGACTGCGGAGTTTTACTGCCATCTGATCTTAGGACTTCAGTTCCTGCACCCCAACGGTTGATGGCGCGCGGGGCCTTGGCGGGATCAGAGCCAAAAAGCAACTGGATCATTCGGAGACTTGGATCGTCAACCGCCTGGCCGACCTTGATGTATCCACCTCCCAAGTCATCCCGACCCACCCAAAAAAACAGGAGCCTGAGGCGGCAGGTCATGATGTAGTCGTACTCTGCGCGAATGCGGGGCGTTGCGCGAATCCAGTTCGCCGCCTCATGGATAGCCGCTTGATCGGGCGCGTCGGGCGCCGAGGGAAGGGCAAAGCAAGTCCCTGCTAGAAGCAAGGCGCAGGCAAGTGACCTCAAATGATTCACGCATACCTCCAAAGAACCATCATAGGAAACTTGCCCGCGAATTGGTACTACTTCACGCCAGAGTAGAAGCCGATTGTTACAAAATGATATTCTAAGGGCCTGATGCGCGTTGAAATCCTTCAGGAACTCGGCCCTGACGACGCCAAGCTGGAAATCCCTTGGGCCAGCGCCGACGATCCGACGCTGGCCTATATTGATCTGAAGGCATTTCCCGACCAAGCGGAAGAACTTGATGAATGTAGGACCCGCCCTGTGTTGGGGAGCCTGCTGCGTGCGATTAACCGTCCGGATTCTCTCCTGCGCAGCGCAAAATGCCACGTCTGGATTACCCACGAACTGGCCGAGGAGGAGCGCTGGGACTTCGATTTTCCCGTGAAGGTTGGCAGTTACCTCGACCTGCTATTCGATTCACCAGACTTGAACGCGAACCTGGCGCCACACTTGCGATTGGCGGAAGAGATTGAGCGCGGCATGAAGGAGACGCGGTTGCAGGCTCAGATGGATATCGCTTTGAGACGCTGCTTGTTTCATGCGCAGGAAGACTGGGGATACTATCTAACACTTTTTATTCACGCCTACGGCGCCACTGAAAATGAGGCAGAAACGGCGTGGACCCTTGCCCTATTGAATCTGCGTGAAGTCCTGGATGGATTAAGCCGTGCGCCGTGGAAGACCGGGCTCTAATTGCCGATTGTCGATTGACGATTGCCGATTGAAAAAGTGGTGTGGCAACTCCTTCCAATGTCCATCAGCAATTGAAAATCGGCAATCGACAATTCCAGCTACCGTGCTCGATCTATTGTCAAGGTGTGGCATTGTGGTATATAAGGTTGCCAGAAGAACCCGTGAACACCGGAGGCCTTGGGCGCTGGGGATCAGCAAACCAGAAGGCTTCACCCGAACAGGCTGGGAGTTTGGCGGGCGGGGCGGTGGCCTCGAAGAAGGGAACCAGACCGCGTGAGTTTCATCAACTTTGCTGCACGGGAAATAAACTGCAAGATTGTTTATTACGGCGCAGGCTTGGGCGGCAAGACGACCAACCTGCGCTGGATCTTTGACCAGACGGTGGGGCAGGCGGGGGGAAAGATGATCTCGCTCGCCACCGAGACCGACCGTACACTCTTCTTTGATTTCCTTCCCCTCGACCTGGGCTCGATACGAGGATTCAAAACCAGGTTTCATCTTTACACCGTTCCCGGCCAAATCTTCTACGATGCCAGCCGAAAATTGATCCTGCGCGGCGTGGATGGCGTGATTCTCGTTGCTGACTCCCAGGCAGAGCGACTGGACGCAAACCTGGAAGCGCTGGAGAACTTGATGGAAAACCTCAAGGAGCAGAAGCACGACTTTATGAGAATTCCCTATGTGCTCCAGCTCAACAAACGCGACCTGCCCAATGCACTACCGGTCGAGACACTGAAAAAGGAGCTCATGAGGAAGAACGAGCCCGTTCTTGAAGCGATCGCTTACAAGGGTCTGGGTGTGTTTGAAACCCTCAAGAGCTGCGGGCGCATGGTCATAAGTGAACTGAAGAAAGGATAGGGCCCTGATTGCCGATTGTCGATTGTAGATTGCCGATTGGCAGCGGAGCGATCGGCCACAACACATCTGCAATCGTCAATCGACAATCGGCAATCTTATTCACCCCAGGGCCGCACTGGTGTCGCAACTAGCACTCCCCTCCGTCGAAATCAGCTCGAAGAAGTGGTGGCCCATAATGGCGAGGGTGATGGCCTTGCTAAAATGGTGACGATGCCGGCGAACTGTTTGAGCAAGAAACTTCCAATACTCCTTGCGGTAGTTGCAGACCAATCCCTGGCGCCAGAGCGATCTGCCCAGTGCCATGACGTCGGAGAACACCACCGGTGTGTGGGCCGCCTCCCCCAGTTGGGAGAGAAAGGCGGAAGCCCGCTCGAAATACTCCTTGGGGTTGTAAATCGTTTCCAAGATTCGCTTGTAGCCATCGAGGAGCTGCTGTTTATCCATCTTGGGAATAAAGTTCAGATCGATGTGAGTGTTGCTCCCGAGGCTCTGTTTTAGGAGCCGGCCTTCGGTTTTCAACCGGCGCCACAATTGGGTATTGGGCAGGGCGGTGAGAAGGCCGACCATGGAAAGCGGGATGGCCGCTTCGCGAATGAATTGAATCTGTCGCTCAAAAACATTGGGCGGATCGTTGTCGAAGCCCACGATAAAACCTGCCATGACCTCAATGCCATGAGATTGGATGAGTTTTACACTCTCCAGCAGATCCTTGCGCAGGTTTTGGAATTTCGTTGTCTCCTTCAGACTCTCGACAACCGGTGTCTCGATGCCCAGGAACACACGCGTGAAGTGAGCCTGGCGCATCAGCCGCAGCAGGTCCTCTTCCTCGGCCAGGTTCAAAGAAGCCTCGGTGTAGAGTGAAAAGGGGAATTTATGGTCACGCATCCACTTGACCAGTTGCGGGAGCAGAATCTTCACGTTCTTCTTGTTGCCGATGAAATTGTCGTCCACCAGGAAGACCGGCCCCCGCCAGCCCGCGCGGTAGAGCTGCTCGAGTTCGGCGCACATCTGCTCGGGTGTCTTGGTGCGTGGGCGGCGGCCATAGATCTCGATGATGTCGCAAAACTCGCAGGTGAAAGGGCAACCGCGCGAATATTGCACGGCCATCGAGCTGTAGCGGCCCAATTCGGCTAGCTGCAAATCAGGTAGCGGGACGCGAGTGACGTCGGGAAGTTGCGGCTTGATGTAATGAGGCCGCGCCGTGCCGCGCTCGAGCTCGGCAGCCAGCTCGTGGATGATTTCTTCCGATTCGCCTTCCACGACATGATCCGCCTGGGCGATAGCGCTGTCCTTCGCACTGGCGATGGGGCCGCCCACCACGGTGCGCAAACCTCGGGCTTTGCAACGCGCAATCTGCGCCTTCATCGAGGGGCCCTGAACCAACATGCCGCTCAAGAAAACCAAGTCTGCCCAGTCGAGGTCGGAATCTCTCAGCCGCCTGACGTTCAGGTCAACGAGACGTTTCTTCCAGCGCTGGGGAAGAAGGGATGAGACGGTCAATAGTCCGAGGGGCGGATAAGCCGAGCGCTTTCCCTGGAAAGGGAGAGCGTGCTTGAAGCTCCAGAACGTGTCAGGGAATTCGGGATAGACCATCAGGACATTCATGACATTCTCCTCCCCGCTGGGAACCCGCGTGCCTCACCTAATGCGCGGCAGAGCTCCATCAGGGCGGATGTCAAATAGGCCACGCAACTCTCCCGAGCGGCGCGCCTCGTGCCCGCTTTCACGTTTCTCCAAGCGGCACTCCACTGGGGCGGGCCCTTACGTTCGCACAAAAACGCAGCCTCCACGGAGGAACCTCTCGTCAGAGCGTATCCTTTCAAAAAGCCCTCAGATGCACCCAATCTATCACTTCCAGCCCTGGAAAGCCAGAAAGAAAAGTGGCCGCGGTGGCTCAACTTAATGTAGAGGCGGCTTTACGCCGCCATTTGGCGAGATAAACTCGCCGCTACAGCATCAAATTGACCCACTACCAAAGTGGCCGACCGCACGCCGACGGCTTAACGGGATCTTATCGGCATCCTTTTACACCCTCAACTTTTCGTAAGGGAACCCTGAAGGGTCAGTGGCATTCACAGGACTTTCCCCTTACCGCTTCCCACCCTTCGCTCAAGATGAAAGGCGTGAGGCATAAAGCTGCGACGGGGTCTGCCCACTTTATTCCCCAGGCGGCGTTGACTGACAGTCCGGCCAGGGCAATCCAAGCCATGTAACCGCAGACCGCAGATTCCGCCGCATCGGCTCTCAACGCCGCGCTTGAAGCGGTGGCGGATAACTTGCGTTTTTGACCGGCCAGCCAGGGCATTACCACAGCAGCAACAAGTAGGAGAACTATTCCTGCAAGACTGGGGTGGACTTCCTGCTTCCCGAGGAGTGCCGCCCCTGAACCGAGGAGCACGTATGCCGCCAAGGCAAAGAGCAGGCCGCCGGCGACTCGAGTCGCTGACTCCTCGGCGTTCATTGCCGTGGAATAGAAGCGGAAGCGCCAGTAAACCACCAGAGCAGAAACCAGCTCGATGGCGCTATCGCCACCAAAGGCGAGCAGGGCCGGACTGTGAGCCCGCCAGGCAGCAATCAGGGACACCGCCGCTTCCAGAAACATCCAGATGAGCGTGAAAGCCTGAATGCGAAGAATGCGTCGCAGGACATCCGGTGGTGGCGGCGCCATTACGTCGGGCATGGTCTCATTATGCACGCAACGGATCGCCAAAAACACTCTCTTGCTATTGTCCTGATCTTAGCCCTCTCCCTTGGGGAGAGGGTGGCGAGCGTAGCGAGCCGGGTGAGGGGTTACGTGGTTATGTTGGCCCATCTGATCCGTCCCCGCCGTGCAAGCGACCCCTCACCCGGCCCGCGCCGGCTGGTAAAAGCGCCGGTCGCGGCCCACCCTCTCCCCTTGGGGAGAGGGCAAAGGCCGAATTCTGTCCCTTTCTCCTCGGGGAAGAGGCAGAAGACAGAGGTGGGACCGCTGTGTCCAGCGAGAGGTGTGGGACACGCTCAGATGCGCAAGGGGAGCCTGCAAGCCAAAAGAAAACCTGTACGCAGCAACGCGGCCCTACGGCGCCAACTTCTCAGAAATCACTTTGGCCTGTGTGAGCAGCAAAAGGTAATCGCGGCCGCCGGCTTTCGAGTCTGTGCCTGACATGTTGAAGCCGCCAAAGGGGTGGCCACCCACTAGGGCGCCGGTACATTTCCGGTTGAAATAGAGGTTGCCCACGAAGAAGTCCTCAGCCGCCTTATCCATCTTCGAGCGGTTCTTTGTGTACACGGCCCCCGTCAGGCCATATTCCGTGTTGTTGGCGATCTCCAGCGCTTCATCAAAGTTCCTGGCCTTGAGGACCGCCAGCACTGGGCCGAAGATCTCTTCCTGCGCGATGCGGGCCTGGGGAGCGACGTCCGCAATGACCGTGGCTTGGATGAAGTGTCCCGGTCCGGGAGCTTCCTCGCCGCCCGTAATGAGGCGGCCTTCCTTCTTGCCAATCTCAATGTATTCCAGGATGGACTGCTTTGCCCGGGCGTTAATCACAGGCCCCATGTAGTTGCTAGGGTGCGTCGCAGGGCCGACCCTAATCTGCTCTACCCGGCTCTGTAGCTTGTCGAGGAAAGCTTCATAGACCGACTCCACCACGATGGCGCGCGAGCACGCCGAACATTTCTGGCCCTGGTAGCCGAAGGCGGAGACGGTGACGCCTTCCACCGCCGCCTCCAAATCCACCTCACTATCTACCACGATGGAGTTTTTGCCGCCCATTTCCGCTATGACACGCTTCACCCAAATCTGCCCCGGCGCCGCCTTCGCCGCTACCTGGTTGACATGCAACCCCACCTCCTTCGAGCCCGTGAAAGCCACAAAGCGTGTTCGCGGATGTCCCACCAGGACGTCTCCGACTGAACCACCCGGGCCGGGGAGAAAGTTCACGACCCCTGGAGGCATTCCCGCCTCCTCCATCGCTTCGAACAGTTTGTACCCGATCACGGGGGAATCGCTGGAAGGCTTCTGGACCACGGTGTTACCGGCCACCACGGATGCTAGGGTCATTCCCGTGAGGATAGCGAGCGGGAAGTTCCAGGGCGGAATTACAACCCCCACCCCAAGAGGGAGGTAACGCAGAGCATTCCTCTCACCGTGGACTGAAGTGAGGGGCTGCGGCTGGTCAAGCCGGAGAATTTCGCGCCCGTAAAACTCTGCGAAGTCGATGGCCTCCGCCACGTCCGCATCGGCCTCCGCCCACGTCTTGCCCACTTCGTAACACATCCACGCTGCGAAATGGAACTTGCGCTCCCGTATGATGCTGGCGGTCTCGAGCGCTAGTTCAGCGCGCTCCTCAGCCGGCGTGTGGCTCCAGATTTTGAAGGCCTCGTCTGCCGCGCGGATGGCGCGGTCCGCCAGTTCCGCGTCGGCTTTGGAAAAAACGCCAACCACCTGATCTTCCTGCCCAGGATTGTATGAGTAAAACTTATCCTGAGTCTTGATCCTCTCGCCGTTGATCACAAGGTCGTACTCCTGGCCCAACTCCTGCCGGACTTCGTCCAGTGCCTCTTTCATTCGCCTCTCGTGCTCCGGGTTGCCCTTGAAGTCGCAAAGCGGCTCATTCCTGAATTCAGTAAGTTGCATCGATATTCCTCCTCCCTAATAGATGTGAACCCGCCATTATAACGGTTCTCGGCGCGGCGGCATAGACGCTTGGGACGCTTGAAATGATGGTTGGCAGACGCAAAGAGGCCGAGGCCTCGATGTACATTGATAACTGAAGACTATCGTTTTATCTTCCTAACAATCCCACGTATGCCGCCGCGCCTATCGCACCGCCGATGAGCGGCCCCACAACCGGCACCCAGGAGTATCCCCAATCTGAGCTGCCTTTGCCCGGTATGGGCAGGAGCGCATGGGCAAGGCGTGGACCCAGATCTCGGGCGGGGTTTATGGCGTAGCCGGTCGGAGCACCCAACGAGAGACCAATCCCCCAGACCAGTAGCCCAATGAGCAACGGTGTGACTCCGCTTTGCGCCGGACCTGCGTTCGCCGAGATCGCCAGTACCCCAAAGACTAGCACGAACGTTCCGATTATTTCGGTGAGGAGGTTGAGAGGGCATCGACGGATGGCGGGGATGGTCGAGAAGACGGAAAGCTTCGAAGCCTGGCTTTCAGTTTCGGACCAGTGCGCCAAATAGGCCAACCATACAATGACCGCACCTAGGAAGGCGCCAATGAATTGGGCCCCGATGTACCTGGGTACATCGCTCCAGGCAAACTTGCCGACCATAGCAAGGCCCAGAGTTATCGCGGGATTTAAATGCGCGCCGCTGATGCGCCCGACCGCATAGACCGCAACTACCACGCCCATCGCCCAGCCCGCAGTGATCACAATCCAGCCTGAGTTCTGCGCCTTTGTCTTATTCAACATAACTCCCGCCACCACCCCGTCTCCCAAAATGATCAACAATGCCGTGCCGATGACTTCAGCAGCGAATGGTTTCATGCGCCTCCTCCAGGAACGGATTCTGATTTGCGAGCAGCGCTAACCTGGATATTCACAAATTGGTCGAAACAAGACTGCTGCCTCTGGCTTGAGAGCCTCCGCAAGAAAAACTTACACCGGGCAATAGACAAAACCTCGTGCCTCGCAAGTGTACCAGACTTCCTTGGCATTTCAGCCCGCCTCGGCGGGCGTCCCGCATCCTACCTTATGGCTGCTCACGCTCTCTCTTCTTTTCTGCTGCTCGTTTCACTCGCGCCATCAAATCTCTGAGCCGCTCCCTCTGCTGCCGTTCACCTTCGTCTTTTGGTTCGGCCTGGGGGCGAGTGACGCGCCAAGTGAGCTGACTTGAGAGCGGTCCTTCAGGGTAGGCTCCTGGATCAAAGAGCGTGTAGTTTTGGAATGACGTGGGCTCTTCTTGATAGCAAGACCGGACGGCCCGGCGCAGCAAGTCGGGGTCGCCTTCGTCCAGGAGATTAATCATGCGGACTTGTTGCCGAAAGCGTGCAATGAACTCCGTTGGCAGGTTGAAGAGATAGGGAGTGAGAGCCTGGGCACCGATGATCCGTCTGCGCTCGTCCACACCATTTTCGAGCAGCCTGAGGAGAGCATCGCCCGTCTGGTGTCCCGGCGACTCCGGCCCGAAGAGCACCAGATACCTGATGTTTGGGTTCGCAACGATGTTACAAATGAGCTTTTCGATACCGATGCTTTCAGTCTGGATGGTGCCGGAGAGAGCAGCTCCACTTTCCAGGCCAACTCGAACTAGATTCTCAATATCCGGCGGGATTTTTTCTTGGTCGTAAATCAAGATGACAGCGACCGCGACGGGCGAGTAGTCATTGCCACGCAGATAGCGCCCTTCTTCAGGAGGATAGTTGGGAGCTGGCTCCGCCTTCAACATAGCTTCTCCATCTAGCTTTGAGCAAAGGCCTGAAGCCGCGTTCGCAGCTCGTCACGGACGCGCCGGAAGGCTGTCAATATTTCTTCTTCGGAGCCTTGCGCCGCGGCGGGATCTTCGATACTCCAATGGATACGTTTTGTTTTCACCGGGAGGACGGGGCAACTCTCCTTGGCGTTATCGCATACCGTGATCACGTAGTCGAATTCCTGCCCTGCAAATTCGTCCACCGATTTCGAGCGGTGACCAGAAATGTCGATCCCCACCTCACGCATCACGCTGATAGCTTCCGGTCGCACGCGGGTTGGTTTCGTGCCCGCACTGAAAACCTCGTAAACCTTTCCCGCATCATGGCGCAGTAACCCTTCTGCCATTTGACTGCGAGCCGAATTGCCCGTGCAAAGGATGAGAACTCTCACTGATTTCCATCACTGTCCCTTTGACTGTCTAAAAAGCCATGCCTCGCGAAATGCAGCAAAAGGTGGGGGATTACCCACGAACCAGTTGAGCGCCATTGGAGCCCTCCCCAAGCGGCGGGAAGTAAGCACGCTGAAAGCGGAGAGCAACTCCCACCAGTCCGATCAGTACTGGCACCTCGACGAGCGGACCGATCACCGCCGCAAATGCGGCCCCGGAATTGATTCCAAATACCGCCACAGCCACGGCAATTGCCAGCTCAAAATTATTGCTGGCCGCGGTGAAGGAGAGGGTTGCCGTCTTGCCATAATCAGCTCCCAGCTTCCTGCCCATATAGAAGGAAACCAGGAACATCACCACGAAGTAAATCAGCAGGGGCAGCGCGATCCGCAGAACGTCGAGCGGTAATTGAATGATGTATTCACCCTTCAGGGAAAACATCACCACAATCGTGAAGAGCAAGGCGACAAGCGTAAGCGGACTGATGCGGGGAATAAACCTCTTC
>Ga0181527_1005407_pt1 | contig 10590 bp, 9 predicted proteins | sample PEATcosm2014_Bin_30_FD_119762 | JGI IMG/M metagenome (GOLD analysis project Ga0181527, IMG submission 119762) | Peatland microbial communities from MTU Mesocosm Facility, Houghton, MI, USA - PEATcosm2014_Bin06_60_metaG | ecosystem: Environmental > Terrestrial > Soil > Wetlands > Peat | place...
CGCGGCGCCGGGGCGCTCGATCACCGCGACATAGAACTCGCCCTTCTTGGGGTCCTTCTGGATCGTCGCCTGATCGAGCGAGGCGAGGCCGGCGCTTTTGAGAAAGCCCTGGATCGCCGCCTCGGGCGCGCCGACGCGCGGGCCCTTTTTTTCCTCGCGCGAGTCGGGCTGGCGGGCGGGCAGGCCGGCGATGTGCAGCGCGAGCCGGCGGGGCGTGGCGAAACTCGCCGCGCCCTCGTAGACGAGCCCGCGCGCGACCAGCGCGTCGGTGACGAGCCGACGCAAATCCGCCGCCGCCTGCGTCTGCATGCGGGCGGGGATTTCCTCGGAGAAAAGTTCAAGCAGAAGATCGGGCATGGGCTCGCGTTGTGTCGCCATTACAGGCGCGATTTACGTTGGGCTCTTACATCCGCCGCGTCATCATGGCGAGGTCTAAGCCAGCAAACTCTTATGCGAGCCGTCGCAGAGCGGCTCGTTTTTCGTCGCCTTGCAGCCGCAGAAGAACGCCTTGCCGCTCGCCTCCGGCGTATAGGCTACGGGGCTGAGCCCGGTATCCTTATGCGCGCCGTCGCAGAACGGCTGGTTCGCGCTGCGGCCGCAGGCGCACCAATAATAGGTCTTGCCGGCCTCGACTTCGACGGGCATGGATTTCTTCTGGAACACGACGCGTTCGGTCATTACTTATTCTTTCCCACATTCAAGCGCTGGTCGGGGCGTCCATCAGATATTTTTCGGCCTCCAGCGCCGCCATGCAGCCAAGACCCGCCGCCGTCACCGCCTGGCGATAGATTTCGTCGGCGACGTCGCCCGCCGCGAAGACGCCGGGGATGTTGGTGCGGGTCGTTCCGGGCTCGACAGCGATATAGCCGGAGGGTTTCAGCGTGAGCTGGTCCTTGAAAAGTTCGGAGGCCGGGCTGTGGCCTATGGCGACGAAGACGCCATCCGCCGGGATGCGCGAAAATGCGCCCGTGCGCGTGTTTTTCGCGCGAACATGCGTGACGCCGCGCGGGCGCTCGTCGCCCAAAATCTCGTCGATGGCGTGATCGAACAATATTTCGACATTGGGCCGCTGGCGCAACCGCTCCTGCAAAACCCGCTCGGAACGCAGCGTATCACGTCGATGCACCAGCGTCACATGGGCGGCGATGTTGGAGAGATAGAGCGCCTCCTCGACCGCCGTATTGCCGCCGCCGACGACGATAACCCTCTTGTTGCGAAAGAAGAATCCGTCGCAGGTGGCGCAGGCGGAGACGCCAAAACCCTTAAATTCCTCTTCGCTGGGCAGGCCCAGCCATCTGGCCTTGGCGCCCGTCGCGACGATCAGCGCGTCGCAGGTGTACGCTTGTCCGGAGTCGCCGAGAAGCTCGAACGGACGGCGGCCGAGCCGCGCTTCAACGATATGATCCGAAGCGAGCTTCGCGCCGACATGCTCGGCCTGGGCGCGCATCTGCTCCATCAGCCAGGGGCCCTGGATCGGCTCGGCGAAGCCGGGGTAGTTTTCGACATCGGTGGTGATCATCAGCTGCCCGCCCTGCTCGAAGCCGGCGATCAGCGTGGGCTCCAGCATGGCGCGGGCGGTATAGATCGCCGCCGTATAGCCTGCGGGGCCGGAGCCCAGGATAATGACGCGGGAATGGCGCGGGGCGGCGACTGGCGGCATGGGATCTCGTTTTCTCGCGTGGCGGCGGTCTCGGGCGCAATCTAGTCATTATCGGCCGGGCCGCAATCGTCTTGTTGGCGGGTCGACGCCCGCCCCCTCAAATCGTCACCCGCGCCCCAAGCTCCACCACGCGGTCCGAGGGGATCGAGAAGAAGTCCGTCGCATTGGCGGATTGCTTGGTCAGCGCGACATAGAGCTTGTCCTGCCAGGCCGGCATTTCGGAAGTCGGGCTTTCCTTGATCGAGCGTCGGCCTAGAAAGAACGACGTGGTCATGATGTCGTATTTCAGCCCGACCTTGCGCATCGCGGCCAGCGCCGCCGGCACGCGCGGGCTTTCCATGAAGCCGTAATGCAGCGTGACGCGGGTGAAATCGTCGGACAGCTTTTCGATCTCGAAGCGCTTTTGAGGCGCGATGCGCGGCAAATCCTCGCTGTTGACGCAGATCACCAGCACGCGCTCGTGCAGCACCTTGTTGTGCTTGAGATTGTGCATCAGCGCGGTGGGCGCGACATTGGGGTCGCTGGTCAGGAAGATCGCCGTGCCGGGGACGCGCGTCGGCTTGGACTTCGCGAGCATCGCGATCAGTTCGCGGATCGGGATGGAGTCGCGATGGGTCTTTTCCGCCAAGAGATGCGTGCCGCGAACCCAGGTCCACATCACGATCATCGAGCAGCCCGCGAGCAGCAGCGGCACCCAGCCGCCGTCCACCACCTTCATCAGATTGGCCGCGAGGAAGGAGAGATCGATGGCGAGGAAACCGGAGATCAGCAGAATCGACGCCCACAGCGGCCAACGCCATCGCTTCCACACGACGACGAAGGCCAGCGCCGTTGTCGTCACCATCGTGCCGGTCACGGCGATGCCATAGGCCGAGGCCAGCGCCGAGGAGCTTTTGAACACGAGGACGAGAATCAGCACGCCGATTAGCAGCAGCCGATTGACGCGGCCGATGTAAATCTGGCCCTCCTGCATCTCCGATGTATGTGTGACCTCCAGACGCGGCAGCAGGCCGAGCTGGATCGCCGAACGCGCCAGCGAGAAGGCTCCGGTGACGACCGCCTGGCTGGCGATCACCGTGGCCACCGTCGACAGAATGACCAGCGGCAGCAGCAGCCAATCGGGGGCCAGCAGGAAGAACGGGTTCGCGATGGCCTCGGGATTTGAAAGGATCAACGCGCCCTGGCCGAGATAGTTCAGCAGCAAGGCCGGCAATACGAAGAATGTCCAGGCGATCTGGATGGGGAAACGCCCGAAATGCCCCATGTCGGCGTAAAGCGCCTCGGCGCCGGTGACGCCCAGAAACACCGAGCCGAGCACGGCGAAGCCGATCCAGCCATGATCGAGCAGGAAGCGCACGCCCGTGCGCAGGTCGAAAGCGCGCAGCACCTGCGGCGCTTCGGGAATATGCATCGCGCCGAGGGCGCCTATCGTCAGGAAGAACAGAATCATGATCGGGCCGAAAAAGGCCGCGACCCGCGCCGTGCCCTGGCTCTGCACCCAGAACAGCGTCACGAGGATCACGATGGTGATCGGAATAACATATTCGTTTAGTCTGTGGGTGACGAGATCGAGGCCCTCGACCGCCGAAAGCACGGAGATCGCGGGCGTGATAATGGCGTCGCCCGAGAACAGCGCGGCGCCGGCGACGCCGAGCAGAAACACCAGATTCGCGCGGCGTCCCACGCGGCGTCCCAGCGCCGACTGCGCCAGCGCCATCAGCGACAGAATTCCGCCCTCGCCGCGATTGTCGGCGCGCATCAGGAACAGCACATATTTCGCCGTCACCGTGAAAATAAGCGCGTAGAGCAGCAGCGAAATCGCGCCGATCACCGCTTCTTCCGTCAGAATGTCGGCCTTGGCGGCGTGCGAGAGCGATTCGCGCAGCGCATAAAGCGGGCTGGTGCCGATGTCGCCATAGACGACGCCGATCGAGCCGACGATCATCGCGGGAAGAGCGCCGCCGTGCGAAGCCGTCGGCGCGTCGGGCGCGCCGCCTTGAATGGGGGCGGCCTTGTCGGTGACGGTCTTGTCGGGATGCGTATTCGCCGGCCCGGGGGTCTCGATCATCAGGCGGTCCTTTGCTGAGCGCGCGGCGTTGAAAGAGCGGCGCGCGCGACCCGGCGCTCGGCGAAGGCGTCTTGGGCGGTCATCGAAGCTCCGTATCGCGGACTCGTCGGAAATTGGCGGATTTGCCTTGGAAATCCCATGACGCCTTTCTAGGCCCCCGCATGGCGCGACCCATGAAGTCGAGCCCGCGTCCCGGCTCCGGAATTAAAAGCGCGGGCGCGCCGCGTCGGCTTGGGCTCGGCTCTTGAGGTTTCGGCGGTCGCATATACGCTTCTTTTGCCGGCTTGAGAAGCGCCCCGCCGCGATGAGTCCCGCCAAGGCTCCATGAGCGGATCGGTGAAACTCCCTGAAAGCGCGGCCAAACATTTGCAGGATGCTCTCGCCTCATGTAAAAAGCCTCGCGCCTCGGCGCGACGCGCACCCGTAGCTCAGCTGGATAGAGCGCTGCCCTCCGAAGGCAGAGGCCAGGGGTTCGAATCCCTTCGGGTGCGCCAATTATTTCAAGATGATAGCGAGATTGGACCACCTCGCGCCGAGGGGTTGGCTACCATATGGCTACCACAAAGCCTCGTCCTCGCGTCGATCGCGCGGATTGATCGCATCACACTGCGCTGTGCGGCCATTCGGAGAGGTTGGGCTCGGGCCATGGAATGGCCGATGGGCGAGCCATTGAGCGCCGTGGCTTCGGTTTATTCCGGGTGGGGGTTGGCACGCGGCTGCAAAAAATTCCTGCAAATTTCACCGCCTAGGGCGTGAAACCCGGTCTGCTTTCTGCGAGGGGCCGTAAAATTCGCCAAACGATTCCGGACGCGAGCGGTGATGGCGGTTACCTCGGGCCTGGACGCCTCAGGGCGCTGGGTTGGCGTGCTCGGGAGGATGGTTGGGCAGCGCGATCAGAATGGCGTGTGGCAGCCTGTCCCGCCCAAGGAGTTCCCTTGGCTGCGACCACGTTGAGTCTGGCCTTTCCTCCTTGAACCAGAGTTCTTAGGGATCGGCGGGATCGTACGGTGTCGTTACTCCACTGCAGTCGATCTAACATCATTGGCAGCGATTCCACTGCCACAAATCCTTGGCACGGCGACCTGTCATCAACCGCTGCTTTGCGCCAGGAGCGGACCCTTCCTTGACTCCGGATAGTGGACATTCCGGCTTAAGGCGGCGATGGCTATCTCAGCTACGCTGACCGTCCCAGCAGGGTGGGAATCACTGAGGGTCGTTAACGCTATGTGGGACGAGCAGGTTCCGGCTGAGATGACATTCGAAGCGCGAGCATGACGGTCTACCAGGCCATCGGCTAACACAAGAGATTGGCCTATGCTTGCCAGAGAATCAAGGAGCGTTGGATCATGGCAGCTAGACAAAAACGTGCGGCTTTCGTGACACAGCTGACGCTTCAGAACGTCAAGTCGTTCCAAGGAGAACACACGCTCGATCTTACCAACGAGGACGGTCGCCCAGCGCGTTGGACGTTGATATTGGGGGACAACGGCGTAGGTAAGACCACACTACTCGAATGTCTCGCTCATCTCGCGCCGGTATTTAACAGCACTGATCAAACTGGGAGCGAGGACCCTCCAATGTTCGTCGAGCCTCGTGTTGCGGCCGCTGCGAACAGCATCATCGACAATCTGGGACGGATCGGAGATATCGAATTTAAAATCGAGGCGACGTTCGCCGTCGATAGTCGTCTGAATGGCGGTGTTGCCTCGAATGGCACCGTCGAGACCTGGATGACTTTCTCGCGGAAAAACGGAAAATCAGAAAATATCAAGACCTCCACGTGGGGCGCGGAAGAGGAAATTGTTCAGTCAAAATGGAAGGATTTTTCAAAGTTTCAGGAGCCATTGATTCTTGCCTATGGCGCTGGGCGTCACATGGGCATTGGAAATCTCGACTTTTCGAAAGCTCCCGAGGCGACCGACTCGCTCCTGCAGGGAACTGTCGAGTTGTTCGATGCCGAAGAGCTTCTTCAGCAAATCGATTACGCCTCGCTTCAGCCGCACGCGACTAAAGCAAAACGTCAGAGGCAAGTTTTGCTTGAAATGATCGCCGCCTTGCTTCCCGAAGTTCAGCACGCCTCGAACATTAAGATCTACCCGCCAACGGCGTTGGGTGTACAAGGGAAGAGCGGCGTCTACGTTCGAACCTTAGATGGAGAAGTCCGTCTTCGCCAGCTGAGTTTTGGATACCAGACTATGATGGCTTGGGTTGCAGACATCGGCTGGCGGTTGTTTGCCAAATACCCTGATAGTCAAAACCCATTACATGAGCCCGCGATTGTGCTCGTAGACGAGATCGACCTGCACCTGCACCCAAGATGGCAGCGTCAAATTCGTGAACGGCTCACATGTCACTTTCCAAACGTCCAATTCATTGCCACTGCGCACAGTCCGCTTATGGCCCAAGCTTACCTCGATGCGAACCTAGCTGTGGTCATGCGCCAGGACGATCACTCTATAGTAGATAACGATCCCGCAGTCGTGGCCAACTGGCGTGTCGACCAAATCGTCACTTCCGAGCTTTTTGGACTCGAAACGCCTTGGCCTCCAGACATCGACGCGCTGTTCGAAGAACAAAAGCTGCTCTTGGCGAAAACCAAGCGGACTCCAGAAGACGCCACTCGCCTCAAGGCTATCCAAGCTAGCCTGCTCAAGCTGCCCACTGAACGCAACCCGGAGGATGAGAAGGCAATGACAATTGTCAGAGAGGCTGCAGCCCTGCTAAAGGCCAAGGCGAGGCGCAATTGATTCGGGTCGATAAGCCTGCGGACGCACCGACTAAGCTCGCAGAAGGCGAGGTCCTTGTTCGAGCCCATGAGAGCGCACGCTTGGTGGATCCGAGTGCAGGTGCATCGCGCAAGAATGCGTTCAAGTTTGATAAGAAAATATATGGCGCACCGAGCGTAAAGCGCGCTCTCCGCTCCGCCCAACATGATAAGTGCTGCTACTGTGAGGGAAAGTTCGCTGCTCACGCCTCCGGCGACGTGGAGCACTTCCGGCCTAAAACCTGCTTCCAGCAGCAAAAAGGCGGGCCCATCGAGTATCCGGGATACTATTGGCTCGCGTATGATTGGTCGAACCTCTACTACGCATGCGAACTGTGCAATCGCGTGGGAAAGCGGAATCTATTTCCAATTGCTGACCCAACTCAGCGTCGCCGAAGCGCTAACGATCGTGGGCAAGAAATCCCGGAAATTATAGACCCCGGTGGAGCGCTCGATCCGCGTGACCATATCAAATTTAGAGGAGCCGCGCCCGAGGGTGTCACAGCACTTGGTCGGAAAACGATCTGCGTTCTTGGCCTGGATCGAGGCGACCTTACGACTGCGCGGCTGGATCACCTCAAGCTGCTCGTTGCCTTGAGGGAAATAAAAAATTTGCCTGCGGTAAACCTTGATGCAGCAATGCTTGCAACGCAACGCAAGGCGATCGACGCGCTGCAAGCGATGATCGAACCGACGGCCACTTTCAGTGCAATGGCACAGGATTTCCTTACTCCCTGACAATGACAGGCGACTGTTATGACGTTTCTTTTGTGTCGCATGCAGGCCAGAAGAAGGAAGCGGCACTCTGGTGTCTATGATCCGTTATGGCACACAAATCAAAGCGGCCAGGAAGGCCCGGCCCCTTGGGGTCATACCTTGTGCCAATCGATCGTAATCGAGCCGCGATAACTCTTCAGCGATCTGTGCACGCCGTTGCCGTATGTGGTCGATGCCTTCCGCATTAAGGAAGCCGCTCAAGCTCAGCGCAGAGAAGAAAGCGGCGATGCAACGGAATACATAAAATCCATGCATGACGCCCTGAAAGTGACGGGGTTCCTTGCGCCACGGAGACGCCATCGTCGCTACGCCGTCGGCGATGAGCGGGGCGGCCTGTTCCAATATCGTTAGCTGCAGGTGCATGGCCTCGTGTATGATGTTCTCAGCAGCGCGGAGTGCGCTGACTTCGCTCGGTCGACCAGGCACTGAGATGAAAATCGTATGAGGCCAGCGCGGCTCGCTATGACTTATGTCGAATGCCGGCGGGGCTCTGAGCAGGATAATCTTGCCAACCGATGACTCGACTGCAATTTTAAGGCGCGGTGTGATGGCCATGAGTCCTCCGGCGTTGCGCAAGAGCTCGCGCAAGATTCGGCGTTGCGGCCTATCCCGAAAGACGAAGCCTCGAGCAGCAAGTTCCGTCCGAATGTCAGGGCTCGGTCCGCACACACGGTCGAAGAGCCAGTCGTCCCCTTGTTCATGAATGACTTGCTGTTCACTAGCGATCGGCAGCACCCACGGCTCAGAAGGTGAGAAATTCATGCGGCGCGCTTGAAAGAATAGACGAGCGTATAGCGCGCGCCCGCGAGGACGGTCGAGACCGCGTGGAACGAGGTCGGGGAAATCTCGAAAGCCAACGCACTGCAATGGAGAGGGCGGATGATGCGCGCCACTTCAGCGGAATTTGGGCCGGAGAACAGCATGAGGAATCCGCCATCCCCATCAGTCCAGCTCCGATTTAGCTGGATCAGCACGCGGTGAGTTTCCGCTCCATCGATATAATCATTGTGGATTTTGATTGTCTGGCCCGGGAGCAGTTTATGTGCATTCGCCTCCACCAAAACGAGACCGCCCTGCGTTAGCTGAGCGAGCATGCGATCGGCGAGGCGATCGATTGTCTCCACAGCAACGAGAGCCTGCAAGTTAGCTGGAAGTTCGACTTGGTGCAGATTAAGCTCGTACTGTTCGTAAAAGCTCGCCACCCGTAAACGCCAGGGTGCCTCGTGCTCAAACCATTGCAATGCTTGCTCCGCGAAACTCGAAGTGCACAGCCGCTGTGAGACCGCGTGCGGAAACGGTGCGCAGCGCGCGGCAATGGGAGAATCCGCGACGATCACGCTGCAGCTCGTTGTGCTAGGTAAGCAGTCAGGTAGCGACGCATCCGCGCTATCAGCCACTTCTGATCGGAGCAGAAGACTGAAGGATTGTCGTAACCATTGGAGATATCAAAGCGGTGAGCGAGCATGCCGCCGCCGCAAACACCAAGCTCGGGACATGCATGGCAAATCGGCGATGTAGGTTGCTGGAGCGCATGGTAGGCGAGGAATTCCGGCGAGCGCACGACATGAGCGAGCTCGTCGCGGTCAACGGTCCATAATCCATTGAAGCGGTCACCCAGGGGCGTGCTCTTGAGTGTGTCGTTTTTGGTGATGCTGCCGTCGCTGTCGATGACGACGATCCCGAAGTCTGTGAGGCCAACCCCCTCTTTGACTCCCGCGCCGCCCAGGATGAGCTTTATCATGTCGTCCAGCAGACGGATGCGTGGAGGGCTGCGGTCAGCCAAGTAGCGATCTAGAATTACTGATATCCAACGACCATATTCTGCAGTGTCGAGTCCCCCCTTGCTATAGGGCAAGACGTTGCGATTGCCGTCGCGATATAAGAAGTCAATGCTCGGCACCTGAAGCATTTGGAAGTAGCTGTACACTTCGTCTGGGTCGGAGGTTGGATCGACGACCGCCAGAATGCCGGAAAAGAGTAGGTCGGCCTTTCGATGGCGTTGAAGGCGCGACAAGCCAGCAGTTACGGCAGCATGGCTTGCGCGTCCGCGTAGATCGACACGGTGCTTGTCATGTACCGCTGCAGGCCCGTCCAAGCTCACTGACAAGGTGACCCCGAAAGCCGCGCAGAGATCGAGCACATCCGTCGTTATCAGGACCCCGTTTGTCTGGATGCTGATCGTACAGGCGCTCGGCAGACTTGTGCGCAGGATTTCAAATAGGGTTTGAAGCCGCTCAGGTCCTAGCAACAGTGGCTCCCCCCCATGAAGCACTACAGCGAAAGGCAAAGATTGGGCTATGAACAACCGTCCGAGTTGGGCCGCAACATACTCCTGAGTTTCGGCCGCCATGAATTTGGGCATGGCCCGCCAGGAGTCGTTACCCATATTGTAGACGTAGCAGTAACTGCAATCGAGATTGCAGCGGCCGGCAACTTTCAGCAGGACAGTATCGATACGCATAACCGAGATGTCAGCGGTTGTGGCGGTTATACGTGCGATTGTAGCTGCGCGACACGTCGACTTCTTCGCTTCGCACTTCATCGATCAGTCGGCTCAACACGGGGCTATCAAGCGGCGCATCCAGCTGCCGCTCGTGTTCATGATGCTCGTCCAGGGCAAGCACTCGCGTTTCTTCAGCCACGTCGCGTCCTCCGTTTCTATCGCACAAGATACACCACACCGCCGAGAATTAAAAATCTTTTTTTTAAGGATTTATTTCATGTATTGCGTGGGTAATAATAGCACAATTGCCGGCAGCGGCATCCATTAGGCGGGTCTCTCCATAGTAATTGGATGCATTCTATCATAAAAGATAGATTATTACATTACTGTTAAGCAATAATACATATTTAACAGGTAGCATGTGCAAAGTATATGGCTAACTACCGCGAATTGGACCGCCATAATACGTTTTATGACGCATCAGTCGAGCGCCTATGCCAGAGCCCTTGATCGAATCTCAGACCAGGGCGCTGCGAGGATATCGATCTTGAATTTCGCCGAGCTCAATCGAGCTTTTGCAGCACGGTATGCTAGCCGCAAAGAGCGTTGTTTTCCGAATCTGCGCCGCTATTGGACCAACGTCTGCGGCGCATGCGCGATCAAGCATCAGTGCACGCCGAGCGCGCAGCAGCGCGTCACCCGCTGGGAGCACGAGCATCTCCTCGAAGCCGTGCAACGCCGACTTGATGTGGACCCCGGGAAGATGCGCGTGCGTCGCGAGACGGTCGAACACCGTTTCGGCACGATCAAGGCGCGGATGGGAGCAACCCACTTCCTGATGAAGACCATGCCGCGCGTCGCCACTGAGATGGCGCTGC
>Ga0181527_1005410_pt1 | contig 10589 bp, 6 predicted proteins | sample PEATcosm2014_Bin_30_FD_119762 | JGI IMG/M metagenome (GOLD analysis project Ga0181527, IMG submission 119762) | Peatland microbial communities from MTU Mesocosm Facility, Houghton, MI, USA - PEATcosm2014_Bin06_60_metaG | ecosystem: Environmental > Terrestrial > Soil > Wetlands > Peat | place...
CGCGCTTGAACTCGGTCCAGAGCTGTTCGACGTCTTCCGGGGCGACCGCGGTTGCCATGTGTTCCTCCGTGAACTTCTGATTCGCGTCTTCGTGTCGCGGTGCTTGCGAGGCGGTGGGCTAAGCCCGCGCTGTCTTCTGCGCCGCCGTCGGGCCGGTCGGCCGCACGGACAACTCCGCCGCGATCCGGCCCTGCACGGCGTCCGCTATAATCCTCTCGGCCAGCCAGCCGATGAGCCCGCCCACGGCCGCAAACACCAACAGGTTCCACCAACCGGCCCACAGGACCGAATCGGTGCTGCCCCCCCCTAACAGGCCTCGTGCCAGGGAAATCACCAGGGCCAAGGGGCCGAGAATTCCGGCGTAGTTACGAGCCACGAGTGCATCCCTCGATTGCCATTAAACTTCACCCATCCGGTCCAGTTTAACAGCACATCGCCTGCCGACGGTGGTCGTACTATATCGGCTCTCCCGGGATGCAAGTTGAATCGTTTTTCTGCTTGACCTCCTCCAAGCGGAGAATGAGCTTCGCAAGTCTTCGCGCGTCGGCCACTTCGATGTCGTCCGGCACGTTCTGGCCGTTGGTCAGGTAACTCAAGGGGAGCCGGCTGGAGCGGAGCACGGGCAGGACGTTGCCCAACCCCGACGCCTCATCCAGCTTCGTCAGCAGGAGCGCGGTGGTGCCCACCGCCGCGAAACGCTCCGCGGTCTGCTGGAGGATGCGCGCCCCGGAGACGCTGCTGAGGACCAGGTGCACCTCGTCCGCGGCCGCTTCGCTCAGGAAGGCCCGCAACTCCTGGATCCGCACCTCGTCTTTGGGGCTGCGGCCGGCGGTATCCATCAGGACCAGGTCCAGGTCGGCCATGCGGGCGACCGCCTCGCGCATTTCCCGCGGCGTGGAGACGACCTGCATCGGCAGGTCGATGATATCGGCATAGGTCCGCAACTGCTCGACGGCGGCGACGCGGTAGGTGTCGACGGTAATCAGGCCGACGCGGCGCTTCTCCCGCAGGCGGTAGTGGGCGGCCAGTTTGGCGATGGTGGTCGTCTTGCCCACGCCGGTTGGGCCGACCAGGGCCGCCAGCCGTCGCCGGCCGGCAATCACCTGGATCGGGCCGGCCACGGCGATTTCCGCCTCGATCATGCGGGCGATCCGCGCCTTGGCCGCCGGCAGGTCGTCCAGCTTCGCGCCCCCCGACTCGGCCCGCACCCGCTCCACCAGCTCGCGGGCCAGCTCCTCGCCCAGGTCGGAATCCAACAGGTCGGCGAACAAGCGGAACAGCTCCTCGGGCAGGTCGGGCCGGCCGCCGGCGTCCCGGCTCCGCCGGCACAGGCTTTGCACCATGGCGTGCAGGTGGCTGAGCTGGTCTTGGACCTCGTGGGGCACCAGCGGCGGCTCGGCCGCGGCCGCCGCCTCGTGCCCCGGCCGCGGCAGCCGGCTGGGAACGTTCACGCCGCACGAGGCCGTCACCTCGATCTCGCGCGTTCCCGGGAACCAGCCCAGCAGCCCCCGGGCGCGGACCTCGCGCGTGTGCAGCACCGCCGCGTCGGGCCCCAGCTCGCGCCGCACAATCGCCAACGCCTCGTGCATCGTCGCCGCTCGAAAAGTCTTCAGTTCCATGGGAGAGAACCATTCGTGGTTAGGGATCAACCAGCCGCTTGCGGCTTCGCACCGCCGTTTCGCGCCGTTATTTCGCGTCGGAAACCATGGCCACCGATTCGATCTTCGTGTCGCGGGTGATCTCGTTGTAGCTGAGCACCACCAGGTTCGGCAGGTGCGGGAGCGTCATTTGCTTCAGGGCCGCCCGCATCTGCGGGCTCACCAGCACCACCGGCGGCCGGTTGGCCAGGGTGAGTTTCTCGACCCCGGCCGCCAGCAGCCGGCAGGTGGCCTCGACCGCCTGCGGCGACATCCGCACCACCAGCCCGTGCTCGTTGTGCTCGAAGCCGGCCCGCACGCGGTCTTCCAGGGCCGGGTCGAGCGTGACCACGGACAGCCGGTTCTCGGCGTTGCGATAGCGGGTCGAGATCGACCGCGCCAGCCGGTGCCGGACGTATTCGGTCAGCAGCACCGGGTCCTTGGTCCGCGGCGCGTAGTCGCCCAGCGTCTCAAGGATCGCGGCGAGCTGCCGGATGGGCACCCCCTCGCGCAGCAACATTTGCAGGATCTGCTGCACCTCGGCCAGCTTCATCACGCCGGGCACGAGCTCGTCGACCACGACCGGGCTGGTCCGCTTCAGCTCGTCGACGAGATGTTTCGTGGCGTCGCGGGTGAGGATCTCGTCGGCGTGGCGGCGGATGGTCTCGGTCAGGTGCGTGGCGACGACGCTGCCCGGCTCGACCACCGTGTAACCGGACATTTCGGCCAGGTCGCGGACCGAGGCCTCGATCCACAGGGCGGGCGAGCCGAAGGCCGGCTCGCGCGTGGCGGTGCCCGGCACGCGGCCCCGCACGTTGCCCGATTCCATCGCCAGGTACTTGCCCGGCAGCAGTGAGCCTTCGGCAACCGCCATGTCGGCGATCTTGATGCGGTACTGGTTCTGGTCCAGGCGCATGTTGTCGCGGATGCGGACTTTCGGCAGGATGATGCCGATCTCGCAGGCCACGTTCTGGCGGACCCGCTGGATCCGCTCCAGCAGGTCGCCGCCACGGCGCGGATCGGCCAGGCGGATCAGTCCCACGCCGATCTCCACCTCCATCGGGTCCACCGCCAGGTAGTCTTCCACGCGGGGCTCGGCGGGCTTGCCGGCCTCCGCCTTCTTTTTGTCTTCGGCCGCGGCGCGGGCCCGCGTCTGGCGGCGGGTCGTCGTTGTGGCCAGCCCCAGGCAGCCTGAAGCGATCAACAACAGCGGAATCCGCGGCAGATTGGTGAAGACCAGCACGCTGAGAAAGCCGCCCGCCACCGCCAGGGCCTGCGGGCGGGCGAAAAGCTGCCTGAGGAACTCCGCCGGCAGGTCGCTGTCGGTGCTGCTGCGGGTCACCAGCAAGCCGGCGGCCAGCGAAATCAGGAAGGCCGGCACCTGCGAGACCAGGCCGTCGCCGATCGTCAGCGTAGTGAACAGCGACGCCGCCTGCCCCAGCGTCATGCCCCCCTCGATCATCCCAATGAACAACCCGCCCACGATGTTGATCAGCGTGATAATGATCGCCGCGATGGCGTCGCCGCGGACGAACTTGCTGGCACCGTCCATCGCGCCGAAGAAGTCGGCCTGCTGCGTGATTTCCTTGCGGCGGCGCTGGGCCTCCCGCTCGTCGATCGTGCCGGCGTTCAGGTCGGCGTCAATGGCCATTTGCCGGCCGGGCATGCCGTCCAAGGCGAAGCGGGCCGCCACCTCGCTGATCCGCGTCGCCCCCTTCGTGATCACCACGAACTGGATCACCACGATGATGGCGAAGATGATCAGGCCCACCACGATCTTGTCGGTCCCGGTGGACCCGCCCGTTACGAACTCGCCGAAGGTCTTGACCACGCCCCCGGCCGCCCACAGCCCGTCCGCCGCGGCCCGCGTCAGCACCAACCGCGTCGTGGCCACGTTCAGCACCAGCCGGAACAGCGTGGTGGCCAACAACAACGAGGGAAAGATGCTGAATTCCAGCGGCGTGCGGACGTAGATCGTCGTCAGCAACATGATCACGGCAATCGTGATGTTGCTGGCCAACAGCACGTCCATGAGCGGGGTGGGCAGGGGCACCAGAATCACCAGCACGCTGGCGATGATTGCCACCGGCAAGACGAGGTCTTGCAGGCGGGTCGCTCGGCCCGTGCCCGCCACAATCGTAGACGCAACACCGGAAGACATCCGTGCCTCCGCAGCCGCCGCTCGAAGAAGGCCACCAATGGCATTAGGGGTGGGGAGCCTATCGCAAACCGTCCCAATTGTCCAGGGCGATTCTCAAATGCGCTCCTTTGGGGGGGGTGTGGTGGCTACGTCCGATGTTGCGGGCGTTGGCCTGGAGGATCCACCGCAGAGAAGAGATTTCCACGCCAGGGCGCAAAGGCGCAAGAAGATGGCGGGGAAGGTGTTACACAACTGGGCCACAGTACTGACAGCTTCCTATTGACTGACGCTGGCGTGACGCGAGGCCCCGCCCCGGGGGAGTGAATGGGCCTTATAGGTCTTATGAGTCCTATAGGACTTATCTCAATCGTCTGGCCAGCCACCAACCGCTAGCCGCCAACCCGCACCAGCTTGTGCCATTCCACGGTCAGCTTCTTCTCGTCCCAGCCGTAGATCCGCTCGACAGCCTTCAGGGCGTCCTGCTCCTCGTGCAGCGAGCGGACCAGCTCGGCGAACTTGGCGGGCTGCTTGGCCAACAGCCCGACCAGCGTCCACGCCTCGGCGTAATGCGGCAGGACCATGTTCGTGGTGTCCATGTTCAACAGCTCGCGGAGACTGGAGACCTTCTTTGTGGCGATCCGCTGCTGCACCAGGTGCAGCCATGCCAACGGATCGTTGCCCATGTTGCGGCCGATGTTGCCGTAGCTGTTGCTGAAGATCATGACCGTGGGGGAGCCCATCAGGAGGGCCTCCAAGCCGTTGGCGAACCCGGTGGCCAGCGGGTCGTGGCTGCGAGATTCGACCAGTTGCATGAAGGTCATGTAGCCCACGTCGGTGGCCATGAGGCGGCGGACCAGGTCGAGTTGCTGGTCCTCCAGGCAAATGACGGCGAAGTTCTCCGTGACGTAGGCCGTGCCCTTCATCAGGGCCTTTTTCAGGTCTTCTCCGCCGGGGGTGTTCGAATCCTTGAAGGGGTCTCCGATGATCTCGAAACTGGCCTTCAGCCAGCGGTCGAACTCGTAGCGCCGCGGGATCAGTACGACGTGGGCCGCCCGCTTGTCCAAGCCCGACCGGATCGGCTCCTTGCACTTGGTTTCCAGGAAGCGCTCCAACTTCTTGATATCGGGCAAGAAGGCGTCCAGGTCCTTCTTGGCCGCCCAGAGGGTGATGTGCCGGGCTTCGGCAGGCTGCAAGTCGGCCCCGCTGGCCTTGTTCACCTTCTGGATCCGCTCGAGGATGTCGTCGCGCTGGGCCTCGCTGGAATAGAGTCCCTGGCCGGGTACGATCGGCTCGGCCGGCTCCTCCTTGTCGTTCTTGCCCGGCTGGTCGCGGGGCGTGAACGCCTGCTGCATGGCGGCGATCTGCTCGGCATTGAACCCCATGCGCCGCAATTGATTCTGCACGGCCGGCGTGACCTCGAAAGCGATGCCTTGCTCCGTCGCCTTGCCGACGATGTCCGCGTAAGGCACGCGCTGGCGGCACATGCGGTTGACGTCGCGCATCGTCAACGGCTGCTCTGCGGCCAACGCCACGCCCGCCGACCACAGCGCGGCGATCGCCAGCCCGGCCCGAACAACATTGCAGATCAGTCGCATACCATTACCTTGATCGCGTGACGTGTCCCCGCGGGCTGTGACATCACCCCATTTGATCATCGCCCGGGGCCGGCGGACTGTCAAGCCTGCCCGGCTTTCGTGCCCGGCTCTCGCGGCGCTTTCACGCCGGGCTGCTTGCCAACCGCCCGCCGCCCGTGCAAAATATACTGCTCGCGGGCGAACTTGATCCAAGCCCGAAGCGCAAGCGAGGGAGGTAAACAATTCCCTCGCTTGCGCTTCGGGCTTCTATGCAACGCGCCGTTTTCACCCGCGAGCAGTATAGCTAGCAAGGAAGAGCCGTGACCACCAAGACATTTCTGGCGGCTGCTCTGCCGGCACTGGGCCTGATCGCGGCGGCTCTGCCCCCGCATGCCGCGGGTGCGACCATCCTCTCCAGTGACAGCTACCTCCGCGCCCTACTGACCTTCCGCACGCCCGTCGAGATACCCCGAGACGGGCAACTCAAGACGGCGTTGGACCCCACGGTCCCCAAGGGCAAGGACCCCAAGCCGCTGGCCGATTTTCAGTCGCCGCTGCCGCCCGCGGACTGGATGCAGCCGGAGTTCGACGATTCGCCCTGGGACCGCCGTCGCGCGCCGGTGGAAGTCGCCCCGGAGTGGTGGGGCGGGCACACCTCGCTGCACTCGGCCACCAGCAATTCGATGCTGCACTTGCGGTGGCGGTTCGCGGTGGACGACCCGGCCCGGGCCCAGGATCTCCAGCTCGCGCTGGAGTACGTCGGCGGCGTGGTGGTGTACGTCAACGGCCGGGAAGTGGCCCGCCGCCACCTGCCGGTGGGCGAAATCCGGCCGGACACCCTGGCCGAGAAGTATCCCGACGACCTGTACTGCGAGCCGGGCGGGAAGTTCCTGCAGGCGACCTGGCCGGGCAAGGAGGTTGCCAAGGAGTTGATGCCCCGCTTCGAGCGCCGCTACCGCCGCATCGCCGGCCTGGCCGTGCCTGCCGGCTTGCTTCGCAAGGGGTGCAACGTGCTGGCCGTCGAGATCCACCGCGCGCCGATCAACCAAGCCGCCATTGCCGCCCAACGGAAGGAGGAAGGCGCGATGTACACGCGGCCGGGCATCTGGGCCTACGCCGGGCTCAAGAGCCTCGATCTGAGCAGCGATTCCCCGGGCGGCGCGGTCCCCAACGTCGCCCGCCCGCAAGGCATCCAGGTCTGGAACGTCGCGCCGTCCGAGACGATCACCTCCTTCGACTACGGCGACCCGCAAGACACGCTGCGGCCGGTGGCCGTAAACGCCTTGAAGAACAGCGTCTTCTCCGGACGCCTGGCGGTCAGCTCCGCACAGGCCATCCAAGACCTCAAGGTTACGGTCGGCGACCTCGCGCTCGCCGGGGACGGCGGCAAGCTGCCGGCCTCGGCCGTACACGTCTGCTACGCCGAGCCGGCCGTGCCCGAAAAATGCTGGACCCCCCCACACCGTTACAACGGCCTGGTCGACGCGATCCCCGCGGAAATCCCGGTGGTCGAGGCCCCGCCGCCGCGCGAGGACTACCTCTGCCAGCCCATCCTCCGGCCCAGCCAGACCAGTGGTGCGGTGGCTTCCCTCTGGCTGACCGTGCGCGTGCCCAAGCAGGCCCTGGCGGGCAAGTACCAGGGCACGATCGGCGTCGCGGCCGAGGGGCTCAAGACCGTGGCGGTGCCGCTGGAAGTGCTGGTGCACGACTGGACGCTGCCCGACCCCAAGGATTTCCGCGTACACAACCTCATTTTCACGTCCCAGGAAGCAGTCGCCAGGCACTACGGCGTGCCGCTCTGGTCCGCCAAACACTTCGAGCTGATGGGCAAGTCGCTGGCGCTCTTGGCCGAGGTCAACTCGCGGGAGATTCCCGTCAACTTGTGCATCGACTTCTACGGCCTGGGCGGGAACTCCGAGTCGATGGTCCGCTGGATCAAGCAGCCCGACGGCTCCTTCAAGTACGACTTCAGCCTCTTCGACAAGTACCTGGACCTGGTCGCCAAACATTGCGGAAAGCCCTGCCCGCTGCGGCTGAACTGCTGGGGCGAGGTCAAGGCGTACAAGGAATACCAGGAAAAGAAACGTGTGCAGCAGTCCTGCGCGGTCGGCGTGACGCTCGTCGATCCGGCGACCGGCAAGTTGCAGCGGCTCGACCAGCCCTGCCCGGGCACGCGGGAGAGCTTCGATTTCTGGAAACCGGTGCTCGACGAGGCGCTCGCGAAGCTGGCGGACCGCGGCTGGCTGGACGTGGCCGCCATGGGACATAACAGCTATTGCTACGAGCCGGCACGCGAGGTGGTCGGCGTCGGTAAGCAGATCTGGCCGGACGGCGTCTGGGCCTATACGGCCCACAACGGCACGTTGGCCGGCAGGTTCAAGGCCGCCGAGGCCGGCGTGAGCATGCCCGTCAAATACTCGGTCTGCGTCTGGACCGAGGGGCGGGTCGCTGCCCGCGGCGGCCGCGAGCTGCTCAAGCCCCGGCCGAGCATCTGGTGCAACACGGCGCGGAGCCGGCATTGGGACGCCTCGCCGCTGGCCGTGGTCCGCAATCTCCCGGAGGAGATGATGTTGCGCGGCCACGACGGCGTGGGCGACTTCGGCGGCGACCTCTTCCCCATCAAGAATCCCAACAGCAAGGGCTATTTCTGCCTGGGCAACGGGCGGGGCACCGGCGGGCCCAACGACGCCCAGCGGGCCATCCTCGCCCCCGGCCCCGATGGCCCGGTGCCCACCGAGCGCTTCGAGAACTTCCGCGAGGGCGCTGAGCTCGCCGAGGCCGTGCTCTTCCTGGAAAAAACGCTCCAGGACGAAACCATCGGCGGCCAGCTCGCCGAGAAGGTCAACCGCTATCTAGACCAGCGGAGCGAGGTCTTCCGCAAGTACTGGTACGAGCGGGGCTGGAACTTCATCAACCGCTGGTCGCCGGCCGGGCAAGCCGACCGCGATCGACAGCTCCTGGCGCTGTGTGCCGAGGTGGCCGCCGAACTGCGAGGAAAGTAGTACGCAGACCTGTAATACGCTCGTTCCCACGCTCCACGTGGGATCCCTCGTTCCCACGGTCCCCGTGGGAACGCACTGGATGGCCGCTCTTGCCGCCCTTCGCGGCCGCGTGCCGCCAGGGGCAACGCGGCCCCGGGGACGCGGAGCGTCCGCTCGATGTGTTCCCACGAGGAGCGTGGGAACGAGAGGACAATCTAAAATCTAAAATCCGAAATCACCAAAACCGCCAATGACGCAAAAGAAAACCATCCGTGCCGGCATCGTGGGCGCCGGGTTCGCGGCGACCTTCCACTTCGATGCGCTGCGGCGAATCTACGGAACCCACGTCGAGGTGGTCGGCGTACACGCCAGGGACCGCGCCGGCGGCGAAGCCTATGCCCGCCAACGCGGCATCGAGTTCTTCGACGCGCTGGAGCCGCTCGTGGACCGCGCCGACGTGCTGCACGTCTGCGTGCCGCCCATGTTCCACGAGCCCATTGCGGTGGCGGGTCTGGGCCGCGACAAGTTCGTGGTCTGCGAGAAGCCGCTGACCGGCTACTTCGGCGACGGGGCGCCCTCCGCGCCGGCCGATTTCCACTGGGAGCGGGCCGACAAGCAACGGGCGCTGGACTCCGCCCTGGCCAGCGTGCGGCGGATGATGGCCGCCGAGCATGCCAGCCGCGGCCGGCTGCTCTACGCCGAAAACTGGGTCTACGCCCCCGCCGTGCAGAAGGAGCGCGAGATCCTGGAGAAGACCGGCGGGCAGATCCTCTGGATCCACGGTGAAGAGTCACACAGCGGCTCGCACTCGGCCGACTATGCCTACGCCGCGCGGTGCGGCGGCGGGGTGCTGGTGGGCAAGGGCTGCCACCCGCTCACGGCGGCCCTGTACCTGAAGCGCGTGGAAGGCCGCGCCCGGCAGGGCCGCCCCATCCGTCCCCGGACCGTCTCCGCCCGCACCCACGCCCTGACCCGCCTGCCCGGGTTCCGCGACGAAGGTTTCCTTCGCGCCGACTACTACGACATCGAGGACTTCTCCGTCATGCACGTCGAGCTGGACGACGGGACGGTGGCCGACCTGTTCGCCTCGGATATCGTGCTGGGGGGCATCCACAACTGGCTGGAAGTCTGCGCCAACAACCACCGCGCGGTGTGCAACATCAACCCGAACACCGCGCTGATGACCTACAACCCCCGCGAGGAGAACTTCCGCGACGTCTACGTCGTCGAGAAGATCGGCACGAAGCAGGGCTGGGCCTGCACCTCGCCGGAGGAAGACTGGTTCGCCGGTTACCCGCAGGAAATGGAGGCCTTCTACCGCACCGTTGCCTACGGCGAGCCGTTGGAGAGCGACATCCGCCTGGCGGCCGATACAATCGCGACCATCTACGCCGCCTACCTGTCGGCGTCGCGGGCCGGCCAGGCCGTCGAGGTAAACCTCTGCGAGTGACCCGTCAATCGAAAGGAGCCGCCGATGCGTACGTCCCTGAATCGTCTCTTACTGCAAATCATGATCGCTGCTGCGGCCCTGCTGGCCTGGTGGTCGCCCGCGCCGGTACGGGCGGAACCGCTCGACCGGCTCTTTCGCATCACCGCGGGGCGGAGCGATACGGCCGGGCAGTACCGCACGTTCGAGATCCCGGCGGGAAAGCAGGAAACACTCGCCGATCTGCAAGGCCCCGGCAAAGTGACCTACTTTTATTTCACGGATGACAGCGGCGGAAAGATCTACGACGGCCTGGTGCTGCAGGTCTTCTGGGACGGCGCAGGGCAGCCGAGCATTCGCGTGCCGCTGGCCGACTTCTTCGGGGCAATCGGCTCTCGGACCATCGACTACCAGTCGCAGCCGATGCAGATCGAACATCTTTGCTATATGTGTTACCTGCCCATGCCCTTCTCGAAATCGGCCCGCTTCGTGCTGGTCAACGACGGCGTGAAGGGTTATCGACAAAGCGTAGCCTACGCGATCGACTGGGAGAAAGACGCGGCTTACACCGCCGAGCCCAGCCGCTTGCACGCCTGCTGGCGGCGCTCGAACCCGACGCACGGGATGCACACCATCCTGGAGACCCGCGGCCGCGGACACTATGTCGGCAACTTTCTGCAGGTCTACACGCGCTACAAAGGCTGGTGGGGCGAAGGCGATACGATTTTCCACGTCGATGGCAAACCGATCACCCACACGCCCGGCACCGAAGACGAGTACGGCTCGTGCTGGGGCTTCGGCGGCACGTTCGCCGCGGCCTGTTGTGGTTAC
>Ga0181527_1005414_pt1 | contig 10580 bp, 7 predicted proteins | sample PEATcosm2014_Bin_30_FD_119762 | JGI IMG/M metagenome (GOLD analysis project Ga0181527, IMG submission 119762) | Peatland microbial communities from MTU Mesocosm Facility, Houghton, MI, USA - PEATcosm2014_Bin06_60_metaG | ecosystem: Environmental > Terrestrial > Soil > Wetlands > Peat | place...
GAGGGGCGGTGGCCGATCTACGGGACAGGCTCAACTCGCGTTGGCCTAAGGGACGGACGGCCTTACCGCCGAAACGTGAATTAATCCTCACGCCTCTGAATGCAACATACAAGGGACGGCGCATTCTTCCATTCTCCGGGTTCGTCACAAGCTCCATCTCAACGCGCAACGCAAAGAAGGCTGACCGGTTAGCCGGCCAGCCCTCGTGGAATTGCTGGAGAAAATATGTTGTCCCTGTCGGCAGGCTTGCAGGCCTGCCGCAGAGCGTGTCAGTAAACCAACTGCTACTTGGCAGCCTTCTTGCCGGCAGCCTTCTTCATGGGCTTGGCGGCAACTACTTTCTTGACCGGCGCCGGCTTCACCACGGACTCGTCCACCGGGGTGGTCCCGGGCACATCGGCCGCAAAGTTCGCGCCCGCCGGCACCAGGTAGGTCTCCACCGCTTGTGCGTCCTTCCTGTCCTCCGTGGCCACGCTAATGCGAGCGGCGTCGATGCCCTTCTCCTTCACCAAGTACTCCTTCACGTTGACGGCGCGCTCGGCGGCCAGATCCACAACCTTGGCATGTTTGTGCTTCAGCGCAAACTTTGCTTGCTTCGCGGTCGCGGCCCGCTCCTTGGCAATGGCCTCGCCCACCACCACCAGCTTCGCATCCGGCTGCCGCTGCAGCGCCAGGGCAACTCCGTCCAGAGCCGCCTTGGCTTCATTGTCGGCGCGTGTCGGGTGGAGCTTGTCCTTGCTGAAGTCCACCGAGCCTAGCGGCTGGCTGTGCGGAATCGGGGCCACGTACGGGGCCAGAATGGTGACGCTGGTGTTTGCCGTCGCCGTTTGGTTCTTGTCGTCGCTCACCGTGCAGGTGATGCTCGCCGTGCCGGTCGGCGCTCCGGCTGAATTGAATACCGCCGTGGCGCCGCTGCCGCTCACGCTGCCCGCGGTTGTCGAGTAGCTCAGCGTCAGCGGACGGTTCTGCGGGCTCAGTGCGCTCGCCGTTACCGTGCTGGTCTCGCCCGGCTTGATGGTGCTGGGGCTGGCCGAGCAGCTGATGGTCGGCGGCTCAAACTGCTTCACCGTGTAGTTTGCCGAGGCATCGGCCGTCTGGCCTGGCTTCAGGCCTTCCTTGCCCTTCTTGCCTTCCTTCACCGCTGCCTTCACCGTATAGCTGCCCGGTGTCTGCGTGCCCGTGGCCACGGTAGCCGTCGTTCCGCTGCCTGTCACGTCCGTTCCCGACCAGCTATAAATCACATTGTTCTTTTTGTTGGTGTCTACAGAGCCGGCGGATGCCGTCACCGTGACTGGCTCCCCGGCGTAAACGGCCGGCGGGCTGGCCACGGCCGACAGCGTGATCGGCGGAGCCTTCTTGCATCCGATGGACGCAAAGGCCAGACACGCCAAAGCCAAAACCAAGCTGACAAATTTCAAATTCTTCGAATACATGGGTTTCTCCTCCACAAGTTAAATTGAAAACGTTGATGAAGTGGTTTGCATATGCGCGCCATTTCCGGATTACAACCTTTGGTACGAAAAAACGCTATGCGGAATTCAATAACGATTCATACTACCATAGCCGTCTCATGGGGTATGTCCACTTTAGAACTTGTTTTTTATCTGGCAAATTCTCTAGTGGTTATCCCATTCGCCAGCCCCCAGAGCAAAAAAATCGAGAAAACTGCATAAAAAACAGGAGGTTGGCCGGTTTTCCGGTCAACCTCCTGGGTCAACTCAACAATTACTCAATCGAACTCATATCCGGCCCCCGGTCGTTTCAGTTATGGAGGCCGGACATTGATTATACCGCCGCCGGAACTCCTCCGTTGGCCTTTCCGGCTGCTCGGCGAAGTTACTTCGCTGCCGGCTTGTGCGCCTTGGCGGCCATAGGCTTGTGAACCTGTGGCTTCACCGCGCTCTCGTCCACCGGAGTGGTCCCAGGTACGTCAGCCGCAAAGCTGGCGCCGGAGGGCACAAGGTAATCTTCCACCGTTCGGCCATCCGCCGTGCCGGTCGTCACGCTGACCAGAGAGGCGTCGATGCCCTTCTCCTTCACCAGGTACTCCTTGGCGTTGATTGCTCGCAGGGCAGCCGGATCGACTACCTTGAGGTGCTTGTTCTTCTGCGCGGCCTTTACTTGCTTCGCGGTCGCAGCCTTCTCCTTGGCATCCGAATTGCCCACCAGTACAACCTTGGCATCGGCGTTCTTCTGCAGATCAAGCGCTACTCCGTCCAGGCAGGCCTTGGCTTCGTTGTCCACGCGCTCCGGGCGCTGCTTGTCTTTGGCAAAGCTGAGCGAGCACAACGCTTGAGAGTGCGGCAGTGCCGGTGCCACATATGGTTTCAGGATCGTCACGCTGGTGTTAGCGGTGGCTGTCTGCCCCTTGTCGTCGCTCACGTTACAGGTGATTCCCACGGTGCCGGTCGGCGCTCCCGTCGAGTTGTATGTCGCGCTCGCCCCATTGCCCGCCACCGTACCTGCCGTGGCCGCGTAGCTGTAAGTCAATGGGCGATTCTGCGGGCTCACCCCGGACGCGGTAATCGTGCTATCCTCGCCCGGCTTGATGGTGCTCGGGTTGGCCGAGCAGCTGATGGTCGGTGGCTCGAAGGCCTTCACCGTATAGACGGCCGTGCCTTCGGCCAACTGCCAGGGCTTTAGCCCTTCCTTGCCTGGTTTGCCTTCCTTCACGCCGCACTTCACCGTGTAACTACCCGCCGCTTGTGCTGCCGTGTCCACTTTCGCTGTCTCGCCTGTGCCCGTCACCCCAGCGCCGCTCCACGTATACACCGCATGCAGCTTGGAATCCAGACCGCCCGCCGTCGCCGTTACCGTAATCGGATCGCCGGGATAGACTGTAACCGGATTCGGCGAGCACGCTATGCTCACTGGCTTGGGCGGGGCGATCGAGCCTCCGCTGAAGACAATTCCCGCGCTTATGCGCTCTGAATTGATGTTTACCGTCCCTCCCTGGGTCGCGGGAAAGCCAATGTGCATGTACTCATAGTCCGCCTGGAATAGACGAATCGATATACGATGGTTCCACCACGGCGTGATGTAGTCCAGGCCGCCGCCGCCGGTTATGGATGGACCCCACGTAAAGGGATTGTGAACCGGACCGTCAACCATAGCCCCGCCCGCGTCCACATGCGCAAATGGCCTCCAGTCGCCCGTGGGATAACGCAATACCAGACCGCCGGCTACTGTCGTAAAGCCATCGTTGTTGCCGTGCGTTCCTGGTGATCCCGGAGGAACCGGTTTCTGGGTGCCCCACTCATGAATGCCAAGCTCCCCTTGCACGCCAACATAACGATTAAGGAAATATGACACGCTGAAAAGCCCGCCGACACTAACCGGATCATAGCTCCCAGTCACATGGGGGATCTGGCTGGTGCTCGTCACGGTTGCATGGGGCGAAAGATAACTGTAGCCCACAAAAATATCCCACTTCGACGCGGTATCGCCCTGAGGCGCACCCTTCGCAGCCGGAACAGCCTGAGCCATCAGGGCGACCGGCGCCAACGCCAGAATTGCCATAACTGCAAACCGGCTCATAGACTTCGAAACACTCAAAAACATACGCATTTCCTCCGTATTCACTCTGGGCAACACATTCACCAAACTACGGTGAATACTGCAACGACTGTGCTGAACTCATCGTTGATAGCAGGGATTTCCGCGCCGTTAGCGCAGTTAAATTAAAACTATCATCATTTATTACGCTTTGAAAGAGATATTTTTTATTTAGCATTTACGATAGTAGTACATCTGTAGACTAGGGTGTAATGAATGGATTACTTTGGTAACTCCACGGCTAATTCCACTTCCTGGCCCTGTTACCCCATATTTAAAGTCTTCACCAGGCTGCGCGGTTCGCGCTGGATCTTCTCTTGCAGAAGCGTCAGTGCGTAGATCAGTTGTTCCGGCCGCGGCGGGCACCCCGGTACATACACATCCACCGGAACCACCTGGTTGACCCCCTGCACCACCGCGTAATTATTGAATACCCCGCCCGAGGTCGCGCACGCGCCCATCGAAATCACCCACTTCGGCTCCGGCATCTGGTCGTAGAGCCGCCGCAGCACCGGGGCCATCTTCTGCGAAACCCGCCCGGCGACGATCATCACGTCCGACTGCCGCGGTGATGGCCGGAAGACCTCCGCCCCGAAGCGCGCAATGTCGTAGCGCGAGGCGCCCGTTGACATCATCTCAATCGCGCAGCAGGCTAGCCCGAAGGTCATCGGCCAAAGCGAATTCTTCCGGATCCAGTTCACCGCATAATCCAGCGAGGTCAGCAGGATGCCCTCCGGCGCCTCATAGCCGTAGCTCGCTTCCATCACCTTGGCGCGGTTCTGCGCGCTGCTCTCCAGCGCTCCAAATAAATATCGATCCCGCTCCGCCGTCGCCGTCATGCCTTCAATATACTATGCCCAACGTTAGTCGACTTTCATCCCGCCTGTCCCCGACAATCAGTTGTAAAAGTCCGATGATTGATCAATGCGGCTTTCTCTGCATCGCTGGCGCCTGCGCCGCAGGGCGAATGAGGTTGTATTTGACGCGGTAGAGAGAGCTTTCTTTTATAGCGAGATATTCGAAACCAGCATCTGAACTCACAATCAGACCAGCGAGCGAGTCGTACTGCGCGCCTGCGCGGCCGTCGGCTATGACCATCCATTTCTCCCCTGTGCGCGCCCAAAACGCAACGTGTTTGCCGTCTGAACTGAATGTAGGAAAAGAAATTAAGTCATACTCCGCGCTCACCTGGCCGTCCACTACGGCCACACATTTCTTCACATTCTTTGCTACATACGCCATGCGTTTGCCATCGGAACTGAAGATCGGCCTGGAAATCTGGTCGTATCGCGCGCCCGCCTCGCCATTCACCACCAGAAATGACTTTCCGTCCTTATGCGCCTCATAGGTCAGGCGTGTACTGTCGGGGCTGAACAAAATTGGTGCGCCGTATGAGATAGAATCGTACTCCGCCCCCGGAATACCATCCTCTACTACAAATACCTTATTGTCCGGCACTTGCTTGCCCCGCACTGCCCTATATGCAACGTGTTTGCTATCTGGGCTGAAGATGATATCACCTAAGATTTCGTCATACTCCGCGTCTGCCTGACCGTCCACTACCACCAAACCCTTCGTATCTGTAGACCCTATGCCCTTCACGGCCTTATACGCCACGCGTTTTCCGTCGGGGCTGAAGTCAGGACCTGTGATGTAGTCGAACTCCGAGCCTGGCTGACCATCCACCACCACTAAATGCTTCGAGCTTTGCTGCTCACTTCTCCTCAATGCCTCATATGCGATGCGTTTGCTATCGGTGCTGAAGATGAGTCTGTAGATATCGTCGTACTCCGCGCCAGTCTGCCCGTCCAATATCACCTTAAACTTGTAGCCATTCTTAGCTTTGTACGCAACACGTTTACCATCTGGACTGAAGATCAAGCCTGCGACCGAGTTATACTCCGCGCCCGGCTCGCCGTCCACCACTACGCACATTTTGCTGCCTTTCTCGGCTTCATACGCTACGCGTGTGCCGTCGAAACTGAACCGGAGACCATCGATTCTGTCGTACTCCGATCCTTCCTTCCCATCAACCACCACCAGGTACTTCCCGCCTCTTTTGGCTATATAGGCCAAATGTTTGCCGTCGGAGCTAAAGATTTGGCTGCTGACGTTGTCCCAACCCGCGCCCGCTTGGCCATCCACCACCACCGACCACAGATTGCCCGTCCTGGCTGTATATGCCAGACGGCTCCCGTCCGGGCTGAAGATTCGCCGCTCAATTTGGTCGTATCCGGCGCCAGCCTGCCCGCCCAGCACCATAAACCATTTCCCGTCCTTCTGCGCCTCATACGCCAGGCGTTTGCTGTCTGGGCTGAAAATGAGTGAGACTAAATTGATCAAGTCATACTCCGCGCCCGCCTGACCATCCAACACCACGATTTGCTTAGCCACACTGAAGGTGGCGGAATCCCCATGTTTCCGGGAGATCGTGGCGTATGCCAAATGACGCATATCTGGGCTGTATACAGGTTTCCCCGTTTGAGCATCAACCGGCCCCAGTCGAGTCTCCTCAACCTTAAAATCGCCCACCGTCACAGCCGTCACATGGGAAGGAGTATGAACAGGCGTTTGGGAGGTCGCATGAGCCGGCGGTGCTGGCGCTACTTTCGTTTGGCCCAATCCCGTCACCGTCAGACCGGTAAAGGCCGCTGAGCAGATGGCTATCCGCTTCATGGCTTTCAGAAGATTCAGAACTGATTTGTATGGCATAGCCAAAGATCATAGCGCATTCCCGATTAGCCGGTCACGCACTTTTTATGAATTCTCAACTCCCGATCCGCTCCTCACGGCACAGGGGTGTACTTGACGCGGTAAAGCGTGCCTTCCGGCGAAGCTGAGACCATGGCCGATTTGAAAGTCGTGGCCAATTTCACCGCCAGAAACTCCAGTCCGCCGTCGGCGCTGAATGTCGCAAAACCTCCAGGCATTAATCCGTAATCTGCGCTCGGCTGGCCGTCCACGACCACCGACCACGTCGCCTTCCCCCGAATCATATCGGCATCCTGTAAGTCGAGAATTCTCATCATATTAGTGGAAAACCCTGCTTTATACTTCGTGGTTACATACGCCACATGCTTGCCATCGAGGCTGAATTTTAAACCTTGTATTTCGTCGTATTCCTCGCCCGCCTGGCCTTCCACAACCACCAACCATTTCTTGCCCGGCCTTGCCTGGTACGCCACGCGTTTACTGTCGGGGCTGAAGACCAGTCCAGAGATGTCTTCGTACTCCGCGCTCAAGTGGCCGTCCACCATCACCAACCAATGTTTGTCCCGCTGTGCTCCATACGCGACGCGTTGGCCATCGGGGCTGAATTGAAGCCCCCAAATCTTGTCGTACTCCGCGCTCGGGTGGCCGTCCACCATCACCAACCACTGCTTGCCCCGCTGTGCTCCATACGCGACGCGTTGGCCATCGGGGCTGAACCGTAGATCCTGAATCTTGTCGTACTCCGCGCCCGCCTGGCCGTCCAACACCACCAGCCACTTCACGCCGTTCCTGGCTTCATAGGCCACGCGCTTACTGTCGGGGCTGAATCGTAGATCCTGAATCTCGTCATACTCTGCGCCCGCCTGGCCGTCCACTACCAACAACCATTTCGCCCCTTTCTTGACCGCATAAGCCACGCGCTTACTGTCGGGGCTGAAGACTAGATCGGAGATATCTTCGTACTCCGCGCTCGGGTGGCCGTCCACTATCACCAACCACTGCATGCCCCGCTGTGCTCCATACGCGACGCGTTGGCTGTTGGGGCTGAATCTTAGGACTGAAAGTCCGTCGTATTCCGCTCCCGCATGGCCGTCCACCACTACCGACCATAGATTTTTCCGCAGTGCTCCATACGCCATGCGTTGGCTATCGGGGCTGAACTTAGGCTCCCAAATCTTGTCGTATTCCGTATCCGCCTTGCCATCCACCACCACTAACCATTTACCGCCCTTCTTGGCTGCATAGACCACGTGCTTGCTGTCGGCGCTAAAGACCGCGCGCTTGCTGTCGGGTCCGGGGTTCATGTTGAGGTCAAGTTCGTCATACTCCGCGCCCGCCTGGCCGTCTATTACCACTACCCACTTCTTGTCTTTCTTGGTTCCATACGCGACGCGTTTGCCGTCGGGACTCAGGGCCAATCCCGTTGCGCTATGGGGACCGATGCCGCCAGTCATGCCAAATGCGGAGATTCCCGCTATGACGGGCTTCGCTTCCGCCTGACCGTCCAGAACGATGCACACTTTATATTTCCCTTCATACTTGCGTCTGCCAACATACGCGATGTGGAGCATGTCGCTGCTGAAGGCAATGTTCCCGGGGCCTAAAAGCGATGTCGGCATCCAATCCCACGTCCCCAGAAGCTGCTCCTCGACCTTGTAACCCGCTGGTGCAGTCGTCGCTGGTGCCGTCGCGCCCGAGGCCTCTGTCGCTTGTGCCGCCACCGGCGTTGTCTGATTCGGCGCGCCTGTCGTTTGGCCCAATCCTGTCACCGTCAGTCCGGTCAATGCCGCTGACCAGATGGCAATCCGCTTCATGGAATTAAGAAGACTCAGAACTGATTTTGTTTTCATAGCCAAACATAATAGATCATTTCCGGTCGCCTGCAACGATTATTTATTCATTTTCAACTCCGATCCGCTCCGTCCGGCATGTACGCTCGTTGGGACTACCGGAGAATTCAGATAGCGCAGAGATAAGAATGTTTTCACAGCGATTTGCCCTTCTGCTGGAGCATTGACCGGCTTTTTTCAGAAATCTTCATAGGTTCCTTATTTGTCTTCATGGGTTCCTTATTCGTACAGACCTATATTTCTTTTTAAGCCTCACGCTGGAGTTACGCCAATTTACGTCCTCAGAATGGCTTGTGCCTCCTCTGGCTATTGTTGAGCGTGTTGTCGACCGCAATTTTCTGAAAGTGGAAATCTCATGCGACGTTTTGGAATGATGTTGCTGTTTCTCTCCGCGCTGCTGGCAATCCCGGCAAGCTCTCTCGCTCAGGCCGCCGCAACCGCCGCGCAGGCTCCAGCCACCCAGGCCCAGATTGCCGCCCTGCAACAGGCCATCGACGCCAACAAGGCCGCCGCCGCTGCTGCTGCCGCCAGCGCCCAGTCGGCCGGCGACAACGCCTGGATGCTGACCTCCGCCGCCCTCGTCCTGCTCATGACCGGCCCCGGACTGGCGCTCTTCTATGGCGGCCTGGTCCGCAAAAAGAACATCCTTGGCACCATGATGCAGAGCTTTGCCATGATGGGACTGGTCACTGTCCTCTGGGCCGTCGTTGGCTACTCGCTCGCCTTCGGTCATGGCAACTGGTTCGTCGGCGGTTTTAGTCACCTCTTTCTGCGCGGCGTCACCCTCACTCCCAACGCCGATTACGCCGCCACCATTCCCGAGCAGACCTTCATGATCTACCAGCTCATGTTCGCCATCATCACCCCGGCGCTCATCTGCGGCGCCTTTGCCGAGCGCATGAAGTTCAGCGCCATGGCTCTCTTCCTCTCCCTCTGGTCGCTGGTTGTCTACTGTCCCATGGCCCACATGGTCTGGGGCGCTGACGGATTGCTCAACTCCGCCAACATCCACGCCCGCTTTCCCAGCTTCGACTTTGCCGGCGGCACCGTCGTCCACATCACCAGCGGCGTCTCCGCCCTCATTTGCTGCCTTTACCTGGGCAAGCGCATCGGTTACCCCTACACCAAGATGGCGCCTCACTCCATGGTGCTCAGCTTCACCGGTGCCTGCCTGCTCTGGGTAGGATGGTTCGGCTTCAATGCCGGCAGCGCCCTCGCCGCCAGCCCATTGGCCACCAGCGCCTTCGTCAACACTCACTTTGCCACCGCTGCTGCCGCCATCGGATGGTCCATCGCCGAGTGGATTCACAATGGCAAGCCCACCGCCTTGGGCGCCATCTCCGGCGCCGTAGCCGGTCTGGTCGCCATCACCCCCGCCTCCGGCTTTGTCCAACCCATGAGCGCCCTGGTCATCGGCCTGGTCGCCGGTCTCGTCTGTTTCTTCATGGTCTTCATGGTCAAGAGCTTCTTCGGCTACGATGACTCGCTCGATGCCTTTGGCGTGCATGGCGCTGGCGGAACCGTCGGCGCGCTGCTCACCGGCCTCTTCGCCGCCAGCGTCATCAACCCGGTCTTCAAGGACGCGGCCGGCAATTCCCTCCCCTCCGGCGTCATCGACGGACATTGGGGACAGATGCTCAATCAATCCGCCGGCGTCGTCATTGCCTGGGGTATCTCCATCATTGGCACGCTGGTGCTGCTCTTCGTCGTCGACAAGCTCGTCGGCCTCCGCGTATCGAAGGAAGATGAAGCCCAGGGCCTCGATCTCTCGCAGCACAACGAAGAAGGCTACGACCTGAACACCTGATCTATGGTCCGCTGGGTGCCCCAGGTCCGGGGTCCCCACGGACAGATCTTAGTCCGTGGGGTGGAGGCCCCTCGCATTTGGGGACCTGGGATTGCTCACGCGAATCGACAATCATCCGGCGGAACCGGTTCCACAACAGCCCTCCCGCCTGTAACGCTGTCAAACGAGGAATTTGTACATGGTCAAGATTGAAGCGATTCTTCAGCCATCCAGGCTGGATGCCGTCAAGGATGCGCTGCTCGAAGCAGGCATCGAAAGCATGACCATTCTGGAGGCGCGCGGACATGGCCGCCAGAAAGGCCACACCGAGTTTTATCGCGGCCGTGAATACTCCGTCGATCTGCTGCCCAAGATCAAGATCGAGTTGATCGTCAACGATGCCCTGAAGGAGAAGGCCGTCCAAACCATCCTCGCCGCCGCCCGCTCCGGCCGCATCGGCGACGGAAAAATCTTCATCAGCCGCATCGACGATGCCATCCGCATCCGCAACGACGAGCGCGGCGAAGCCGCCATCTGACCCAATCTCAACAATATGGGTGCCTGTAGATGGTCAAGACGTTGTACCGATCTCGGAACGGCTGATGGGCGGCTTGTAGTTGAGGCTACCATGTGGTCGCTCATGGTTGTAATAGTCGGTCCATGGCTTGAGATAGTGA
>Ga0181527_1005428_pt1 | contig 10565 bp, 10 predicted proteins | sample PEATcosm2014_Bin_30_FD_119762 | JGI IMG/M metagenome (GOLD analysis project Ga0181527, IMG submission 119762) | Peatland microbial communities from MTU Mesocosm Facility, Houghton, MI, USA - PEATcosm2014_Bin06_60_metaG | ecosystem: Environmental > Terrestrial > Soil > Wetlands > Peat | place...
CAATTTAAGTGGTCAGAAGACCACAACCTCTTCAAAGAATCCATGGAACGATTGTCGAAGGATGGTTTGGACCGCGTCTTTGGCAATCCACTCGCCGATCCAAGCAAAAATCAATTCCTGAACTATCTCAATGCTGAGCTGGCAGAACGTCCAAAATAGATCGCGTGTTTATTCATATGGTCTTTATGGGCGAAGTTGATAAGGCCACCAACAGCAAGGGACTCGGTTTTCGCCGGGAAGAACTCGAGAACAAGCGGCACCTCATCCAGGAATTTTTTGCCAATCCAGAAGCCGAACTTCGTGTCGAATTTATTTCACACTTGCGCCCGCCACCGCCAGCGGCGGTGCTTGATTCTGGCACTGTAACCCTCAGCCGTCATACGTCCATTGAAACAAAGGACGGAATCAAGATGATCGTCGGTTTCGTGCCCCTCATGGACCTTTATAGGATTTCCGACCGATTGCAGCGTCGCTTCCTTAGTCGGAACATTCGTTTTGGCCTGTCTCCTGACAACCCGCCCAATCGGAAAATCCGACAGGCCTTGGGCGATGCCGTCATTAGGCATACCGTCGCCACAGACATTTTTCCATTTAATCATAACGGCGTGGCCCTCGCCGCTAAACAGGTTGTATTAAATGATGGCAAAGCCACACTGACCGTTCCGCGACTGCTCAACGGGGCTCAGACCATTACCAGCATAAAGGTCTTCATCGAAGAAAATCAGAAGCATCTCAACAACTCAGAAAATCAGCAGAAGCTCGAAGAAATTCATGTTTTGGCGAAGATTATTGAAAGCGACCCCACCAGCGACTTTGTCACCAATGTGACCATCTGCAATAACCGGCAAAACCCGGTGGAGCCTTGGGACCTCCGGGCGAATGATCGGATTCAGTGTGATCTTGAGGACAAACTCCGTGAAGAAGCCAGGGTTTTTTATTCACGTCAGGAAAACGCCTTTGAAAACATGTCCGAGGATGAGCTTGAATCAATGGGGGTTGATGGGTCCAAGGACATCCGTATCCGGCCTCTTGCGCAAACTTTTCTGGCCGTGCAGGGAGAAATTGGTCGCATGTCCAAGCTGCCCGATGTTTTTGAAATTCAAAAACAATATGAGGAAACTTTCCGTCAAAGTTATCTGGACGCGGATGCTCGGAAAATTGTTCTGGCCTACAAGGTATATCTCGCGATCAAAAGCCCTATGGAACATTTGGATGAATTGGTTGCACAGAAGTGGAGTACGCCCTTGCGACGGGCTCGCAATCTGGTTTGGGCGCTTATGATCCAAGCCGTATTAAACGACCCTCAACTCAAACAGAATTTGGATAGCTACGCCGAGAGCCTTTCAGTCTCTTGGGAATTTCGCGATTATCTTCGCAAAGTGGCCGCCGGCAAGGTGCGCAAAATCATGTCATACATTTTCAACCACCGGGATTTTGCAGATCGTTTGCAGCGTGAAAAGTATGATTTCCTGCGCACCAAGGAAACTTTCCAGCGGTGCATGGATTATGCGTTCCGTGAGTTTGACTGGACGAAGAAGTCGCTTTAGAAAACCGGCTGCGGCTGGCGTTCAACGCGGCCCAATCGCAAACCACGCCTTTGCCTCTTTCGGCCGCACCAGCTCGCGGTAATGCTGGAAAATCATCTGCGGACTGTTCCCCGCCGCCTCCGCCGCCGGATTCTTTTTGGATTTCGCATCACTTGCCATGCCCCCAACCTGCCACGAACCGTCATGCGATTGAAGGCCGAAAATGTTGATCTTGTTCCCCCTTGCCGTCAGATTCGCTTGGTAGCATCCTTGCGTCATGCACCTCGTAACACGGTTCGAGAAATTCATCGCTGTCAAAGTCATCAACCACCTCGGCGACGAGGTAATGAAAGTGTTTAAAGTGTGAAAATGCAAATAATTCAAACCCACCCGGCAACCAATTTAGCCGCCCGCCATGCCGTCGTCTGGGGGCGAGCCGGCTTTTTGGGTAGGAGAATGAAAAAACTGACTTAAATTGTAAAACGCCCTTAAAATTGATCAATAACTAATTGATTTCAAACAGCTTAAGTAAGTTGAGCAAAATAATTATTGCATCTGTCTCAAAAAGTATCATATGATACTGGAAATGAGACGCCATCGACATGCATCCTCGGCCATCAAATCACGAAATTTGCAAGAAAATTGCAGATGCGTTGACGGCCTTGCGCGATGGTAAGTTTACACAGGTTGTTACCAAGCATATTTATGGCGATTTGGCAGACCTGGAGCTGGATTCGGCAGAGCAACAACTTCCCGGCCTACTAATCGAATTACTAGAAGAAATTCAAACCATCGGCCCAATTGAATGCTATGCTGGCGGCAAACCACCACAACGGTCACACGAACCTGAACTCGCTGGCTTGGAGCTTTGGGCTTACAGCTGGCACAGTGAACGCTTGGGCAGGCAGATGTATCTGAAGTTCGCGATGAGGAAAGAGTGGTATATTTATGTGGACTGTCATCGGGACAATCCACCCGGTGTTTAAGAATATGATCTGCATCAAATGCGAAAACGAGGTTTTTGCCGAAAAACCGAACGCTGTCATTGAACAGGAGTTCAGGGGCGAGCGGTTGAAGGTGAAGATGACGGCGTCGGCATGCACCCGGTGCGGCTGGACGACTTTGTCTCTGCGGCAGACAGAGGAACTGCGGCGGCTCACCGCTGATGCTTACCGCGGAAAGCACGGCCTGCTCACCAGTGTGCAGATCAAAGCACTCCGCAAAATGCTCGGAATGAACCAGCCGGAATTTGCCGCATTCTTGGGCGTGGGCGAAGCCAGTGTGAAGCGGTGGGAAACCTGGTTGGTGCAGGAAAAAAGCAGCGATCAACTCATTCGCATGAAATGCGATTACAGCGCGTTTCTGTATGCATCCTCGAAAGGGTTTGTGTTTAAACCACAGGGGATTTCTATTATGCAGGGGCAATTTTCCATCAGCACGCATTTGTTAAATGCGATGTCAAATTATCCAGTGCAGGCGGTGGGGGTTCGGTCAAATGTTTCGAGATTCACAAGTCGTGTGACTAGCGAAGGGCAGCTTGCTGCACTTTCCAAAGAGTGGCGCAAGAGACACTCTAAAACCTGTGATACTGATTTCATTCAATGTCCTTGAAACCAACATCCCTTTCCCCGCTCCAGCTAAAGACCCACTCTTTTCCCGTTGTGTCCATCCGAGCCAACCCGGGCGGAAAGGCAACAGCAACAAGTGCGATTGATCAGCAAGTTGCCTGTGGGCCGGTGGAGGGCGTTCCGAACCATTGGAATTTGCAGTTGCAAATATCCTTGCACAGCACGGACGTAAACAATCCTTTTTGTTATGAAGCTGAAATTGTTGCCATCGGTGTTGTGGAACTTATAGGTGAGGTGCCGGCAGACAAGCGGGACGCGATTGTAGCCGTCAACGGACTTGGCCTGCTCTACAGTGCTTGTCGAGAGATGCTGCTTAATGTAACCGCTCGCTCGCTTTATGGGGCATTTAGTATTCCATCACTCAATTTTGCGAAAGTTATTCAGGAAGCACAGGCGAATTTACAGGCCAGCCCAAAACTGCCTGAAGGTAAGGTGGAAGCGGCTAAATGTTAATTTCGGTTAGTCAGCAAACTTTTCGCCAAGCCTTTAAAAAAAGTTGATCACCAAAAGGAGAAAGGGTCCGTCCTCACTTCTTACACTGTTTCCGCTCTCAACCCTCAGCCTTCACTCATCCCACCACCCTTGCCGCTCGAATAAATCCCTGTCAATCGCCACCGGCTCGATGCAGCGCGCATCATCCATCTTGGGGCCAGACATAAAAAAGAGTCTGGCCATCCCCATAGCCAGACTCTTCAATGCAAACCCAAACCTAAACCCATGAAAATCCCAACGCTATTTCAGACCACGCCTTCGCCACATCTAACACAATCAAGAATTTTGCGCTGTTTCCACTTTAGAACTGATGGGACGGAATAATCATTTTATCGATGTTCTCAATCGTTCCCGGTGGAAAATTTGTTTTAACAGTCGGCAAATTGGTTCCTGCCGCCGCGCCGGCCATGTATTGCTCACGAGGCGCGAGCGCGTTGGCAACGTGAATTTGATTCGACCCCGACTGGCTGATTTTGATGTGACCGGTGACATAAATTTGGTTCTTCACGCGGTCCCAAATGATGGTGTCGCTGGTGATGGTGTCGCCGGCCTGCGGGCCATACCCAGTTTTGACTTGCGAATTGCCGGTCAGCGTGATGGTTTCGTTCGTCGCGCCGTTTTGCACTTCATACAAATAAACCGCCTTGCCGGTCGTCGCGTGAATGGTCTGGCTCTTGTCACCCATATAATCAATCACCACGTTCGTCTCGGCCACGATGTCGAAGTGGTCCACGGGTCGGCCCTGCCCCGGCAGAACGGCCTCGAGCCGCTCGCATGCCAGTTTCGTTTGCAGGTTGCCCATGTCCAGGTGGACATTGCCGCGATAAATCACTTTGATCACTTTGAGCGCGTTAGTGTCGAAATCCATTCTTTCGGCACTGAGCCGCCATGGCGCGGGTGGAAATTGCAGCGCGGCGTTGGAGTTCGTCTCGCTCCCGCCAGGGCCAAGGGCGATTGCCGCAATTGGCGCGCGTGGAAATTGCAGTGCAGCGTTGGAGTTCGTCTCGCTCCCGCCAAGGCCAAGGGCGATTGCCGCAATCACAGCCAGAATGGTCAACGCCGTTGCTGACCGCAGCCGCCGATTTCGGGATGCATCCACGATGGCGGCGACCCTGCCTTCCAACTGTGACGAGCGGGCCATCGCAATCGCCGCCACCTGTGGCACGCGCCGAAAACTTCCGGCGACTTCCACCAGATGTCCCGCGTAGTCCGACGCCTTGCAGCCGCCGTTCAACACCAGATCGTCGCACGCGCATTCCCGTTCGATGCGCATTTGCCGCGCCGCCAGCCAGACCAGCGGATTAAACCAGTAAAGCGCGCAGATAATCTTTACCGCAAATTGCGTCAAACAATCCCGGCGCTTCACGTGCGCCAGTTCATGCAGCAAAATAATCCGTCGCCGTTCCAACGGCCATTGTCCGGTTTCAGCCGGCAGCAAAACGACCGGATGCCACCAGCCCCAGGTCAGAGGCATCACATTGTCAGTGGATTGCATCAAATTCACGGCCCGTCGCAGACGCAGGGTTTCACAGGTTTTCTCCATTAGAAGCGCCCAGTCCGCACCCTGCAATGGCCGTGCTTTTCGGGAAAATTCGCGGAGCCGGATTTGTCCGGCCGCCACGGAAATCAGGACCAGCCCAGCACCGGCAAACCACACGACCAATCCGAACACCACCCAGTTTCCGTTGAAACGGGCGGCGATTTCACGAGTGCCATTGGATGAACCGTGATCGCCGTCGGAGGCTCCCGCCACGGTCGGCGACGTTTGTGGTTTCTGTGCGAAAGCAACGGGCTTTGTGCCGGGCGCAAGTTTCAGTGTCAGTGAAAACTGGTTGCCGGAATCAAAACCGGTTGCCACCGACCAGAGCGGTCTCTGCCACGACGGCAGCACCAAGGCCAGCAGCGTCAGGCAAGGCAAACCCGCCATGGCCAGGAACCAGATCAAGTGGCGGGTCGCTGCCGAAGAACGCCGCCACACCGCGCAGACTCCTCCGGCCAGCGCGAGCACAACGAAACTTTTGAGCAACGCGTCGAGGAACAACGCGGCAAAATGGAAATTTTGAATGCCTTGGAAAACGGGTTCAATCCACGAATTCATATCAACGGCCCTCCTTTTTTGCTTGTTTGATGATCTGTTGCAGTTTGGTCAATTCCGAATCGGCCAGCCGGATATCGGCAGTTTCCAGCAAAGCCGCCACGGTTTGTGTCACCGACCCCTGAAAAAAAGTGGAGACCACCCGTTTCAAGGCGGAACGGCTGGCGGCCGCCTGTGATGCGCGCGGCAGATAAACATAACGCGCGCCATCTTCCCGGTGTTTAACATGGCCTTTTTCTTCCAAAATCCGCAGCAATGCGCGGACAGCGGAATAACCCGGAGGATTCGGCAACGCGGCGCGAATATCGGCGACGGTGGCAGATTTTCTTGTGTGTAGAACGTCCATGATCTGGCGTTCCCGCCGGCTGAGTTGCTGTTCGATATTCATGATGTGCTAGTTTTTTAGCACAAAACCGGAACCTGTCAATAACAATATGCTAATATTTTAGCATTCAGGCCGCCGCCTTCATGAAGGGGTCGAACTGAAAGGGTGAAAGGGTCGTGAAAGGGTCGGTCCAAGAATTGTGACATTTTACGCTTTTTCAGCCTTTAGCCTTCATCCATCTCCCCACCATTGCCGTTCAAACAAATCGCGTTCAATCCGCACCGGCTCGATGCATCGCGCATCGTCCGTTTTGGGGCTGTTCACCAGGTCGCTGACCGGATAAATCTTCAACGGCTCCTCCAGCGGATGCCCCAGCGCCATCTTGTGCGATTCACTGCGCCCTTCATCGTCCTTCAGCCACCAGCCAAAATGACACGGCGCCATGATGACCGGCATCCGGTCATGCAGCGGCGCAACGGCCGCGTTCGCCGCCCGGGTGATGATGGTGAACGATTCAATCGTCTCGCTCGCCGGTGCTTCGTCCAGATCCGTGTCAAACTTGCCGGCGGCCGGCGGCTTGACCCACCGGTCCCACAAACCGGCAAAGCAAAACGGCTCGCCACTTTTTAGCATCACCCGGAACGGTTGCCGCTCCCCGTGCATTTCCTTCCACTCGTAAAAACTGTCCGCCGGAATCAGGCACCGCCGATGTTTGAACGCTTCCCGGAAGGCTGTCCGGCTTTCAATCGTTTCCGACTGCGCATTGATCAGCGCATTCCCGACGCTTTCATCCTTTGCCCAGGACGGAATCAGCCCCCAGCGCATCAGCTTCACCGCCGGCTGGCCTGCCGCGCCGAAGTTGGACGAAGGCGGGTGTCGCTCGTGGTAAATCGCCCAGCAGGCGCTGGGGCACAATTCTAAACCAAATGGATCGACGCCACACCGGCGCGAAGCGGGCTCAAAAAAGTGTGAAAAGTTCACATTTTTTCTTTGACTTGGCGGCCTGGATGTGCGATAAGTTCACACATGCGGACCGCTCCATTGAATCAAAACGAACTGGAAGCCTTGAGAATCCTCTGGGAAAAGGGCGCCTTGAAACCAGCCGGGATCCAGAGCCATTTCTCCTGGCCCATTGAAAACGCGACATTGCGGTCGGTTCTCGTCAATCTTGTGGAAAAGGGGCACGTCACGCGGACGCTGCGGGGCAAGGCCTTTTTCTACGGGGCACGCGTTAAAAAGACGGCCCTGCTTCAAAATATGCTCCACACCATGGCCGGGGTATTTGCCGCGGGGTCCAAGCAGGAACTGATCGCCCAGTTGGTCAGAACCGGCGACATCAAGCCTGAGGACCTGGAAGTGATCCGCCGGACCATAGCCGAGGGTGCAACAGAAGAAACAAAGAGGTAATCATTATGAATATCGAGTCCCCTGTTTTTATTTTCCTGTGCAAATGGACGCTCCTGCTGGCGCTGGGATGGACGGCGCACGGTCTGCTTCGCTCACGCGACGCCCGGTGGCGGCTGATCCTCTGGCGCGGTGTGCTCTGTTTTGGGCTGGCGCTGCCGCTCTTCCAATTTCTCCCGATCCCGGCAGTTCAGATTCCGGTGGATAAGGTCCCCCAGATATTTTCGGAGACAATAACCCTGCCCGCACCGGCATTGCCCGCCTCTGCTCCGGCCGCCAGCCATCGGGCCCGGGCCACGTCGGAGGTGCAGAATCCCTCGTTCATCCGTGCTTTTTCGACGGTTTCCTGGAGTGACATCCTCATCGCTATCTGGGTCGCAGGCGCTCTCTTCGGTGCGATTCGGTTGCTGCGTTTTCTGGACCAACTCGCCGCTTTAAGGCGGGCGGCTGTTCCGGCCAGTCCAGCCATCCAGGAGTTGGCTGCGGAGATCTTGCGGCGTTGGCAAATCAGCCGTTCTGTTCTGGTGCTGGTATCCGAGTCGGCTGTCTCGCCGTTTGTCTTCGGAATCCTCCGGCCCGCGATCATGCTGCCGGCGAAAATGGCGCAATCCCTCTCATCTGAAGAAATGGCGGCCCTGTTGGGGCATGAAATGGCACACCTGCGCAGGCGCGATCTATGGTGGTGTGTCGGCTGGCGCTGGGTGAAGGCCATATTTTGGTTTCACCCATTGATTTGGAAACTTCCCGATGTCCACAGCCTGGCGTGTGAAGAGGAAGCCGACCGGTTGGCCTCCTCTTCGATGGAAAGCCGCGATTCTTATGCGCGCGTGCTGGCCCAGCTCACGCTTCGCGTCCTGGCCCTTCCTGAACTGGAAACCCAGCTTGCGGTCAACGGAACCGCACAGATCACGCATCGGCTTCAGCGCCTGGCAAAGAACTTGGGAACCTGGAACCGGAAACAAACCGTTGGCGCGTATTTCCTGGTGTTGGCAATGGCCTTGGTGTCAGCGGGGTGCGACGTGAGCTCAAAGAAAAATGACCAGCAGATAAAGGCGCTGGAAGCAAAGGTGGCGGAATTGGAAAGAAGATTAGACGAGACGCAGAATGCACCTCAACAGCAGAAGCGGCAACTCACACCGGAGCAGCAGCAAGGGCTGGAACGGATGCGATCTTATCGTGGAAAATTCGAGCAACGCTACGGATTGGACGTAAGAACACACACCGAGGCCAAAGTAGTAGAAGTGGAAAATGCCTACCAGGCGATAGAACGCAATTTTGGTTCTCCGGAATGCATTGAAGCTCACAAGAAATTCATAAAGAAATATCCTGGCTTCAACCGTACCGGCTGCGCTCTCTCTGAGTTGGCGGGAATGTCAGAATTTACCAGCCCGGAAACCGAGCAGTATTATAAGGAGTGCATACAGAAATACGATGATTGTTATTGGGGAGACGGCGTTCAGGTTGGCCCCTTTGCCCGGTTTAGCCTGGCATTTTACTACAAGAACTCAGGGCAAAATGATAAAGCGGAGGCGCTCTACACGGAAATCAAGGATAATTACCCGGATTCAATAGACCACGAAGGTCAGCTCCTGGTCGACGTTATAAAGAAGCAATAAAGACCGTCCAACAGCGCTAGCAGTCTGTCGCCACGGTTGCCCATCAGTTTGATCAGCTCGCCAAAATCCTTCGCCGCCGTATATCGCCCGCACATACCCCCACATTATCACACGCCCCGGACAATGCCTGTCGACCCGACAATATTTCCTGCGGATTTTCGTATTGTCCGGGCAGCAGAGTAGCGCAGGCGTCCCGCCTGCCATTTTCGGCGACCCGCCGAAAAACCTCCCCCTCCCATGACAAACATCAAGCCATCAAGGCGTTTGTTGATCTGCGGTCGTGGTCGTCTTTCATTTGCTGTTTCCAGACCACAATGGAACTGATCCAGCGGCATGGCCGTCGTAGTAGAAGCCTGCACGAATTTGGCCATAATTTCTCAACGAGGACGGCACCGGTAATGCTTGATGGAGGTCTGATGACGTGGTTTGGCTCTTTAAACAATCAAAAGGTTGAGTATGAAACTAAGGATTGGAGGGAACATACGTTTGGGGAAATGCATTGCACTGGGGCTGTTGATCGTCGCGCTGAAGGTTTGCGCGGAGGAAAGATTAACGGTGCTCAAGGTGGGCAACGACGTGTTCAGTAACGTGACCGTCGTCGCCGTTACGCCCACGGACATTTACTTCACCCACCCCGGCGGGATGGCCAATGCCAAATTGAAGGAGCTCAATCCAGAGTTGCAGAAGCATTTTCACTACAACACGACCAACGCGATGGCGTTGGAGAAAAACCAAATGGAAGCCAACGCCCAATACCATGCCTATCTCGTCAGTCACCCAGCGCAGTCCCCGCCCAACGAAGACCGTCCCGTGCTGACGCCCGCAGCCATGAACGATTTGAGGCAGCAGAATGATTTGAGGCAACATGGCGGCAACGTTTGTGCGAACCCATCGCCTATGGCGATTCATAAGGGATTGTCAGTGGCAAGTTTTGCGAATCATCCACTTTTTGCGAAGGACGGACCATCCAAAAACGACATATTTCAAGGAAGTGTCGGCGACTGTTACTTTATGTCAAGGCTCGCTGCCCTGGCGGATGCCCATCCAGATTATATAAAAAGCACAGTTGCCGATCTCTCCGATGGCACCTACGTCGTGCGTTTTTTTAAGCCCAATGGCGAGAAGACTTACGTCCGGGTTAATGCCGAATTATGGGTTGATAACTCCGGCGCTCCAAAGTATGCCAGGCTTGGCCGGGAGGATTGCATTTGGGTGCCAATTATCGAAAAGGCTTTTGCCGTCTGTCGTCGCAATAAATCCGGCTATGATTCAATTGTGGGTGGCAATGGCCGGGAAAATAACGACCTTGTCTGGAAGCATACCTATATCAAAATAGACGAAACAGGAGTTAATCCCGATGATGTCATCAAATGGGCCAATAGCGGAGAGCCAGAAGGGCAGATGAAAGACACCCTCTGCGCACGGGTTCAAATGTTTCTCGGTAAAATCAATGACCAATGCCAGCTCGGCGAAGGAATG
>Ga0181527_1005429_pt1 | contig 10564 bp, 10 predicted proteins | sample PEATcosm2014_Bin_30_FD_119762 | JGI IMG/M metagenome (GOLD analysis project Ga0181527, IMG submission 119762) | Peatland microbial communities from MTU Mesocosm Facility, Houghton, MI, USA - PEATcosm2014_Bin06_60_metaG | ecosystem: Environmental > Terrestrial > Soil > Wetlands > Peat | place...
CGGGCTGAAATCCGTGCCCGCCATTCGCTCCAGCAATTGGGATGCGTTTCCAATGCCCGGTCACCCAGAATGCATCCTGCGCCCCTACCTGATAGGGTGTTTCGCGGGGGATTATCGTGATGCAAACGGGATTGAAAATGGCTTGTGCGCTGATGGTCGCGGGACTAGCGTTGGTACCGTCCGCCAAAGCTTCTGCCGACTCGCTGACCGTGGAGACTGCGCAAGGCAAGGTACGCGGCAAGACAATCAATAGCGGCAAGGTCAAGGCGTTTCTGGGGCTGCCCTACGCGGCCCCTCCGGTGGGCGATCTGCGCTGGAAGGCGCCTGAGCCGCCGGCGAAGTGGACGGGCGTGCGCGATGCGACGGACTTTGGCGCGCACTGTGCCCAGATTCATCTCTTCGACGACATCGCCTTTCAAGACAACGGGCCGAGCGAGGACTGTCTGTTTCTGAACGTCTACGCGCCTGCCGATGCCAGTGCCAGGAGCAAGCTGCCGGTCATGTTCTGGATTCACGGCGGCAGCTATGCGGTCGGCTCCAGCTCGGAGCCGCGCCACAACGGCGACTATCTGCCCACCAAGGGCGTGGTGCTGGTCACCATCAACTACCGATTGGGCGTCTTCGGCTTTCTGGCCACGCCGGACCTGGCCAAGGAGGCCAATGGATCCGCTGGCAATTACGGCCTGATGGATATGGTGGCCGCGCTTGAGTGGGTTAAGGCTAACATCGCGGGCTTTGGCGGCAATCCAAAGAACGTGACCATCTTCGGCGAGAGCGCCGGCTCCGATTCGGTGTGCATTCTGATGGCGTCGCCCGCTGCGCGGGGACTGTTCCAAAAAGCGATTGGCGAAAGCCGCGCGCTATTCGACGATCTGTTCCCCACGTACAGCTTGGAAGAGCGCGAACGGGAGGATGCTCTGTGGGTGGCCGAGCTAGGCGTGAAAACGCTGGCTGAGTTGAGGGCGCTGCCGGCGGCGAAGCTCCTCGAAGCCGCCAGCGCCAAGGGCGCGGTCCGGTTCTCCCCCGTAGCCGACGGCAAGCTGTTCGTCGAGCCGTTGCATGCGACTTATGGAGCCGGAAGACAGGCTCATGTGCCGTTGTTGGCGGGATGGAATCGCGACGAGGATAGCTCCCTTGCCAACGGCATGACGGCAGAGAGGTGGAAGGCCTTTGCTGCCGGCCACTTCAAGGACCGGGCCGAGGAGTTCTTGAAGCTGTATCCAGGCGAAACCGACGAGCAGGCATGGCGCTCCGCGGCCGACTATGGCGGAGATTCGTTCGCCGCCTTCGGAACCTGGACGTGGATCGAGGCACAGCGGAGAACTGGCGAGTCGCCGGTCTACCGCTATCACTTTGAACTGGCGGCCCTGCCCAGCAAGTACCACCCCGATGCCGCTGCCTTCCACTCCGACGAAATCGAGTACGTCTTTGGGACGCTGGACACGCGCCCCGGCGCCGTCTGGCGCCCCGAGGACCGCAAGCTGAGCGGGCAGATGATGAGCTACTGGACCAACTTCGCCAGGAGCGGCGACCCCAACGGAAAGGGGCTGCCGCCGTGGCCGGCGTACGGCAAGAACGATGAGCTGATCCACCTGGACAGCACCATCGCCTCAGGTCCGGATACGCTGCGCCCGCGGTACGAATTCCTGATGAAGGGGATGCCGGCATTCCAATTCTGAGAGCTTATCCGAAAATTGCCGATTCTGTAGCGCCGCTCTCCAGAGCGGCTGTCGTGCAGGTCTCCAGACCTGCACTCATCGCCTCTGGCGGCTTGGAAGCCGCCAGTACAGCCGGTCTGGAGACCGGCGCTACAATTTGCGGATAGGCTTTTGAGCAGGAGCGGAATCCCGCGTAGAATTGGGAACCCTGAAGGATGACCGCGAATCCCACCGCTGCCGCGGGAATACAAGCCGCAGGTACTTCGACTGGGTCGCCGCGGCGAGGGTGGGATAGCACGATGCAAGCATTGTAGAAACTGTGAAAATGCCTCGCTGACCTGGGCAGGCTGGGTGTTCGCGGCTACTCCGGTGGCCGCCAGCGGAGGATCGGCTTTCTGGCTGCCTGCACCTCGTCGAGCTTCGAGACGCGCGTGGAGTGCGGTGCGGACTTTACCAACTCAGGCGTTTCTTCCACCTCGCGGGCGATAGAACGCATGGCGGCGATGAACAGGTCCAGCTCCTCCAGCGACTCGCTCTCGGTAGGCTCGATCATCAGGGCGCCGTGGACGATCATCGGAAAGCTCACCGTGTAGGGGTGGAAGCCGTAGTCGATCAGCCGCTTGGCGATCTCGCCCGTCTTTACGCCCTTGGCGGTCTGGCGCTTGTCGCTGAAGACCACCTCGTGCATGGACGCCGTCTTGTAGGGCAACTCGTACAGGTCTTCGAGCTTGGCACGGATATAGTTGGCGTTCAGCACGGCATCTTCCGTGGTCTGGCGCAAGCCGTCGGGGCCGTTGGCCAGGATGTAGGCCAGCGCGCGGATGAACATGCCGGTATTGCCGTAGAAGGCGCGCACGCGCCCTATGGATTGGGGCCGGTCGTAGGACCAGTGCAGATCTCCGGTCGTCTCTAATCCCCCTGTCCCTAGTCCCTCAGTCCCTAGTCCCTCAGTCCCTGCCGTGCGGACGAGCACGGGAATAGGCAGGAACGGCTCGAGGAACGCTTTGCAGGCCACCGGCCCGGAGCCGGGACCGCCGCCGCCGTGAGGCGTGGAGAAGGTCTTGTGCAGGTTCAGGTGCATCACGTCCACGCCAAAGTCGCCGGGCCGCGCCTTGCCCACCAGGGCGTTCATGTTGGCGCCGTCCATGTAAAGCAGCGCGCCCTTGGCGTGCAGTATCTCGGCAATCTTGTGGATCTGGCTCTCGAAGACCCCGATTGTCGAGGGGTTGGTCAGCATCAGCGCGGCGGCCTCTTCGTCCACTTGCCGCGTGAGGGCTTCAAGATCGATGCCGCCTTCGGCGTTGGACTTGAGATTCTCAACCGTGTAACCGCAGATGGCCGCGGTGGCGGGATTGGTCCCGTGGGCCGAGTCGGGAATGAGCACCTTCCGGCGGGGATTTCCGCGCGACTCGTGCCATGCGCGGACGATAAGGATGCCGGTAAATTCGCCGTGCGCGCCGGCCGCGGGCTGCAGGGTGATCGCGTCCATGCCGGTAATCTCGAGCAGGCAGCGCTGCAGCAGCTCGATGACTTCGAGGATGCCCTGCGCCAGCGAGTCGGGCCGGTAGGGATGCGCCTCGGCCAGACCCTCGATGCGGGCCACGCACTCGTTCACGCGCGGGTTATATTTCATGGTGCAGGAGCCCAGCGGATACATGCCCAGGTCGATGGCGTAGTTCCACGTCGAAAGCCGCGTGAAGTGGCGCACGATCTCGATCTCGCTCAGCTCCGGGAGCTCCGCGGGCACTTCGCGTGCGGCGGGGCCAAGAAGGGTCGCCGGGTCAACGGTAGGCACATCGAGCGGCGGCAGCTTGTAAGCGCGCTTGCCGGGCGACGACTTCTCAAAGACCAGCGCTTCGTTCTGCGTCTGGTGGGGACGGACTTTGCCGGTGGTGCGAGGGCCGGGAATCTCAGTTGTCGTTGCCATCGTCGATGCCTCAAAGCGTTGCTTTGTAAAAGGGCACGGCTTTAGCCGGGCCGCAAGGCGCGAAAAAACGGGCGGGCTTTAGCCCCTGCCGCTCTATGTTGAGCCGACAAGGTCTCTTTTCTTCCGCGCCAGGTTGAGAAGACAGAACGGGTACTCCTCTCGAGAACCAGCGAGCCCAGCTTTGACAGGGTTCTCGGCGATATACGCCCGGTGGGCTTCGAGGCTCTGGTTGTTCATAACTTGCACCTCGGTGAATCCCCGCTGCCAGACCTCGCCTTTGTAGCCAAACTCATAAGACAGCCGATAAGAGAACCGGCCCTTGATCAGTTGCATGGCTTTTTCGATGGTCATATCGTTGCCGACCTCGATCAGAAGATGGACGTGATCGGGCATGACCACGAAATCGTGCAGCTTGAAGCGATGCTCTCCGACAAGCGAACGCAATGTATCGATGAGAAGGGTGGCATTGCGCTCCGATTGCAGCAATCGCTTGCCCATGCTCGTCTTTGTCGTCGCGAAAAAGATGCGCGACGGGTTCAGAATGTCGGCTGAAGCAGCGATGCGGGCTGGATGCGCCATGGCAGGGGCTAAAGCCCTCTTCTCCTCTCCATTGCTGTTACGGCCCGGCTAAAGCCGTGCCCTTGTTACAAAGCTCGAAACACTCGGAATCCTAGGAAACCAATTAGGCTGGATGCGCCACAGCAGGGGCTAAAGCCCTCCTCTCCATTGCTGTTGCGGCCCGGCTAAAGCCGTGCCCTTGTTACAAAGCTCGAAACACTCGGAATCCTAGGAAACCAATTAGGTTGCAATCGGCGCCTCCACCGGCGCGGCCGCCAGCACCTTGGCCGCGGTATCGATGTTTTCGCGGGTAATCATCTCCGTCGCGCACCATAGCGTTGCGTTGCCTAACTCGGGATACCACTTGCTCAACTCCAAACCGCCGACGATCTTTGCATCCATCAGTCGCTTGCTCCACGCCGCCGGAGCTTCTTCGGTTTGCAAAACGAATTCATGGAAGCGCGGCGCGCTCGTGAAGACCAGTTTCGCGCCGGGTTGCGCGCTCAAGGTTGTCGCGGCGTAGGCGGCCTTGGCCAGGTTGTGCTCGGCTAACTCGCGAATGCCTTCCTTGCCGTAAACGGTGAGGAAGATGGTGGCCATCAGCGCCACCAGCGCCTGATTGGTGCAGATGTTCGACGTGGCTTTCTCGCGCCGTATGTGCTGCTCTCTCGTCGAAAGAGTCAAAACGAAGCCCCGGTTTCCGGCGGCGTCGGTGGTCTGGCCAACTAAGCGCCCCGGCATCTGGCGCAGGTACTGCTCCTTGGCCGCGATGACGCCGCAGAACGGGCCGCCATAACTCAGCGCCACGCCAAAGGATTGCGCTTCCATGCTGACGATGTCGGCCTCGATGGGCGGGCGAACCACGCCGAGCGAAACCGCCTCGGCAATGGCGACGATGAGCAGCGCGCCTTTGGCGTGGGCGAAGCCCGCGATGGCGGGAATGTCTTCGATGACGCCGAAGAAGTTGGGGCTTTGCACCAGTACGGCTGCCGTTTCTTGTGTTACCGCCGCGTCCAAAGCCGCAAGATCGACGCGGCCGGTCTCGCGGTCATAGCCAACCGGAGTCGTGGGCAGATCCCTGAATCTCGTGTAGGTGGCCAAAACTTCGCGGTACTCGGGATGGACGGCGCGGGCCACGACAGCCTTGTGGCGGCCGGTGACGCGGACGGCCATCATGACCGCCTCGGCCGCTGCCGTCGAGCCGTCGTACATGCTGGCGTTGGCCACGTCCATGCCGGTCAGTTCGGCGATCATCGTCTGAAACTCGAAGATGGCTTGCAGCGTGCCTTGAGTTATCTCGGCCTGATAGGGCGTATAACTGGTGAGAAACTCGCCGCGCTGGACCAGCGAATCGATGACGACCGGGCGGTAGTGGCGATAGGCTCCGGCGCCGAGGAAGCTGGCGTAGTCGGTCGCGTTCTTCCTGCCGGCTGCCCGGAAGTAACTGATGATCTCGCTCTCGGCGTGCTGGCGGGGCACGGCCAGGTCGCGGTCCAGCCGGTACTCGGCGGGGATGACGGCGAAGAGATCGTCAATCGAAGCCGCGCCGATTTCCGCCAGCATCTGTTGGCGTTCGGCGGGCGATTTGGGCAGGTAGCGCATGGCGGCCTTTTCAAGGAACGGGGACTAGGGACTAGGGACTAGGGACTTGGACCGCAGGGACTTCATCAACGCACCCAACATGCGGCCTACCTCGCTGCACAATTCTTCAGTCTTGTCGAGAACCTGCTTCTGGCCGAAACCCAGCGACCTTGCAATGACAAGTTGCGTTTCCACTTCGGAATTGGATCCACGGGCATGACCCAGAAACTGAACATACTCTCCCCTGGTTGATCGGCCATAACCTTCCGCGATATTGCTGGCGACGGAGACGGATGCCCTTCGCAACTGATTCGTGAGACCGAATCGCTCGGAATCCGGGAACGAGGAGGTTAGCTTGTAGACTTCCAGCGTCATTTCAATGGCGCGTTGCCAAACGGCGAGATTTCTGAAAGATTCGCCCATTGTGTACTCCTCGTCTCCCAATCCCTCAGTTCCTAGTCCCTCAGTCCCTATTCGCTAGTCCCTCAGTCCCTAGTCCCTAGTCCCTTGTCTCTTCAGCGATGAACGCCTCGTAGGCGGCGGCGTCGAGCAGGGCGTTGAGTTGGGAGGGATCGGCGAGTTCGACTTTCACGATCCACGTTTCGTGAGGGGCTTCGTTGATCTTGTCGGGCGAGGACTTCAGCTCCTCGTTGACGGCGGTGACCGTGCCGGTGACGGGCGAGAACAGGTCGCTGACGGCCTTGACGCTCTCGACGGAGCCGAAGGCTGCGCCGGCTATGACCGGATCGCCGACCTTGGGCAGGTCCACATAGACGATGTCGCCGAGGGAGTTCTGAGCGTAGTCGGTGATGCCGATGGCGCCATCGGGCGCGATCCATTCATGTTCGCGGGTGTAACGGTAGGTTGCGGGGTAGGCCATGGGCGTCGTCTCCTCGTTTGTTCGATTTCCTGTCTCAATCCACGCGCTCGCGGTGGGCACAGCAAAGAAGTAGTGTACGGCGCGGGGGAGGGTGGGGAAGCCTGTGGATTGCGGGGCCGGAAATCGGAAACCGGAGAACGGGTCGCAGAATCGGGATGCCGCGCCCACGGTTTCGCGATTGCCGATTGAAGTACGGTGCTCAAGAGTTCTGATGCCGACAGTACCCAGCTTGGAATAGAATGGCAGACAATCGAAATTACGCGTCTCCGCGGTGGAGGAGTAGCCTCCGCCATTGGGCCGGAAACGGCCCCGGAGAATTCAAACGCACCTTTCAGGAATGGACTGAGATGAACGTATCGATTCACACACTCGCCCTGTTCGCCGTTGTCTTGCCGGTTCTGATGGCCGGTCCGCTCGCACTTTTCAGCCACGCCCAGGCTGCAACCGAGATTGGCGGCCAGAAGGTCGTCACCCTCACCCGCGGCGGCGTCAGCAACTCCAAACCCGAGTTCACCAGCGTCACGCTCGCGCCCGGACGCGGCATGCAGATTCTGCAGATCACCGCCAACTTCCCCGGCAAGGGCAATGTGGATGTGCTGGCCTCGCCGGACCTGGCCGGCGCCAAGAAGATGCTGGACGTTGACGACGACGACTTCGGCAATCTGGGTTACCGGCTGGGCTCGGCCTTCCTGGTTCCCTATCCGAACCGGATTCGCGGCAAGCTCTCGGCCGACGGCAAGACGCTGACCACCCAGTGGCAGGGCCACACGCTCACGCTGCCGGCCAACAACATCGGCAGCCAGCCCGGCGCCGAGCGCCACGCCATGCACGGGTTGATCCTCAAGGCCAAGACCGACGAAATCAGCGTCAAGAAGGTCGATGGCGGCGAGGAGGCCACGGGCATCATCCATGCCGGGGACTTCGGCGGCCACTGGCTTTCGAAGACCGACCTGGAGATCACTGTTCGCCTCACCGCCGACGAGGTGGAAGCCACCATCGTGGCCAAGAACGTGGGCGGCGAGGAGGAGCCTATCGCCCTCGCCTGGCACCCCTACTTCAATCTGCCCTCCGGCGATCGCACGCAGGCCAAGGTTCGCATTCCCGCCTCGACCGTGGCCGAGGTGGACAACTACGGCAATGTCTTCCCCACCGGCAAGATTCTGCCCGTCGACAAGACCAAGTTCGACCTGCGCGCGGTGGGCGGAACGCCCCTTGGCAGTAACTTCTTCGACGACAACTGGAGCCACATCGATTGGAACAACGGCCTCGCCACCGTGCAGGTCATAGACCCGGCCGCGCACTATGGGGTCGACATACAAGGCGTGTCGCCGGAGATCGGGACCATCCAGATGTACGCGCCGCCAAACAAGAGCTTCGTAGCCATCGAACACCAGTACAACTTCGCCGATCCGTTTGGCAAGGAGTGGGGTAAGATGGATACCCACATGGTGACGCTGAAGCCCGGCCAGAGCACCAAGTGGCAGGTAAGGCTGCGGGTCTTTGTGCCGTAAAGCCAAGTTTGGAGCGGAACTTGTTCGACCGGCAAAGCGGGCCGGGGTGAAAGCCCCGGCCTGTTTTGCGGTTGAGCGCCGTTTCACCGGTGGCCGTCGAGCACGGCGTTCCTATAGGACCCAGCTCCGTGGAGATTCTTATTCGGCGTGGAAGATGACGTCGAAGAGCAGCAAACTGGCGGTGGTGAAGATAATGTCGTAGCCGAGCAGGAGCTTGATCCACAGCGTCGGGTCGCTTTCGCCAGTGAGGATGGCCGTGGTGGCCTGAACCATGGCCAGCAAAGCCGGAATAAAAATGGGAAAGAGAATGAGCGAGAGCAGCAATTCGCGGTTGCGGCTGCGGATGGAGAGTGCGGCAAAGAAAATGCCATTGGCGACCAGCGCCCAGGTGCCCAGCGGCAGGACGATGGCCAAAAGCCAGGCCTGGCCCTCGACATGAAGGTTATAGAAGACCAGGAAAACCGGCGCCAGGATCACTTGCACAATGGAGACGAAGAGGAAATTCACGATCGCCTTGGCCAGGAAGAGCTCGGCGCCGGGAGCCGGGACCATGCGCTGGGCGTCGAGAACCTGGTGGCGGATCTCGCGCGCCCAGGCCTGGTTGAGGGCGCTGACCGAGGCGAACATGGTGGCCACGCACAGGACGCCGCCGGCGATCTGCTGGGAAAACGCGCCGCGCGGGTCGAAGGCAATGGAGAACAGCACCACCACAAGGCCGGAGAAGAACAGCATGGAAATGATGGCGTCCAGCGAGCGCCACTCGATGCGCAGATCCTTGACGATATGGGTCCAGAGGGCGCGGGGCATCAGGATTCGTCCTCCTGAACGGCAGGAATCGAATCTTCGTCTTCGTGGTCTCCCACCCTTGCGCCGGCAAAAAGGCGCAAGGATGGGGCACGGGGGGCTGTGTCTTTGCTCAGGTCGGCGGTTTGGGCCTCGGTGGCGCGCAGGTAGTCTTCGGGCGAGAGAATGAGCTGCACGCCGCGCGCGCCCGCGGAGACGCTGATGCGGTCGAAGAGGATTGCGGTCTCATCGACGAAGACGGGGTAGGGCTTCTTTGCGCCGAAGACGGTGACGCCGCCGCGGATGTAGCCGGTGAGGGGCTGAACCTCCTTGAGGGAAGCCATCTCGGCCTTGCGCAGGCCGGCGGCGCGGGCCAGTTTCTTGAAGTCCAGTTCGGCGTCGCCGGGAACCACCGCGAAGAGGTAAACGCCAGGACCGCCGGTGGTCAGCAGCGTCTTGAAGACTTGCTCGGGGGGCATATCGATCTTCCTGGCGACGGTGAGGGCGGAGAGATCGTTGGGATCGACCTCGTACTCGCGCACCTCAAAGACAATGCCGAGGGATTCGAGGATGCGCGCGCCGTTGGTCTTCATAGCGTCGGCCTTCCCGGCTCCATGGAAGCCACTCTGCCGGCGTGGAGGGTGAGCACCCAGTCGGCGATGGGCGCGGCCAGCTCGCGCTGGTGGGTCGTTAGAACAATCGTCCGGCTGCCGTGACGGAAGCCGGCCAGCAGCTCGACCATCTGCCGGGCGGATTCGACGTCCATGTTGGAGAACGGCTCGTCGAGCAGTAGCAGCTCGGGGCTTGGGAGCAGGACGCGGGCCAGCGAGGTGCGCTGCCTCATGCCCTGCGAGTACTGGCCGAGGGTGCGGGTCAGTTCGGGGTCCAGGCCCACCTGGCGCAGGGCCTCGGCCGGCGTGAGGCACGGCCGGCCGCGATAGAGACTGGCGAAGTAGCGCAGGTTTTCCTGGGCTGTCAGCTCGTCGTAGAGCATGGCGGCGTGAGCCATGTAGCCGATGCGGGCGCGGGCGGCGTCGGCCTGCGGTTCAAAATCGCCGAAGACCTTGACCGCGCCCAGGCTGGGGCGCAGCAGCCCGGCCAGAATGCGCAGCAGCGTGGATTTCCCCGCGCCGTTCTCGCCCAGGACGACGTAGCACCGGCCGGGCTCGAGATCGACCGTAACCTGGCGCAGCGCCGCAAAGGAGCCGAAGAGCTTGGAGACGCCGTCGAGCCGCGCGCAGAGCAATGAAGCTACTGGGCCGTTGGCGGACGTGGTTGTTGGCTCAGGGTACATTCGGAGTGGTCGGCTGCGAAATGGATTTAGGCTGCCTTCGATTCAGGTAGAGCGCGACTGGAAATGGGACCGCGAAGAGCGCAGAAACCGCATAAAGCCAATTCACGGAGTACTCTCCTCGGATAATCAACACGGAGAACAGGGCAATCGATATAGGGATCACGCAGAAAATCAGGATACCGCTAACTCTCCGATGCCCGAGTCGATCAAATTCTTGACCACCGACAATGCATAAGGAGACTGCGAAACACTGTATTACATTCGCTACGAAAACACCGTGACCGGGGGAAAGAACGTCTTTCGGGTGGCCGAACATAAGGAACACAAACAACCCTGCCGCATACAAGAGAACAGACGATAGCAACTTCTTCC
>Ga0181527_1005431_pt1 | contig 10559 bp, 8 predicted proteins | sample PEATcosm2014_Bin_30_FD_119762 | JGI IMG/M metagenome (GOLD analysis project Ga0181527, IMG submission 119762) | Peatland microbial communities from MTU Mesocosm Facility, Houghton, MI, USA - PEATcosm2014_Bin06_60_metaG | ecosystem: Environmental > Terrestrial > Soil > Wetlands > Peat | place...
GGAAGCGATGGCGACGCCCAGGGCGTGCCCGGTGGTGCCGCCGGGCAGCGGCAGGTTAAACATCATCACCAGGAAGGAAAATGCGGCAAACACCGAAAGCAGCGGAATAAGCCTTGTGGTAAGCAGTCGCTTCAACCGGCGCAACGCCACGTACCAGAACGGCGCGGAGGTTGCGTACAGGGCAGCACAGGTCGCCGGACTTAGATAGCCATCGGGAATATGCATAGGAATCAGCTCGTCAGCATAGCACATCCGCATTTTACAGTATTATGGTTATAGAATTCGTGTTACCCGCTCAGCGTGACATCCGTGCGCTCGCTTGCCATGCTGTCATTCTGAGTCCGCCATTCTTATTGGCGGACGAAGAATCTCGCTCTGGACTTTCCCGCCGAGAAACAACAGGGCGAGATGCTTTTCCGGGTCCCCCTCTGCGGGACAGTGACGGGGCGCTCTCCAAGAGGCCGGTGCGTAAATCCGTTGCTTTCAGCGGTTCGATTGCGCCGATCTCGCGCCAACGTCCTGGTATCACGGGTAGCCGTTTTCGGCTATGAACGCTCAGGACCACGCGCCAATAGCTTTCTCCAACATCCTCTGCACGACCACGACTTGCGAGGGTTATAATGGCCACCCGGAGGTCTCTTTCACATGTCTCGCATGCTATTGGCATTTCTTTTGCTCTTTGCATGTCTCACTTCCCTGCCCGCTCAGACGCCACCCAAGATCAAGGTCCTGATTTTGACGGGCGTTTCGAATCACGACTGGCGCGCTACAACGCCGCTCCTCCGCGAAATCCTGGAGCGCACGGGGAAGTTCGACGTTCACGTCAACGAAGAAGTCCGCGGAAACACGCTTCAAACCTTTTCGCCTTACGATGTTCTGCTGCTCAACTACAACGACTGGAAGAATTCGGGCCCCTGGTGGGACGAGGGCGCGCGCCAAGCGCTGCTCGACTTTGTGAGAAACGGCAAGGGCCTTGTTTCCTACCACGCTTCCAACAATGCCTTCTGGGGCTGGCAGGAATTCGACAAGCTGGTGGGAGGCACCTGGCGCGAGACGGCTGGACATGCCCCTTATCACGCTTACACCGTGAGCATCGTTGACCGCGACCATCCCATCACCAAGGGAATGCCCGCTTCTTTCGCCGAAACAGACGAGCTTTATCATCGCCTCTCATTGCAGCCCAACATTCACATCCTCGCCGCCGCGTTCGATGACCCTGACAATTGCCACAAACCCGGCGAGGGTTGCGGTACAGGAAAGGATGAGCCGCTCATCTGGACACTTCCTTACGGAGCAGGCCGCGTATTCCAGACCGCGCTGGGACATGACGTGAAGGCCATGCAGAGTTCCGGTTTCATCTTGACCCTTCAACGCGGCGCCGAGTGGGCCGCCACGGGACAAGTGACTATTCCCGTGCCTGCGGACATGAAGTAGTGTTCCGTGGACCGCAGCAGCGTGAATCCAAAACCGTCGCCCTGTAGGGTAGAATAGGTGACGGCGCGAACAACCCTCGAGCCGGCTATGGGCTCGCGTCGCGGGGAGCAGGCCAAGCCCGATGCCCGGCAGGAGGTCAGCCGATGATGCACTCCACAGGTCGTGGTCTCGCCTTCTTCTTGTTGATGGGCTTGCCACTGCTTTTTGGTGAAGCGGGCCGGGGACAGCAAGAAGAACCGGCGCCGTTTGAAATCCGGCTTCCTCCTGAGATTCGCTCGGAGCAGGTCCAGGCTAAATACATCTTAACCGGACCTTTTGGGGCCCACGGAGAATTTGTGAGGGCAGAGCCGGAGAGGAACGCGTACCTGATCGGCACATCCGTGAATCATCAAGCCGCAGAAACACTCAAAGTCATTTTATATGCGCCTGGGTGCCAGATTGTGACTATCGTTGTTCCCTTGTTATCTGAGCCTGAGAAAGCCACAGATGTTTCCTGTGAGGACCTCCCTCCTTTAACCTTCAACGGAAGAGTGGAGCTGCCGGAACCTCTTCGCAGCCGACATTACGAGGTGGAAATCACCTACATGGCCTACTGGGCGCATGATTTCTTCGGTATCGCGGACGGGGCGGTAACGACCTTCCATGTGGCGCGAGTGACGCCAGACGAAGGCGGTGCATTCCAGGTCCTTCTCCCGAATTTCACCAAGGACGCCGTCACGGAATCCTTTCATCGTAACGCCGGGCTCCAATTCATCGCTCGAGAACGCGATACCGGCAACATCGTTTCTTTCCTCGTGCCGGCCAACGAGGAATGGAAGAACTTGCGCGACCTCCCACTCAAGCCGAAGTATCATACCCCGGTAGTATTCAAGCCTCTTCCTGAATCACCTCCAAAGCAGATTATCGGACCGAAGCGGGAGGACGTGCACTAACGCGACCCAGGGTGATCCATGCCTCCTAACTTCTCGGAATATTACGACGCGGTCATTAATTGGAAGAAGCGTTTGGCGCGCGAGATGCCGCTGCTGGAAGAACTCGCCCGCAGTGCCGGCCCGCGAGTCCTTGTGCCGGGCTGCGGGACGGGCGGGCATGTCGCGGCGCTGGCCGAGAGGGGCTTCAGCGTCCTTGGCTTCGACGCCGATGAAGACGCGGTGGCATTCGCCCAGCAACGAATCAACCAAGCGGCGGATGCCATCTCAGCGGCTGGCGGCGAAGCCAAAGTGAGCCTCCTGAAGATGGAGCAAGCCGGGGAGCTCGGCCCTACCCACGACGCAGCCTTCTGCTTGGGCAATGCCCTGCCGGGCATCTCGGGCGAGGGGCAGTTGCTGGCAGCCTTAAAAGGCATTGCAGGCGCCTTGCGAGCCGGAGGCATATTGCTCACGCAAAACCTCAACTACGACCTTCGATGGAAAGAGAAGGCCTATTGGTTCCCGCTGCTTTCGGGAGAAACTGCCAAAGAAGAAGTCTTGCTCGTAAAATTTGCCGACTACGAACAAGAAGCTATCAATTTTCATGCCATGTTTCTGGTGCGCGAAAAGGCAGGGGCAAAGTGGCAATCTCACGTCAGAAGCTCTCGGCAGATCCCTCTTTTTCGCAACCTCCTCGCCCAACTTCTGACTCGAGCCGGTTTTGGGAAGGTGCGATTTTGGGGCGATTACGCCAAGTCACCGTTCGCTCCGGCAAAATCGAACGACCTGCTGGTGGCGGCAGAAAAACTGTAACTCTCGCTTCCGGTTTCTGCCGGGGGTCTTCGGGTGACGCCAGCCTGAAGGCCTTGTGAAGCGCATTGCACTCTAATGCGGGGAGCGGCAGTGGGCGATCCAGCGCTCAGGGTTCTTGCAAATTTTCGAGAGGAGTGAAACGAGATGATGAATTCGATCCATAGAAGACTATTCTTGCAAAACGCGGGACTCGGGTTGACAGCTTTTGCCTTGAGCCGCAATGGGCAGCTTCTGAGTAGTCCTTACGCCATGCCCATCGGTTTACAGCTCTATACAGTCTGTGACCACATGGAAAAGGACCTGGAGGGAACGCTCAAGAGGGTGGCCGAAATTGGATACCAAGTGGTGGAGTTGGGCAGTTTCGACTTTTATGGAAAGAAGCCCGCAGAGCTCCGACGGATCCTGACTGACCACGGCCTTACGGTGCTCAGCATGCACTTCACTGAGTCCCAGCTCAAGTCTGACCTCGAGAAGCACATTGCGGAGGCGAAGGAATGCGGCATCACTTACATCGGTCTGGCCAGCCTGGACGAGCAAGACCGGAAGTCGCTCGACGCCGTCAAGCGAGATGCGGAATGGTTCAATCAAATCGGCAAGTCTGTCCGCGGGGCAGGCTGCCGGTTTTTTTATCACGGCCACAACTTCGACTATGCCGCCGTGGAGGGTGCGGTCGTGTACGACGAGCTGATTCGTAGGACGGATCCCAAACTCGTTAATTTCGAGTTGGACTGCTTCTGGTGCGTGCGCGCGGGGAAAGACCCGGTGGACTATTTCCACCGTTTCCCGGGGCGCTTCCCGCAGCTTCACATCAAGGACTTGAAATCCGGCTACCCGCCCACCACGGGGGAGGACTCTCGGCCTGGGGCCTTCACCGAAGTCGGCCAGGGCGTCATCGACTGGAAGAAGATTTTCAAGGCCGCACGCGAAGGCGGCATGAAGCATTTTTACGTGGAGCAGGACGAGTGCGACCGAGACTCACTGGAAAGCGCGAAGATCAGTTACACCTACCTGCATAACCTGAGCGTTTGACCTTATTGCGCTCGCCTGATTACCGGGCAAGGGAGGGTGATTTCCATTTGCCCCGTGTGTCTCGTTTTTTTGAAGCGTTCTGGGCGCGCGACATCCTATTCCAATGTGTTTTCAACGGGTTAGAAGAATGCCGGGAGGATGGGGGTGAGCGCATAAATGTGGCATTTTGACACACTCGGCGGCTCGCCCGCTTGATGGTACGCTAGATGTATAGCCTATCACAAGCCCCTCTCGCGCCACCACGCGCCGCTTTCCGCTCCTTCTTGTTGCAGGCGCCTGGGAGCGAAGCCCTCCGCCGGCCGCGGGAAAGCGCAGCCGGTAGCGCAGCGCGGGCCGGTGCCGCAACCAAGTGCGTAGGGGCCAGCGGCGCTGGCCCCGCGCCGAACGCCGTTCGGCCCTACAAGAGACTCTGCGGCTTGTGCTGCCGAGCGCGATCTCTCGACCGCGGCCTGCGGAGGGTTGGGGGATATTCCGGGAAACCGGGGCACGATCACCCAAACTCAATGACGGCGGGCCTTGTCAAGCGCGCCGAGGACTGGCCGTGGTCCCGCCGCGGCGGGGAGGTTCTATTTCTGGAACGACGATTCGGTCTTGGCCATGGACAAAAGGGTGTGAGGGTACCGACCGAAGGGCGCATACATCCCGACAAAAACGTCGGGACGTATGCGGCACCCGCGAAACGGAAAAAATCGTACGCTAAGGATTGCCCAGAAGCCTGCGTAGCGAGGTTCTGCTGATCATGAGCCGCTTGGCAATCTCGTGTTTTGAAAGGCCCTTTCTGAAAAGCCTCCTGATTTCCTGTTTGTGAACCGCCGTATTTTGCACACGGTTCCGGCGCATTGATTCTGGCTCGGGAAAGGGCGTATTTGAGCGGACTTATGAGCGGACTTATTTAAGGACATATTATGTCTTGACAATAACACAATACATTGATATAAAAGACTTTAGTTGAATACATGATTCGGACATGAAAGCGGACACAAAAGAGGGGGAAGATTGGGGCGAGCTAGTTTCGCTGATGGAGCCTTTGCTGATTGGCGAAGGCTCCCCTCATCGCAGCGGGCTGACAGACCTTGCCCTGGAGTTGGCGCAAAAGTCTACCGGGTTTCGGCGCAGTCTACCGCAGAGTCTGCTGGCCTCCCTTGCCGATCTGGTGCGCGCCATGAACTGCTACTACAGCAATCTGATCGAAGGGCACGACACTCACCCGGTCGATATCGAGCGCGCGCTAAAGAACGACTATAGCAAGGACGCCCACAAGCGCGATCTGCAACTCGAAGCGAAAGCACATATCGCGGTGCAGAAATGGATTGACGACGGCGGCCTGAAAGGGCGTGCGGCGACAAGCGATGGCATTTGCGAAGTCCACCGCCGCTTCTGCGAGTTATTGCCCGAGGATCTGCGGTGGGTGGAGGACCCGGAAACGAAAGAACGTGTACGGGTCGTCCCCGGCGAGCTGCGGAGGAAAGACGTCAGGGTCGGTGATCATAGCGCCGTCAGTCCCGGCGCCGTACCGCGCTTTCTGAAGCGTTTCGAGGAAGTTTACGGCCACCTCAGCAAGACGGACTCGATCCTGGGCACTGGTGCGGCGCATCATCGCCTCGTGTGGATTCATCCGTTTGTTGACGGCAATGGTCGCGTTGCACGCCTGATGTCACATGCGATGCTGCTGGAAACCCTCGATACCGGCGCCGTCTGGTCGGTGGCGCGCGGCCTGGCGCGCAATGTTGATGCGTATAAGGAGCGCCTTGCCGCATGTGACAGCACCCGCCGTAACGATCTCGACGGGCGCGGGAATTTGAGCGAGGAGGCTCTCGCGGGCTTCACAGACTTCTTTCTTAGAACCTGCATCGACCAGGTCGAATTTATGGAAAGCCTGATGCAGCCGGATCGCTTGCGGGCACGCATCCTTCTTTGGGCCGAAGAAGAAATCAGGGTCGATGCCCTTCCGCCCAAGTCAGGCAGCATCCTCGAAGCCGTGCTCTACAGGGGAGAGCTGCCTCGTGCCGATGCCGGCGGCGTTGTGGGCGCGGGCGAGCGCCATGCGCGCCGCATTGTCTCGGCACTGATCGAGCGGGGGGTACTCACCTCGGACGGTCCGCGCGCGCCGCTACGCCTAGTCTTCCCGGCGGCGCTTGCCTCGCGCTGGATGCCGGGATTGTTTCCCGAGAAGGCGAATATGCGTGAATAGATGAATGCTCCCAACGAGCACAGCCGTCACACCGAACCGCTAGCCGAATGGCCTGCCGAAATAAGTGAGAACCCAGAGCGCGATTAGGTAAACGCTCAGCAGGGATTGGAATCCTGAGACTGTGTGGGCCCAGCCCACCGCCTTGAGGTCGTATTCACGTTTCGTCAGCATCCGCACCCAGCGGCCAAAGTTGATGTCGAGGAAGCCGATGTTGAAGGCTGACATCAGGCTGAAGAACATGGCGGCGCGCAACACGCGCCACTCCCGCCGCGGCGGGGAGGTTCTATTTCGGGAATGACGCTTCGGTCTTGGCCATGGGCAAAACTGTGCGGCGGTGCCGCCCGAAGGGCGCATACATCCCGACAACAACCGTCGGCACGTATGCGCCACCCACGAGCTGGTTTCAAGGGAAGACATTTGACGTTCGCTTTTTGTTCGTCTAGAATTAGGCTGTATGAGAGGCGGGCTCGCAAGTGGAGTTATGGCAGATCGGGGGGCGCCACAGTTAGATTTCACCGATCAGGCACCGCGATAGAAAGTGTGTTATAAGCATGGCAAACAATATGGATGACCAAGATATCTTTGGGACGGATGGTCTGGCAGTTCGCGGCAGTGGCACTTGGGCCGAGGACAAACTTTACTATCTGGGACGCTACCTGAAAATCCTGTCGGTCGGGATGAAGAACAAGTGGAGAGGGAGGCTGTATTATGTCGACCTTTTCGCTGGCCCTGGCAGATGTCTCATACGTGGTGAGACCCAGAAGGAAATAGATGGCTCGCCTCTCATCGCACTTCTGGGGTTTGATTTCGCAAAATACTTCTTCTTTGAAATGGACCGGACTTGTTTTGAAGCCCTTGGTGCGAGGGCGAGAAAGCGTGCGCCCGACATATGGGGAAAAGTGAAAATGATTTTGGGAGATTGCAACGACACAATTGAACAAGCAGAGCTTCCCTCCGAGGGCTTGGGACTTGCTTTCATAGACCCTACCGGGATTTCCCAGCTTTCTTTCGAAACAATCAAGAAATTAACGGCTGGTCGTCAGATCGACTTAATCATAAACTTCCCCGAGGGCATGGGAATCCGCATGAACCTCCACCAATATACTCAGACTGATGCGAATGCACTCGACCGATTCATGGGCAGCGCAAGGTGGAAGGACCGCTACCACGAGCAACCTCTGAAATCGTTTGACCATATGTGCGCAGAAATTGCAAAGGAATACTTGGCCAATTTGGGATCATTGGGGTACCTTGCCGTTGATAGCGATTGGGTACCAGTAAAAACTGACCAGAACACGTTGCTTTATTACCTCCTCTTCGCAAGCAAGCATCCGAGGGGCAACGACTTGTGGCGAAAAATCAAACGTATCGGCCCTCACGGCCAGCGTGAGCTGTTCTAATGAGCGCGAAACCAAGGCACTCCAACTTTAATCGACGGTTTGGCGGGCCGGGCGCGGTGGATTATGGCGACGAACTCCGCAATTGAGTGGACGGAGTCCACTTGGAACCCGCTCACGGGGTGCACGAAGGTCAGCCCCGGATGCAAGCACTGCTATGCGGAGCGGATGGCGCTGCGACTCCAGGCCATGGGTCAGCCGAACTACGCGAATGGCTTCGAACTTACCCTCCACGCAAGCGCCTTGGAGCTGCCTCTCAAGTGGAAGAAGCCGCAGACCATCTTCGTAAACTCCATGAGCGATCTCTTGCACAAGGCTGTGCCTGTGGAATTCATCCTCAGAACTTTTGATGTCATGTGCCGGGCTGATTGGCATCGGTATCAAGTCCTGACGAAGAGGTCGGAGCGCTTGATGGAGCTTTCGCCCCTGCTCCCCTGGAAGGCGCACATCTGGATGGGTGTGAGCGTCGAGAATCAGACCTACACATTCCGCATTGACCACCTTCGCCAAACCGGTGCAATGGTCAGATTCCTGTCGCTCGAGCCGCTCTTAGGCCCGCTGCCGAGCCTGAATCTCGAAGGTATCGATTGGGTGATTGTGGGCGGAGAGTCCGGGCCCGGTGCCCGCCGGATGGACGCAGCATGGGTTCTCGAAATCCGTGATCAATGCCAGCGAGCGAACGTGCCGTTTTTCTTCAAGCAGTGGGGCGGGACGAGAAAGAAGAAATCCGGGCGGGAACTCGAGGGCCGAACGTGGGACGAGATGCCGGCACTGGCCTCGGCTCTCGCCCTGTGAAGATACTCACTCACGCGAGCCCCAGGTGACGATTCTGGGGCGAGTTCGTCGCACACACCACGGAAAGAAAGCGCGTTGTCTGGGCCACCGGCTACCTACCGAATGGCTCGACATGCTGGCCGCTTCGCGTATAATACCATCAACGGCAAGAGACAGATCTGAGAAGGGTCGCACTAGCCCTCTCGTAAGGACCGAGTGAGCATGGACATCACCAAGACTCCCCTGATGGTCTACCTCAAGGCTAGCCACGATATTTATTATGGCAAAGTACTTGAGCTTCGCGATGCGATCCAAGGCTGGCTGAATTACATTCCCCAGACCTTCCCCAACTACACTCGGCACACAGTTGAGCACAGCGATGAGATTGTCCTGCAAATGTCCAAGCTGGTTTTCCGCGACGACGACCCGGCCGAACCCGTGGTCCACCTGTCCCCGGCCGAAGCCTACATTGCTGCCGCCGCAGCTTATCTTCATGACGCAGGCATGGTCTCATCGGACAAGGAGAAGGCGGACCTTCTAGACTCCAAAGCATGGATAGAATGGGTCTCGGGCACAGGAGGCGGAGCAGAGAGATGGGCAGCCATCCAGGACCTCCGCAAGGGCAGCGAGCCTCCGAATGAAGGAATGCGCAATTTCCTCGCTGACTTCCAAGTTCGTTTTCTCTTGGCTGAATTTATCCGGCGCACCCACCACCTGCGGGCCGCCGATATCATGGCACAGCATCAGGGAACACTGGGCCGGTTTGCATTCGACGACCCGATGCTGCTTAGAACAATATCCGATGTCTGCGTCGCCCATGGGTTGAGGCAGCACGAACTGGAGGACCGCGAAAGATATCCCGAGGAGTGCGATATTCGTGCGGATCGTGTGAACGTCAGGTTTCTCGCCATCCTTTTGAGGCTGGGCGACCTTCTGGACATGTCCTGCGACAGGGCCTGTCCTTTATTACTGAACCCGGCAAGCCCCGTCCCCTCCGAAAGCCTCGCCCACTGGTCGCAATACCAGCGCATTGTCCACCGCCTAACCTCGCCGCAGCGCATCGAAATCACAGCCGAATGCCTCACCCAGGAGGAGCATCGGGTCCTTCAGGACTGGTGCCAATGGTTGGTGAACGAGGTGAAGGAAGCGCGGACGCTGATGAGCCACGCACCGCGTCACCGCGATTGGATCGCGCCTGATGCTGAGCTCTCGGGATCTGGGGCAACCATCCATATCAAGCCCGCGTCCGGAGCAAAATACTTTCCGTCTGAATGGCGGTTCGAGTTGGATAACGAAGTTGTCTTTGGGCTGCTAATTCGGGACGTATACGACTCAAAGGATGTATTCATCCGAGGACTTATCCAGAACGCGTTGGACGCCAACCGCTGCCAGATGTACCTGGACGTGAGCCACGACGGGGAGCAGCCTCCGGAATATCCGACGCAGGTGAGCGAGGAGCGCCGCCTGCGATATCCAGTTCGTGTCTCGATTACTACAAGGCTGACGGCAAACGAACTCTCTGGCGCACAGGAAGATAAGCAGTTTGTGGTTGTGGAAGATTGTGGCATCGGGATGGACAACGAGATAATCCAGAAGTACTTCCTTCAGGTGGGGCGCTCCTTTTACGTTACTGACGAGTTCCAGAGGAATTTCAGGTTTGTCCCAACCAGCCGGTTTGGCGTCGGCTTTCTGACGGTTTTTGCGGTTAGCGACCGCGTGGTTGTGGAGACCTTCAAGCCAACTTCACCCCGCCGGGATGGGCCCATCCGATTGACCTTGACCGGCCCCAGAAACTACTCGCTGACGGAACGTGCTGACCGCCGTACGACAGGCACACGGATCGAAGTGATGCTCAAACAGAAGATGGAGCAGGGAGAGTTGACCGACCTCGTAACAGGCTGGTGCCGTCGGGTAGAGTTTCCAATCCTCGTTGATGACCTTGGAAAGGGCTCCACAATTCGCGCCGAACGACCAGAGGACTTCGTCCGCGAAGAGCCAGACATAATCAACTTA
>Ga0181527_1005432_pt1 | contig 10559 bp, 12 predicted proteins | sample PEATcosm2014_Bin_30_FD_119762 | JGI IMG/M metagenome (GOLD analysis project Ga0181527, IMG submission 119762) | Peatland microbial communities from MTU Mesocosm Facility, Houghton, MI, USA - PEATcosm2014_Bin06_60_metaG | ecosystem: Environmental > Terrestrial > Soil > Wetlands > Peat | place...
ACGGGGCGACCGCCTCGCAACGGAGAGAGAGCCATGAAGACGCGTTTCGACGTTCATCAAGAAATCACCAATCGGATCGTCGCAGCCATCGAGGCCGGCGCTGGCGAATTCAAGCTGCCCTGGCATCGCGCCGCCAGCACGAGATCTCCGATCAATGCGACCACGGGCCGCGCCTATCGCGGCGTCAATATTCTGTCCTTGTGGATCACGACGCAAGCCTTGGGCTACGAGTCGCACGAATGGGCGACGTTCAAGCAGTGGCAAGAGCGCGGCGTCAATGTTCGCAAGGGCGAAAAGGGCACACCGATTGTTTTCTACAAAAATCTGCATGTCGAGTCTTCGGACGTCGACGCGAGCGAAGACGCTGAAGGCGGCCGGACGATTCCGTTCGCGCGGGCGAGTTGGGTTTTTAACGCTGCGCAAGTCGATGGTCATGCGGTCCAGGCGGCGGCATTGCCCGAGCGTCCCCTGTTCGAGCGCATCGCTAGCGTCGATCGCGTGATCGAAGCAACCGGCGCGCAAATCGAATATGGCGGATCGCGCGCTTGCTATAATCGTTTGACCGACCGCATCAGCATCCCCGACGAAAGAGCGTTCTTCGGAACCGATACAAGCACGGCGCAGGAGGCATTTTACGCCAGTATTTGTCATGAATTATCGCATTGGTCTGGTTCTGAACCAAGACTCAATCGCGAGAAAGGTAAGCGTTTCGCTGATCGAGCTTACGCCTTCGAAGAGTTAGTCGCGGAGACATCGGCGGCGTTCCTTTGCGCCGAACTTGGAATCAGCAACGAGCCGAGGCCAGATCACGCTCAATACATCGCACAATATCTCACGATCCTCAAGAACGATAAGAAAGCGATCTTCGCCGCCGCCGCCGCCGCGAGCGCCGCGACGGATTTCATTCTGGCGTTCAGCCGCAAAGAACAGGAGGAGGCCGCTTAGGCGGCTTCTTCACCTTTGGCGGCGGTCTGACTTGATTAGCTGCCGTATCAAGCCGATGGCGCTCATTCACGGTCTCGGCTTGCTTCCTCTACCCAGCGAAGCAAGCGGGAAAATTCATTCGCCGTCCACCTCGGCCTTCAGATTTCCTGACGCTTTGAAGGTGATTACCTTGCGCGCGGCGATCGGCGCGCCGACACCTGTCTTCGGATTGCGCCCAATGCGCTCGTTCTTCTGGCGCACGGCGAACTTGCTAAAACCGCGAAGGTTCACATCTTCCCCGATCGCGAGTGCGGAGATGATCTCTTCCAGGGCAGCGTCAATCAATTCCTTGGCCTGACGGCGCGAGATGCCCGGACAAACGGAATAGACGGCATGGGCGATTTCCCGCTTCGTCAACGTCTCCTGTGAACGATCGCTTGAAGCCCGCGGAGTTTCGCGAACGTCATTTCGCCGCCGCGATGTGGAGGGCGCTGCCGGTTCATGAGCGGGTGCCCCGCCACCAGGAATGTTCAATGTTCCCATTGGCGTCGCTTGCAGGCTGGTTAGGAATACAAATCAGTTGAAGGTGCGCGCCTGAGTCATAGGACCGTCTAATCTGCATGGCGGCGCAAGGGGACTGTCAGGAATCTTGTGTGTTGGGCCATAGTGGAGCCGCGGGAGGCGGACTATGGCGATCAAGAAAGACACACTTGACGAGCTTCTTTCTGGGCGCGATCCGAAGGAGGTGTTTTCCAAGGACGGGCTTTTCGATGAGCTGAAGAAAGCTCTGGCGGAACGGGTTTTGAACGCCGAGCTGGACGATCATCTTGAAGGCGAGGCGGCGGCGGGAAAATCCAATCATCGCAACGGCTATTCGAAGAAGACGGTGCTGACCGAGACGTCGAGGATCGACATCAAGGTCCCGCGTGACCGGGAGGGGAGCTTCGATCCGAAGCTGATCGCCCGCTATCAGCGGCGTTTCCCCGGCTTCGACGAGAAAATCGTGTCGATGTATGCGCGGGGCATGACGGTCCGCGAGATACAGGGCCATCTCGTTGAACTTTACGGGCTTGAGGTCTCGCCGGACCTCATTTCGACGATCACCGACGCGGTGCTGGAGACGGTCGCCGAATGGCAAAATCGTCCGCTCGAGGCGATGTATCCCTTGGTTTTCTTTGACGCCCTACGGGTGAAAATCCGCGACGAGGGGCTGGTGCGGAACAAGGCGGTCTATGTCGCGCTCGGCGTCACGCCGGACGGAACCAAGGATATTTTGGGTCTTTGGATCGAAACCTCGGAAGGCGCCAAATTCTGGCTGCGCGTCATGAACGAGCTGAAAAACCGGGGCGTCGAGGATATTTTGATCGCCGTGGTCGACGGCCTCAAGGGCTTTCCGGAGGCGATCAACGCGGTCTTTCCGCAGGCAGTCGTGCAGACCTGCATCGTCCATCTCATCAGAAACTCGATGGATTTTGCGTCGTGGAAAGATCGCAGAGCCATCGCCGCCGAATTGAAGAAAGTCTACCGGGCGAAAGACGCCGACGCCGGCAAGGACGCCCTTGACGCTTTCGACGCCGGTCCTTGGGGCAAGAAATATCCCTCTATCGCCCAGAGTTGGTGGCGAAATTGGGAACAGGTCATTCCGTTTTTCGCCTTTCCCGAGGCGGTGCGGCGGATCATCTACACGACCAACGCCATAGAATCCTTGAACGCGAAACTGCGGCGCGCCGTGCGAACGAGAGGACATTTTCCAACCGACGACGCCGCGATGAAGTTGCTGTATCTCGTCTTGCGCCAAGTCGCGGGACAATGGAAAATGCCGCCACGCGAATGGTGCGAGGCGAAAACCCAATTCGCCATCATGTTCGACGAAAGGTTCGTCACGGCGTGATGGTCAACCCGGCCCCGCACACAAAATTTCGGACAGTCCCGGCGCAAGAAGCTACGCGGGTTCGTCGACTTCGGCAAGATGACGCCGATGCGCCGATGCGCATGACGACGATGCAGATCGCAGTTGCGAACGCCGAGCCCAATTCGGGCGTCGTCCGAAGGACTTCGCTCTGGCTGGATTCACTTGTCACCGGGAATCGGTGCAACGTCGTGACGCCTCTTGAATTATCTGGACGCTGCTGGGTAACTTGGTCGCCCGGCTGCTCTAGCCGCGACCCTGGATGGATTTCAGTCATGTGCGGACGGTTCACGCAGTCCTACACTTGGACCGAGGTCCACGAGGCGATGAGCTTGATCCAGACCGCGCCCAATCTCCGGCCTCGCTACAACATCGCTCCGACAACAAAAATCGACGTCGTCGCGGCTGGCAATGGCGCGCGTGCGCTCATGCCAATGCGCTGGGGGCTCATTCCCGGATGGTGGAAGAAACCGCGTAAAGACGCGCCGGCGACGTTCAATGCTCGCGCCGAGACCGTGGCGACGAAGCCGATGTTTCGCGCCGCCTTCAAATCGCGCCGATGCATCATACCTGCATCAGGATTCTACGAATGGTCGACCGAGAAAGACGGCAAGCAGCCGCACTTTTTCAGCGCCGCTGACGGATCGATTCTGGGCTTCGCCGGGTTATGGGAGAGATGGCGGGAGCCTGGCGCGAACGAAGACATGCTAAGCGCCACCATCATTGTAACAAGCGCCAACGAATGGATGCGTCGGTATCACGACCGAATGCCGGTCACGCTGGCGGCCGAAGATTACGATGGATGGCTTTCCTGCGCCTCTGGAGCCGAGTTATTCGAGCGACCCGGACCCCAGATGCGGGAATGGCGGGTGTCGAAGCGGGTCAATCGCGTAGGTAATGATGACGACCCGACGCTGATCGAGCCGATAGATGTTTGAGAACCAAGAATGCTTCATGTGTGAAAAGCCTTCCGGCTCCTCGCGGCGATATAGGTTTGATGTCCATCTTTCTGGCGACGCGGCGAGGTCCAATGGACAATGACGCCTTTTATTGCGAAGTTCACGCTTGACTCCGCTCAGGGGAAGAACAAAATAGGAACCAAATTGAGGGCAGCGCCGTGGTCTACCAAAAAAAGCCTGACCGGCTCGAAAATCCAGGGCCGCTGATTGGCGAGATGAGGCGCTGCCGCGAAGCGGCAATTCGGGCGGCAAGTTCGGCCAAGTCTCACGGCGTCATCTACCACGCCCTGCAGATGGTTGTGGTTGCGATTGACGGAGCAGCCCACGTAATCACGGGGCAGCCTTATTATTTTTCCGAGGGCGGCACTGGGCCCAGCGAGTCGGAGCGGGCGCGGGCCGCGCGCCAGGGCGCCTTCGAGCGTGGCGAGGGGGAATTGTAGGAGATCCGCGATGTCGCAAGTAACCTATTACGTGGCTTTGCCGTTCCGATATGTCGATGGTGAGATGGTCGCCGGCGAACCTCAGGAATGTCGTGACGCCTTCAAGGCTCGTTCTGTCGCTGCGGTTTTGGCCAGCAATACGGACAACTGCGGAGCAGTCGCGTTCTCTCGGACAGGAGATCCCACGCTTGGCGAGTTCGATGACGCCGTGATCATCGCGCGTCTGGGTGAGGTCGATGACGCGCTTATGTGATCGGTGAAGTTGACCGACGCAGCGCTTCTCGACCATCCGCCACACGGCAAGATCTTGGCCGCACCCGAAGGGACAGCCGACGTACGAAAATTATCGCCCATGGCGGCCCGTGACCCATTCCTGCCGATCAGGAATGCGAAAACCAACCCGAAGCCACTAACCTACAGCCGGCTTTCCTGGCGGTTTCGGTTCAGAATGGTTTATCGTGATATCACTGCCCGCCTACAGCGCCGGACGGATTTGCGCGATCTCGCCATTCCTTTACAGTCAAAATGCGGCCGGTCGCCTCGTCACGAATTAGATGCCACCTGAGATATCGCCACACAATTCGGTTCTTTTCCCGCTGCGATTTGAACCTTATGGACCTATCGCCGACGATCCCAGCCACCTCTTTCAAAACCTCGTCGAACACTAATTTCGATTGGTATTGGTCAAACATCGCTTTGAACAGTTCGCCGAAATGGGCGTGGGCGGGAAGCGATAGCCTATAGACCGCAAAACCGATGACCACACATGCAGCTGCAATGATGCAGAGCTTGCTCGCTGCCGGAACATAACGCAATTCAATTGTTGGTAGCCCGTGCAAGTAGGGCCAATTAAGATGGGCGGTCGCCTCGATGGCAGCATAGACGAGCATCACGACAGCGGAAACATAGAACGCGAAGGAAATGTAGACTGCGCTATCCACTACCGCTTGGGCACTGTCAAGTTCTTCACGCAAGTCCTTGTCGAGAAGCACCCACAATCGGTACCAGTAGAATACACCGTCCAAGCCATATTTTGCTTTTGGATAGGTTTCGTAGCTTTCGATAATATTCCCAAGCCTCGTTGGAAGCGCGACTTTGACAGTGCCTTCCTCATCAATAGGGTAGAGCCCATATTCAACGCCCGCTTCCAAGAAGCGACGGCGATCAGGTGGAGATGGATTGAGGACGATCTCGCTCAATCTCTTTAGCCTACGCTCCTGATTCCATATCAACAATTGGCGGAGTAGTGGTGGCCAATAGCGGCGTCCTTCAAAAAGCATATAGATGTGCATGTCGCTGATGACTACGGCCCAGCCCCATGCGATCACTTCAATTGGAAAAAGGTACTCGAACTTAATGCAGATTCCTAAGGCGCGCAGAAAAGCGTGGACCAGTGGAGCCAGTGCCGCTGCGAGGATGGCGCCAGGAAATACCAGACGAAAGATGAACTTGATGCTGAAGTCGAATGGAAGTTTCATAGCACCTTCCAGCTATGTATTGTCGCGTATTGATCCTCTCGACAGGACGTGACGTGATCGCTAAGGCCCCGCAAGGTTATTCATCGCGTCCGCCGCCCGGACCGTGTGGTCCGGACTTTGCCAAGGCGTGCTTAGCTTCCGCGCGCTTAGCGACAACATGGGCGGGCGACGGTTCGCCACGGACGGCACGCGCGATGGCTTCCTTCGTGGCGGCGTAGTTGTAATCCTGGATCTTGGCGTCGTCGGTGGCGTCCCAGTGAATGAACACGCCGACGCAGATGAAGAGATCGTCGGCTTCGGAGACCGGGATCACGCCTTCGGCGACCGAGTCCGCGACCGCCTTGGCGACGCCGGCCTGCGCCGGGCCGAACATCTGCACGGCCTGCTTGGCGCCCTTGATCGTGACCTTGTTGAACAGGATGGTGTTCGGCTTGGCCAGGAGGTTCGGGGCGACGACGGCGAGAAGCGTGGTGAAGCCGTCCTTGTTGTTGACGAGCGCATTGGCGAAAGCCAGCTCGGCGGCGCTGCCGCGCGGTCCGATCAGCAGGTCGATATGCGCGACTTCATTGCCTTCGCCGACCAGCGACTCGCCGACGAGCATCTTGTTGATCAAAGCCATGTGGTTCCCTCCAAAAGCGCTTGGTGTTCCAAAAGCTTTGTTTTTCTGCACTCCCGCACCTGTCATGGTTGACATAAGCGCCGAGTTTCTTGGGGCACAGATTTCAGAAATTGAACCCGAATGCGGCCCGAACCGTCAAGTCGGACTTATAAAAATCATACTGCGCCTCGATCGCACGATTGTCCACCGTTCACGAACGCAGACCTAGCTGCGGCATGGTTGACGGAAACCTTGCAAAACAAGCTGGGGGGCCGCGCTCGAAAGCAAGAAAGAACGACCCGGTGGCCTTGCACAGATGGCCGCCGTTGGCGCACCGCTGCCGCCCGAGGAACCGTCTGTGGCGGCGGTAATTTGGCGTTCAGCGGACCCGTTCGAACAGTGCGCTCGCGACGCCGGTTGACCCAAAGACGAACTCCAATTCTAACGGAGATCGATCGAGAAGGGCTTTCGTTCTTGGCTCGCTGCAAGGTCAACCGCCCCGGGTCAAGGCGCTCGTTACGAACGTTGTCCGGCCGTGCTATCCTAAGTGCGTCTCGACGTATTCCCCAACGACGATCTATCGCTCAGGTATCGAAATGGCCATGTGGACCAATCCTTCAGTCGTCGCCTTCTCGGGCGATCACGATCCGGTCGTAAAGATACAAGAAAGGGCGCGTTCGCTAACGCTAGCTGCCTTGGAATGCGGTTGGGAAGGACCTCCGTACAACCCGATTCGGATTGCCGAAATGCTTGGCGCCAAAGTCGTTCCAAATTACGATATAGCTGATGCGCGCACCATCGAAGTTTCTGGAAAGGCTGTGATTGAATTCAACCCAAGCCTAGCGCGCGAACGGGTGCGTTTCTCAATCGCCCACGAGGCGGCTCATCTGTTGTTTGCTGACGCACTGGACGAGGTGCGTCACCGAGGTGGGACGGGCAGTTCGCGAGACGAATGGCAGTTGGAAATGCTTTGCAATCTCGCTGCATCAGAATTTGTGATGCCTGTCGGCAGTCTAGGGTCTGCCGACCTTCCGCCGCGCATATCTGATTTGATGAAGGCACGTACGAAATTTGATGTTTCAGCCGAAGCGTTCATGATCCGAGTGGCTAAGACCTCGAAACACTCAATAGGGATATTTTGCGCTTCGCCGTTCTTGAGCGGCTCTAATCATTGGGCGTATCGCGTAGATTACTATATTCCCTCGCCAATCGCCCCTACGCCGAGCATAACCGGTAAAATTATTCCATCCAGCAGCGCCGTATACAGATGTACTGCGATTGGATTTACTGACCTAGGACAAGAAAATTGGCTGAACGGCGCTTCGTATGACATCGAGTACGTAGGAATTCCTGCATATCCGGGTAGCCCGCTCCCCCGTGCTATCGGACTGATCCACTTCGAGAAAATTGCCGAGGGACACCAGCCGATCAAATATGTTCACGGTAATGCCTTGGCTCCGAGAGGTGAAGGGCCAAACATCATCTGTCAGCTTGTGAACGATCGAGCGCTGCGTTGGGGAGGGGGTATCGCTCGCCAAGCTGCGAAGAAGTACCCGAGTGCTGAAGCCGCATTCTCGACCTGGATGGCATCGCAAGGAAGGGGGGCTCTTGGGGCTGTCCATATCACCGATGTCGATTCGACGACAGCCATCGCGAGCCTCGTGGGACAATCGGGTTTCGGTGCGTCATCGTCAGCTCGGATTAGATACGGCGCGCTAGAGAAGGCCTTGAGCGAAGTTGGCGATGCTGCGCTCCAGAGGAAGGCCTCCATCCACATGCCGCGTATAGGCACCGGTGCGGCCGGCGGCAATTGGACAACAATAGAAGGGCTTATAGAAGATACTTTGGTTCGAAAGGGTTTGAAAATTACGGTGTACGATCTTCCCCTGAAGCGGCCTCAGCTAGAGTTATTCTAGGAATGCGCAACTCGCTTTTACTGATCGTTGTGGTGTCCGGCGCGGTGTGCTCGGGAAAATCCGCTCTCGCCCGTCAGCTTGCTGAAAGGCATGGTGCCAAAGTCGTGAAGACGCGCGAGTTGATTACGGAGGCGCGTCCAAAAACGCATCGGACGCGCAAGGCCCTCCAAAGGGCGGGCGACGCATTGGATCGCGAGGATGGCGGAAAGTGGGTCAGTAATGCCCTTGCCAGGTCGGTCGACAGACTTTCCAAGGGAAAGACGCCGTCCGGATTGTTCGTCGTGGATTCGGTTCGCATTCCTGGACAGGTGGAAGCAATCCGCTCCGCCTTTGGAGCGGATGTCCATCATATCCATGTGACCGCCGAACCGGAAGAACTGCGGCGGCGATACGAACAGCGTCGCCTTGAGTCGGACGACCAGGTCTCATATGACGAGATTCAGAAGAATAGGACAGAGCGTAACATTGAGAGGCTGGCCGGTATAGCTGACATAGTTGTTGCGACTGATCGTTGCTCTAAAGAGGCGGTGTTCGTTAGAGCAACCGCGCTGCTAAATCTCTATCCCCGGCGAAACACTCGGCTCGTTGATGTTATCGTGGGAGGCCAGTACGGCTCAGAGGGCAAAGGAAACATCGTCGGCCACCTCGCCTCAGAGTATGAACTTCTGGTAAGAGTCGGCGGCCCGAATGCGGGCCATACGGTTTATGCGGCTCCCGAACCAGAGAAGTACTACCACTTACCTTCTGGAACCCGTCGTGCCCCGAATGCACATCTCCTTCTTGGAGCTGGTGCGGTCATTTACCCTCCAACACTGCTGAAAGAGATCGCTCGTCACCAAATTGAGGTCGAGAGGCTGAGCATTGATCCTCAGGCCATGGTCATTGAAGAAGCCGACCAAGAGGCTGAGGCCGAAGGGTTAGCCAGTATATCCTCGACGGGGCAAGGCGTTGGCAGCGCGAGTGCAAGAAAAATCACGGATAGAGGACGATACGCGGACGGCGGCTCGATGCGACTGGCAAAAGATGTCCCTGAATTGAAGCCATACATTCGTGAAGGCCAAAGCGTATTAGAAAAACACTTCGCAGATGGAAAGCGGATAATGTTGGAAGGGACACAGGGGACCCTCCTGAGCATGCACCACGGGCAGTATCCATACGTAACATCTCGCGATACTACAGTTGCGGGCTGTTTGGCGGATGCCGGTATCGCACCAACCAATGTTCAGAAGGTAATTATGGTGTGTCGAACATACCCGATTCGAGTTGGCGGGCCCTCTGGGCCCCTTGGGATCGAGATAAGCTATGAAAAGCTTGCCGAACGATCAGGCATTTCCATCGATGAGTTGCTGAGGACCGAGAAGACGACCACCACGAACAAGCAGAGGCGATTAGCAGAATTCGATTGGTTCCAATTTAAAAGAGCAGTTCAGCTTAATGGTCCAACGGATATAGCACTCACTTTTGCTGACTATCTATCAATAGAAAATAGAGGTGCTTTTCGTGTCGAGCAGCTAACCGAAGAGACTCGTCGATTCGTCGAAGAGATGGAGCGCGTATCGGGCAGGCCGGTATCCATGATTTCGACCGCATTCAATTGGCGCAATGTGATTGACCGGAGGAACTGGTGACTGAGCCTGAGCTCGACGAATTAATCTCCGACTGCCCACGAGTTTATCACATGGCCGAGCGGGGAGCTTGGGAGGGGGTTAAACGCCACGGCCTCTTAAGCACCTCCGCGTTGCTCGATCTATACCAGATTACGGGCGAGGAGCGGCAACGGATCGAAAACAGGCACCGGCCAAGTATAGTAGTTGTATCTGATAAGAAGCTCGGAAAAGCTTCGATCCGCGACCAAATCCCTATGAGCGATTCTGGCTTGATGCGAGCACTACCTGAACACATCAGCCCTGCGGATTGGTATGCCCGCTTGAATAGCAAGGTTTTCTTTTGGATGTCAGAGGCAAGGCTCTTGCGCCTCACAAGCGCAAGGGCGTATCGCGAAATCGAGCACGAGGTGCTCGTGCTCGATACGCGCCTCTTGGTCAGCAAATTTTACAACGAGATTTGGCTGTGCCCGATCAATAGCGGGTGCACGAAGCCGATGCCTCATCCGCGTGACTTCAGTACGTTTCAGAGGATCGGCGACTATGATTACGCCCGCTGGCGACTGCGGAGGCGGAGAGGTGAGCGGGTAGTAGAACTCTGCGTCGATCATTCCGTGCACAACGTTGAGCGCTTTGTTGTGGATGCCTTCATCGTGCGAGGGGAAGAGCGGTTGGGCAAGCTATTCTAAAGACACCTGTAATATATGGTGTGGCGGCTCTTTCGAGCGCAG
>Ga0181527_1005433_pt1 | contig 10558 bp, 6 predicted proteins | sample PEATcosm2014_Bin_30_FD_119762 | JGI IMG/M metagenome (GOLD analysis project Ga0181527, IMG submission 119762) | Peatland microbial communities from MTU Mesocosm Facility, Houghton, MI, USA - PEATcosm2014_Bin06_60_metaG | ecosystem: Environmental > Terrestrial > Soil > Wetlands > Peat | place...
CAAGACCCTCAACGAGTCCCTGGCCCACTTCCAGCAGGACGCCCCCACCTGCCCCAACTGCGGCCACGTCGCCGTCCGCAACGGCGCCTGCTTCAAGTGCATGAACTGCGGCGAGAGTTTGGGATGTTCATAGGAACTTATACCTACTTATACCGCCATTGCGCACCGTTTTTTCTGGTTTTCCTCGGTTCCTAGTTTGTGAAATAACTAGGAACTTTACTTTTCCGTTTCCCGCCGTTTTTAGCTCATCTTTAATGATTTTATCGCAGCAGCCGATAAGATCGACAGCAATGCCCCGCCCGTGACAGACAATGCCACAACGATCAACCATAATGGACAACGGAGCCCGTAGCACTCTCTCCCCCCGGAGACTGGAGGCGAGGTGCATAAGTTTTTAAAAAAAACCACAGCCATCCCATCCGAGAGATCGACAGATGCGTGCCAAACGAAACAAAAGTGAAAATTCCAAAACACAATTTGAGCAGTGAACGCCGAAACGTTTTGGACGTTTCAGTGGCAACAATGGAAGCAATATGCCGTGCAGCATCCTAACTCTAAGCATGGGGGCCGGAGTCGGGCCCTTGCCAATCCTGGTGGATGAAAATGGGCAGGTGAACCGCGATGTCCTGGCGTGGTTCGTGATGGAAAAACGAGATGGCCTCAAGGCCATGAGGACATTGCGCGGCTACGGCACCGCGCTCTGCCGTTTTTCAGACTACTGGAAGTTCCATGAAGCCCAGAAAATCGAGAAGCCGGTCTTTTCTGCGTTTTTTGAGGCATTGGTGCATGGGCAACCCGAAATTGGTTGGAGGGATGGCGTTTCGACGGACGTGGCAGGAGATTACGTGATGGTCCTGGGATTGTTCCTGGACTGGTTGACTGAACAGACGGGAGAGGAACACCCAAATCCCAAGGTAGAACAGCCCGTCTCCTGGGGTGAGCGCTTAAACCAATATCGACGGCGGTTTAAAAATGATCTGCTGTTTCATCTTCATAACGCCACCAAGGGCAGCCGAATCAAAATAGCGAGACGGATTAACCCAGCGCGGAGGGCTAGGCGAGGAGGGTCGTCAGGTTCAACACGTCCCAAAAAAACATTTTCGCTGGACGATTATCTTCTTCTCATCAAACACGAAAAAGACCCACGCAGCCTGCTGATGTGGCTACTGCTGGGCGCCGGCGGGTTCCGGGTGAGCGAGCCGCTTCATCTATTCGTAACCGATGTCCTGCTCGACGCCGCCTCGGGCGAGGCCCGTTTCGTTTTCGCCGATCCAACCTATGGCAGAATCTCGATCCCGGACGAAAGCGGTGCGATGACCAAGCTAACGCGCCAGGAATATCTTAAACGATTTTTCAACCGCGTCCCTCGCGATCAACTTCCGGACAATCATATTCACTGGGCAGGCTGGAAGGGAATGAAATGGCATGATACCGAAGCCAAGACCTCCGATGTTGTTTGGCTTCACCCGTATTTCGGCCAGTTGTTTTGGAAAACCCACCAGGAATACCTCAGCCTCCGGGGCCAAACTCAACCGCAACATCCTTGGTATTTCGTCAATTTTAAGGCGAATACCGGAGAGCCACTCTCGATAAGCAACATCAGCGCCATTTTCGGAGCAGCATGTGCGAGGCTTAATATGAAGTCGCTTCACAATCCCCACTCTCTTCGGCATCTTTATGTTTACACGTTGATTAACGTATATGGGCTTTCACTTCATCAAGCCCAAATCTTGGTCCGGCACGTGAGCCCCGAGAGCACTGAGATTTATGCCCAAGCGGCCCTTGAAACCACGCGGCGCGCATTGGTAGGTCTGGCGAAAAAGATGATCGACCTCCCCGGCGCAGAACAATGGATTGACCCTCCACACCTCATAAAATGAGCATCCCCAGCACGTCAACGTTCCCAACGCCGGCTGATCCCCGTCGGAAAATTATCTTCAACAGGGACCCGCTCTTTCCGGTAATTCTCCAAACACCTGAGCGTCATCAAATCCACAGCTTGATCGAGGATGTCGAGCGACTCTACGTGGACTCGTTTTGGGCGCAAGTATTATGCAAGCCATCCCCATACAGAGAAGGCATTCCATTCGGATTGGTCTCGGCCAATTCCGGGGTTTCGCTGTTGTCCACCTCTGACGTGCTGGCTCAGGCTGAAAAACAGACTGGCCGGAAATCGTCCGGTTCCGCTACTGATTACTCTATCGATGAACTGAGAGCTGCGATTTTAGCCCTAAAGCCTAAGACCGTGAATCAAGTGAACGATCGCCTGAAAGAGCACGGGCGCTCCAAATTCATGGGATTTTCACTTTTAGATCTGGAAGACCAACACACAGAATTCACTAAGCTGGTTCAAGAGCTGATCAAGCGAGGGACAGATGGGACGAGCTTTGCCCTCGGCGCACTAGTTGCGATGCGTTGCAAGAACTGGCTTATACTGCCGATCCAGGTGAACATGTGCATCGGCCAGGCTGCTGCGGTGGCGCATTCAAGAGGCAAGAATTGGGCTAACCCTCTCAATTTTCTAAGTGACTCATTGCGGCAGCTTTACTACGAACTGATTGGAACCGCTCTGGAGCCACAGGGAAATAATCGTGCGGCGCGTTTCGATGGACCAAAGGCGCGCTTGGCTGTCTTTTGCACGAATCTTGCGTCCAAACAGGATTTCTCATGGCCGTTGGCGGCCGAGTTGTTAAAGAAGCACGACGGAGGGGGCCAGAACTTTGACCCGTCAGCGGCGATCAGGGACCATTGGCGCCAAATGTGCCGTGTCAATGGTCCCACGCCAGAATCTTTTCCCGCTGAAGCGGCGGGGCAGAAAAGTGTGATACTGCCTTGGCAGTCCAAAGAACCGGATGAGACGCCCGAATGCAGGCTCTTTACTGCACCTGACGATCCGAAATATCAGGTGCGGCTCAACATTGACAACAACAGCCCTCATATACTTAGCCGGGTCGGCCGCAATGAACTGCTGGAAACCATGCAGCGGGTGGAAGAAGAATACGTTGCTGAGTATTGGGCCGAACTCTGCACCGCGTCACCACACAAAGTTGAACTTCCATACGCACTGGCGGGCAGCGCAATGGGCCACACATTGGTTCAACCAGTAGCCGTGTATGAGCAGATATCCGGCCATAACGACCACTCAAATCCCGAAGCGATCGCTGAACTGAAGCGGTATCCGATGACTGAATTGTGCAAAGCCGTCCAAGCGCTCAAGCCAAATAGCGTTAACGCCACATTAGCCCTGTTAACCGAGAATGGCCGCCTGAGATTTCAGGCGTTTTCCTTGGTGGATCTGGGGCTGGGCGAGCCGACGTTTAAAAGGTGCGTCTTATCGCTCATCGGCAAAGCGACGGCATCCGGTTACCAGACGGGGAAAAGTCTGGCTCAACAGGCTTTGGTGGCGTTGCGGTCTAAAGGCTGGGTAATCCTTCCCGATTCAGTAAACCACCACATCGGAAGGGTCCTTCGAGGGGTGAACGGGACCGATCGATCTTGGGGAACTGATCCAATGGTTCACCTTCAGGGTGAAGTGGAGCAACTCTATCGACAATTGGTCGGAGAGGTAATCAAAGAACCGTCCCACAGCAGAAGTTCAGATGACCTGTGTATTTGTCGGCGCGCGGTTTTATGCACAAATGTCCGTAGCACGCGCGACCTCAGCATGCCTTTGATCGATACAATTTTGGCAACGGACGCCGATACGAAGAAAAAAGGCATGGCAGCGGTTGCCAGCGCTACGCTACGCGCCCGGTGGCAACGACTTTGCGAGGCGAACGGCCCGGCAGCCATGATTCCGATGTCCACACAGAACGATCATCGGAGCGCTCTAGCCAAGAGATGTCCGCCCGATGAAAGGCTTGCCGAGTGGATTGAGTTTCTCGCCCAGCAAGCCGAGATCCACACTGGTGGAAACTTCGAACCGGTTTACCAATCCTACGGAATCTGGCTTTCGTGGCTGGCAACGCTTGACACACTCCCAGGACCTTTGCAGGTCACCCGAAAGCACATACGGGACGACGCCAATCCATCTGCTAATACGTTCCGCGTCTATTTATCGAAACTGCAACGGGAGGTGACAAAAAACCGGAATATGCCGCTCGCTAAAATGAACGAGGTTTTTGAGCGGCTTTCGACCGAGTCTGAAGATGCAGGCAAAACGTTTGCAAACCCAATCCGCTGGCAGTTTGACAGATTCGAGACGCCCCGAGGTGAGTCGCATGATGGAACAAAGCGAAGCCGAATTGACGACTGGATCATGGCAGAGATGAAGGCGTTAATCGTCAAGAAAACTGACGATGGATATCAATGGGGCGAGGATCTGGGAAAAATCGAAAGCTTAAAATTGGAAACCGGCACAGGAGAAAAGACCTTCTGCCCGATTATGCCCGCCATAATTTACGTGATGCTCATCTTCCCGTTACGCACCCATCAAACTCGCTGGTTAGACTCGGGGGAAATGGATGAATCGATTTATGCCTTTGATTTCCAAGCCTTTGTTCCGAACTCCAACCAGAAGGCCCTTGTAGGACGTTCATGCGGAGTTCTTCAACCTAGTCAAAAGAAGTTAACGAATGATTTGAACCTTGAATTTCAAGTGGCAGTCAACAAAGTGCTGCTACAGCAGCGAAACCGCTCGGCATTTACGATCCCATATTTGCCACCGGACGTTCTGTGGGTAATCAGGCAGGTGCTGCAATGGCAGAAGGAATACGGCCCTCCAGCCCACTTAGTGAAGGAAGTCCATGAACCAAATAACGAACTGCGGCGAAATCAGAGCCTTGCTAGTTACTATCCAGACATTTGTCCCCTCTTTCGTTACCCATTGCAACGTGCGTTTTATCCGCCATCGCATGACCAAATCTCGTATTTTTGGGGAAAACTGTGCAGCGTTTGGGACAATAAGAACCAATTATGGCGGGACCTCAAGACCGGTCTGGTTGGCCCCCGGCCAGCTACCCCGAAGCTTTCCCGGACCTATACACGCCCTGGTGGTCGCACAAAGATGGACGTGGCTGTTTATGATCTGCACAGTCTGCGCGTGGCTGGGGTGTCAATGCTTCTCGACGCTGGACTGCCTTTGGGGGTTGTGGCGTCGATTGCCGGCCATAAAAGCCTAGCTATGACATTGCACTACTATCGTGCTGAACGTGAAACCCTCCGTCTCAAACTCCACGAGGCATTCAAAAAGATTGGCACCAACAATACCATGGAGGAGATTGCCAAGCGCCTGCACCAAAATGATGACGAATCTTGGTTACGCGGTTCCGCAGATGGATTCACTCAGCTTCGTCAGAACCGTGGATCCGGGTTGCTGAGGATCACAACGTCGGGTATCTGTCCTGGCGCTTGTTGTAATACCGGATACATCGACCCTGAACGGCCAGCCCATACCCCTATCAGGGTGCCTGGATCACGATGTCCGCTTTGTCGCTATTTCCTTTACGGACCTGCATTCCTTCCTGGGCTCGCATACGAATACAATTGCCTGCTCTTCGAAATAGAGAAAAAAGCAAAACAGCAGGTCAAGATTCGCGCTGCCACCATCGAGGCAGAAGATGGAGGAAATAGCGGCGACGTCTGGCGATTGCGAGGAGAGGACGATCGGCTTGATCAAGAAACGACCCTCGATCTCCAGGTTTTGGCTCGCCTGTATCGAATGATTGATGAGTGCATTTCAATAATCAACGCCGGTGGAGATGGATCAGCCCGAGGCGTGCAGCTAGTAATTCAAAAAGGTGAGACAGTGAGCGCCGTCGTCGAGCGCGTTGGGAAATTCCAACAACTCAAGGATTTTGTCGAGTTGGCAGAGATTATGCCGTTGTCGCGTCAATCGGCGCCGTTGATCGCGGAACTGGAACTTAAAGACAGATTGCTGGATTTCCTTCGTCGTAACGGAGCGGAATGCTATTTGGCTGGGATCCCCAAGGAAACTGCGAGGACCGCCAGTCTAAAGCTGGCCCGATTATTGGAACGACTGGTGCCGGAAGAGGATGCAAGAGAAAGACTGCTCGATGGAACCGTCAAATTGCGTGAATTGGCGAAAGTTGAAGCGAGTGTGCTCGCTCAGGTGAAAGAAGGCACGCATCAAATTGGTTCAGACAGTAATGGCCCCCAGCGCCTTATCGAAAAATGAACAACCAAAGTGAACCAATAAAGGGAAAAAGCGGCGCCCAGATCGGCACCGAAAACCTGGTAAAGCTCGAAGAGTATCTTGATCAGCTTGAAAAAGAAGGTGGCAAAGTGCCGCTTACCAAGGACGGCCGGCCAAACCTCAGCGCCATTGCCTTGGCGTGCGGTTTTGATCGGCAGGTCTTTTACGCCAATCCGAGGTGCAAAGAGCTCATCCAGACCAAAGTGAGGGCCATTGGCGGCACCGCAGAGACGACGGATCCGAGTGCAAAACCCGCATACGACCCGAAGGATAAGCGCATCCGAGAGCTCGAAAAACAGGTGGCTGATCTGACGGAACGTCTCCATCAAACCGAAAAACAGCTGGCGGAAGCGCAACCCTATCAGAAGCTGTATCAGCACGCCTGTGAAACCGGGAGGAGTTTGATTCCGTGAACCAACCCATCCGAGTAGGGGTTGTTAAAGCATGGCCAGGGCCTGCGGGCGTCTGTTATTGGACCGGACGAGACGGTGATGGCAACCTACACCGATTCGTCCATAACCATGCCGGCAGGGTGCCCGTCCCAGGCGAAGTTTGGAGCGTTGTTGGCGAGCCGAGACACCATCCAGAATACGGCATTCAATTGCATGTTAAAGACGCTGTTCTGCACCAGCCACGTGGCAGGCTGATAGTAGATTTCCTTGCACGCCACCAGGCATTTGACGGCCTTCGCATCGGAACGACAAAAGCCACAGCCTTATACACCTATTTTGGCGAAGCGCTCTATGATGTATTGAGCGATGGTAATGCGGACCGACTGGCCGAGGTCGATAAGATTCCAAAGGAGATCATTCCTCGTTTGATCCAGGCGTGGCAGTCGGTCAGTCTGGAAGCCAACGTCATCCGCTGGCTTTCTGGCTGGGATTGCCCTCTGAATCTCGCAAGGAAGCTCGTTGAGGTCTATGGCGGTCAGACGATCGACCGGCTCAACGATAACCCCTATCGGCTGCTTGCATTCGTGTCGTTCAAAAAGTGCGACGCGATTGCGAGTCGACTTGGCATTGCGGCCGATGATCCGCGCCGGATGGCCGCCATTGTCCAGCATGTGCTGTATCAGGAGCTGGAACAAGGGCACACATTCTCTAGACTTGAATCGCTCAAAGCCGAGGCCTCCAAATTCCTGGTTTCAGGTGGAACGCCTGATTCGGCGCTCGCCGCAGCCATGGCCGCCAAAGTCGTCATCGTCTCGGATGACAAAGCCAGTTTAACAGGAATACGGATGCTGGAGTTGGATGCAATGGCCCGGTTTGATCAAATGCTGGCCGCGCCGGAGGACGCACAGATGGGGCTTTTCAACGGTGAAGCTGCTGTCTCTGGCATAATGGAAGAATTCGAAGCCGAAAACGGCTACTGCCTTAACAACGAACAGAAGGAAGCCATCGTGATGGCAACGAAAGAACGGCTCTCGATCATCTGTGGTGGCGCGGGAGTCGGAAAGACCACCGTGCTGAAAGCGCTCGCAAAAACCTTAAAAAACGAGATTTATCTCATGGCCTTAACCGGACAGGCGGCCAGGCGGATCACGCAGGCGACGGATCGGTTCGCCACCACGATCGAGTATTTTTTGCGCCACATTGTCGGGAACATTTCCCACAATGCACGACCGTTGCTCGTGATCGATGAGGCATCGATGCTTGATCTCCAATTGACAACCAGGATTCTTCGTAGCTGCCCCAAGCATTCAAGGCTGCTGTTGGTCGGTGACCCTGCCCAACTGCCACCGGTAAACTTCGGCCTGATTTTTCATAAGCTGGCCGAATCAGACCGCGTCCGAAAAATCGAGTTAACTACCATCAATCGTCAGACCGAAGAGAGCGGAATCCCAGGGGTTAGCCGCCAAATTCGCATTGGCCAGATGCCGTCACTGGCCGCGTATGTGGGCATGGCTCCGGGCGTCTCCTTTATTTCAGCCTCGCGTAGCGACGTGATGCAAAGGATATTGGACGTCAAATCTGACTTAACTAATAGTCAAATCCTTTCCATCAAGAATGCCGGCGGATTGGGCGTCCAGGACATAAACGAGGTGTTTCACAGGATAAAGTCCGTTGGCCGATTGACTGAGGAATCGATCGGCATGTCCGTACGGGAGCCCGTGATTTTCAAGAAAAATGTCACAGACTTGGACTTGGTTAATGGTTCGCTCGGACGGATTACAGGCTTTGAGCGGGATGAGAACGGTTCACTGCAGGTGCTGGGTTCGTTCGCCGGGGAAAAGAAGGTGATCACGAGCGCGTATCTTGAATACCTCAAATTGGCTTACGCAATCACCGTTCATTCAGCCCAGGGATCCCAGTTTGACCGCGTGATTATCATTGTCGAACCCAGTCAGATCCTGGATCGAACGCTGATCTATACCGCGCTTACCCGCGGCATAAAGCAGGTCGTGTTTATCGGTGATCACCAAGCGTTCGCCCGTGCAATCCGCTCTAAACCCAAGGCCTCGGAACGTTCAGTTCTGTTCACCATTTGAGTTGCAGCAGCACCAAAAATCTCCCCTATGAACAACAAAGACAACAGCCAAGAGAAACCTTCCGATGCCCTCTTTCAGGCGATACTGGAAAAGGCACGGCACCCAAAAACAAAAAGAGCGGCCGAAAACATCCGTAACGCCTGCAATTACCTGCAGGAGCATAATATTGAAATCTCGATTAGTCAGGTTGCCGATTTCTGTAAAGATACCGGACCAAGGGCTCAAAGCATTCATAACAAAAAGGAGTTTGGTGCTTACATCAAGGCCAGGTGGGGTGAGCAAGAATTGCCGGTTAAACCGAGTTCGGAGGCGCTAAAGTTCGAGACCAAGGATCCACAGGCAAATGCGGTGATTTACGCTCTCCAGTCGGAGGTCAAGAGAGTGCGCCAGCAGTTGCAGAATTTTAAGCGCGCTCTTAGCGACGCCGGTGATTACGACCTCGATGCCACTGTGCAGACTGGCCGGTTGGTCCGGCTCGTTGACCTGACCCCATCTGTGCCTTTGGAGGTTGTGGATGTGCTTCGGCGCCTGTTAGACGCAGCCCACCTGAGAAAATTCGGGCTGAACTACCTTAAGGACCGAATTATAGCCGTTGACCGGAATGACCGCGTGTTTGTCGAAAAAGCGGATCTCCAGCGCCTGGCGGCAATTACCGCTCCCAAGGACAGTCCGAAGGAGCTGCCGTTACGTGATGCACCAAAGCAGCTTCCACAAAGCAAAACGCCGTAAAGTAAACATCACCTTCGGCGATTCCCAGCAGTTAAACTCGCCTTGCTTTCTCTGCACGAGCCGGGAAAAGGCTATCTGTTGGAACCCCAAGCACTTGCCCGCTCTCGCTGGAAGAGGCCCGCCAGATCGTCACTGGATACGTCGAACATTACAACACCCGGCGCTTGCATAGCGCCCTGGGTTACATCGCCCCGGCCGACAAGCTGGCCGGACGCGAGCAGGAAATCTTTGCCGCACGGGACCGCAAGCTCGAAGCGGCACGCCAACAGCTCCAAGCCAAGCGCCAGGCCGCCCGAGGGGCGCTGCTGGCGCCGGAGCAAAAATCGTCCTTGACGGCTCGGGCTCCCTCTGGGAGAGTGGGGCCGTCCCGCGAAACAGAAGCGGGCTCTGCTGAAGAGCAACCCGCCGAGGGATAACGGGATGAGGCGACGAAATAAAACCGTCTCCATTTTTTGGGGAGGCCCAAAACCTCCCCGAAAACTCTTGGGAGACCTTTATTTTTGAGCCTCCACATGCCTTAAAAACTTGGGCTTGGGGGCAGGAATCCCCAGCCCGTTAGTTGCTTAAACGTGAACTGGAAAGGTCCACATTTGCACGGCAGATTGACTATGATTTTGTCTATGAATGCCACGCAAGCCGAGCCTGAGGAAACGAGCATCCGTCCAGCCGGGCGCGAGAGCGGATTTTGTCCCAATCTACTTTTACCCTTATAAGAGTTGCCAATACTTTTATAAATGGCTTGTTTTCAGTCACTAACACATACAAGTAGGATTTTTCTCCATATTCCAGCGGGTGTTCGTAGCCAGTCGGGTGTCGAGTGACGAGGGAAGGACCCACGGAGCGTGTGGTCAACGAGGCTGCATTGGCGAGGATTCTCCGCGACCGCCCTGCCTTGCAGCCGGCCAGGCTGGCGAATTCGTATTTGTCGCTGTGTTGGCCGGGATGCTGGCGGCAGGGTAAATGACCTGCCGTTCCGCTGCTTTCATGCGGAGCAACTTGAGACCGATCAGCGGGGCAGCGACTCCCAAGGCAATAACCAGCACCCCCATTGCGGTCCAGGCAATGATCTTGCGGGACGCAGACGCATCGGCCGGGGGCGGAGCCAGGAGCAATTCGGTCGAGCGGCCGCAATGGGGACATCGGGCGGTCAGACCGATGGATAGGGCCGGGAACTCGAGCGGGGCTTG
>Ga0181527_1005438_pt1 | contig 10552 bp, 17 predicted proteins | sample PEATcosm2014_Bin_30_FD_119762 | JGI IMG/M metagenome (GOLD analysis project Ga0181527, IMG submission 119762) | Peatland microbial communities from MTU Mesocosm Facility, Houghton, MI, USA - PEATcosm2014_Bin06_60_metaG | ecosystem: Environmental > Terrestrial > Soil > Wetlands > Peat | place...
ACGCATCGCCGGCGCTACGCCGTCGATGCGTTCACAAATCGTAGAATGATACGATCAGCAACTGCAGCACATAGGCGCACTGTTCATCATCATCATGCAGCAACAGCCACAGGTCATCATTGACATCATGGCCGCGCAACATTGCTGAATCATCTTACAGTACTCCGAATCCTTGCTGCTCCAGGTCATGCACAAGCCGTCTTTTGTCATCTCGCACTTGCACATGCCGCCGGCCATGTTGATGGTCATCATTGGCATTCCGTTCATCATCATGCAGCAGCTCATCATGCTGCCTGACATCATGGTGCAGAGATTCTGCATCATGCCGGAGGCCATTTCGTCCTTTGTCGAGCACATGATCTTCATTCCCATGTCGGTGGTTTCCATTTTCATGGAACACCTGGGAACCATCATCATGTTCATCGGCATAGTGCCGGGCATCATCATCCCCGGCATCTGGCCCATACCCATCACCATCCGATCCATGGCCATCGCATTCATTGCCATCGGATTCATACTACACCTCTTTCTTCATGGCAGGTCGCTTGCTTTTGTGCAATAGCACCCACAAATTATTAATTTTGCCTTGGAGAAGGGTTGTCGATACATTCGACTTTCAAGAATATACTATACTACACTAATCCTGTCAAATTAATCTGGTTAACAGGCTGCGAAGATCCAATATCTTCATTTTTCTGGAAGGATATGTTCAAATTCCATCACCACAAGTCAAGCCGTTCTTCTTCATCCAATGCCGATCCGAAGCCTTCCGCGCAGCCGCTTCTCTGGCTTTTTCAAAGGCTATCCGGTACAGTTGCGACCTTGCCTGAACCCGTTCCGGCGTCAATCCTTGCAGGAAAATAGATGGCATTTCCATAAAGGATGCCATGTTGAACTCGGGCATGGAATCGCCGTAATAAGGCGTTTCATGATCATTTTCAAAATCAAACATCTTCGATTCCTTTCCGGCGAAACAGGAACGTTCGCCACGCAGCGTTCCAAAGCAAAATCATATCCCGCCTCCATCAATTTCCGCGACAAACAGCTCGCACCGGTTCTTCTCCGTTCTGTCAATCTGAACGACTTTATGATTGTGAACTGTAATAAGTACATGGCCGAATTTTATGTCCTTGAGCGCTTCCGCGATTCTGCGGATGAGTTTGTCGTTTATTATTTCGCCTTTCGCGTGTTCCTGCTTCTGCGGCATCCGACACCCCTTTCCCCGAATAATAGACGATCAAATACCCAAGCCGTGATTGAAGTAATCGACAAGGCCGCCTAATGCGTTCAATTCATCTTTTCCCGTAACAACTATCTCAATGCTCGGACTTCGCAGCATCGTGAACTCCTGAAGTTGCGCGACAGACCTGGTGTCAAGGGATTTCGAATTCCCGCGGCGGACGGTTATTCTTGAATGAAAGTTGCCGCACAATCGGAAGATTGACAAAGCGGGAAACAATGCGCTGTTTCTTTTCTCCGACAAGGTAATCGTAGCCGTAAGCACTCAATTCTCCCAGGTTGACTTATTAATCAATTGGTAAATAGCCGACATCGCGTTTGTTTGTCATTCCCGCGAACGCGGGAATCCACTGTGTGAGAAAGAAATGGACTTCCACTTTCGTGGGAGTGACATGTGTCATCTATTTGTGCTCTGATTAATAAAAGCCGTGCACAGGCTCATTGAATTTTTAAGTCATTGCGAATAATTTGAAGGTTCGCTATTGACGGGTTTTGGCTTTGCGTCTATATCCCGTCTCCGCTTTCAAGGTAAAGGTCATCAAATCGGCTTTTTTCGATGCGCTCAATCTGAACGATCCTGGAATCGTGAATCGTAAGGATTACGCTTCCGTACCGAAGGCCTTTTAGCGCCGTATTAACTCTCGTATTTACCCTATCGCCTTGGTTAGATTTGTCGATATTTTCCTCCCTATTGGCATTCATGATTTTAAATATAACTATTCCAACCAATAAAGTCAAGATTAATTGCTCTGACACGTTGTCTCAATTGCTAACATATTGTTATATCGTAAACTACAAGCAATCTATCTGTCAAGTATGCCTCGCAAAACGCCATTCCAAACGCGCTTTCCCACGCTGACCATGCGTTCCAGAATCTGCTTCTCTCTAAAGCACTTTTGGTCTGATATGCAGGCAATTCCGGAGAGTGCGACAGCCATTTGTTCGTCTTTGATGGCAGTTGAGGCCGTTGTCCGGCACCAATGTCCGTAACCGCGTCAAGTATGAAGTTTCTTGACTTTCATTCCGCATTGATTTATTATGAGTATAAACTCAGTGAGTTATTGCTCATCTAAACGGAATAACGATGACCAGACGTGCGGTACAAAAGGACCAGACCCGCAGGAAGATATTGGATGCCGCCTATTCTTTGTTCTCTCAGCGCGGGTTTCTTGATGTAAACACTATTGACATAGCAGAAGAAGCGGGGATATCACATGGCGCGCTTTTCCTGCATTTTTCCACGCGTGACGATCTTGTTAACGCCGTCATATCGAAATTTGGTGACGAGATTGCAAAACGGACACATGACTTGTTGGAATCTCGAAGTTCCCTGAGAGAAATTCTTGAGGCGCACCTGGAATGCATTAGGGAAAATGAGTCCTTCTACTCAAGGTTATTGCGAGACATTCACTCGCTGCCTAAGAATGCCGGGCTACAACTTACCTGTATTTTGTCAGCCGTTTCTCACCACATTTTTCTCGCTGCCCAACGGGAAATCGAGAACGGGAATATCGTACCGGTGGCGCCCAACCTGCTTTTCAACACGTGGATTGGGCTATTGCACCATTATTTGATGAATCGTGAATTGTTCGTCGGCACTGGATCTGTTGTAGAAAGACACGGCAAAAATCTGATTGACCATTTTATGAAACTTCTCGCACTGAAGAACTAGGAGGAATTCGATGGCAACACGTTGCATTGCATGCGGCATGCCCATGGAAAAGACCGAAGAATTTGCTTTGGACGACAGGTCCAAGAACTATTGCCGGTTCTGCGCTCGCCCAGACGGGAAAATGCAGAATTTTGCCGAAAAGTTGAAGTCGCTCACCGCTTTCATAGTGCGAACTCAAGGGTTGACATCGGAGGCCGCCCAGGAAACTGCCCGGGAAATGATGTCAAAACTCCCGGCATGGTCAGGGAAATAGCGCACGTTGGCGGAATGGCCGGTTTTTCCCGAAAGGATAAGATTCTATGAAAGACTATGATAATTTTTTCTTGCCTGCAAATGATCTGAAAAAGGCGAAAGACTTCTTCAAGAATACTCTGGGATTATCAATGAAATTTGATTTTTCAGAAAGAGGAATGGTAGCCTTCAAAGTCGGCGATCAAGAACCAGCAATTATTTTGAAGGATACAAATAAATTCCAGGACGTCAAACCTACCATCTGGTTTGTTGTAGAGAACGTGAGGGAGAAATACGTGGAGCTGGCCGGAAAGGGCGTCAAGTTTTTGTCGGAACCTTTTCGCATTCCCACTGGGACGGCTTTAGAATTTGAAGACCCCTTTAGAAACAGATTAGGAATAACCGATTATTCAAAATAAATTATCACGAACAATTGAAAAATCCGAAGCTTCGAGGGATGCGCTCGATGCGGGATTGAGTTCGATGGTCAAGCCTATCCATTAATTTTACAGATATGTTCGTTTCAATTTAGCCGTGACATGAAAGCTTCTTATGAGCGGTATTAGAGCTGTAGGTCTTCTGTCCGGAGGTCTCGATAGTACATTGGCCGCAAAGATCCTAATCGAACAGGGCATAGAGGTTCATGCGATCAATTTTGTTTCTCCATTCTGTACATGTACGCCAAAGTCTGCGGGGTGTGCGGCAGTCGTTACAGCCGTGAGGCAATTGGGCGATATTCCTTTGAAACGGATCGTTCTCGGCAGCGAGTATCTTGACATGGTACGATCACCCAAGCACGGGTATGGCAGGGGAATGAACCCGTGCATCGACTGCAGGATAATGAAAATCAAGAAGGCGGCCGAGTATATGCTGGAGATCGGCGCTAATTTCCTATTTACGGGTGAGGTTCTCGGCCAGCGCCCGATGTCCCAACACCGCCGAGCACTCGAATTGATAGACCGGGAATCCGGCGTCGCAGATCTTATACTTCGTCCACTTTCCGCAAAGACCTTGAAACCGACCGCGTGCGAGCGGAACGGTTGGGTCGACCGCAATGCCCTGCTTGCAATCACCGGGCGTTCCAGGAAAACGCAAATCACCCTTGCCAACAATCACGGAATTAACGAGTATCGATGCCCTGCAGGGGGCTGTCTGTTGACCGACACGAATTTTGCAGCCCGGCTGCGCACGTATCTTGAATCGGTGAAGCCTCCGGTAATTGCGGATATGGCACTATTGAAAATGAGACGCCATGTTCACTTGCCAAACGGCGATTGGATCATCATAGCCCGCAATGAAACGGAAGGAGAGCGGTTGGAACAGTTGGCGCCGCCCAACGCGACTCTCCTGGTCCCGACGAATTTTTCCGCTCCGGTAGTCCTGCTTCGCGGAACAGACAGGAAAACGGCAATTGACATAATGCGCTTTAACTCGCATCGCGCAATTCCAGAAGACGCGGTCATTATGCAGCGACAGGGTTCTAAAGAAATCCTGCTGCAGAAAAGCGCATGGAACGAAATCTTGGTTCAAACTCGGGAGGAATCGTGATTTCCGCCGGTATCGATATCGGCTCCCTTTCAAGTAAAGCTGTTCTTTTTAACGGCACGAAGGTCGTTTCTTCCTATTGTCTGGCGACAGGGAGCCTGCCGAGGAAAGCCGGTGAGACGGTATTGGAAAAAGCTCTTCAAATGGCCGGTCTTCGGCGAGAAGACCTTTGTTGCATTGTTGGAACAGGATACGGCCGCAAGATCCTTCCGTTCGCGCACAAGAACTCAACCGAAATAACTTGTTTTGCCCGAGGCGCTTCGTTTCTTTCACCCGGAATTGAAATGGTCGTGGATATTGGCGGCCAGGACAGTAAGGTGATTCTCGTTGACACGGCGGGGAAGGCCTCTGATTTCCTCACAAACGACAAATGCGCTGCCGGAACTGGAAGATTTCTCGAAACTATGGCCCATGCACTGGAACTTCAGGTGGACGAAATGGCTCTTCTTGGACACAATGATGAACCAGCGCAAGTGAACAATACCTGCACGGTCTTTGCGGAATCGGAGATAGTTGGACTGCTTGCGGCCGAAGTTAAGAGAGACGAGATAATCGCCGGGATCAACAAGGCTGTTGCGGAGCGGACATTTTATCTTGCAAACCGCCTCGGCGTCAGGAACAAAGTCGTTTTTTGCGGCGGCGTTGCCAGGAATTCAGGCGTTCGAAAAGCGCTCGAACGAGCCCTTAAGCAAACGGTTATTGTGCCGGAAGATCCGCAACTCGTCGGTGCTTTGGGTGCAGCTATTCTAGCGTACGAGAGGTGCGCATAGCCCCGTTTCGATCATCAATGGTGATTGCAGTTTTCCAAAAGCGCTTCCACACGCATACTAATCCGCTCAACATCCCCGGATGAATAATCGGTTTCAATTTTCAGAAACGAAAGTCCGTGCTTTACCTTGACGTGTTGCTCCACGGTGTAAGATTCAACGTTGTAGGAATGGCAGGCCTGCAGGACCACGTCGATGATCGCATCAGGCTTGAATTTGTCAATTATTTCATCCAGACTCGTTAGGCGGCGGGTGTTTGGCGTCATGCAGGAGCATGGAATTGTCAAGTAGGCTCTCGCCAAGGCTGCTATGGGATCACTTGTTCCTTCGTCAATTTGCATCAAGAAAGGTTTCATACCGCTACAGGCCTCCAGCGCAACGATCACACCGCCCGCTTTTTCAATAATCCGTAATACTTTTGCCGAATCGCCGTTGACCGGGCAGCCGCTTACAAGCGCCCGAGGCGATGCTTTTGATCCGAAGAAGAGCCCGTTCTTTATACGTCCGTCAAGCGTCGCCATTGCAGGCTCAAGCACATCCCCCAACTCTTGCGCTCCCAAAACTGTCGCGAGTGAAATGACATCATACATTTCAGTTGCGCACAGTACCGGAGGATGCGGCGCGGCGTATTCGAAGAATCGTTGCATGAGCCGATTCTTCCCATTGGTGTCTTTGATTTCCCTTTCTATGTTTTCATTGCTTATCGTGGTTTCAAAAGTGGTTTCCAAAAAAGATTTGAGGTTTTGAATCATGACTGTCCAGTTGGACTTTGCTTCATCCGTATCGGGAATTTGCGGTAAATCCATAACATGCATCGGCTTGATCGATGAGATAAGCTCGAACATCTTCTTTTTGCCGTCGCATGTCGTTTCCGCAATGACTGCTTCGCTCAGTTCGAAAAAGGGGCAAGTGTTTGTTGTAATGAAACCGTAACTTGACTTGATTAGCGGACACAGATTGGATGGCAATACTTTTTCCGCATCAGGAACGGTCTTGTTTGAGAATGCACACAGAGTGATCGGGATTGCGCCCATGGCACGAATGAGTTCGACCGGTGCATAAGCGCAATACACACCGATCCCCCGTTTTCCTTCTCGCCACTTCTGAAGAATGCGATCAAGGGTGCGTTTTGAAGGAAGACCGGTATATTGATCATCGATGAGCGGTTTGATATCCATTTTATTTTTCCAGAGACAATGGTTGGACCTGAATATGAAATTTCAATTTCGATCCTTTGTTGTGAAAACCCTTCTGAAAGATAAGTCCCTAATACCCTTCAGACTAAGTGTTTTCTTCTTAATCTTACGCTTCGAATCTCCTGGCGAAGGCTTTCTGATTTGTGGGAGCTTACTTAAAACTGCTGCCCAAAATAAACATACACCCCGTTCAGCGTTGTCTTCAAGAATCCCAAATCCAATGAAATAACAAAATCATTACCCCACCCGAAGCGAAGACCACCGCCATAGGTGAAATACGCTTCAGGTACTATCTTCGAAGGCGAAGAAAACGTGTTTCCGATATCTGAAAAAAGAACCGACCCCAATGACCAATCTTCTCCAAAAGCGTGAAGCCTAAACATCTTCATCCTGCATTCCGGAGTAAAAACATAGCAGAACGGATCTCTGTACCTGTATTGCTGAATTCCCCGCATGCTCCCCTGCCCGCCGGATTTGTGTACTGTATCCCATCGCGGCATCCGAATTCCCAAACCCGAACCAGAGCATCCTAGACCAGGAGCTGGAGAAGGTGGGCAAGCAAGCTGAGGAAATGATCGGCAAGTTGATCGAGCAGGGCCTCCGGCCGGAGGAAGCCAAGGAGATCGCCCTGCCCCACCAAAGAGGGAATTCGAGAAAAGGTATTCTCTCGGATGAGCATAAAAAGAGGCTGCGGGAGAACGGTAGGCTTCTGACATTTTCAAAAATCAGAAACGTGTTTTATCCTGGCCCAAGTGCTGCATCGGAGTTGCTGAAATCCCATTCAAAACCTTTCAAAAGTCGTCCTTGTTGACCGATTTCAAGCCCCCAAGATTCGTCGCTGCCCTTCCCATACTTTAAGTGGGATCTATTTCATGATCGTAATTAGAACTTTTGTCGAAATACAGCAATCCGGTTGAATATTTCCTGTGGAATATTGAGATAACTATTGATTTTCAAATCTATTTCCAGCGTGCTGCGAATTAAAATAGTCATCAAGGTTTCGTAGTGCCCTGTTTAATATGAAATGAGTGCTTCAAAATGTTTTTCTTGTCATATTTGTATCTACCTTTCCTTCACGCTATTTCTTTCGAAGCATCTCAAAAATTTCCCTTGGTGGTAAATCACTGAGGAGTTTGAATGCGTTTCCGTAGGTGTTAGTTGCATCTTGATGTGCGCTATCATTAATTGTCGATAACTGGTCCTTGGTGAGCGTAGTCATATTCATAAAACAGCCACACATCAAATGAATCATTCGAAGCAGTTCCTTAAGCGAAAACAAAACTGCACAATAAATTCTGCCGGCACCTTCTCTAACAGCACTTGTGTCTTCCGATGTCTTTCTAACATGGGGAAGAATTTCATTCAAGGTGGCTGAAATGTCTTCAATCCTCTTATTAACGGACTCGTTTAAAGACTCTCCATTCAGAATTCTTTTGTGGTCTGAAGCGATAATCCTTTTGAATAAATCGACCTTTGTCTCCCCGGTTCGCTTAACTATTTCTGTTATCAATTTATGGCTCTCGATCTCTAATTTTATTGTAATGTTCTTAGCAGGTTTTTGCATTTCGGCTTGCTCATTTCAATGGTTTACTTGCAACGCATTTAGTATCAAATAGTTCCAAGACCTTGGTAAACTTCCTCAGGTCAAGCCCCCTTGGCTGTAACCATATTATATATTAAGGAGATGTAAATGTCAAGCAATCTGAATGAAATTACCTTAGGTACGTTAGGTGTGACGAAGTTAGGAAAGGGCTATGTTTTTATAAGGCTGATTGTTCTTGGATGCTTATTGGGAAGAAAAGATATATTGCCTGAAAAATGAAATTGCTTCTCTTCTACCCTATTTTAGAATGGAAATTGTTTCTGCTGTTTCTGTTTTTTTCTTCATTAATTCTATCTATTATCATCCCATCAAAAATCATTCGGACTCTCAGGAAATTATGCGTGTCGATTAATCCGGCATTTGTGAAATCATAAGTCTCTGGATTTAGTTTTTCGGTTGTCTGAACCTTAGCGATTTCAAATATCTGTTTATACATTTCAACCAAAGAATCTCGATCTAAGTGAGATGCTGCAAAGGCGGATTTTTACACAGATCTTTGGATGTTGACCTCTGAGCTCCTCTGATTCTTCCATCAACGCATCTCATGTTTTGCGCGGAAAAGAGCGCTTGTTCGTCTGAGCAAAGCGAGTTTCCCCTACTCCGATGCGTCGCGGGATATCGAATTAATAATTTTCGGCAGCCTTGCCGAAGAATTAGATCTGTGGAGATCAATAAGCGGTCCTGCGGAAAATATGGTGGAGCACCGTCGACGGATGTCGGCGGTCACATAGATGTCCATCGGCTTATGGAGAAATTACATGTGCGACTTCCCGTGGCAAAAGCCTCTCGACATAATCGGGAGGCCTCTTGCGGAGGGGGAAAACTGCGTTGCAGGGTGGTGTCTTTTGCTCACTTTTCTACACTGAAGAAGAAGAGGCAAATGACATAATTATCTGCGCGAATCGTTTCTACCTTACCTTTGGGAACGAAGAGACAACGGGCAAAAGACATAAAATGAGGCGCACAGCACCACTAGCTACCCTTAAGAAATTTTATTGACAATAGGAGGCGTCTACCTGTCCGCCGCCTGTCACCATCAATTTGATACCATGCTTGTCCTCAAATTGATACCTCTTTCAAACAAATTCGTGTTCTTTTCCTCTTTTTTACCGTAGAAAACCGATTCCTGTTCTGGCACTCGTTTTGATTGCTAGATAACGGCACATTTTACTCACTCCTATCAAGAGGCAAAAAGGAACCCTATATCATCCCAAGATGTACCACCAGGGCATCCTGGACCAGGAGATGGAGAAAGCAGGCAAGTGAGCGGAGGAAATGATCGGGGAAGTGATCGAGCAGGGCCTCAGGCCGGAGGAAGCGAAAGAGACCGCCCTACCCCAGACCATCTTGCTGACCAACTGATAAATACTACTTAACTTAGGATGCATAATTTCATATTATGTAAACTTAACAAGACATATTGTCGTAAATCAATCAGAATAGGCGCTGTTAGAATTTATTAAAAAGGGGTAAATGTATGAACGAAACTACCATGACGGCCCGGCCCACGGGTGACGGCAGCAACAAAGCGCACTCTTCCCCGGACAACGCACCGGAAGACCTGGGCAAGGGCACGCTGGAACCTGACTTCTATACGCCGGGGGAAATGGCGGCGCTGCTTCGGGTACCTTTACGGACGCTCGAAAAATGGACGCTCAAAAGGCGCTTGCCCGTGGTGAAGGTGGGGCGCTTAAACCGTTTTCCCCGCGTAGAAATTCAGAAACGGCTTTTGAGCGGGAGCCTTTTGAGATAGGGCAATGATAATACCATGTTGACGTGCAGCGTATTTCAGCGTATATTATTATCGTACCGTGCTCATGTAGAAAGGTATCTCGCATGAGCATAAAACAGCTTAAGCCCGGCATGTGGCTTCTTGATATCCGGACATGGCGAAACGGAAAAGAGTATCGGAAATATGAGAAGTTTCATGGCGGGGAAAAAGCAGCGACTGAGCGCAGTTTTGAACTAAAAAAGAAACTCAAAGCGCGCGCCGAAACGCAAAACAGTTCTTTGACATTTAAAAAATTTTCCGAAGTGCTGCAATACTACCTTGAACGGCACGACGTAAAGGGATCGAAACCGTATTTCCGGCGCTTGCTTGATGACTTGGGCGGGGTCGAATTATCGTTTTTCAAGGATAAATTTGACCGCTGGTTCCAATTGACACGGCAGAGTAAAGGATTGCGAACCGGCAGGCCGCTTGCAAGTGCAACGCTTAACAGGTATGTTGCCTGGTCGAAAGCGGCTCTTAATTTTTCCCTGCTTAATAGAATGATTGAATCGAATCCTTTAAAATGCT
>Ga0181527_1005441_pt1 | contig 10550 bp, 5 predicted proteins | sample PEATcosm2014_Bin_30_FD_119762 | JGI IMG/M metagenome (GOLD analysis project Ga0181527, IMG submission 119762) | Peatland microbial communities from MTU Mesocosm Facility, Houghton, MI, USA - PEATcosm2014_Bin06_60_metaG | ecosystem: Environmental > Terrestrial > Soil > Wetlands > Peat | place...
CCCGAACGATTTGAGCACCCGCCAGAGAATGGACGAGTTGAGCAACCTTCCCAATACGAGCCCGGTGGCCAGGGGTCAGCAGCGGACGGCCGGGGGCGCGACGATGGGCGGGGGCGGGGCCACTGGCACGCGGGGCACCCGGACGACCGGCATGAATCGGACCGGTACCACGGGCGGCTATCCGGGCCAAACCACGCCCGGGATGGGCGTGATGCCCGGCGCAACCACCACGACTCCCACCGGCGCGCCCGGCAGTTCATTCTCGTCACGGTTGCAGAACATCATCAGCCGCGCTTCAGCTTCCGGAGAGATTCAGGTGCTGGGCCAGACCAAGATCATCTCGGACGAGCGGACCAATTCGCTGCTGATCTACGCCGGGAAAGAGGACATGAAGACGATCAAGGAGATCGTGGCCAAGCTGGACATCGTCCTGGCGCAGGTCCTGATTGAGGCGGCCATTATCTCGGTGACGCTGACCGACAGCCGCGACTTGGGCGTCAGTTATCTTGAGCAGCAGCCCCATGGAGTCGGCAATTATTTCAAGGGCCTCGGCGCCATCAACAACGGCAACACTCTTTCACAAAGTCCGCTCGTCAGTGCGGCGACCAACGCTGCTAGCAGCCTGCCCAGCGGGTTCAGTTACCTGGCCAGTTTTGGCCAGGACCTGGATGTGTCATTGACGGCGGCGGCGGCGAACAGCCGGGCCAAGATCCTGCAGCGCCCGCGTATCCAGACTTCGCATAATGAGCCGGCCAGCCTGTTCGTGGGTGAATCGCGGCCCTATCCCACCTCCAGCTACTACGGCGGCGGGGGGTATGGCGGGTATTCTTCGATCCAGCAACTGCAGATTGGCGTGACGATCGAGGTGACGCCCTTGATCAATCCCGACGGTCTGGTGGTGATGGATATCCACACTAAGATTGACAGCTTCGAGGGCAACGTGACGATCCAGAATGTGGGCGACGTGCCCATCACCAGCTCCAAGGAGGCGCAGGCCAAGATCTCGGTGCGGGACCACGACACGATTATTCTGGGTGGATTGATCGAGACGGATAAGAACAACAACGCTTCCGGAGTTCCCCTCCTGATGGACATTCCCCTGTTGGGCTATCTGTTTCGCAGCTCCCACGCCGACGAGAGCCGCTCGGAACTCATCGTGCTGATCCGCCCGACGGTGCTGCCGACGCCGGAGATTGCGGCGCTGGCGGCGGTGGCGGAAAAGAATAAGATGCCGGGAGTGCGGGGGATGGAAAAGGAAATCCGGAATGAGGAGCAGAAGCGCCTCAAGGAGGCGGACAAGGCGGACAAGGCGGAGAAACCGTGAGAGCCGCGTGGAGCACAGCGCGGCAGAGCTGCAGCCAAAGCGGTTACACGAGTTGCGTAAGCACGCACGTTTAATGAGTTCAAGGGATTATTAGTCTATGAACGACCGGCTCCAGGCAACTGCGGAGCGCGAGCTCCTTCGGCAACTGCGGAAGCGGGTCAGAGCAATTTGGCTCCTCACGCCGCTTGTGCTTGGCGGGCTGATGGTTTGGGCGCCCCTGCACGCGGATGGCCAGGTATTTGGCATCAATCCCATCGACAATATAAGCGTCCTGGTAGGCACGCCGATCTCAATTCCAATCTCTGTCACGAACACTACCACCGGTACGAGCGTGCTATTTTGGTCGCTCACTGGTAATCCCACCACTGCGAGCATTTCTCCAACAAATACCGATCCACAGGGCACCACCACCTTCAGTTGGACTCCTACCGCAGCCCAGGTGGTGACCTTCACTGTCGCCGTCAGTCAGTTCGACACGATTAACTTTGCTGCCACGAGCTTCACCGTGACCGTCACAAACAGCACGACGGCAGGCACCCCGCCTTATCTCGCCTTGCCGTTCAGCACCGCGACGAACATTACTTTAGGCACGACGCTCACGTTCACGGCCTTTGCAACGAATACGGATGGTTCGGCTAATGCGCTCACATTCAGTCTCGATCCGGTTGCTGCGGCTGCGGGCGCGACCATCACCACCATTAATTCAACAAGCGGCCTTTTCCAGTGGACGCCTACGGTCGGAGGCCACTATGACAACGTGCAGGTGATCGTCACTGAGGCGGTTACCTCGCTGAGCGCGACCCAGGCATTTAGCGTCGATGTCCTTTTGACCAACAACTGTGCACAGTTGGATCAATTCCTGGCCGCGGTGCAGCACGGTGGCTATTTCATGCTCTCGAACTGCACGACGATTGTCTTGACGAACACGTTGACGATCTCGAACAACGTCGTCCTCGACGCCGGCACAAATAGTGTGACGATTTCCGGCAACAATCTCGTGCGGCTTTTCACCGTCTTGCCGGGCGTCACGAATTTCACCCTGAACGGGCTGACCGTATCCGGCGGGCAGGACCCGAACGGCGGCGGCATCTACATCAGCCCGGGGGCGATGGTGGTGCTGACGAATTGCACATTCACCGGCAACCTCGCCACCGGGGCGAATGGGGCGGCTGGCGCCGTCGGCTCAAGCGGCGGGGTTAACGGGGGAAACGGCGGCAATGGCACGGGCGGCGGATCGGCCTTCGGTGGGGCGATCTACAACCTGGGCAGCCTGACGGCGCTGGGTTGCCAGTTCCTGACCAATAGCGCCTCTGGCGGGAGTGGCGGCGCTGGCGGCGGTGGCGGGAATGGCAGCGGGACGCGGTCCAGTGGCGGTAATGGCGGCGGCGGCGGCGGCGGGGGGCCCGGCGACGGCGGGGCGATTTACAGCGCAGGGAACCTCTCGTTGAGCAATTGCACATTCCTCGGGAACAGTGTTTCCGGTGGCACCGGCGGCGCTGGCGGCACCAATGGCACGGGCCGCTTTGCGGGTTCTGCGGGCACGGGCGGCGCCGGGATGGAGGGATCGGGCGCGGCGGTGTATAGCGCGAATTATGCGGTCATCCTGGGCTGCACCTTCTCCGGCAACGTCGGCCAAGGGGGGGACAGTGCCCCGGGCGGCACCGACTCGAATGGCAACGGGGTTTCCGGTGCCCCGGGTGCGAACAGCTTGGGGGGCGGCTTGTACAGCGTGAACACGGGGTTTCTAACAAATTGCACTTTCTACAACAATCAGGTCACGGGCGGCAATGGAGGTGGCGGTGGCAGCGGAACCAGCACGTTAGCGAGCGGGGGCAACGGCGGCAACGGCGGCAACGGCCTCGGAGGCGGCTTGTATAATGGCGGCAGCGTCTTCGTGGTAAACTGCACTTTCTACGGTTGTGGCGGGGTGGGCGGCACGAACGGCCTGGCGGGCACCGGGAGGTTTGCCGGAAACAACGGCTCAATCGGGGTGGGAGCGGGCGGCGATATCGCCCAGGGCTCCGGTTCCCTGTTTTTGGCGAATTCGATCCTCGCGACCAATGCTGCCGGGGGCAATGCCTACGATACGAGCGCGAGCCGGATCACCGATGGCGGCTACAACATCAGCTCCGACGGCACGCCCAGTCTGAGCGGTACCAGCCTTAACAACACCGATCCCCAACTCAGCACGACTCTGGCCAACAATGGCGGCCTCACGTTGACCCTGGGGTTCCTGACCAACACCAGCCCGGCGATTGACCAGATTCCCCCGAGCGCCGGCCCTGCGACCGACCAGCGCGGAATACCCCGTCCGCAACCCCAGGGTGGCTTATCTGACATCGGCGCCTACGAACTGGTGACCCTGCCGGGCATCCTGACTCAGCCTCAAGGTCAGACGATTGCCCAAGGCAGCAATGCCACATTTACGGTTGTCGCTCTCGGCGACTCACTGACTTACCAGTGGCAGTTCAATGGGACTAACATCTCCGACGCCACTTTGTCTGCTTATACCGTAAGCGGTGGTCAGGCGACTAACACTGGAAATTACGATGTGGTGCTTGCCAACAACTACGGCTCCGTGACCAGTCTCACCGCCCTGCTGGTGGTCTATCCCTTCACGATCAGCGGCCAGGTGTTCGACGTGACTGGCACCAACGGTTTGAGCGGCGTTACGGTTTCAGCCGGCACCAACTCGGTCCTTACCGACGGGAACGGCAATTTCATCCTTTCCGGCTTTTCGAGCAACGCATATACCGTCATCCCCTCGCTGGCCTGTTACCTTTTCGGCCCCTCAAATGTTACCGTCAGCGTTGGGCCGACCAACGCCCTCGGTGTGAACTTCTTTGCCACCAACGACTATCATTCCGTCAGCGGGGCGATTGCCAACGGGCCTGCCGGTGTCACGGTGACGGTCACCGGGACCAATGGCACCGTCACAGTAACCAGCAGCGCCGGGGTCTATGGTGTCTCCAACCTTTGTGCCGGCTTCTACTTCGTCGTGCCCTCGCTGGCGGGGTATCAGTTTCAGCCGCCCACCAACTCGATCCTCGTGCCCCCCGACGCCGCCGCCGTCAACTTCACCGCCGTGCAGGTATTTGGCATCAGCGGGTCGGTGACACAAGGCACCAACGGCCCGGGATTGGGCGCGATCTCCGTGGCGATCAGCGGCCCCACCGCGACCAATGTTGCCACCAGCGCCAGCGGGGCCTACCTGGCAGGCAACCTTCCCCCCGGCACCTACGTGGTAACGCCAACCGCACCGGGTTGCTATCATCTTAACCTGCCGGCCCGCACGGTGACGCTGGGGCCGAACAACGCCAACGGGACAGATTTCGTTGTGCTGCGTGACGCATATACCATCAGCGGACACCTCACCAACGGCGTGGCGGGGGTGGGTGGCATAACCGTGAGCGCGGGCGGAACGAATTCGGCGGTGACCGACGCCACCGGCTTGTATGTGATCTCCAACCTCTGCGCCGGCTCCTACACCGTCGCGCCTTCCGCGAGTTGCTACTTGATCAACCCGACCTCCTTGCCCGCGACGGTGGGCCCGGGCAATGCGAGCGGCCTGGACTTTTCCGCGTCCCCGGATGCTTACACCATTAGCGGGCGCATCACGGAGGGCGGCATCGGGGTGGCGGGGGTGCCGGTCCAGGCCGGGAATCAGACCACCAACACCGACGCCAGCGGCAACTATGTTCTGTCCGGCCTATGTCCCGGCAGCTATAGCGTTATCCCCAGCCAAGGCTGCCGGCTCTTCAATCCGGCTTCCGTCCCGGTTGCTCTCGGCCCGAACGCCAGCGGGGTGAACTTCATCACCTACAGCAATAATCTCTCCCGGATTCGCGGGCAGGTCACGGACGGCGCGCAAGGCCTGAGCAACGTGCAGGTGACCGCGACGGGAGCCGGAACGAATATAACCGACGCCAGCGGCAACTATGTGCTTTCCGACCTTTGCCCTGGCACCTATGTGGTTACCCCATTGCTTAGCAATTATTGCTTCAATACGCAGTCTGTGACGGTTGGGTCCGCGCAAACTACCAATGGCGTGGATTTTGTGGCGACTCCCGGCACATACCAGATCAGCGGAACGCTCAGGGGCATGACTCCGGGACCCGCCGTCAGCGTCAGCATTGTGGGCGCGAACACGACGAATGTGGTGACGACTACCAACGGCACCTACACGTTCCCCAACCTTTGCCCCGGCACATATTTTGTGACTCCCTCAAGTGCCTGCTATCAATTCTATCCCCCGTCGAGTTCCACAACCGTGGGGCCTAACGACGATGGTCTGGACTTTGAGCTCGCCGGGGGCAGCGCGTTTTCGATCCGGGGCCAGGTCACCCTGGGTGGCGTCGGCCTGAGCAACGTGACGGTCAGCGCCGCGGGCCAAACCTATGTGACCGGTGCGGACGGGAATTACGCCTTCTCCTACGTGTGTGCGGGCGTTTACCCCGTTACCGCTTCTTCGCCGAACTTCCAGTTCGAGCCGGCAACGAATACTGTGACGCTGTCTGCCGCCGATGCCAACGGAGTGAACTTCGCCGCTATCGCGCTCTTTAGCCTCAGCGGCCAGGTTTTGCAGGGCGCCAACGGGCTGCCCGGCGTGAAGGTGACCGCGGGCACGAACACCACTTTTACCGACGCCAGCGGTTATTACACCAATCACGGTTTGCGGGCGGGGGCGAACGTGCTGGTGACTCCGTCTTTAGGCGGCTATGCGTTTGCCCCTGCTGCCCAATCTTTGACGCTGAACTCAGACACCAGCGGCCTGAACTTCCTGGCCTTCCCGTCGTTGGCCATTACCTTCGCCACCAATGGATCGGCCCGGCTTGCCTATGCGGCGGCCTTCACGTGTGGCGTCCAGGCTTCGACCGACTTGCAAAGCTGGCAGACGGTGTTCGCCACCAACAGTATCTCGACCGACACGCTGATTCTGCAACTCACCGATACCAACGCGGCGGCTTTTCCGATGCGCTTCTACCGGCTGGGCGCAACGTTTGGCGGCCCGCCTGTCCTCACCGACTGGACTGCCACCAATCATGCGGTAACGCTGGATGGTGTCGCGGGTCCGATCCTCGACTGCCAAATCGAAGTCTCGACTGATCTCAAGAGCTGGACGCGCATTTCCACGAACAGCCTCCTGACCAACAGCGTGCCGCTACAATTCAGATACGCCGGGACAAACAACGCGCCGGTGCAATTCTACCGATTGTTCCAAACTCCTGGCTTCTAAGAGGGATGGCGCACCTGCCGCGTGGCAAGGCCGCGAACCCCAAGAAGCTGCGTCGGCGGCATCTCTTGGCGCCTACCACCCTGACTGGCACGCTCTGGACTGATGGCGTGTCAACTGACTTTCAGATGAACGCATGTTCTTGTTCCTCGTCTCTCCAAGGTGCGGCCTCATGGGGGACCGACCCCTCGCCGCTGAAGCCATGCGGTCTATTCACCATCGACGGACGCGATAAAAGCGCTGAGGCGCGGTGGCGGTGCGGTCTGCCATACTCTGAAGGCCACCGCTTCCGGCTACGAGGGGGAGAGGCGTCCAGTTGGCGCCGTCTAGCGAGTCGCAATATTGCAGTTCATACACTCGACCACTTTGCGTGGGCAAGGTGAACCTGTAGACGCCCCCACTCCATGCCGAGTTGAACAACGGCACCCTCGTCTGGACCGGACTATCGCCCTCGACCGCAAGCATGAAAGAGTCCCCAAGTGCAACGGCCCCCACGTTCGTTACACCTGGCGGTATGGAGCCCTGGACGGACTGGGACCAGGCATTAATTCCCCAAGCTACAAGAGTGCCGTCAGCGAGCAGCGCCGCAGCCTGGCTGCCACCACAGGAAATCGCAACCACGTTCGTCAGACCCCATGGAAGGCTCGCACCCCCTTCCATCCCTGTCGGGAACGCTCCCCAGGGCATCAGCGTGCCGTCGGCAAGCAGAGCGAGACCCTGATTATCGCCGGCGGCAATCGCTGTTACATTTGTAGGAGGCCGGGGTATCGTCAGAGGAAGCCAGTCCTGTCCATCCCAATAAGAGCCCCAGGCTATGATCGTTCCTCCAGCCTCCAAGGCTAGGCTCTGCAGGCCCCCCGCTGCTACCGCAACCACACTACTCAGGCCCGCCGGAACATCCGTTTGCCCGTGCGAGTTGTCGCCCCACGCTGCGACGGTCCCGTCAGAAAGCAGCGCCAGATTGTGAGTGCCCCCGCCTGAAATCGCCACTACGTTGCTGAGACCAACCGGCTGTCCGTCGAGTTGGCCGAAGGAATCGTCTCCCCAAGTAACCACTGAGCCGTCGGCTTTGAGCGCCAAACTATGGCCGCCCCCGCAGGAGATCGCGATCACGCCACTTAATCCAGCCGGCATCTCCTTCACCGTGTCCGGGTAGAAGCTCAAGACGAATCCCCATTCAACTACCGTGCCGTCGGCCTTTAGGGCCAGGCTGTGGTACTCCCCCGCGGCGATTGCTAGGACATTCGTCAGGCCTGCTGGCGTGCTGGTCTGCCCGAAGGAATCGTCCCCCCACGCGACCACGTTACCTCCTGCTCGGCTCTGGCCAGGAGCCCAAAGCAAGCAGCCGCAGGCGAGCAGGGCAAATGGAGCATTGTCTTCAAAAAGAGAGCGCAGCTTCTCAAGGGGATGAAGACCCCTCGCTGTGCGTGTCCGCGCAGTTCCTTGCCGGCTCATGTTGTATTCTGGTCTTTGGTGCATGTCAGTTTCTTTCCACCCTCCGAAATAGCGGCTTTCGGTTCCCGTTGGCCATGCGGGCTTAGTTGTGAGAGGGATCGTACTCATTGAATACCGTGGAAACAAGAAGGATCGGCATTGCTACCGGTGTCTGGGGAGAATGGACCGTTCGGATGAATACATGAGACGGCGCACTTGCCGCGTTGTAAGGCCGCGAACCCCAAGAAGCTGCCTCCGGCGCCAGACCCAAAACAAGTGGCACCAACCATGCTGTCGGTTGCCGTTTCACTCCGCACTCGCATCAGCACCTGCGGCAGTTTCGCGCTGGGGGTATAGGTGGCGTAGCCCATGCTATTGGTTGCCTCATTGCCAATCGAGGACCATTCTGCTTCTTGGAGCTATAAGGAATTGATATGTATTTCCCACTCGTGCCAACCGGGGAAAGAAAAAGGCTCCGTACCCATGCCCGGACTGCTCCCCCTCCTTTATGACAAGAATATCCTGATGAAGAAAGTAGAGGCCGAATATGAAGTCATCGCTGTGAACGCGGCCCCTGACCTCCAAGAGGTATGGGCGGCCCTGGACAAGCACCTGCACGCAATCCTGTGTGATGGGGACTGTGCCAAATGCTAAGAGACAAACAGCCCCCGCAATAACGAGGCTTCTGATTATCCAGCGCGCAACGCGCTTCGTCCGTTCCGAACCGCAGCGAGCAATCTTGCTCTTGTGGTGCAAGAATTCAGAGTTCGGGTGAAAGCCGTATATCAGCAGCGCAACGGTCACAAGTCCAAGGAAGAGCGTCACCGCCGTCAATCTTCCTGCCCACTCGGGCTTGACCAGAGCGAAACTGAGGGCCAGAATAACCACATTCGCCAGGATAACCCACCGCCCCATCGGTCTCCTGGATTCCGACTTTGGCTTTTGCCTGGATTCCATAGTCTTCACTATCGGTCACGCAACTTCGCGCCCGGCAGTTCGTCCTTTACTTGCCAGTGCTACTCCCCTGGCCGCTAGTGGCCTGTTCGTTCAGGGCTTTGGAGATCGCGTCTGTAGTTGCCTCAGCGGCGCCGTGTATTGCAGCATCGAGGAGATTGCCGTAGGCGGCAAGGTTTGTTCGATAAACGAACCCAATGAAGTCAAACTTCACGACTCCTGAGAATTCGGTTAGGGCGTGTGCTGCATTATACCTTCGGTGAATCAAGACTGTCATACGGACCTAACCGCACCGATGGGTTTCGGTCTTTTAACCAGGTGATTAATTCACGCATCTCTGTCGGTGGCAGATGAACTTCGAGCTGCCGCCCATTACGTAGGTGAAGTGTGAGAAATTTGAAATCAATCAAGTCAGGCGAAAACTTCTCTGATAAAGTACTGGGCTGCGCCCAGTAAACAAGTTGCGGTTTCTCAGAAACATTCCAAGCCAAGGAAATTCCTTTGCGCACAAGACTAAGAGCCAAATAAAAGAGGATCGAGGCCAAGACGGCCGCGACTACCCAGGGGCGACAACCGGGAGTCACTGATGCCCAAACCATGACGGCAAAAGATCCGAGCCACAGAGTTGGGAAGATGATTAGTCCTCGCCGCGCGCGACGACCAAGTAAACGATAGACTTCGGATGATTGCATATTATTTGCCGGTAGATGAATTGTGGCCGTCTGACGGATTGGTCCAACCGCTCTGCCCGCTTGCCGTTCCAGACGGCTGTATGAATGTGCCTGCGCCACTCGCGGCGGCTGCGGCCGAAAGCCCTCCACTGAATGGAGTCGGAGCGGTTGCCCAGTAATCCACTCCCGGCGGTCCCAAGCTCGGTTTATACACATTGGCAATTTCGTAATTCAAAATCGGGATCGGGTTCCATGTGTTAGGAGCGGGGCTTGCTTCGCCCATCATGCTTTCTGCCATAAAGCGTCCACCTCCGCTTACTCCTACGGCACTCCCGCCTGCAAAGGTTCCCAGATTAAAGGCAACTGCGTCCCAGTTCCCAGCGCGTGCATTTTGAGCGGTGTTTTCCAGAGTTCGATAGGCGCCATAGCCTCCTGAGGCAACCAGTCCTGCCGTTACTGTTGCTGTCGCAGCAGTTTCAGTGAATCCAACGGCAACAAGGCCGGACACGGCGACTGGTGCGCCAAGAACGACCACGCCAGCCATGCCTGCACCGACCACCATGCCACCAACGAAAATGGCTCCCTGGCGGCTTGCTTGCAGCTCCTGCGAGGCAGTCAAACTCTGAAAGATCCCGATGTCCGGTGCAAAAGCGGGGTCCAATCCGTGCGGGTCGCTTAAGCTGATGGGATTCCCGTTGGCATAACAGTAGAAATTGAGCCCGCCCGCAAAACCACTTGGGTCAGCGTTGATGAAACGGCAGGTGTAGGGGTTATAGTACCGTGCCCGCATGTACAGCAGGCCGCTCTGATCGGTCATCACACCATAGCGACCATTGTACAGGAAGGGCGTGTCATTCGTCCCTCCGCGCAACATTAACATTCCATAGGTCGAGTATTGAACCCGGTCGGTCACGTTGCCGTTCTTGTCGGTCAG
>Ga0181527_1005442_pt1 | contig 10549 bp, 9 predicted proteins | sample PEATcosm2014_Bin_30_FD_119762 | JGI IMG/M metagenome (GOLD analysis project Ga0181527, IMG submission 119762) | Peatland microbial communities from MTU Mesocosm Facility, Houghton, MI, USA - PEATcosm2014_Bin06_60_metaG | ecosystem: Environmental > Terrestrial > Soil > Wetlands > Peat | place...
CCTGATCCTGCTCCGGGACGCCTTTCCCATCAACGTGCTGCCCGCGGTGCGGTCGGTCCAGGAGGTGTGCGGCATCTACTGCGCCACCGCCAACCCGGTGGAGGTCATCGTCGCCCAGATCGGCCGGGGCCGGGCCATCTTGGGGGTGGTCGACGGCTCCCGCAGCCGCGCCATCGAGAACGAGGCCGAGATCGCCGAGCGCAAGGCCATGCTCCGCCGCTTCGGGTACAAGGCCGGGTGACCCCGGTCAGGAGGCGGCGGGTGCCAGCCTCTCGGCCAGGTAGCGGAGCGCGATCGGGTACCGGTACTCGATGCCCATGTGCCCACCCTCGAACAGCTCGAATCTGACGTCGGTCACCCCGATCCCCTCCAGCGCGCGGCGGAAGGCCTCGCCGCCCAGCTCCAGGTACCACTCGTCGCTGCGGCCGCCATCGATGAAGATGGCCCGGAGCGAGCGCAGCGATTCGGCGTACCGGGGGACCATCCGCACCGGGTCCCACGCCAGCCAGCGCTCCCAGATCTCGGGGATCAGCATGCCGGTGGCGGTGTCGAAGGGAAGGTGGACGCTGCCGTCGGGGTCCGACGAATAGGCGGCGGCCATCGCCCAGGCGTTGGTCAGCTCACCATCGCCGTCCCTGGTCATCGCCGTCCGGGAGCGGAAGTCCTCCCAGAAGCGCGCGTACGAACCCTCGTAGTGGTCGCGGAGGACGCGGGCGCACTTGCGGAAGTCGGGCAGGTAGCAGTTCTCGAAGACGGCGTCCCCGGCGTGGTCGGCCATCCCCCCGAAGAGGTCGGGGCGGAGCATACAGGTGACCATCGCCCCGTATCCGCCGCTCGACTTGCCGGCGATGCCGCGGTGAGCGGAGGAGGCGAGGGTCCGGTAGCGCCCGTCGACCCACGGCACCACCTCCTCGCAGAGGTGGGTGTGGTACCGCCCGATCGCCGGCGAGTCCAGGAACTGGCTGCCCCCCAGCGACGTCCAGCAGTCGACGAAGACCACCACCGCCGGTGGCGGCGCGCCCTCACCGCTGAAGAGCGCGTCGCAGAGCTCGGGGAAGTTGGGCCGGAAGGCGCTCCGGTTGTGCCACATGTCGAGCTGACCGCTGTACCCCTGGATCATGTACACGGACGGATAGCGCCGCTCGGGCTGGTCGTCGTAGCCGGGGGGCAGGTAGACCTCGATCGGCCGCGCCCACGGGTCGCCGAGGGGGTTGTCCCGGAGGACCTGGCTCTCGACCACCGACAGCTCGAACCGCCCCCGGCCGGTGCGGCGCCAGGGCGATCCGGCGGTGATGCTTCCACTCGGGCTGGGCACTCGATCGGACATTGCGCATTCCCTCACTGGGCCCGGAACACGTCTGAATCAATTGATCCTACCCGCCGTGGACGGCCGCCAGTGCGGCCGCCACCTGTGGTCAGGCGGCGGTGTGGCGGGCAGCCATGCCAGGCGGGGGTGCGACGCCGCTGGCGGCGGTGGTCCGCCGTGGTCAGGCGCGGTGCGGCAGGGGTGCGGCGCCGCGGGCAGCCGTGGTCAGGCGGCGCTGCGGCGGGGTGCGGGGCGGCGGCGTCGGAAGGATCCGACGGGGCGGTGGGAGAGCCCTGCCCGCATCGGCCGCGGGGCGGTGACGTTGGGTGCCGGTCTCTCGGTCTCGGCGAGGTACAGCCATTCGCCGCGCTGAAGGAGGGGTTCCGCGTGCAGCCGGGGTAGGCGCGGTGCGCCCCCGCGCTGCAGCTTCTGCCACTGCTCGGCATCGGCGCCCGAGAGCAGGGTGATCGCCCGCCCGGCGGCGCCGTTGCGGGCGGTTCGGCCGATGCGGTGGGTCAGCCACTGCGCGGTCTCGGGCAGCTCGTAGTTGACGACCAGCCCGACGTGGGGGACGTCGAGCCCTCGGGCGGCCACGTTGGTTGCCACCAGGACGTCGACCTCGCCGTCGCGGAAGCTGCCGATCGAGCGCTCCCGGGCGTTCTGGGAGAGGTTGCCCTGGAGCTCGGCCACCCGCATCTGCAGCCCGTCCAGCTTGTGGGCCAGCTTCTTGGCCCCGTGCTTGGTCCGGGTGAAGACGATCGTCCCCGATCCCGCCGGCTGGAGCTTGAGGAGCGTCACCAGCGAGTCCATGCGCTGGTCCTCGTTGACGTGCAGCACGCCGTGCTCGAGGGTGGGCTCGGCGTCGGCGGCGACCTGCACCCGGCGCGGCTCACGGAGGTGACGGTCGATCATCCGCTGCACCCAGTCCGGCATGGTCGCCGAGGCGAGCACGGTCTGGCGCGCGGATCCGACCGCGCAGAGGCTCATGATCCGCTCCACCTCGCGGGCGAAGCCGGCGTCGAGCATCTCATCCGCCTCGTCGAGCACCAGGTACTCGACCGCGGAGAAGTTGACCCGGCCCTGCCCGACGAGATCGAGGATCCGTCCGGGGCAGCCGACCACGATGTCGGGACCGCCGGCCAGGGCCTGGTACTGGGCCCCATAGCCGACGCCCCCGTAGAGGAGGGCGACCCGCAGCGCCCGATCGAGGCTGGCGATCACCGAGGCGACCTGCAGTGAGAGCTCGCGGGTGGGCCCGACCACCAGGGCGCGCGGTCCCCGGGGCTGGTGGCCACGCAGCCGCTCGATCATGGGGATGGCGAAGGCGAGGGTCTTTCCCGATCCCGTGGGCGCCGCGATCACGGCGTCGTGGCCGGCGAGGAGATGGGGAAGTGCCTCGCGCTGCACCTCGTTGGGGGCTTCGATGCCCTGCCGGGTGAGCGATTCGAGGGTGCGCGGACGCACTCCGAGTTCTGCAAACGATGTCATGGGTTCTCCGGGCGCACACCAGCCTGGCCGTGTCGTGGCGGCTGGACCGCGCTGGCCCCTCTCGGGGGTGGGAAGCGTTCTTGAGGACCCCGCCGGAAGCGGGGGAGAGGGTTCGCCAAGATGCCGTCGACGTGGTCGACTGCAGCCACGGTAACAGAGACCGTCGCTCCGGCGCGTTCCCGTCATGGATCCGGATTCGGATGGCGACGGCCAGGCATCCCGGTCACCGCCCCGGATGTTGTGGCCCGACGTGCGTGCGGATGCCCGTTTCGAGCGGGCAGGCAGGGCGGTCATGCGCGCGCGATCTCCCCCGCAGGCCACCTCGCGGGGCCTCCCTCGACCTCCGACCCCCGGCCGTCGCAGCGGACTATCCTGCGCGGAACCGTGAGCGAGACACGATCAGCTGAGGGCGGCCCACCGGAAGCCGCGGGTGCGCGGACGCCGGGCCGGCGCAGGGATCGGACGCCGGGCCCGCGCACGCAGGCCGAGGAGGGAAGGAGCGGCGCGGCCCCCGCGGCGCGCCGGCGCTGGACGCGGCATTGGCCGAGCGTTGCGGTGCCGCTCAGCTATGGGATCGGCGCAGTCGTCCTCTACGCCAACGCGCTGCGATCTCCGGGTGCCGCGCTGACCGGCAGCAATCCCGACGCCATGCAGCTCACCTGGTTCCTGGCCTGGACGGCGCACGCGCTGACCCATGGCCAAACGCTGCTCTTCTCCCATGCGCTGAACGCGCCCGCGGGGATCAACCTGGCGTGGAACACCGCCATGCCGTTGCTGGGCGTGGTCGCCGCTCCGATCACCCTCCGGTGGGGACCGGTCGTCGCCTACAACGTGCTGGTCTGCATCGCCGTGGCGACGACGGCGTGGGCCATGTACGCGGCGGCGATGCATTTCACCGGCCGTCGGCTGGTGAGCTGGGGCGCCGGCCTAGCGCTGGGGCTGTCACCGTTCATGATCGCCCAGTCGATGGGCCACCTCGACCTCGTCTTCATGGCCTACGTGCCCCTCGTCGCCGTGCTGAGCGATGTCATCCTGCTGCGTCAGGACCGGCCCTGGTGGCTGACCGGCGGCGCCCTCGGGGTGTGCACCGCGGCTCAGCTCTACATCTTCCAGGAGACGGTTGCCGCGGCGGTGGTCGCCGTGGCCGTCGTGGCCGTGGTGCTGGCACTGCTCCACCCGCGGGCTGAGGCGTCGGCGCGCATGCCCCATGCGGTCCGCGCCCTGGTCGTCGCCGTGGTGGTCACGCTGGTGCTGGCGGGCCCGCTGCTGATCACCCAGTTCGCCGGGGCGCAGCACCCGACCTTCTATGTGGAGGTGGGCGCCAATGGGCTCGGCAGCGATCTGACCGGACTGGTCGTCCCCACCTCCAATCAGTGGTTGTCACCCGCCGCCGCCCAGCAGGTGGCGGCGCAGTGGGTGGCGAAGGGGACCGGTCAGGACGCGTACCTCGGCGTCTTCGTCCTGCTGCTCCTCGCCGTCGCCGTGGTCGCGCGCCGCCGCGACGTCGCGGTTCGGGTGCTCGTCATCACCACCCTGGTGCTGCTCGTCTTCTCGCTCGGCCCGTGGCTCTCGGTGGACGGCAGAAACCTCCCCGTGCCCCTTCCCGACTACATCCTGCAGCACCTCCCCCTGATCACCAACATGGTGCCACTGCGCTGGTCGTTCTACGCCGCCACCTGCGCCATCCTCGCTGCCGCCATCGCAGTCGCTCGGCAGCCGGCGGGCTGGCTGCGGAGCCTGATGGTCGTGCTCGCGGCGCTGACGGTGGTGAGCTGGGTGCCCAGCATGCCCCGACCTCTGATGCCCGTGCCCGCGCCGGCCGAGCTCCCGAGCGCGGTGGCGGCGGAGGTTCCCTCCGGGACCACGATGCTCTTCGTTCCCTGCGCGTCGAGCTCCTCGGCGGCGGGCATGTACTACCAGGCGGTGGACGGATTCCACTGGTCACTGGTCGCTGGCTACGCCTACTACCAGTCGGCGGGCGCGCCGGTGGCGGCGAGCCTCTGCAACTCGAGGTCGACCGAGACCGAGCCGCAGGGCTCCGCGCTGATGGCCGCCCTGCGGCGTGAGGGGGTCGGCGTGATCATGGTGCCCCCGAACGCCGCTGCGGACGCCGCTCGGATCACCGCGGCGACGGGTCGGTCGCCGCTGATGCTGGATCGTTTCTCGATGTGGGTGATCGGCGCGCCCTGAGGGAGCGGCGGCGTTGAGCGGTCCACTGCATCAACCGCCGCAGCACCTCGACTCAGCGCCAGAGCGCCCGCCATATCCCGGCCCGTGCCGCGGCCCGCCCGATGATCTTGTTCTTGGCCCGGCGAGCGATGCGGTGGGGATTGCCCGATGCCAGCGTCGATACGTCGTTGGCCATCCGGGCTGCCCGGTAGAGGTTCGAGACCAGGCTGCGCCGCCTCACGCGAGGGCCTCTGCGATGAACTGCTCCGCGTCCGTGCCCAATTCCGCCCGCTCCGGCTCCTCTGCCTCGATCAGCCTCAGCAATCGATGGGCCGCATCCGGATGGGCGGTGCCGATGGCGAGCCCCATGGACAGCCAGTAGTCGGCGGTCTCCATGAGGAGCGGGTGCACGTCCTCGGCGGTCTCGGCTCGCACCTCAGCCATCGAATGGAGCAGGGCGGTGCCATACCGCCGCCAGCTCGGCTCATCCATCCGGGAGATCGTGGGGGTGGGTTCCGTGCTCATCGCGTGCCCTCGTCGAGATCGCTCGCTCACTGCTGCAGCGCGGAGCAGAACGATACGCGGGCGGATGGCATCTGGCGGTGCGCCACCCCTTGCGAGCGGCGCCCGTGGCTCCCATCCACGCCGTCTGCCCGTCGGTCATGGGAGCCTCAAGCCTCTCCCGACACCCTGTTAAGCTTCAGGCTTGGATTCAGCCGGTGAGCGCAACAAGCTCGGCGAGCCGCTGCGATGGTGTCATCCAGCCGAGGGTTTGTCGAGGGCGTTCGTTGAGCTCCTGAGCCACCGCGTCCAGCTGCCCCTCCGTGAAGGCCGAGAGGTCGGTCCCCTTGGGGAAGTACTGGCGCAGGAGCCCGTTGGTGTTCTCGTTGGTACCTCGCTGCCAAGGGCTGTTGGGGTCGCAGAAGTAGACCTGAACGCCGGTGTCGACGGTGAACCGGACATGCTGGGACATCTCCTTGCCGCGGTCCCAGGTGACGCTGCGGCGCAGTTCGGCAGGAAGGGTAAGGATCTTCGTGCTCATCGCCGAACGCACGGCGGCAGCTGTGTTGTCGGGAAGCTTGAGCAGCAGGACGTAGCGGGTCTGGCGCTCCACCAGAGTGCCGATGCAGGTCTTGCGCCGGCCCATGATCAGGTCCCCTTCCCAATGGCCTGGGACAGCTCGGTCCTCGACGTCGGAAGGCCGTTCGCTGATCAGGACCATGTTCGGGATCATGCCCGAGCCGTTCGGCAGCGATTGCTTCGAGCGACGCAGAGCTCGCCCGGTTCGCAAGGCACGGTGCAACTCGTGACGCAAGGCGCCCCGGCCTTGGACGTAGAGCGACATGTAGATCGTCTCGTGGGACACCTGCATCTCCGGATCACCTGGGAAGGCGCTTTGCAGCCACCTTGAGATCTGCTGAGGAGACCATCGCAGGCTGAGCTTCGCTTCGACCAACTCCTGGAGGCGGCGGCATCTCGATAACTTTGGGACCTTTGGCCGTCGGGCCCGATGGTGAGCTCGGCGGTCAGCCGCGCAGGCCCGGTATCGCGTCAAGCCGTCGTTGCGGCCAACCTCCCGGCACACCGTCGAGGGTGCCCGGCCGAGGCCCGCCGCAATGGCGCGCAGGGACATGCCGGCGGACAGTCCACGGGAGATCTCCTCCCGCTCGACCAGGTCCAGCGCCCCCGCCCGACGCCGCCGCGGAGCTGGCCTCGCCCCACCGCTCGCCAGCTGCAGGGCCCGGACGGCGCTGGGGAAGCGGCCGAACGCCGCCGCCACCGAGGCTGCCGTTTCGCCAGCTCCGAGCCGGTCCCAGATCTCAGCCCGTTCTGCTTCGGTGAACCGTCGTCGTCTTCTCATGACACCTCCCGCGGTCAGCGATCATCGCTACTCGCACGAGGTGTTGCATCCACCGATGGACTCCAAGGGCGAAGGCATTTCGTCAAGCCGCGCCCGAATCACTACACGGAATCGGAGCCGAATCGGAGCCGACGGGGAGATTCGAACTCCCGGCCAGCGGTTTACGAAACCGCTGCTCTACCACTGAGCTACGTCGGCGCGAAGGGGGCGGGGACGCGGCGGGCCCGCCCGAGTGGGCCATTATCCCTTTTGCGTGAAGACCCGAGGCCCCCGGCGCTCCGCCGCCTCGCCGCCATGACCGAGGAAGCCCTGGCCCGCTTCGCCGGGGAGCACCCCCTCTCGGTCGCCCTGGACGACGAGGGTGACCCTCCGAGCGACCCGCTGCTCCGCCTCTACGGAGGCCCGCTCCGGGTGAGGCGGGACACCCCGCGCCTGGTGGCCAACTTCGTGGCCACCGCGGACGGGGTCACCGCCTTCGGGGAGGGGAGTGGGGAGGGCGCGATCGCCGTGAGCCTCCACGACGTCACCGACCGCCTGGTGATGGCCCTGCTCCGCTGCGCCGCCGACTGCGTCCTGATCGGGGCCGGCACGCTGCGCGACGACCCCCACCACCAGTGGACCCAGAGCACCCCGCTCCCGGAGCTGGCCGGAGAGCTCACCGCCCACCGCGTCCGCGTGGCCGGCACCGCGGAGCCACCGCCGCTCGCCGTGGTGAGCGCCAGCGGCGCTCTCCCCGCCTCCCACCCCGCCCTCAGCCATCCGGAGGCCGACGTCCTGATCATCACCACCCCGGAGGGGGCCGCTCACCTCCCCGCCCTGCACCCTCGCGTCCGGGTCGCTGTCGCTGGCGAGGCCGGCGAGATCCGGCCGGCCGCCATCGTCGCCGCGGCGAGCACCCAACTCGGCGCCGTGACCATCCTCTGTGAGGGCGGCCCCCGGCTCTTCGGTCAGCTCCTGGCCGCCGGCCTGGTCGATGAGCTCTTCCTGACCGTCTCGCCCCAGCTCGCCGGCCGCTCCGGGCCGGACGGACGGCCGGGCGTGGTCGCCGGTACGACCTTCGCCGCGGACCTCGCGCCGCGCCTCCATCTGCGCTCACTCCGCTGGTCGGGCAATCACCTCTTCCTGCGGTACGGGGTGATGGGCAGGATCTGACATCACCCATTGGCGGTTCCTGCGGTACGGGGTGATGTGCAGGACCGGACGATCAGCGCTGGGTGGTCACTCACCCGCGCAGCGCGAGTTACGGACATCGATGTCCATAACCCTTCTGGGGGAGTGGGGGACCTCCCACCGCCGGCTCCCGAGGCCGGGGCCGCGACGCGCCAGACTAGCCTGAGCCTGGGCCGCCGTGCCCGGCCATCCGGGTCAGCGCTGCCTCTGACCAGATCGGCACCGGGGCCGGGCGGGCCCGCGGTCGCGGCGCCGGAAGGGGCGCCGGGGCCGGGCTCGGCCGCGGGGTGGCGGGGGTCGGAGCGGGTCGCGGCACGACCGATTCCGTCACCACGTCGCCGAGCAGGAGGCCACGGCGGCGGCGGATGTGACGGCGGACCCAGTACCAGGCTGCGAAGCCGGCCAGGGTGATCACCCCCTTGTCGGCGGCGCGCTGGAGCAGGGCCGCGGCCACCGCCGCCGGCCCGAGCACGCCCTGGGTGTGGAGCAGGGCGATGGCCGTGCTCTCGAAGCCGCCCACCCCGCCGCCGGGGCTGGTGGCCGCGCCGGTGAGGTAGGCGGCGCCGTAGATGAAGGTCGTGGTCACCCACGGCACCGGCTGGCCGCTGGTGCCCCTCACCATCAGCCAGAAGAGGGTCAGCTCGAAGAGCGCGCCGAGCACGCTCAGGGTCAGCCAGAGCCAGGTCTCTGGGCGGCGCATCAACCGCACCACCTGCTCATGGAGCACCTCGAGCTGGCGGGTGGCCCGGCGCGCTCCGGGGATGCGACCGACCAGGGCGAGCACGGCTCGGAAGACCGGGTTGATGGTGAGGATGCCGATGATGGCGAGGATCCCGGCCAGGGACACCGCGATCCCCGAGATCCCGGCCGCGTAGGCGAGGGCACCGGGGATGGCGACGGCCACGATCACGGCGGTGTAGAGCAGCTCCTGAACCGTGACCCCGGCGACCGTGGTGCCGAGTGGGGCGCCGGTCGCCTCACTGGCCAGCTCGGCGCGGGCCAGCTCCCCGAAAGGCAGCAGGCCGAACGCCTCGCCCCCCACGGTGAACAGCACCGAGGCCCGGGGGGTGACCGGGACCCCCTCGCTGCGCAGCAGCTGGTGGTACCGCAGCCCCTTGGTGAGGTAGAAGCAGGCGGTCAGCCCGAGTGCCGCCGGCACCATGATGATCGGGAAGCGCGCGATGTCCTGACCCAGCTGACCGGGATTGAGGATCAGGATGAGGGCGACCAGGATCCCGATGGTCACCCCCGCCTGAAGGATCAGGCGCACGCGGCGGGCGCGGCTCATCGCGACATCGTCGGTCGGGGTGCCGTCCCTCGAGCCGGGCGCATTCGGTTCGTCACTGATCCGGTTCTACGCGCTGCAGGCCGTTGCTGTCATCCACGATCTCGTCCGGCCGGAGAGGGAGGGCGGCGTACCCGATCGCCCCCGGGCCGGTGTGGGTCCCGATGACGGGGTCAAGGGCGATGGTCTCGCAGCGGGCGACATCGCAGGTCTCGCGGAGCCGCGCCTCGAGCCCGGCGGCGAGCTCGGCGGCGTCGGCGTGGAAGACCAGCACCCACAGCCGCCCGGACAGGTCGCGGGCGGTCTTCTCCAGCGCGGAGAGGACGCCGGAAGGGGTGCGGGTCAGGGCGACTCGCCCGGTCTGGCCGTTGCTCAGCCGGAACACCGGGCGGACGTGGAGGCTGTCCGAGATGCCCGCCAGCAGGCTGTTGATGCGGCCGCTGCGGGCGACGAACTCGAGCGCCTCCAGAGCGCCGAACATGCGGACCTCGTCGACGGCGCGCTCGGTGCGCTCGACCACCTCCGCCAGCTCAGCGCCTGCGGAGCAGAGGCGGGCCGCGGCCCGGGTGATCAGCCCCAGTCCCGCGGCGGCGGTGCCGGTGTCGATCACGGTGACCCGCTCCCGTCCCTCCTCCTCGGCCAGCATCCGGGCGGCGAGCCGGGCACTGTCGTCCATTCCGCTGAAGCGGGCCGGGATGGTGAGGCAGAGGACCTGCTCGGCCTGGCAGCGACGGAAGGCTTCCAGGAACTCCCCGGGCGGCGTGGCCGAGGTCTCCGGGGTCTCCCCGGCCCGCAGCCGGGCATAGAAGTGGTGCAGCTCCTCGTCGCTGAGCCCGTCGATCTCCTGGTCGCCGATCCGGACCGGGAGGTCGACGATGCCGACGGTGGTCGCCAGCTCCGGGGGTACCAGGGCGCCGCTGCCGGTCACCAGCGCGCAGCGCAGGCCGGCGCCGACCAGGGGAGGGCGCGCCCGCTGCGCCGGCGCGGGGGGGGAGAGCTCCACGGCTACTGGCGACCCACCGACGCGCTAGACGGGCTGGCTGAGCACGAGATGGCCGACGTCCTTGCTTGCAACGTTCGAGGACGCGACCACGGCCGCCGCACCCGGCGCCGGTCGGAGGTCGAGCCCCACGGGGAGGCCGCTGCCTAAGATGATAGTCATGGGCTCTGGGTGCGACTCGCCCTCCGGCGGATCGGTGGGGGGATCATGGACGCGCGCTGGACCCTGGTCACCTTCTGCGCGGCCGGCTATCTGATCGGAAGCCTCCCG
>Ga0181527_1005443_pt1 | contig 10548 bp, 7 predicted proteins | sample PEATcosm2014_Bin_30_FD_119762 | JGI IMG/M metagenome (GOLD analysis project Ga0181527, IMG submission 119762) | Peatland microbial communities from MTU Mesocosm Facility, Houghton, MI, USA - PEATcosm2014_Bin06_60_metaG | ecosystem: Environmental > Terrestrial > Soil > Wetlands > Peat | place...
CTTCGAGCCGGTCGATTACGGCCTGGATGCCCTGTGGCGGGCCATCGAGGACCTGGTTCCCCTGGGCTTGCAAGGGATGCTGGGCCAAGCGCCCGCGGCGCGGCGTCCTGCCCGCAGCTTTCCCCACGGCATGCTCAATCCTGGCCTGCCCTTTCCCGGGCTGGGTGGAGACGACGAGGCTCCTGCCCCCGACACCCAGCCGGGCCGGGGCCGACGCAACTTCCTCCGGGTCCAGAGCAACAAGATCAGGACCTACGTCGGCGACCAGATCACGGTGGAGTGGTTCCTGTACCTCACCGAACGGCAGGACAAGTATGGCACCACGGCCGAGCCGCGCACCGACGGGTTTTGGGTCGAGGACCTCCCAGTCCCCAATCAACACACCGGGCTTTCGCTGACCGAGCAGAGCTACGAGGGACACAACTATCTGGTCGCCCCGCTGATGAAGAAGGCGCTTTTTCCGCTGCATCCCGGGCGTCTGACCATCAGCCCGCTCGAATCCGAGATCTCGCGGGTCGACTTCTTCGGCGCGACCTTGCGCACCGAGCGCCTCAAGACCGAGCCTCTGACCATCGAGGTTCTGCCCCTGCCCACCGCGGGCCAGCCGCCCAAGTTCGACACCTCGGCGGTTGGCCACTTCACCCTGCGCGCGGAAGTCGACCGCGATCGGGTCAACGTGGGCGAGGCGGTCACGTTCAAGCTGACGGTGAACGGGCAAGGCAATCTTCGCAAGCTGGCCGCGCCGACCCTGCCTCGCCTGGACGGCTGGAAAGTGTACGAGCCTAAGGTGTCGGTCACCCTCAACCCAGGCGAGCGGGTGGAGGGTAGCAAGGTGATCGAATACCTGCTTCTGCCCGAGCGACCGGGCGTGACCAACATTGCGCCGCTCAGCTTGGCCTTCTTCGACCCCGAACGCGGCAGCTACGGCACCGAGAAGAGCAATTCGCTGCGCATCGAGGTGAGCGGCGATGCCGCGCAGCCGACGGGGGCGCATGCCGCCCCGACGGGAATCGTCGCGTCGGGTTCGGCCGCGGTCGCGGCCGGGGGCGAGAATGTGCTCGCACTGGACATCCGGCCCCTGCGCAATCGTCCTACCTTGCGCCGCGATCTAGGGACAAGCTTCTACCAGTCGCACGGCCTGTGGGTCGCGGTCGCGGTGCCGCCGTTGGCCCTGGCGCTGACCGCTCTGCTCGGGTTCGCACGCGAGCGGCTGAGCAAGGAAACCGAGGGCACGCGCCGCCGCAAGCTGCGCCGGCTGGTGCGCCGCCGCCTGCGTACGGCCGAGGCCCATCTCACGGAAGGCAGGCTGGCGCAGGCCTTCGGCGAGATCGAGCGCGTGCTGCGGGAGTTTCTCACTGGCAAACTGAATACGCAGATCGCAGGCCTGTCGTGGGACGAGCTGCGCTCCGCCCTGGAGCGAGCGGGGATGGCGCCCACGTTGGTTGATGCCACTCTGGCCGCGTTGGAGGATTGCGACCGCGCCCGCTTTTCCCCGGGCAGCCTGTCGCCCGAGGAAGTGCGCGCAGCCCGAGATCGCGCCGGCGAGATCATCTTGCAGATCGAAAAGGCGCCCTTGCGGCCGCTTCCAGGGCAGGAGGCGCGGTCGTGATCCGACGCACGGCGATTCTGCTGCTGGCGCTCGTGTTGCTGCTTTCCGCGCGGGGAGCGCGTGCTGATCTGCTTGACGCGGCGTGGAAGCGAGGCAACGATGCCTATCTGCACGGCGATCTGGCCGGCGCCATCGCCGCCTACGAACAACTGGACCGGCAGAACGTGGCCTCGCGCGATCTCTACTACAACCTGGGCGTCGCCCATTTTCGCCAGGGCAGCCTGGGTCGCGCCATCTGGTCGTTCGAGCGCGCGCTGGAAATCGATGCGGACGACGAGGATGCGCGTTTCAATCTGGGCCAAGCGCGCAAGCTGGCTGAACGCCGCGTGCTCGACAAGATCGAAAGCGCGGAGCGCGAACCTCTGTGGATTCGCGTCGTCACCTCCTTCACCGCATCGACCGAGACCTGGCTCTTTGTCGGGGTGTACCTGGGCTGCTTCGTCCTCTTGTTTCTGCGTCGGCGCGCGGCTGACGACTCACGCGCGGCACTGACCGCGGGAGCTGCCATCTTGGGCACGGGTGCGTTGCTGGCGGGTGCGCTGTTGCTGGGACGCGTGAACCTGGACCGCATCCCCTTTGCCATCGTCTTGCCGGACATGGTGGCCGTCAAGGAAGGCGCTGACACCAGCTATCGCACCAGCTTTGAGGTGCATGCCGGTTTGCGCGTGCGCGTGTTGGACCGCGATCAGGAGTGGGTGCGCGTGCGGCTGGCCAATGGGCTGGAAGGCTGGCTGCGCGCGGAAGACGTGGGCCGGCTGTAGGGGGCGAGCGCATGCAGCGCCTGTTTTCCCGACGCCTTGACTGGGCCACGGCAGAAAACGCCCTGGCTCGCGCCGAGTCGGCGGCCCGCGCCGCGGGCCGGCCCCTCTTGGATTTGACTGTCAGCAACCCCACGCACGTGGGTCTGCGCTACCCCGATGAGGAGATCACGCGGGCCTTTGCCGAAGTTGCAGGCAGCCCCTATCAGCCTGCGCCCCTCGGTTTGCCCGGCGCGCGCGCGGCCGTGGCGGCGGACTACGCCCGTCGCGGGGTCGGGTTGGACGTCAGTCAAGTGGCTCTCACCGCCAGCTCCAGCGAATCGTACACTCTGCTTTTCAAGTTGCTCGGCGATCCAGGCCAGAGCGTGCTGTGCCCCGAGCCGAGCTATCCACTGTTCGAGTACCTGGCCCGTCTCGAGAGCCTCAACCCGCGGCCCTACCGGCTGCGCTTCGACGGGCGCTGGCACATCGACTTCGACAGCCTGGATTTCACCAACGGTGCTGCCATCATTTTGGTCAGCCCCAACAATCCCACCGGTTCCTTCGTTTCCAGCGACGATTTCCATCGTCTTGCCGGGCTAGCGGCCGAGCACGGTCGAGCGCTGATTGTCGACGAGGTATTTGCCGACTTCCCGCTCGCGCCGTCTGCCGGCGCGGTCACTGCGGCTGCGGGCCAGCCCTCACCCGCGCTGGTGTTCTCGCTGGGCGGACTGTCCAAGTCGTGCGGGTTGCCTCACCTCAAGTTGGGCTGGATTGCGGCCACCGGGCCAGTCTCCTTGGTCCGCGACGCGCTGGCGCGCCTGGAACTGATCGCCGATACGTACCTGTCAGTGGGGACGCCGGTGCAAATGGCCTTGCCTGGCCTGTTGCAGGCCGGTGCGGCTATCCGTCGCCAGATTCTCGAACGCGTGCAGCGCAACCGGCAGGTTTTGCTCAAAGCTCTGGGCGCGCATTCGCCCTGCACACTGCTGCCCGCGGAGGCCGGTTGGTGCGCCATCTTGCGTGTGCCGGAAATCATGAGCGACGAGGCCTGGGCCAGCACACTGGTTGAGAAGGACGGGGTCTTGGTGCAACCGGGCTACTTCTTCGACTTGAGCATGGGCGCCACCCTGGTGCTCAGTCTCATCGTGGACGAGCAGGTATTCGCCGAAGGCGTGGCAAGGTTGCTGGGTCGCGTGGCAGCGATGTGAGACTCCCGCGTGGAGCGACCGCTGGAGAGCGCGGCAGGATACCGCCGATCTCGAAAGACTACCGCCGTTGCCTTCCGGCCGAAACGCATGTCTGTCGGCCACGACGAAGGCAGGCCTATCAGATTTCTGAGCGCGAGGGCTACAATACTTCGCAAAGCGAGGTCATACTGTGCGGGATGACAGGCCGACAGATCGGCACCGTGGCCGGAATACTGCTCGGGACGATGGGCTGCATGAAGGCAGACCGGGTGGTGGCAGACCAGTGGCTTCCCTTTTCCGCGCCGACGCTGGTCACGGGCTTGGTCAGCGACACGACCGGCGCCCGCGGTCCCTCGCTCACTAGCGATGAATTGGAGATCTATCTTTCCTGCCAACAGGCGGGTGAGTCGGACTTCCACATCTGGGCCAGCACGCGGACCACAAGGGATGCACCGTGGAACGCGGCCATGATCGTGACAGAAATCACGGGCTCTGGCAACGACCAGGATCCAGAGGTGTCCGGTGATGGCCTCACCCTCTACTTTGCGAGTGACCGAGCGGGCGCGGGATACCAACCCTTCGTCTCGCAGCGAAAAGCCAGGGGACAGCCGTGGGGTACCCTTACGCTGGTGGATGGGCTTAGCTCGTCCACCCTAGACGTCAGGGGACCCAGCGTGGATCCCAGCGGACTCTTCATGACTTTTTGCTCCGCGCCGCAGGGCACTGAAGACTTCAGCCTCTACTCCGCGTCCCGTACCGACCCGACTAAATCCTGGGGAAATGTCCAGGCTCTCTCTGGCATCAACTCGGGCATGGCGGACGCGGATCCCGCGCTCTTCCACGATTCGCTTTCTCTCATCTGGAGCTCTCGAGCCCCCACCAGCGGAAGAACCTGGGATCTCGTCGAAGTCAGCCGACCCGACCTGGCCACGCCTTTTTCCGGCACGCCGATTCCCTTGGACTCTCTCAACACGAGTGTCTCGGAGCGCTATCCCTGGGTGTCTCAGGACGGGGCCCATATTCTCTTCAGCAGGGAGGCTGTCGGCGAGCCCGGCTTCATCTATGAAGCATGGCGGTGAGGTTCACCCGACCAATAGGTTGACAATCTCGCATCTTTCGGCGCTACAATTGGGTATGCCCTTTGCGGGAAGCACAGTGCGATTCGCCGCCGAGGTGCACGCGTCCGAGAGGGACGAGTCCGATCCGACCGCGCTGGCGTTGGCGGCCCGGTCGCGCGACCCCGGAGCCATGCGCACGTTCTTGGAAGCCATCGCACCCTCGGTGCGAAACGTCTGTCGCGGCGTATTGGGGGCTGGCCACGTCGACTTGGAGGATACGGTCCAGGAATGCCTGATAGAGATCCTGCGCGCCCTGCCCAAGTACCGCGTCGAGGGCGCGATCGTCCACTACACCAACCGCATCGCGCTGCGGGCGTCCATCGCCGCGCGCAAGCGCGCACGAAGCCGAGAGCAGCGGCTGCGCACCCTCGCCGAGCAGACTTTCGTCCCGAACTTGGCCGAGGGGGATGACGCTTTTCCCAACCTGTGGCTGGTACGCGCGCTGATCGACGAGCTGTCGGCTGTGCAGGCCGAGACTGTTCTCATGCGCATGGTTCTGGGTTGCTCGGTGGAAGAGATTGCCGTGGCCACACAGGTTCCGGTCAACACGACCAAGAGCCGCCTGCGTTTGGCCAAGGACTACCTGCGCCGTCGGCTCGACGGGGAAGCTGGCGGTTGGAAAGGCCGAGCATGAATCTCGACCTGCATCCCGAGGAGGCCATCGACCGGGCCCTCAAGGGCGAGATATCCGAGAGCGAACAGCGGGCACTGGCTCAGCACCTCGCTACCTGCAGCGCATGTGAGGCTCATCTGGCTCTGGTTCGCTCGGCGCAAGAGGCCTGTGTGCCGCAGCCCTGGGGCAGCCGTTTGAACGGCCTGGCCGTGGATCAGGCGTTGGCTCAGTTCGGCCGCGCGCGCTGGCCATGGGCGGTTTTTTCGCCCGGCCGAAGACATTGGGTGTTGGCAACCGCCGGACTGTTGCTGGCTGTGGGTGGTGTGGCGAGCGCGGCGCTGTGGCCCAGGCAAGATTCCGCTCGCGAGCCGGTGCTTGTCACTGTGGGACGACCTGCCAAGCGGACGCCCGCGCAGCTGGCGATGGCTGTGTCGGAATCGCCCTCGTCATTGCCGGCTGAAATCATGGACGAACGCCCCAGTCTTCCCCGGGCGCCGCGCGTGCAGCCCAGCGCCGCCTCGCTGTTCGAGCAGGCATCCAGCTTACGCGACCGCAACCGGGTGGACGAAGCCATCGCGGTTTTTCGCAAACTGCAGCAGCTTTTCCCCAAGACGCGCGAGAGTCGGATCTCGTACGCCGTGGCTGGCCGCATGCTGCTCGACCGCGGGCGCCCTGCCCAGGCCCTCGTTCAATTTGATCAGCACCTGGCAAATGGGGGAGAGGCCTCGGAAGAAGCCCTGGCTGGCCGCGCGACGGCGCTGGGACAGATGGGGCGCCTTCCCGCCGAGCGCGAAACCTGGCAGAGGTTGCTCGATTCCCACCCCGGAACCGTCTACGCCAGCCAGGCCAAAGAGCGCTTGTCCCAGATCCGCCGCTCGCAGGAAGCGGTCCCTGGCATCGAGCATTCTCGCTGAGCGTGGTCTGGGCGTGAGCGGTCGGAAAAACGGCGTTGCGACTGCGCCAAGCCCCGCACGTCCCGAGCGGGTCGGCTTGCTCTTTCTGCTGGTCGGCGCAGTCGCTGCGCTGCCGCGAGCCGGGGCAGCGCAGGAGCGGGAGCATATCAATGCGGTGCTGGCTGGCGATCCGACAGCCAGCGACAGAGTTCTCGCCGTGCTTCGCAGTACCCTCGACCGCCAGGGCGTGGACCTCGTCGCAGTCAGCGCGGACCGGATCGATCCGCTCGACGTCGCCCGCTGCCCCCTCGATCGCTCTCCCACCGGACCCGTCGCGCACCTGTGGCTGGACCTGACCGCAGGCCCACCCGCGATGTATCTCCTAGATGTGCGAAGCGGGCTCGTCTATGTGCGCCCGCTGGCGGTTCACCCGGATCCGGACGTGGTCGAGCTAGAGTTGATTCGCCTGGTGGTGGACAGCTCTGTGGAGGCCATCTTGAAGGGGCGCGCCCTGGGCGTCAGCCGCGACGAGTTCGAGCGCTCCCTGGCGCCAGCCCCGGTGACATCACCGCCACCGCCACCGTCACCGCCACCGCCCCCACCACCGTCACCGCCAGCGACAAGCCCGCGGCCCAGATGGGCGATCATGGCCGGCTACTCTGCCACCATGCTTTCGGCCGATTCCGTCGCGAATGGTCCGGAACTGGGTGCGGAACGGCGCTGGCCTCGGCTTCGACTGGGTGTGAACCTGCTCCAGCAGTTTCCTCGGACCGTCACCCGCGACGAGGTGGACTTGCGCTTCCTCTCATCTGGAATTCGGATGTCTGTGGCCTTTCCAACCGCCATCACTTCAGGTCTCTCAGCATCGTTTGGGCTGGGAGCCGGGGTAGACGCAACGCATGTGACACCCAACGGAACCGGTGCACGGCCGGCCTCATGGGCGACCGATCCCCTGGTTCTCGCCATGGCCACGCTCGAGCAGACCTTTGGTGTCGTGGTTGTCTCCCTACGCGTTGGCGTGGATTTTGACCTCCTGGCCACCCGGTACCTCGTGGACCGATCCGACGGAGCCGGCGTCTTGTGGACACCCTGGCGTTGGCGGCCTTTTGCCGCCGTGCGATTCGGTTTCGCGTTATAGACGTCGCCCTACCTCTCTTTTTTTTCGACCGCCGTTGACCCGTCTTACCGGATGGCAGCCCCTTATCCACAACAATGAGTTCTTGCGGCCGTTCAACCCCGTCGAGGTCAGACGGCGAAGAAGTCTCTTGCGACAAGCACCATGCTCGGCTACTTTCGTTTTCAGTGAGGGATTCCATGATGAAAAATAACGTTGGATCACTGGTTCTAGTATTGGGCGTAGCTTCTTGTGTCTTGACCTGCGGCAGCGGCAACTCGACAGAGGCCAAGGGCGGCACCACTGGTACTGCCAGCAGCGCCTCTACGGGTGGAACGACTGCGGCTGGCGGAACGACTGCGGCTGGGGGCGCCTCGGCAACCGGCGGGATAAGCGCGACGGCCGGCGGCGCCACGGCGACTGGTGGCACTAGTGTTACGGGCAGTGCTTCCGCCACAGGCGGTTCGGCAACGACCGGAGGTGCAACCTCATCTGGTGGTACTTCGGCCGCTGGGGCAACCGGAACGTCTACAATGGGATTGGCCCAAGCTTGTGCACATAATTGCGCCCTTGCTTATAATTTGCAGGGTTGCTCCACCACGCAAGATGTGTGCGTGTCGAACTGCACGACTACCTTCAACAATACTTCCGCTGTCAATCCGGATTTGGGACGACAGTACACAGCGATGATGGTTTGCGTCGCGACTGATCCAAGCTTCTCCTCGTCCGCTGACTTCGTTTGCGCGAAGCCAAACTCCCCTTTGAACCAGTGGTCGCCCGCCGGACTCGACGTAAACCCCAACTCAACGTGTGAGGATGCCATTTGTCTTTGGAACTGCGACGACGCCACACACGGGGATATGGATCCCTATGTGGACATCCGGTGTACCTGTTCAAGTGTTCACTGATGAGTGATGCCCCGAGGTAATGTCTTCGGGCGTCCAACGCTGAAGATCCTGGCGTCTTCCGCAGCCAGTTCAGCATCGGCCAGGGAACACGCGTGCTGGGTAATCGCCTAGCCACGCCTGGGGTATTTCTCGCCAGGCTCCCCACGAGGGGACGTCGGGACAGCCCGCTTCCTACTCACCCGCGCGCTTCGCGCATGCATTCGCGAGGATGAGCTTCTTGAAAGGAATTCGTCGAGCACCGTCTAACCGAGCGCTTTCATCGTACGGCCGTGCGGCCGCATGAGAGCGGCGATGAATTTCTGCACGCTAACGGAGTCCGCGGGCCTATTTGCCGCGCAGACCTACGAGCTTCGACCACATGATTTCAGGAACTTAAGCGGATTTCGCCCGCTCTGCTTCCCAATTTCGGCCAGCGGTCCCCTTTGGGATGGCCCCCAATGACCCTTTTTAGTCCTTTGCTCCCCCTTGACACCTAGAAGGAGTTCTTCATGCAAAGACAACGTGTCCTTTTGACCATCCTCTGCTCAGCGACGCTAGTCGCTGCCGCCTGTTCGAGCAATTCCGGCGGAAGCACCGGTAGTAGCAATCCAGTCGCCGGGCAGACCAGCCAGTCCGGCGGCGGGCAGACCAGTCAGCCCGGTGGTGGCACGGCTACCGGCGGGCATACCAGTCAGCCCGGCGCCGGCAGCCCGGCCGGCGGGCAGACCAGTCAGCCCGGCGCTGGCAGCCCAGGTGGCGGGCAGACCAGTCAGCCCGGCGCTGGCAGCCCAGGTGGCGGGCAGACCAGTCAGCCCGGCGGGGGCACGGTTGCTGGCGGTCAGACCAGTCAGCCCGGCGCTGGCAACCCAGGCGGTGGCCAAAGCAGTCAGCCTGGTGCTGGCACGGTTGCTGGCGGCGGCCCGGCCGGTGGACGAGCCGGTAGTTCGGCTTCTGGTGGGAGCCCTGCTGGCGGCAGCGCTGGCCGAGCCAGCGGCGGCACAGTTTCCGGTGGCTCGCCCACAGGTGGCGTGGCCACTGGCGGCACACCCATCGGGGGCATCAACACCGGCGGCAGCCCTGTTCCTCCGAGCGAAGCCGAGTACAGCATGGACCCGGGCTGGATGTTCATCAAGCAGGACGTAACCGGGGCCCAGGCTACAACCTTCACCGAGACTGGTTGGACCTCGGTCAGCACACCTCACACCTACAACGACGTCGATTCCTACCGAGTTCTCATCGACCACAGCGGCGGCGATCACGGTATGTACGCCGGACCGGCGTGGTACCGCAAGCATTTCACGGTTCCCACTGCATTCGCTGGCAACAAGTTCATCGTCGAGTTCGAACGGGTCCGAGAAACCGCAACATTCTATATCAATGGAACGCAGGTCGGAACCTTCAGCGACGGTGTCTCACCGGTCGGCATCGATATCACCGCGAATGTCAAAGCTGACGGGACCACCGACAACGTTCTCGCGGTTGCCGTCGACAACGGCGGGGGCGGCGAGTACTGGAACGCGAATGCCACCGACCCGGACTACGGCGGATTGGTGGGGCATGTCTGGCTGCACGTGCCGGGCAAGATTTATCAGACCTATCCGCTCTACCAGAACCTGCAAACGCAGGGTGTTTACATCTACGGCACTGGCTACGCCAACATCACCAACAACACCGCGCAGGGCGACACGGGCGACCTGACGATAAATGTGGAATCTGAGGTGAGCAACGAATCGGGCAGCACCGCGAGCGCAACACTTGGCGTCAAGGTCGTCGATGCAGCCACCGGTACGACGTTGACATCATTCTCAGGGACTGCAACGTCACTGCCAACGACGGGAACCACAGTGCTCACGGCGAGTGGAGCTGTGACGGGTGCGAAGCTCTGGAGTGACTTGTATCCGAATCTCTACAATGTCCAGACGACGCTCACTGTGAGCGGGACCGTTGTCGACGGCCGCAGCACACTTACAGGGTTCCGGCAGACGGCATTCAAAGGAGGCGCCGGCACGGGGGGAGTGTATGTCAACGGTCGGTTTGTCTATCTTCTTGGATTCGCCCAACGCTCGACCAATTCATGGGCAGGCCTTGGCCAGGCGGTGCCGGACTGGATGCACGACTTCCACGCCAATCTGATCCGGAGTGCCAACGCCAACTACATTCGCTGGATGCAGGTCACGCCGCAGATTGCAGACCTCAGGTCGGGTGATAAGTACGGCATAATCAGCATTGTGCCGGGCGCCGACAAGGAGGTGAGCGATCCGACCGCTGCCCAGTGGACGGCGAGGATGGGCGTCTTTCAATCCACCATGATCTATGTGAGGAACAATCCGAGCGCTTTCATGTATGAGGCGGGCAACAGTCCTGTTACCGATGCCCAGATGCAGGCC
>Ga0181527_1005444_pt1 | contig 10547 bp, 9 predicted proteins | sample PEATcosm2014_Bin_30_FD_119762 | JGI IMG/M metagenome (GOLD analysis project Ga0181527, IMG submission 119762) | Peatland microbial communities from MTU Mesocosm Facility, Houghton, MI, USA - PEATcosm2014_Bin06_60_metaG | ecosystem: Environmental > Terrestrial > Soil > Wetlands > Peat | place...
CTCGCCCGGCCGCTGAGCCACCAGTTCTTCTTCATCACCGGCTATCGCCTGTTCATGGTGGCGATGGTGACGATCGCGGTGGGGCTGATATTCGCGCTGTTGCGCTATACGCGGCTCGGCATTCGCATTCGCGCCGCCACGCTCGATCTGGAGACGGTCGCGGCGATGGGCGTCAACGTCAGGATGCTGCGATCGCTCAACTTCGCCGGCGGCATCTATCTCGCCGGCCTCGCCGGCGCGCTGGCGGCGGGGCAGCTCGGCCTCGAGCCGACGATGGGGACCGGCCTGCTGATGCCGAGCTTCATCGCCATCATCATCGGCGGCGTCGGCAGCCTGACGGGAACCTTGATCGGCGGGTTGCTGATCGGCGTGGCCTCCGGCGTCACCGCGGTGTTCGCGCCGGCCGCCAGCGAGGCGGTGATGTACGTGCTGATGGCGGTCATCCTGCTGGCGCGCCCGCGCGGCCTCATGGGCGAAGAAGGCATGATGACGTGACCGGGGCCCTCTCGTCGCGAAAGCTGGCCGTGCAATTGGCGATCTGGGCGCTGCTGGCGTCGGCGCCGTACTGGATGCCGCCGCTCGGCGGCTACACGGCGCTCGGCACGCGCGTGCTGGTGCTGGCGCTCGCCGCGATGTCGGTCAATTTCCTGCTCGGGTTCACCGGCGTGCTGTCCTTCGGCCACGCCGCCTATTTCGGCCTGGGCGCCTACGGCGCCGGCCTCGCCCTGAAATTTCTCGCTCCGAGCACGCCGCTCGCGCTTGTCTGCGGCATGCTGCTCGGCGGGCTCGTCGGCGCCGCGCTGGGATGGGTCATCGCGCGCCGGCGCGGCGTCTACTTCGCCATGGTGACGATCGCGATCGGGCAGGTGTTCTACTATATCGCCTTTCAGTGGAGCTCGGTGACCGGCGGCGACGACGGCCTGCGCGGCTTTTCGCGCCAGCCGATCGACTTCGGCGCCTTCAAGCTCGACATCGTATCGAACTCGCAAGCCTTCTATTACTTCGTGCTCGTCTGCTTCGCGCTCGTCGTGGCGATCATGGGCTTCATTCTGCGCTCGCCGTTCGGGCGCACCCTGATCGCCATCCGCGAGAACGAGCGGCGGGCGCGATTTCTCGGCATCCCGGTCGATCGCCACATCTGGCTCGCCTTCACGCTGTCCTGCTTCTTCATGGGCTTCGCCGGCGCGCTCTATGCGCTCTTGAACAACTTCGCCGATCCGCGCGGCCTGCATTACAGCCAGTCCGGCGACTTCGTGATGATGGCGGTGATGGGCGGCATGCGCAATTTCTGGGGGCCGCTGCTCGGCGCGGCGGTGTTCGTGGTGCTGCAGGACTATCTCTCCAGCGTCACCGTCAACTGGATGTCGGGCGTCGGCGCGCTGTTCGTTCTCATCGTGCTGTTCTTTCCGCGCGGCCTTCTCGGCTTCGTCAAACGCGGGAGCCAGGCATGAGTGCGCAGCCGCGCGCCAAAGTCTTGGAAGTCGCCAACGTCGGCAAGCGTTTCGGCTCCCTGGTGGCGGTCAACGACGTTTCGCTCACCGTCGCGCGCGGCGAATTGCGCGCCATCATCGGGCCGAACGGCGCGGGAAAGACCACCTTCTTCAATTTGATCAGCGGCTTCTTCGCGCCCAGCGCCGGCCGGATCGTCTTCGAGGGGCGCGACGTCACGACGATGCCGGCGCACCGGCGCGTCGCCATCGGCATGGCGCGGACCTTCCAGATCACCGAAATATTCCCCGAGCTCACGGTCTACGAGAATCTGCAGATCGGCGCCGAGATCGCCGCCGGCTATCGCCTGCGCCCATGGATCAGCCGCGCCGAAAGATCGGCGATCCGCCGGCGGATCGAGGAAATCCTCGACCTCTCAGGCTTGACCGGCAAGGTCGATCGCCTGGTCGGGGAGCTCGCCCACGGCGACCAGCGCGTCGCCGAGATCGCCACGGCGCTGACGTTGCGGCCGCGCCTGCTGTTGCTCGACGAGCCGGCCGCCGGCATGGGCGACCAGGAGACCTACGCAGTCACCAAGCTCATTCGCGACCTGCACCGCGCCGGCGAGATGGCGATCGTGCTGATCGAGCACGACATGCGCGTGGTGTTCGGCCTCGCCGACCGCATCACCGTGCTCGATCAGGGCGCGCTGCTCGCCGAAGGCTCGCCGCAGGAGATCGCGGCCAACGCCAAGGTGCAGCAGGCCTATCTGGGGAAGGCGGCATGACGGCGGCGCTCGCGGCCGAGGGCCTGCACACCTACTACGGCAAGAGCCATATCCTCAACGGCGTCGGCATCGAGGTCGCCGAGGGCAAGATCACCGCATTGTTAGGGCGCAACGGCGCCGGCAAGACGACGACCTTACGCTCCCTGATGGGGCTGACGCCGGCGCGCAGCGGCAGGATCACGATTTTCGGGCGGGAGACGACGCGCTGGCCGACCTACCGCGTCGCGGCTTCAGGCGTCGGCTACGTGCCGGAAGGGCGGCGAGTCTTCCCCAATCTCAGCGTCGAGGAAAACCTGAAAGTCCCGCTCGAGCGCCAGGGGCCGTGGACGATCGCGCGCGTCTTTCAGCTCTTTCCCCGCCTCGCCGAGCGCCGGCTGAACCGCGGGCGCCAGCTCTCGGGCGGCGAACAAGAAATGCTGTCGATCGCGCGCGCCCTGATGCTCAATCCCAAGCTGCTGATGCTCGACGAGCCCTCGCAGGGGCTCGCCCCGCTCGTCGTCGGCGAGGTCTTTCGCATCGTCGCGGCGATGCGCGACGAGGGCATCTCGATCCTGCTGGTCGAACAGAACGCGCTGATGAGCCTAGAGATCGCCGACCACGCCTATGTGCTGGACAACGGCGCGATCGTTCATTCCGGCCCGGCGCGCGAGCTTGCCCGCGACGAGGCGCGGGTGCAGGCGCTGGCGGGGGTCGGGGGAGGGGATTGGACGCGGATTTAGCGCGCCCCCCTACGCGATCCCCGCCGAAGTTCCCGTCGCCGCCGGCCTCTCCCGCGCCTTCACGGCGCGATAGCCCGAGGCGCGATAGGTCGCGATCGGCGCGACGGCGCCGCCCGAGCGCAGGCGGGCCATCGCCACGGCTTCCGCCGCGAGCGTTTTCAAGCGCATATGGAATGAACACGAACCTCAGTGTGGTTCGACGTTGTTCTTGATCCCGAGATGCCCCTCGATCGCGCCAAGTCGAACTTCGTTCTCTAGACTTTGCTCGCGAAAGCGTGACACTTCATCGCGCAAGTTCCTGATTTCCGGATCGGTGGCCATGCCCTGATAAATCTCGTCCATGCGCACTTTAATGTCGGCGACGTCAGCTTTCATATCGCGGGTTTGAACAAGCTGCGCCTTCACCGCAGCCCCGAGATAGTGCATGTCCGGCCATGATTTGATGCGCCCGTCCAGGTCTGCGACCACAGTCTCGATATTGGACATGCGGCCTTCCACTCGGTCGAACCGAGCGGCGAGGCGTTTGACTTCCTCGAAAAAGGCTTGGGCTAAGGCGTCGTCCGTCACGGTCCTGTCCTTCCAAGGGCAGATTACCACGGCGACATGAAAATCAGAAATTCAGACAACCGACGTTCAATCGCCCATATTTGTCCGCTCGCGCCGCGCCGCCTGGGGCGCGCCCTACACGATCCCCGCCAAAGTCCCGCCCGCCGCCGGCCGCTCGCGCGCCTTCTGATCGCGATAGCCCGAGGCGCGATAGGTCGCGATCGGCGCGACAGCGCCGCCCGAGCGCAGGCGCGCCATCGCCAGGATCGGCGAGACGTCGGTCAAGAAAGCGCGCTTCAGTTCGAGATGCGCGCCGAGCGCGTCGTTCGCCTCTTGCGCGCTGGCGAGCGCGGCGCGGTCGACGATGAGGGCCTGCGCGTGGGCGCGCTGCAACTCGATCGCCGATTGCATCAGGCTCTCGATCGGGTCGGTGACGTTGTGCGACTGGTCGATCATACAGGCGGGGGCGAAGCCGGCCGCCTTGCGGAGCGCGGCGTCGGCGAGCTCGTTGAAGACGAGGAACAGGCGGAACGGCGCAATCGAGCCGGCGTCGAGATCGTCGTCGCCGTATTTGGAATCGTTGAAGTGGAAGCCGGCGAGCTTGCCGAAGCGCGTCAGCCGCGCGACGATCTGCTCGATGTTGACGCCCGGCGCGTGATGGCCGAGATCGACGAGGCACTGCGCCTGCGGCCCCAGCTCCAGCGCCGCCGCGAAGCTCGTGCCCCAGTCGGCGACGACGGTCGAATAGAAGGCGGGCTCGTAGAGCTTGTGTTCGATGAACACGCGCCAGTCCAGGGGCAGGGCGGCGCAGATTTCGCGCATCGACTCGAGATAGCGGTCGAACGCGCGCGTCAGGTTGGACTGGCCGGCGAAGTTGGAGCCGTCGGCGATCCACACCGTCAACGCCTTCGAGCCGAGCTTCTGGCCGATCGCGATGCACGCCTTGTTGTGGGCGATCGCCGCCTCGCGCACGGCGCGCTCGACGTGGCTGAGCGAGCCGAACTTGTAGGAGAGCGTCTGGCCCGGCTGATCCTGAAAAGTGTTGGAGTTGACCGCGTCGAAGGCGAGCCCGCGCGCCGCCGCCGCCTCGCGCAATCCCGCCCAGTCGCTCGTAAAGTCCCAGGGAAAATGCGGCGAGATTCTCGGCGTCGCGCGCACGAGCTGCTGAATCGTTGCGCAGTCCTCGATCTTGTCCTCGACGCCGCGCGGCTCGCCGGGGCCAGGAAAGCGCGCGAAACGCGTGCCGCCCGTGCCGACGCCCCAAGTGGGGATCGCGACGCCGAAGGCCATGACGGCGCGGGCGATCGCCTCGATGTCGACGCCGCGGCGCGCGAGTTGCCGGGCGAGCGCTGCGTAATCTTCGTCGAGAGCGGGCCGAGCGGCGCGATTGCTTTCGGCGACCAAGTCGTCGGAGATACGGAAAGTCATGGCGTCGTGGCCTCCGCCTGGCGGTGCGATACGAGGTTCATCGCGTGAACGCCTGGGAATTGCCGGCGTCGACGTTGAGGATGTTGCCGGTCGACTTGGCCGAAAAGTCCGAGGCGAAGAAATAGACCGCTTCGGCGACGTCCTCGGGCAGCACCGAGAGCTTGAGCAACGAGCGCTGGCGGTAGACCTCCTCGAGCGCGTCCTCGCTGACCTTGTTGGAGGCGGCGCGCTGCTGGCGCCACTCGCCGGCCCATATTTTCGAGCCGCGCAGCACCGCATCGGGATTGACCGTGTTGACGCGGATCCCGTGCGGCGCGCCTTCGAGCGCCAGACAGCGCGCCAGATGGATCTCCGACGCCTTCGCCGCGCAATAGGCCGAGGCGCCGGGAGACGCGGCGAGACCGTTCTTCGAGGCGACGAAAACGATCGAGCCGCCGCATTTCTGCCTGATCATCAGGCGGAAGGCCTCGCGCGCGACGAGAAAATAGCCGGTCGCCAGCACATCGAGGTTCTTCCGCCACAGCGCCAAGCTGGTGTCCTCGATCGCGGCAGCGGAGGCGATGCCGGCGTTGGAGACGACGATGTCGAGGCCGCCGTAGGCGAGGACGGCGTCGGCGAAGCTCGCGGCGACGCCGGCCTCGTCGACGACGTCGAGCGGCAGGCCGACGACGGCGTCCTTGCCGTGTCGCTTGGCGATCTCGGCGAGGCGCGCACGAAGCGCCTCGCGGTCGATGTCGGCGAGCACGACGCAGGCGCCTTCGCTTATGAGCCGCAGCGCCGTCGCGCCGCCGATGCCGCCGGCGCCGCCGGTGATGAAGGCGACGCGCCCGGCGAGCGAACGGGGCCTGGGCATGCGTTTGAGCTTGGCTTCCTCGAGCAGCCAGTATTCGATGTCGAACGCCTCCTGTTCGGCCAGGCCGACATAGGCGTCGACACCCGAGGCTCCGCGCATGACGTTGATCGCGTTGACGTAGAACTCGCCGGCGACGCGGGCCGTCGGCTTGTCCTTGGCGAAGGAGATCATGCCGACGCCGGGCACGAGATAGATCACCGCGTTGGGGTCGCGCATCGCCGGCGAATTGGGCCGCTTGCAGCGCTGGTAATAGGCGGAATAATCGGCGCGATAGGCCTCGATCGCTTGGTCGAGCCCCGCGACCACCGCCTCGAGATTGTCGGCCGCCGGATCGTAGGGCAGCACGAGCGGGCGGATTTTCGTGCGCAGGAAATGATCGGGGCAGGACGTGCCGAGCGGCGCGAGCTCGGCCAGCGCTTGCGAGCCGACGAATTCGAGCACTTCCGGCGCGTCGGTGAAATGGCCGACCTTGCGCTCGGCGCCCGAGATCTTGCCGCGGATGAGCGGCATCAGCCGCGCGGCGATGGCGCGCCGGCGCGCCGGTTCGGCCGGCTCGACGCGCGCCCCGCCGAAGGCCGGGCGCTTCTCGTTGGCGGCGAGCCATTCCGCCGCCTGATTGATGACGCGGAGCGTCGTCTCGTAGCACGCCTTGGCGGTTTCGCCCCATGTGAACAGTCCGTGACCGCCGAGCACGGCGCCGACGAGGCCGGGATTGCGCGCGGCCATCTCGCCGAGCTTGAGGCCGAGATCGAAGCCCGGTCGCTGCCAGGGCAGGAAGCCGAGTTCGCCGCCGAAAATTCGTTTCGTCAGCGCCTCGGCGTTCTCCGAGGCGGCGATGGCGATCACCGCGTCGGCGTGGACGTGGTCGACATGGGCGCGCGGCACGAAGGCGTGCAGCGGGGTGTCGATGGAGGTCGCGCGCGGATTGAGCGCGAAGGTGCAATGGTCGAACAGCGCGACCATCTCGTCCTCGTGCGCGAGGCCGCGATAAAGGCCCTTCAGGCTTTCGAGCTTGTCGAGATAGAGCGTGGCGAAGCCGCCGCGCTTCATCGAGCCGATGTCGCCGCCCGAGCCCTTCACCCAGAGCACCGTGACCGGCTGCTTGGTGAGCGGGTCGGGCATGACGACCTTGGCCGACGTATTGCCGCCGCCGAAATTGGTGATGCGCAGATCGCTGCCGAGCAGGTTGGAGCGATAGAGCAGTTTGCCGGGCTCATCGAGGGCCGCCGCATGGGCGTCGTCCCAGAGAATGCGAAGGGGCTGTGCCGCCGGCCTCGTCATGGAAACGCTCCTCCCCGCTTCTGCGATGGGCGCGACCATAGGGCGAGGCGCGATCACGGTCAATCATGATCGCGCGTTGTTGCGATGCAAAATGATTGATGCGTTGCGATATTGATCGATTATGAAAGAAACTCGTTGACGCTCCTGCGAGTCCATGAAAAAGTTTCCAACAATGAAAGGGAGGCGGACGGTGCACGAGCGCGAGCGCTGGCAGGTGATCAAGGCGATGCTGCGCGAAAACGGCCTCGTGCGCGTCGCCGACGTCTGCCGCGCCACCGACGCTTCGGAGGCCTCCGTCCGGCGCGATTTCGCCAGGCTCGCGCAAAACGGCGTCGCCACGCGCGTGCACGGCGGCCTCGAGGCGGTCTCGGGCGCGCGCGCGTCCGACGCGCCGGCGCTGGCGACGCGCTCCTTCGACGTCAGTCAGACGCTGAACGTCGCCGCCAAGCGCGCCATCGCCAAGGCCGCGGTGGGACTGTGCGAGGATGGCGAGGCGATCATCATCAACGGCGGCACGACGACGTTCGAAATGGGCGCCTTCCTGCGCCAACGCCGGCTGAAAGTGCTGACCAATTCCTACCCGCTGGCGGAGACGCTGATTTACAGCAGCCAATGCCGCGTCGCGTTGCCCGGCGGCGAAGTCTACCGCGAGCAGAAGCTGATCGTTTCGCCGTTCGAGGAGGACGCGATTCAGCGCTATTCGGCGAGCCGCATGTTCATGAGCGCGATTTCCATCGGGCCGCTCGGCGTCATCGAAGGCGATCCGCTCATCGCGCGCGCCGAGACGAAGCTGCTCAAACGCGCCGAGAAGCTCATCGTTCTCGCCGACAGCTCCAAATTCGTCGCGCGCGGCAGCCTGGTCGTCTGCCCGCTGTCGCGCATCGACACGCTGATCACCGACAAGGAGGCGCCCGCCGCGGCGCTCGAAATGCTTGCCCAGGCGGGCGTGCGCACGCTGATCGCCGATGCCGCCCCGCAGTCGACGGCGGCGGCATGATCGGCGCGGCGACCCTTTCCGATCAGCCCGACGAGGCGGCGGACGCGGCTCGGCGCGCGCGCCCGGCCTTGCTGGAAGTGCGCGACATCGAGAAGTCGTTTCCGGGGGTGCGCGCGCTGTCCGACGTGTCCTTCGACGTCGCGCCGGGCGAGGTCCACGCCCTGCTCGGCGAAAACGGCGCGGGAAAATCGACGCTGATCAAGATCGTCTCGGGCGTCTATCGGCCGGATCGCGGCGCGATGTTCGTCGACGGGCGGCCCGTGGACTTTCAGCTTCCGGGCGACGCGCGACGCGCCGGCGTCGCGACGATCTATCAGGAATTGCTCCTCTTTCCCGAGCTGACGGTCGCCGAAAACATCTTCATGGGCCACGCCCCGCGCGCGGCTCTCGGGAGGCTCGATTGGCGAGCGATGCGCGCGCGCGCCGAGGACTTGCTCGCCTCTCTCGAAATCCACGACCTCGCCGCCGACCGGATCGTCGGCACGCTGACGGTCGGCAACCGCCAGCGCGTCGAGATCCTGCGCGCGCTGTCGCAGAATGCGCGCCTGCTGATCATGGACGAGCCGACGGCGGCGCTGACCGAGCACGACGTGACGCGGCTCTTCGCGATCGTGCGCCTTTTGACGTCGCGCGGCGTCGGCGTCATCTACATCACCCATCGCCTCGACGAGATCTTCGCCATCGCCGACCGCGTGACGGTGCTGCGCGACGGCGTCCAGGTCGGCACGCGTCGCGTGGCGCAGACCAACGCCGGCGAACTCGTCCAGATGATGGTCGGGCGCAAGATCGACAACCTGTTTCCCAAAATCTCCGTGCCGGTCGGCGAGCCGGTGCTGGAGGTGCGCGATCTCGTGCGTCGCCCGACGACGAAAGGCGTCAGCCTGACCGTTCGCGCCGGCGAGATCGTCGGGCTCGCCGGCCTCGTCGGCTCCGGGCGCAGCGAACTGGCGCAGACCGTGTTCGGCGTCACTCCGGCGCAATCGGGCGAGATTCGCATCGCCGGCGCGGCGGCGAAAATCGATTCGCCGGGCCGCGCGCGGGCGCTGGGCATCGCTTACGTGCCGGAGGATCGCGGCATCCAGGGCTTGGTGCGGCCGATGAGCGTGCTGCACAACTTTTCCCTTGCCGCGCTGTCGAGCCTCGCGCGCGCCGGTTTCATCGATCGCGCCGCCGAGCGGCGCATGGCGGAGGAGGGCGTGGCGCGCTTCAGCGTCAAGACGAGCTCGCTCGAACAGGTCGCCGGGCGGCTTTCCGGCGGCAATCAGCAGAAGATCGTGCTGGGCAAATGGCTCGCCAACAATCCCAAGCTGCTCATCCTCGACGAGCCGACGCGCGGCATCGACGTCGGCGCCAAGGCCGAGATCCATCGCCTGATGGGCGAGCTGGCGGGCAAAGGCCTGGCGATCCTGATGATTTCCAGCGAGTTGCCGGAAGTGCTGGGCATGAGCGATCGCGTCCTCGTCATGCGCGAGGGACGGCTGGTCGCCGAATTCGATCGCGCGCGCGCCACCCCCGAAGCGGTGGGCGCGGCGATGATGGGCGGCGAAGGCGAAACGGGGAGGGCGGCATGAGCGCGATCGCCGTCGCGCGCCCGCAGGTCGCGCGCACCAGCCTGCTGCGGCGCGTCGCCTCGCAGGAGGCGCTGCTCGGGATCGCCGTGATCGCTCTGGCCATCGTCGTCGGCGTCGTCAATCCGCGCTTCCTGGCGACCCGCAATCTCTCCGACATCCTGCTCGGCAACGCCTATGTCGGCGTCGCGGCGATCGGCATGTCGATGGTCATCATCTCCGGCAATATCGACATTTCCGTCGGCGCGTTGATCGGCGTGCTCGCCACCGTCAGCGGCTCGCTGGCGGTCGCCGGGGCGCCGATCGCGGTGGCCTGGCTGGCGCCGGTGGTCGTCGGGATCGCCGTGATGGCGCTTCAGGGCGTGATCGTCGCCTATTTGCGCATTCCCGCGATCGTGGTGACGCTCGGCATGCTGTCGATTCTCAAGGGCGGATTGATCAGCGTCACCGGCGGCAAATGGATCACCGATTTGCCCGAGGGCTTCCATCTCGCGGATATCGAGCTGTTCGACATCCTGCCGATGCCGGTCCTGATCCTGGCGATCGCCACGATCCTGGCGGCGCTGTGGATGCGCTATTCGGCGAGCGGCCGGGCGATCTACGCCACGGGGGGCAATGCCGAGGCGGCGCGCCTTTGCGGCGTGTCGCCGCAGCGCACGGTGGTGATGGTCTTCGCGCTGCACGGTTTTTTCGCCGCCATCGCGGCTCTGCTGTTCGCCACGCAACTGAAAGTCATTCAGTCGACGACGCCGACCGGCCTCGAATTGACCATCATCACCGCCTCGGTCGTCGGCGGGGTGAGCATTCTGGGCGGGGTGGGAACCGTGATCGGCGCGACTTTGGCGGCGATCCTGATCGCCGAGATCGCCAGCGCGCTCGTCTTCATCAACGTCTCGCCCTATTGGATTCACGCGCTCGAGGGCGTTTTGATCCTGGCCAC
>Ga0181527_1005445_pt1 | contig 10546 bp, 7 predicted proteins | sample PEATcosm2014_Bin_30_FD_119762 | JGI IMG/M metagenome (GOLD analysis project Ga0181527, IMG submission 119762) | Peatland microbial communities from MTU Mesocosm Facility, Houghton, MI, USA - PEATcosm2014_Bin06_60_metaG | ecosystem: Environmental > Terrestrial > Soil > Wetlands > Peat | place...
CTCGGTTGCCTCGCCCGCCTCGATCGAGTTCTACGGCACGGACGGAAGCAACGCCTCGGAGATCCTCAGTTCGCACGATTCGTTCGGGGTCGCGGTGATCGACTCGACCGCGGCGACGCTCACGGACATCTCCGGGATCCAAGGCGCGAATGCGATCTCGCTCCTCAACTCGTCCTCCGTGAAGGCGATCGTGACCTCGGCGAACGGAACCGATGCCGAGGGCTTTGCCTCCGTCGGCGCCTATCTCCTCGACTCGGTCGACGTGAACCTCTCGGGGCTCACCGCCTCGGAGGGAAGCTTCGGCGCCCTCGCGCAGACCGTCACGGGGCTCGCGGCCAGCGACGTGGTCGCCACGACCAACGCGGTCGCGTTGGAGCTTAACGACACCTTCGACCTCGTCGTTCACAACATCAAAGTCAACGGTTCGACGGGGGTGCTCGTGAACGCCTCGTCGAACGCGGACGTGTACGACCTCAACGTCACGAATCTGGGGTACGTCGGCAACTGGTCGAACGGTACGAACCTTCTGTTCGACGGGCTCGTGTCCGACGGGTCCTCCGGCATCGACCTCTTCAACGACACCCAGGTCACGGTCGACCGCGCCACGGCATTGGCGAACTCGACGGTGGTCGACTCGTTCTACGGCTCGGACGGCGGAAACTTCGCGAACGTCACCGCGATCGACGGATCCTTCGGCCTCCTGGCGTCGGACGACGAAAGGCTCACGCTGTCCGATTTCAACGCGACGAACGGGAGCATCGGTGCGAGCCTGCAGAACGTCAGCTTCGTCAACGCCTCCGGGCTCTTCGCGACGAACCTCTCCAGTGCCTTCCTCTGGAACGTCGGATCGACCGGCTCCGTGGGGGACGGCTCGATCGGGAACGTCTCTCTCGGCGTCGAGGTCTCCAATGCCACCAACTTCACTGTCAAGAACATGAGCGCCTCGGAGACGAGCGCGGACTCGAACATCACCTACTTCCTCAACGCGTACACGTTCCTCGAGCAGCCGAGCGCTCCGGTCGCGTTGTACAACGTGTCGGCGGCGACCGTGACGAACGTTTCGGCCCGCTCCTACCCGTTCGCCGTCTGGGGGAATGACACGAACGACTCGGTGATCGAGGACGTCACCGCCTGGACGGGGGGCTCGGCCGTGTCCCTCAACACAACCAACGAGGTCGAGATCGCGACGGTGTTCGCCTACGGCAACCGGCTCGGGGAGTACCTGTTGAACACCACGAACACGACGGTCACCGGGAGCACGTTCGAGGGCAGCACATCGTATGGCGTCGAGCTGAACAACAGCACGATGGTCCACGTGTACGGGAACAACTTCGTAGCGAACGACAACGCGAGCACGAGCGGCACGTTCGTCGCCGCCCACGTCCAGGCGAAATCGATCAACGGCTCGAAGGTCTTCTTCAATCTCACGGGCATCGGCAACTACTGGTCGGACCACACGGGCTCGGGGCCGTACGTGATCCGGACCTCTCCCACGACGGTGCAGGACAGCGACCCCGAGGGCGCATTCATCGCCCACTGGCTCAAGTTCGTCACGACCGGGCTCCCGGCCCTCGCCCCGTGGGGTTTCCACCTCTTCTCGAAGGTCTACAACGCGACCTATAGCGCCACCGCGCCTGTGGTGTTCATCCCGAGCTGGAGCCTGGCGAGCGGCTCGCTCTCCTACCTTGTCCTCCCACCCCCTAGCTACATGCCGAGCCCGCCGTCCGGCGCGGTGGACTTCGTCGGCGCCAACACTACCGTGACGATCCACTTCACGGAGGTATTCTCCGTCACGTTCTCCGAGACCGGCCTCCCGGCGACCAAGGCATGGTCCGTAACGCTCAACGGTACGCTCGAGTCGGGGGTCGCGACGTCGATCGGGTTCACCCTGCCGGACGGCAGCTACTCGTACTCGCTGGGCGTCGTGGGAGGATGGACCGAGAGCTCGCTCCCGTTCACCGGCACCGTCAAGGTCGCGGGCGCGGACGTGAGCGAGAAGCTGATCACCTGGGTGGTGAAGACGTATGCCGTCACGTTCACCGCGAAGGGCGTTTCGGCCGGTTCGAAGTGGTCGGTGATACTCAACGGGACCGTCAACAACGGGAAGGCTCCGACCATCGTGTTCGACATGGCGAACGGGACGTACCCCTATACCGTGGCGAACGTCAGCGGCTACTCCGGGGGCCCCTTCACCGGCTCCATTGTGGTGAACGGGGCCGCCGTGGACGTCAACGTCACGTATACCACACCGGCCTCCGGAGCCTCGACGCCCTGGCTCGACGTGGGCGTCGGCGCTGGGGTCGCGCTGATCGTGATCGTCCTCGCCGCGGTCCTCCTCGTCCGTCGCCGGCGACGGCCTCGCAAGCCGAAGACGGCGAAGACCGACCAGGACCTCGACCTCTAGGCCGCCCGCACGCGGGCCGAACCGGTCAGGTCGACGGGAGGGGCCGCAGGAAACCGCGCCCGACGAGGTGGGCGACGATCTTGCCGGTCGACTCCGCGACCGTGTCGTTCGCGGTGTCGACGATCAGATCCGGATTCAGGGGCTCCTCGAACGGGTCGTCGACCCCGGTCACCTTGATCGCGCCTCCGGGGACGGAGGTTCGGTAGAGGCCCTTCACGTCCCGCTTGCGGCAGACCTCGATCGGGCAGCGGAGCCACACCTCGTCGAACCGGGAGCCGACCGTGGCCCGGGCCGCCTGGCGGGATGTCTCGTAGGGGGTGATCATCGCGACCAGGACCGCGACCTCGTTGCGGGCGAGCATCCGCGCGACGTAGCTCACCCGGCGGGCGTGGAACTCGCGGTCCTTCCGGGAGAACCCGAGCTCCGGCGAGAACATGTGGCGGACCTCGTCCCCGTCGAGGATCTCGACCTTGCGGTCCGCCGCACGGAGGCGCTCGGCGAGCGCGCGCGACAGGGTCGTCTTCCCGGCACACGGCAGACCTTCGATCCACGCGACAAACCCCTGGTCGTTCTGCAAGGCCCGCTCCGCCATTGGACCGCGAAGCCCTTCGCGGGTAGAAAGTCGTTGCCCACCGGGCGGGGCTCGGGGGAGATCGGGCTCCGTGGACCCGAGCCTGCGGGGAATGCGCGGATTCCGCGCAGGCTGGAGCAATCTTCGCAGTTCGTCGCGTCTATATGCGACGCCTCGAATCGGGTGGATGCCATGACCACGTCTCCTCGCTCCCGAATCTCCGTGCCCGATCGCCGAACCGAACCCACTCCCGACCTGGGACGATCCCCGCGTCCTGGGTTCCCTCTCGTTCGACTTCCCACGACTGCGGCCGCCGGAGCCGTCCCCCTCCCACCGGGGGTGGCGGTATGAGCTCACCTAACTCCCCGGCGGCCCCCTCCCCAGCCTCTCCCTCGACGCCCGCGCCCGCGCCGGCGACGGAGACACTGCCCCCACGGGTCGTGCGCCGTTCGGGCCACGCGGGACTCTACGGCGTCGTAGGCGCGGTCGTGATCGTCGTGATCCTGGTCGGTGTCGGCTACGGAACCCACTGGTACGGCCTTGCGCCGGCGAAATCGACCGCTCCGGGGGCCTGCCCAATCGGGATAACGCTTCAGGGTGACGGGGCGCAGATCGCGGCCCCGCTCATGAGCGCCTGGACGGGCGCGTACTTCAGCCACTCCGGCAATGAGGTCAACTACCCGGCGAGCGGGTCCGGGACGGGCCTCAGTCACTTCACGGCAGCGAGCATTGACTTCGGGGTGACTGACGATCCCCTCACTCAGGCCGAGCGGACCGACATGCCCACCCAGCCGTTGACCCTCCCCTTCATCGGCGGAGCCCTCACCATCATCTACAATCTTCCTGGCCTCACGGGCCACCTCAATCTGACGGGCGCCTTGCTGGCCGACATCTACAACGGGACCATCACCAACTGGAACGACACCGCGATCCGAGCCATCAACCCGGGGGTCAACCTGCCGAGCGTGACGATCTTCACGGTGCACCGCTCGGACGCCGCGGGAACCACGTACGTGCTCAGCGACTTCCTATCCCAATCGAGCGCCTACTGGGCCGCGAACGTGGGCAAGGGCATACTGATCAGTTTCCCCAAGGCACCCGCGCAGACCGCGGTGAAAGGGAACTCCCTGGTGATCAGCACGGTCAGCTCGACCCCGGACTCGATCGGATACTCGGACCTAACGGACGTGCTGGCCTCCGCCTCCCCACCCCAGTATGCCGCGATCGAGAACCCGGCCGCACACTACATCGTGCCGACGCTCGCGAACACGTTGTCCGCGATCGTGGACAAGGTCCAGAGCATGGCAAAGATCCCGAGCTCCACGGGCGACTGGTTCAATGTAAGCATGGTGAACGCGAACGGTTCCTCGGACTATCCCATCGCGACGTTCCTTTACATGTACGTCTACCAGGCGACCGACAAGGGATTCTCCCCGACGCTGGAGAAGTCGCAGGTCCTGGTTCAGTGGCTCGACTGGACTCTATCGACGACGGCCCAGGGGTTGGCGAACGAATCCCAACCTACCCAGCTCTACTACGCCGCGCTGCCCGCCGCGATCCTTGCGGTCGACCAAGCCGGCATTCAAACGATGACCTTTAATGGAGCAGCCATCCCCGCCTGTACGTAGGGGGGAACACGCCGTCCCAGCGGGGGAAGAGAAAGTAGCAAAGAACGCGCGACGCCTCGCGCGACGAGTCCGCCTCCTCAGCTGGCTCGGGCGCAGCTTCCACGCGGGCACGGCGGCCGTTGCGGCCGGCGTCCTGCTCCTGATCGCGGTGTTCGTGGAGGTCCTGAGCCGCGGAGCGTGGCCCTCGATCGCGCGATTCGGTCCCTCGTTCCTGATCGGAACGACGTGGGACCCGGTGCACGACGTCTACGGCGCCGGCCCGGCGATCGCCGGGACCCTGTTGACCAGCGCCCTCGCCCTCCTGATCGGCGTGCCGATTGCCCTAGGCGTGGCGATATTCCTTTCCGAGGTCGCCCCGGTCTGGCTGCGGCGACCGCTGATCTACGCCATCGACCTCTCCGCGGCCGTTCCGTCCGTCGTTTATGGGTTCTGGGCCTACATCGTCCTCGTGCCGTTGATGCGTTCGACGATCGAGCCCGGCCTCGGGTCGTTGACGGGGGGCCGCTTCCCCTTCTCCTCCAACGCTCCAGGGGTCGGCATCCTGACGGCGACGCTGGTCCTCGCTGTGATGATCATACCGACCATTGCCGCGGTCTCCCGGGAGTCGCTCCAAGCGGTTCCCCGCATTCACCGGGAGTCGGCGCTGAGCCTCGGGGCGACCCGATGGGAAGCCACCCGGCTGGCCGTTCTCCGGCCGGCCCGGAGCGGGATCGCGGCGGGCGTCATCCTCGGGCTGGGACGGGCGTTGGGGGAAACGATCGCGGTCACGATGGTGATCGGGAACCTCTTCATCCTTCCGGGGACGCTCTTCTCCCAGGGCTCGACCCTGGCCACGGTCATCGTGAACGATTTCAACGCAGAGGCCCCGACCTCGCTCATCCAGAGCGCGGTCATCGAGCTCGCGCTCATCCTCCTCGCGATCACGGTGGTGGTGAACGCGCTGGCCCGCGGGCTCCTCTGGCGGTTCGGTACGCACGACGGCGACGAGCGGCCCACGCGCCGACGCCGCCTCCCTATCCACGTCCCTCACAGGGCCGCAGGGGAACCCTCGGACCGCAGGACCGGTTCGGGGGGGGGATCCTCCGTCGCTCCTCCCGGTCTCCTTGGGGAAGGGGCAGCATGGCGTCATCGGATCGCCGAGGGAGCCCCCCGTCGCATCTTCCGGCGGAGGGCGATTCAATGGTGCCTGATCGCGCTCACCGCGGGGTGCGTATTCGTGGCCCTCGTTCCCTTCGCGAGCGTGATCTACACGGCCGCCCACTATGGGGGATCCGCGGTCGTCCGCCCCTCCTTCTACACATCCCTCCCCCCCCAGGGCTGCAACCCGAAACCGGGTTCTAGCTGTTCCTTGGGTGGAATCGGACCCGAGATCCAGGGGACGTTGATCATGCTCGGCCTCGGGGCGATGATCGCGGTTCCCGTCGGGCTCCTCGCGGGAATCTACCTCGCGGAGTACGGGCGGAACCGGTTTGCGCGGGTCGTGAGCTTCCTTTCCGATGTCATGACGGGGGTTCCCACGATCATCCTCGGGGTGTTCGTCTACACCCTCTTCCTCTACGTCGACCACGATGCTGCGCTCAGCGCCCTTTCCGGCGGCGTGGCGCTCGGGGTTCTCATGATCCCCATCTCCATCCGGTCCACGGAGGAGGCCCTCCGCGCTGTGCCGTCCTCGGTTCGGGAGTCGGCTCTCGCCCTTGGATTCCCGAAGCACCGGGTCGCGCTGCGGGTCGTGCTGGGATGTGCGCGCGGCGGGCTCGTCACCGGAATGCTGCTGGCCGCCTCGAGAGCCGCCGGCGACACGGCGACGCTACTTCTCACCGCCGGTGGCAGCAGCTTCTGGTTCCAGAACCTCAACACTCAGACCGCCGCGATGACCCCGTTCATCTACAACAACTTCGGCTCGTCGTACCTCAACCTTCAAACCGATGCATGGGGGGCCGCTCTCGTCATGTTGGGGATCATGCTCGCCATCAGCCTGGGCGCCCGACTGGCGGTCCCCGGGGCCGAGGGCGCGGCGGAGGGCAGCTAGACCGATGGCAGAACCCAAGATCCTGACGAGCGGACTCAACGCCTGGTACGGGCGGAAACAGGCCCTCTACGACATCTCGCTGAGCGTTCCCGACCGTGCGGTGACGGCGATCATCGGCCCCTCCGGCTGCGGAAAATCGACGTTCCTGCGGTGCCTCAACCGGCTCCACGAGGAGACGCCCCGGGCCCGCGTTCAAGGGACGATCCGGCTCGACGGCCAGGACCTCGGGAAGCTCAATCCGGTGGAGGTCCGGTGCCGCGTAGGAATGGTCTTCCAGAAGCCGAGCCCGTTCCCGAACATGTCGATCTTCGAGAACGTTGCGGCCGGCCTCCGTCTCCTCGGCGTTCGTCGTCGGGACGAGCTCGACGAGGCGGTCGTCGATGCCCTGCTGCACGCCGGACTTTGGGAGGAGGTGGAGTCGATCCTCGACGCGCCGGGCACCAGTCTCTCGGGCGGCCAGCAGCAGCGTTTGTGCATCGCCCGCGCTCTGGCCGTCCGGCCGGAGGTTCTGCTCCTGGACGAGCCGTGCTCGGCGCTCGACCCGATCGCGACGGCCAAGATCGAGGGTCTCCTCGGGAAGCTCCGATCCGAGTACGCCGTGGTCATCGTGACGCACAACCTCGCCCAGGCTCTCCGGGTCTCGGATTACACCGCGTTCCTCTACCTCGGCAAGCTCGTGGAGACCGGGTCGACCGAGCAGGTGTTCCATCACTCCGCCGAGAAACTGACGGAGAACTACGTGAACGGCCGTTTCGGCTGAGCCACCCAGCGCCGCCGTCCCCCCCGCGTTCCCGTTCCCCGGGTCGTGGGCGCCCCCGCTCGGCGGTGGGACCGACGGCCCACTCTGCCGATTGGATCGAGCGTTGTATTATACCGACGATCTTCCAGAGCCCCCGAGAGTTCGACATGCCGGCCACGAAGCGCGTGGGGATTCTGGGGAGCGGGGACGTCGCCAAGCAGCTGGGACACGGGTTCGCGAAGCACGGCTACGAGGTCATGCTTGGGACGAGGGAGCCGACGAAGCTCGACGCCTGGAAGAAGGAGGTCGGCACCAAAGGGTCGGTGGGCTCGTTCTCTCAGGCCGCGTCGTTCGCCGACCTGGTCGTCCTGGCCACCCACGGGGCTGCCACCGAGGCCGCGATCGACCTGGCCGGCGTCGCCCACTTCTCGGGGAAGGTCGTCCTCGACGCGACGAACCCCCTCGACTTCTCCCACGGAATGCCGCCCGGGTTGTTCGTCGGTACGACCGACTCGCTGGGAGAGCGGATCCAGCGGAAGGTCCCGACCGCGAAGGTCGTGAAGTGTTTCAACACCGTCGGCAACGTCCGGATGATCGACCCGAAGTTCCAGGCCGGGCCGGTCCGTATGCTCATCTGCGGCAACGACCCCGCGGCGAAGAAGCGGGTCGACGAGATCCTCCGGGAGCTCGGATGGGCCGGTGCGCTGGACGTCGGCGCGATCGACGGGGCCCGATGGCTCGAGGCGTTGGTGCCGCTCTGGATGCGTGCGGGCCAGGCGTTGAACACCTGGGAGCACATCTTCCAGGTGGTTCGCTGATTCCCGGCGCAGATGGAGCGGCCCCCGGGGCGGCGCACGGCCATCACGCAGCCCCGTGGACCCGACCCTCGGGGCGTGATCGGCCGGGGTTCCTTGGACCGGCTTGCCCCAGGTGGACGTCCGCCGACCCGCGGCGTCGAGGTGCCAGACCACCCTACCGGTTCAGGATCCCCTCGTCCCCCGGGATGGGGGCGCGCAATGCCGTGCGGGCCGAGGACTTTCCGCGTGACGGGCTCTCTGACAACTGATTAATACAGGACGCGGTGAGCCTCAGGCCCCATCGGGAGCTGGATTACGAAATGGCAGGCGCTGTAGAGAAGGCACAGGAGCGAGTGGACGGTTGGTTCGTGCGGAACGCGCCGAGGCTGAAGAGCGTCCTACGGATGGCGTTCGGCTTCATCTGGCTCATCGACGGGAGTTTCAAGTTCCAGAACGGATTCGTCCAGCAGTTCTCCGTCAGTGGCGCGGGGGCCCCGAGCTGGCTCCAGGGCTGGTACACGTACTGGGGGAACATCGTCAACCCGAACCCCGCCCCTTGGGTCTACATGGTGGGGACGTTCGAGATCCTGCTCGGCCTTGCGCTCCTCTTCGGGTTCGCGCGCAAGATCGCCTACACGGGCGGTGCCCTCCTGAGCCTCTTCATCTGGGCCGTGCCGGAAACGTTCGGCGGGCCCTATGGGCCCGGATCCACCGATATCGGCACGGGGATCGTCTACGCGTTCGGATTCCTGTTCCTCATCGTCCTGGACGCGACGTACGGGACCGACCGTTGGACCCTCGACGCGGTGATCGAGCGCCGCTGGCCGGCCTGGGGCCGCGTGTCGTCGATCCGAGGCTTCCACCCCGGGAGCTCCGCGGGAACGGCGGCGACCGGACAGACTCCGTGATCCCAGTCGCATCGCCCTAGGCCCTCGGTGCCATCGCCGCCGGCCGCCCCGACAGCCAGGGCACTGTCGGGGCCCGGATCTCGACGACGGGTAGATCCCGGACCCGCACGCCGGCGCCCGACACTGGGGGTGTCTTCGCTCGTCGACCGTGCGCTCCGCCCGTTCGCCAATCGAGGCCCGACCGGGCCGGGCCGCTCGGTCGCGCTCCCGACGGCCGAAACAACCCGATCGCGCGCGCCGTGATCCGCGGAGCGAACCCTATCGTCCTCGCGCCGTCCTGGCCGACCTCCTCGACCTCGCTTCCCGGCTCGACGGCGGACGGAATCGTCGCGGCAACGGTTGGGGGCATGATCCGCTCCACCCTCCGCGGGGACCGAGCCCGAGACCGGTTCCCCCGGCTTTGCTTCGAGTCGAGGTCCCTCGGCCTCTAGTTCGAGGTGAAGTTGACGTAGAGGGTGTACCCACCGGCCGCGACGGCCGGTATCACCGCCGTGGTGAACGCGTACCCCTCGAATCCGATCTCGGTGCCGGAGGTGAACTGAACCCCCGTGGTGAGGAGTTCGGAGTACGGCCGGTTGGTCGTCGTATAGCAGCAGAAGGTCTCGAGGTAGAGCAGCGTGGCGTCGCGGCCGCTCGTCGTGAGTATCGGCTGGGAGAGGTTGACGTTCACGGCGGCGGTGTTCGTCACGTTGTAGAAGAAGTAGACCCCGATCTGGGGCGAGCTGTTGCTGCCGCCGGACGACCACTCCCTTGGCAGCTCGGGGCAGGCAAGGCCGCAGAGGTTGGCGTCGCTGAGCATCGGGAAGTAGTTGCGAACCGAGCCGTAGTAGGTGATATTGCTCGTAATCGCGAGGATCCGCTGGTGGTACGGATTGAGATCCGGTCCGGTGGGGCCGGAGGGGCTCGCCCGATGGCCCGCCAGCCCGAAGAGGTCGGTAACGGCAGCGACCTCGCTGATGACGGCGGCGGCGCACACCAGCCCGATCACGAGCAGGGGGGGGCGTCCCTTGGCCCGTCGCGCTAGCCAATTGCGGCGACGGTACGGGGATGCCATGGTAGAGGATCTAGAAGGGAGTCTGCAGGACGACGACCGCCGGGGGGTTACTTATTCCTATACGCCCGAGGAGAGGAGGGCGGTCGGTCCGCCCACATCCAGCCCCCGGCGCCGGGGGCCCGGCGAAGGATCGGCCCGGAGGCATCTTCGCGGGGAAGACGGGGATCGTTCCTCATGGAACGGTCCGCCCCGGGACGGGGCGCCTCCTTCGCCTCCCCGACCTCATCGGAGTGGTGGAACCGAACCCCGTCCCGTATCCCTTCTCTCGCGGGAACGATGTCGTCGCGAGTCGTGGCGTGGGACCTCGAGGCATCCGAAACCGGGCCTCATCGTTATTTGGATGCGCCCCCTTCGCAACGATGGAGCAATGGCTAGGTCGCCCGTTCCAGCGACGGCGAGCCGGGATGGGGGGAAAC
>Ga0181527_1005449_pt1 | contig 10538 bp, 9 predicted proteins | sample PEATcosm2014_Bin_30_FD_119762 | JGI IMG/M metagenome (GOLD analysis project Ga0181527, IMG submission 119762) | Peatland microbial communities from MTU Mesocosm Facility, Houghton, MI, USA - PEATcosm2014_Bin06_60_metaG | ecosystem: Environmental > Terrestrial > Soil > Wetlands > Peat | place...
CGCACCTTCTCAGTGGACATGAGGACCAGCGAATCGGCCAGCACTTCGACGGAACCGGTGACGTCGCCCTTGATGATGAGGGGTAGATCTTTGACGCCAGCGGTGCGAATCTGCTCGGCCAAACCTTCAAGAGACACGCGGGAGCTCTTGGCTAACTGGGCGTCACGCTCCTTCATCTTGCGGTACTGGGCGATGCCCTTGGCCTTGTCTCGGTCGGCTACGACCAGGAAGGTGTCACCAGCGTCGGGCATGGCCTCGAGGCCGAGGACTTCTATAGGGGTAGAGGGACCGGCGACTTCGATGGCGCGGCCGCGGTCGTCGAACATTGCGCGAACTTTGCCGAAGGTATTGCCAACGATGTAGCTGTCGTTGAGGTGGAGGGTTCCGTCCTGTACGAGGACGGTGGCCACAGCGCCGCGTCCGCGGTCGAGCTTGGCTTCGAGGACGGAGCCGACGGCCTTGCGTCCGGGGGTGGCTTTGGGGGCCTTGATGTCGGAGACCAGGCAGATCATCTCCAGCAGCAGGTCGAGCTTGAGCCGCTTTTTGGCGGAGACTTCGACAAAGACGGTGCCTTCTCCGGCGGTTGCCCACTCTTCGGGAACGAGGCCACGGTCAGCGAGCTGTTTTTTGACGCGGTCGGGGTTGGCGTTGGGCTTGTCGATCTTGTTGATGGCCACAATGATGGGGACGGCGGCGGCCTTGGCGTGGTCAATGGCCTCCAGGGTCTGGGGCATAACGCCGTCGTCGGCGGCAACCACGATGACAACGATGTCGGTGACCTTGGCTCCGCGTGCTCTCATGCGGGTAAAGGCTTCGTGGCCGGGGGTGTCGAGGAAGACGATCTCGCGTCCTGAAGCGGGCGAGCCTTCCTTGGCAAAGCGGACCTTGTAAGCGCCGATGTGCTGGGTGATGCCGCCGGCTTCTCCCGCGGCTACGTCGGTTTCGCGGATGGCATCGAGCAGCGAGGTCTTGCCGTGATCGACGTGGCCCATCACGGTGACGACGGGCGAACGTGGGACTTCGAGTTCGCCGGTATTTTCAGCTTCGAGAACTTCTTCGATGGCCTGGTTGGCGATCTCCTCCTCGTAGCTGATGACGGTGGCGGCAGCACCGAACTTGGCGGCAACGTCCTTGACCATTTCGGCGTCGAGGGACTGATTGACGGTGACAAAGATGCCGCTCATGAGGAGGGTGGCGATGAGGTCCTTGGCGCGGACATCGAGCTTTCCGGCCAGGTCCTTTACGCTGATGCCCTCGGTGACGGTGATTTCGCGGGTGATGGGAAGTGGCTCACCGCCTAATTGAACACCAGCATAGCGCGGCGGCGGCACAAAGCCCTTCATCGGGCCTTCCTTAGTTTTTGGATACTGCGGTCGTCCGCCGCGGCCTCTGGATGAGGCGCGCTGCGGGCGTGGAGACTCGCCGGCTGGCGGTGCGCTGCCGGGACGGGGTGGGCCGCCGGCGCGAGGTGGTCCAAAGCCGGGGCGCGCGCCGAATCCGGGACGAGAACCAGGGGCGCCCGGCGCTCCGGTGCCGGCGTAACCACCGGAGGTGGTGCGCGTGGGGTGCTTGGGACGTGGACCACCGGGGAACTGGCCTGTTCCGGGTGTGCGCTGAGGATAACTGCCAGGGCCGCTCATGGGCCTGCGGTCGAAAATCGGCTTGCCGCGCTGAATGCCGCCGGTGGTTCCTGAACTGGCTGCGGGCGGAAGGTCAGCCACAGGGGGCGCTGTGTAGACCGGCCGAGGCCCTGTTTGCGGCATGACCATGCGCCGGGCGGGCAGCGCCGGAGTGGGTGAGGCGTGCGTGTGCCCCTTTCCGCGGTGGGCGGGCGGATGCGCCGGCGCAGCAGCCGCTAGATCCGCGGCTTCTCCGGGTAATATGGCTTCCTGCTCGGGAGCCAGGGCAGCCTCATCGGCAAACAGGGAGGGCGTAATCTCGGCAGACTTCGCTGTTTTTGATGCCTTGGTTGTGGCGGCGTGCGCAACAGGTTCAACAGCAGGTTGAGCCGTTTTTGCGGGAGGCTTAACCACCACAGCTACGGTAGGCGGCACAGCAACGGCCGGACGCTGCGCGGCTGCAGCGCTTGCCGGAGCTTTGGCAACCACGGCTTTGGCGGGTGGGCGCGTAGCAATGGCAGGCTTTACCGCCGGCTGGGAAACGATGGGCGGCGCGGAGCGTGGCTGGGGAACAACCTTGCGCGGTTCCGGTTTGGCCGGTGTGGCGGATGGCTGCTTCACGGCAACCGCAGCCGGCGGCGCTGGACGCGCGGGCTCCTGCTCGGGCGTCGCTGCCGCTCGCCGCTGAGGCAAACGGCTTTTGCGAGCCTCGGCTTCTTCTTCCTGCTTCTTGGCCAGAACGGCCTTCAGCACGTCGCCTGGCTTGGAAATATGCGAGAGATCAATCTTGGGCGCAATGGCTTGCGGGGTGCGAGAGGCCGGCGTGCCCGCCGTGCTCGCCGGTTTCGAGGCACGCTTAAATTGCGCGCGAACCTTGTCGGCCTCATCTTCCTCCAGCGAACTGGAGTGAGTTTTGCCGGCGCCCAGGCCGAGCTCCGCCAATATATCAAGAACCTGCCGGCTCTTGACTTCCATCTCGCGCGCGAGATCGTTGATACGAACCTTACTCATCCGCCTCTTTTCAATTTCTGCTGCCCAAAGCCCTTAGTTGCTCATAGCTACCTCATGGCATTGGCTGTAGTTCAAAGTACCGTTATCTGATAAGGCATGAATGACGCGGCGCATATTATGCGCCACCTTCTTTGTCTGCCTGCTCGTCCGTTGTTGCGCTTTCTGTTTCAATGTTTTCCAGCAGCGGCTCTTGTGTGCTTTGAGCATCTTCCTCAAGTGCCTCGGCCGGCCGGTCTTGCAAAGTCTCGACTTCCGCCTCATCGGCTGGAGGAATATCCTCGACGGCCGCTTCGGCCTGGTTGCGATATTCCGTATCCCCTTCGGCAGCACGAACGTTCTCCGCTTCGGTGATAACCGCAGCGTCGTTTTCCGCTTCCGCCTGATCTGTCGCCAGAACAGCTTCACGCTCTTGTTCGGAAACGGCCGGTTCAGCTGCTTCGGCTTTCGCTGTCTCCAGCCTTCGGCTCTGCTCACTCTTCTCAAGCTGTTCGAAGTAGTGGCGCACGGCCAGGCTGATCTTTTCCAGAGTCTTTTCGCCGATGCCGGGAATCTCCTCGAGCTGTTCGGGAGTCATGTCGGCGAGTCCCTCGACGGTGGTGATGCCTGCGGCTACCAGTTTTTGCAAAACGCCCGCGGCCAGCTCCGTCACCTGTTCGATAGGCGTGGTGGGCGCGCCGGTGAGCTCCTGCATCTGCTGTTCGACCTCCTGGCGCTTCTCCTCTTCGCTCTTGATGTCGATCTTCCATCCGAGCAGTTTGGCGGCGAGGCGGACGTTCTGGCCCTTCTTGCCGATAGCCAGGGAGAGCTGTGTGTCGTCCACGATGACTTCGAGCTGCTTTTCGGTGAGATCGGCGATGGAGACGCGGCTGACCTTGGCGGGCTGTAGAGCCTTCTCGGCAAAAGTGGTAATCTCGTCGGAAAACTCGATGATGTCGATTTTTTCACCGCGCAGCTCTCGGATGATGGACTGCACGCGCATGCCCTTCATGCCCACACAGGCGCCCACCGGGTCAACGTCTTTGTCGCGGGACTGTACTGCGATCTTGGTGCGTTCGCCGGCCTCGCGGGCGATGGCGCGAATGACCACCGTGCCGTCGTAGATCTCTGGAACTTCGGACTGAAAGAGGTTCTGCACTAGCTCGGGCGCTGCGCGGGAGACGATGACCTGCGGCCCTTTGGCGGCGCGGTCTACTTTGAGCAGTACAACGCGGACGCGCTCGCCGATGGAGAACTGCTCCAGCCGCGATTGCTCGCGCTTGGGGCAGCGAGCTTCGGCCTTGCCCAGGTCGTAGATAATGTCCTGGCCTTCGAGGCGCTTGACGGTGGCGTTGAGCACTTCCTTTTCGCGGTGGGCGTACTCGTTGAAGACGGTTTCGCGTTCGGCCTCGCGGACTTTTTGAAAGATGACCTGCTTGGCCAGTTGCGCGGCGATGCGGCCCAGCGGACTGGTGTCGCGGTAGAGCCGTATCTCGCTGCCCACCTCGACGTCCGGAGCCAGTTCCTTGGCTTCGGTGAGGGTGATCTGGTTGAGCGGGTCCTCGAGGGGATCGTCGTCGGCCACCACCGTTTTGTAAATGTAGGCCAGAATTTCGCCGGTTTCCTTGTTCAGCTCTCCGCGCATATTCTCCTGGGTCTTGTAGAACTTGCGCGTGGCCAGGGCGATGGCCTCCTCGACCGCGCCGACAACGATGGCGGGGTCAATGCTCTTTTCCTGGCTAAGGAGCTCGATACTCTGATACAAAGCGCTGGCCATACTCTGGTTGCTCTCTCTAAGTTGCTCGACCCGGGCTTCAGTTACGGCTCAGGCCGGTTCAAAGTGTTGTGTTGAAGGGGAAGTACTTGAAGCCTGCAAACCCCTTAAATCTCCGGCAGAAGTTGCGCCTTCTCAATGTTCTCGAGCGCAATCTCTACCGTGCTGACGCCGGCTTTCCGGCTTTTGCTGTTCTGCTTGACCGCGTTCAGGTCGAGCGTTATGGTTTGGCCGGCTCCAGACCCGGTTCCGGTCATGAGGCGCCCCTGCCAGTGTCGGTTGTTGCGAACCGGCTCGAAGGTCTGCACCTTGACCAGAGAGCCAGCAAACCGTGAAAAATCCTCGGGTTTGGTCAATTTACGGTCCAACCCCGGAGAGCTGGCTTCCAGCGTGTACTCGGCGCCGGGAACCAGGTCTTCCACATCGAGCAGCACGCCAAAATCCCGACTGAATGCGGCGCAATCCTCATGGGTGACGCCCGATAGCTGCTCGACCTGGATCTTGCCCGCCGCCAAACGTTCCGGCAAATTTACAATCGTCCCGGCGGCAATCGCCGCCTTCAACCTGGCGCGTCCCTCGGCGTTCTTCTCGAGGGTTACGCGCAGGATGCGCTCCCGGGCCGGGCCAATGAACTCGAGCTCCACCACGTCCAGGCCATGCGAGGCCGCTACGCGGGTTGCTGCTGCCCGGACTGCTTCCAGCTTGACTGCCATTGTTCTTACATCCCAGCGAATAAAAATCGTTCGCCGGGAGCCCTGTATTCACACCGCCCGAGGCGGGTAAAACACGAAAATTGGCCCAAATAAAAAGTGGGCTGTAAGCCCACTCATCTCTCCGCCAGCCGGTGCGGTCACGGCAACTCAGGCGAAGAAACTCGTCTCTGTCCTTACAATAGCCCAAAGTGGACGGAAAATCAATCACCTGCGACGGGGTGGACGACGCTTGTGAGGCCAGGGGGTCACGGAACGGCGGTATTTCAGTATGCCATCCGTTTCGGCTAGAAAATACACAAGAATGGACGACTGGCAAAGGGTTCGACTAAAAAGCTGGACTGGCAACAGCCATGCCAATCTGCAATACTGTCCGGCATGAACCGGAAAGCTGTTTTACGTGCTGTCGTTCTTGCCGTGGGATTGGGCATTGCCACACCTCATCCAGCGCTGGCCGACGACTCGGCTGCCTCTATTGCCGCCGGTGGGCTGGTTCCGCGGCGCGAGACTCGGATCGTGATGGCCCGGGAAGTTCTTCAGATCAGCCTGAAAAAGATCGTGGTCGATTACGACTTCCGCAACGATTCGGACCAGGATGTGACCACCGAGGTGGCGTTTCCCGTGCCGCCGTATGAGTATGATTTAGTGGACGGAGATATCGACGAACAATCGTTCTCCAGTTTTCGACTTTTTGTTGGTGACAAGCCTATTCCGTTCAAGACCGAGGTAAAGGCTACACTAGACGGTCGAGACGTTACAGGAGTTCTGGTTGCCGACAAGATCGATATAGCCAGCTTCGGACACACAGATGAATCAGCTGGAGATGAGACCGGCGGGAACTTTCCGATCCGTGACTTGATTAGATTGCCGAAAACGGAGCAAGAGCAGCTCAAAGCCATGGGACTCTTCAATATGGATGAAGGCTTCCTGTTAGCAAGCTGGTCGGTCCACTTGCAATACCACTGGAGGCAGGTATTCCCGGCACATTCCACTGTTCACATCCGGCATGAATATTCGCCCGTTGTTGGATCGAAATCTTTAACTCCCAGCCCAGAAGTCATACCGCTCACAAACAAGCCTCCTTACGTGCGAGATGCCGCGAAGTTAAACGCCTCAGATCGCGACGACTTGAATTTCCTCGTGGGTTTTTGCCCGGATACGCCAATACTGCATAAATTGGCGTCTAAAGTCTATGTCGAATCGGATGGCCGCAGGTACGTAGACGTTGATCCTTACTGGGTGGATTTTATTCTGACCTCCGCAAATACATGGCAACGGCCCATAGAGGATTTCACCCTCATCATCGAGCGGCCATATCTTGACGAACGATGGACTTTGGTAAGTTTTTGCTCGCCGGGCAAGGGCAAGGTTGAAAAACTCGATTCGGACCACTTTCAAGTCCATCTGACAAATTTTGTGCCCCGATCAGAACTGCACATTGGTTTCTTTCCAGCGGCGAAGTAGCAGGCGTGCTGAGCTGGCTCTTCGGTCGCGCCACCACGGCAGATGCTTTCCATAGCCTGCTGGCCGAGGAGGACAAAGAGAGAGCAGGCCGAAACGGTCGAGTTTGAGCCTGTTGCCGCGTTTGCATCGCCCCTTGACAGCCATCGCGGAGTCCATGAGGCTGATTGCATGGTTTGTACGCCGACGCCACGACCTCAATGAGGAGTTTCATGGACCCTCGCGACGAGATGGACCCCGTTCAACTGGAGATGCTGGCGCAGGCCTTCTGCGGACAACTAATGGCCTGCCTGGACGAGTGCGCGCGTGGCAGGAAGGGGCTGTTTTCAGAGTACGAACACCTGGGTGGCAAGGAGGGCGGCGAGGAAGAAGAGTATTTCTGGCCTGAGGCTGCGCGGTTGCGCGAGCTGGCCGTGGCGTTGCAGGGGGTTCTGAACCAGCACGAACAACGAAATGCGCTGTGTGATGAGTTTCTTGACCTGTGCACCATGCATGGCGAGTACCATCCCGGCGAGAGGAAGCTGGCGCGGGCGTTTCTGGAGCGGATCGAGCGGGGCGAGGTGGGCGTGCAGGGGGGAAAGAAGGGGAAACCATGGTGATTCTGCATGCATTTCTGGCGCTGGCGGCGGGATTTGCCACGATGGCGCTGCTGGTGATTGTGATGACGGCGCTGCTGAAGCACATGGTTCCAAGCTGGACGGGCACGGAGGGAAAGCCGCAGCCGGGATCCCCAGCGGGCGATTCATGCCCGATGGGGTTGAAGCCGGGATATATTTTCGTCAATCTGGGATACTCGTTTCTGGCGGCGGCGGCAGGCGGATACGTGACGGCATGGGCAGCAGCGGCCAACCCGCTGATTCATGTGCTGGCATTGGGGATCGTAGTGCTGGCGCTGGCCGCGCTGAGCGCGCTGCAATCGCGGGGCAAGCTGCCGGTCTGGTATGCGCTGGCACTGGTGGCCATTTCGCCCATAGGCGTGCTGGCAGGCGGGCTGGTGCGGCTGCGGGTGCTGGGGATCCTGTAAAAACAGCAAGTTAGCGAGTTGGCTTCCACTTCGCGGGATTAGCGAGTCTGCGAGTCAGTAAGATAGCCTAGACGGGCCTAGTTTCCCACTCTTACCGCTATTCCCACTAAATTAATATGTGCCACTATGATATATTAGTGGCATGATACTAGAATAGTGGCACAAATGGGGAGAGGTGGGAATTATGGAAGTTTTGGAACGTCAAGAGCAAGAGGTGGGCCGGAAATGGCCTAGGTTTGTCGACAAGCTCTGGGTTCGGACTCGGATGGGGGAAAAGGGGCGGCTGGTGATTCCTGTGGCGCTCAGAGAAGCGCTGGGAATGGCCGACGACGACGTTCTGGATATGCGCGTGGTGGACGGCGAACTGCGGATTGCAACCATGCGGGAGCGGCTGCGGCGGGCGCAGGAGAGAGTAAAAGCCCTCGTGCCACCGGGTGTCAGCCTTGCTGACGAGTTGAGCGCTGAGCGGCGTGAGGCAGCAAAACATGAATGAAGTTGTCTTCGATGCCTCGGCGATACTCGCCCTACTTCAACACGAACGTGGTGCGGATAGGCTGACGGTCGAGATTCGCAAGAATGCTGTGGTCAGCACGGTCAATCTGGCGGAAGTACAATCCAAACTCGTTAAAAAAGGGCACGATCCGGAGGAAGCTTGGGGGGATGCTCTATCCACGATGATTGAGGTGGAACCCTTCACTAGCGATCAAGCGAAGATTGCGGGTGATCTGATTACCAAGACGGAGAAATATGGACTGTCATTGGGGGATCGAGCGTGCCTGGCGCTGGCGATTGCGCTGAAGGCTCCGGTTTATACCACCGAACAGCTATGGAAAAATTTGAAGGTGGGAGTACCGATTCATGTGATTCGGTGATGCTGGTTCCACAAATAGTCAACTATAATCGCTTGTCTATCAAATCATGTCTATTAATGCTTGGAGTCTGAAAATGCGATTACTAGTTAAAGCAATTGTTCTCATGGGATTCATTGCTATTTTGGCAATAGGTTTCAAAAGTAGTTGCGCTTTTTCACAAAAGCCTGTAGTGACCAATCCTGTGCAAGCAGTCGCTCCAGTGAAGGCTGATACAACTGAGCAAATCGATCCAATCGAAGCTCTTGCCGGCAAATGGGACTCAAAATGCAGCGACAAGGGCTGTGTGATGTTTACAGATGTTCTGATAGGCGATCCGGATCATCCTGCGGACCTTGAGCACCCGGAGTACATTACTATTGCCGTTGCAATCAATCGGAGTGATCGAAAGCCTGCATACTTTGCTTTTTACGTTCCTGCGGATGCGGACCATTCGAAAGGCGTTATTATTACGTTCGCAAAGACGAAAAGGGACGGAAATCACTGGAAATCGGATGTGGACAAGAATACCGTGTCGCAACTCGATTTCAATTCATGCGATCAGGAATCCTGTGTAGCGCGAGTTCACCCCGAGATACTTTCGTCAGATGGCAAGCCCAATATTGACCTGCTTGAGGAGTTTCTGAATTCAGATCATATTCTGTTTTTATATATCAAGGAAGGGCAACCATATCGAACTATCAAGGCGCTCTTCCCGTTTCAAAGAGACTACAAGCATCTGATGGAAACAGAGTTGAAGCCAACCACGCCCTAAATTCACTACTCAACGCATCAAGCCAAAGGCCGGAGCTTGCGCTCCGGCCTTTGGTTTTGATGCGGCTTAGCGATCAGCCCTGGATGTCGAATTGCTCGGGATGCAGGGTGGGGTCGCTCTTGATAAGGATGTTCTTGCTGGTCAGTTCCTCAAATTCGTTAATCCAACTGGCGCCGTTGGATTTGAGGACCTTGACGGTTTCGGGGTTGACGCGCACGAGAACGTCGGCGTTCTCGAAGTGCTTCTTCATCTTGCGCAACTCAGTGTAGATCTCGTTGCAGACCGTGGTCGCGCTCTTGACCATGCCAGTGGCGTGGCAGGTGGGGCAGGGGACCGAGAGAGTGCGTTCGAGCGACTGCTTGACGCGCTTGCGGGTGATGGCGACCAGGCCAAAGTCGTTGAACTGGAGAACCTTGGTGGGGGCGCGGTCGGATTTGAGAGCTTCCTCGAGGGCGGCCATGACCTTGAAGCGGTTCTTGCGCTCGTCCATGTCGATGAAGTCGATGACGATGATGCCGCCCAGGTCGCGCAGTCGAATCTGGCGGACGATCTCGGGGACGGCGTCAAGGTTGGTCTTGAGAATAGTGTCTTCAAGGCGAGCCGACTTGCCGACATACTTGCCGGTGTTGATGTCGATGGCAACGAGCGCTTCGGTCTGGTTGATGACGATGGAGCCTCCGCTCTTGAGCCAGACTTTTGAGTTGAGTGCCTTGGAGATTTCGTCCTGGATACCGAAGTGCTCGAAGAGCGGAGTCTCCTTGGTGTAGAGCTTGACGCGGCGGACCAGGTTGGGCGAGAAGCGGTTGAGGAAGCGGACGATGCGCTCGTAGTTGTCCTGGGAATCGACCCATATGGAGGAGAAGTTGGAGCTTACCTGGTCACGCAGAATGCGCTCGACCAGCCCCAGATCGTGATAGATGAGCGCGGGCGACTTGGAGGAGTCAGAGCGCTTCTTGATCTCGGCCCAAAGATTGAGCAGGAAGCGCAGGTCAGTGCGCAGCTCCTCTTCGGATGCTCCCTCGGCAGCGGTGCGGACGATGAACCCGCCGGAGGCCTCGCCGCGCTCGTGGACGAGAATCCGCTTGAGACGCTGGCGCTCTTCGTCGGAGGCGATTTTGCGGCTGACGCCGATGTGGCTGACGGTGGGCATAAAGACCAGGAAGCGGCCGGGAAGGGCAATATGCGATGTGATGCGCGCACCCTTCTTGGCGATGGGCTCCTTGGCGATCTGGACGAGAATCTCCTGGCCGGGCTTGAGCAGGTCGCTGATGATTGGCAGGTCAGAGGTCTGCATGGAGCGGCGAGACATTCCGCGGCCTCTGGCAGCCTGGCCGGTAGGA